>Ga0209254_10000173_pt1 | contig 44922 bp, 35 predicted proteins | sample FrelakmetDIP11DI_FD_187148 | JGI IMG/M metagenome (GOLD analysis project Ga0209254, IMG submission 187148) | Freshwater lake sediment microbial communities from the University of Notre Dame, USA, for methane emissions studies - DIP11 DI (SPAdes)... | ecosystem: Environmental > Aquatic >... | reverse complement strand
CGGCCGGCGCGCCGCGCTGACCGAGCGGGACGCCTGCATGGAGTGCGGGGCCTGCGCCAAGAATTGCGCCGAGGGAGCGATCACCGTCCGGGCCGGAGTGGGCTGCGCCTGGGCCATCGTCCTCAGCCGGCTGAGAAAGACCGAAGAAATCTGCTGCGATTAGAGTCGCCTTCGCTGTTCCCGCTCCCGGTGGATCCTTTGATAGTCAAGCGGATGGCGGAGCCTCAACTCCCGTCCTGTCGTTGTGCCGTTGAGCCAGACGCGGTTCATGGGGGAAGTCCGCCCCCGATGGTAGACGTGGATCAGCACGGCCAGGACGGCCAGCACGGCCTCGTAGCCGTGGACATAGACGCATAGCGAAAGGGCCCAAGGGGGCAGGACGGCCAGTCCGAGGCCGACCCGCCACATGAAAATCCCGGTGAGTGTCATGATGAGCGTTCCCCAGACGAGCGACCAGTATTCGAACTTTTCGAGGAAGCTGTACCGGTCAAAGAGGGGAGGCGTGCGGCGCAGGCCGAGGCCGTAGCCGAAGGCCTGGACGGCGTCCCGAAAGTCCTTGATCCTCGGCCGCATGTCGTGAAACATTTGTCGGCCGCGCCGGGTGAAAGCCGAAGAAACGATATGGGCCGCGGCCGCGGCGACGAGCATGACCGCCGCGGCCCGGTGAACGAAGCCCCTGAGGTCGAACCCGCTCCCGGCCTCGGTGAGCCGGCCTGAAAGTTGTCCAAGGTGAAACAGGAGGGGCACGCCGGTCACGGCCAGCAGGGCGAAAGCGATGATGACGGCTCCGTGCTGGACCCTCTCGCTGAGGCTCATCCGCTCAAAGCTTTCGTCCTCGGAGATGAACGGAGAGACGGGGACTTGGGCCGTGCCGAGCGACCGCCCGCCCAGGACGTCGGCCAGGATGAAAAAGAGGAAGCCGAGGACGAGCGCGGCGATGAGGATGATGAAAAAGGCTTCGACCACCCGGAGGACTTGCGCCTCCGCATCGCCCCGGTCATGGATCTTGATGCGGGCAAAATATCCGGCCTCCTTGTCGTGGCACCGGCCGCAGGTCTCGGCCAGACGGTCCGGATGAATCCGCGATTGCGGATCGCCGGCTCCGCGAATGTCATGACGGCCGTGGCAGCCGGCGCAGTCCGGGACCGGCCTTCCCTCGGTCGCCTGTCCGGGCCGATGGAAGCTCCGTTCCGAATCCTGGGATCGCTGTGTGTGGCAGGAGAGGCAGTCCGCCTTGTTCAGCCGCACGGGGTGGGGAAAATCCGCTGCGCCTTTCAGGCCGGCGTGGCAGTCGACGCAGGTCAGCCCCGCCCGCCCGTGCGCGCCGGCCTCAATCCGGGCCGACACATCGTCGTGGCATTCCAGGCAGGGGACATCCGATGGTTTCGCTTGTTCGGGACGGTCCGCGAAGCCGGCTGCGGGAAAGAAGCCGAGACACAGAAGGAGAAGCCAGAAGACCGTCCGGGGCCGCTTGTCCGGGCCGGACGAAGAAGGTTTGACTCGAATCGGCTCGAGGCTACTCCTGGCCTGGGACATCATGCTTGATCTTACCCCAAGCGGAGGCGAAATCGAAAGGCCGGTCGTGGGCCTTGTCGTGGCAAGTCAGGCACTTGGCCTTGATTGCCGCGGCGTCGGCGAACGACGCCAGGCCGTTCTTCCGGGCTTCTTCCGGATTCCGCATGAGCGACAACTTCTTGTATTCGCTTCCCGGACCGTGACAGGCTTCGCAGGTGACGCCCTCGGCCTTGATATCGGGAGACTCGGCGAAAAGCGGGGCGTGGCACTTGAGGCACTTCGGCTCCTCGGTCGGGTCGGCGATGGCCAGGTGCTTGGCGGCATCCTCCTTGGCCGAGCTCAGGCTGGCGAAGGATGAGGCGTGCCGGCTGGCCTTCCAAATCGGGTACTGACGGCCTTGGCTTTCCGTCCGGTGGCAGATTTGGCATTTGTCTGCGCCGACAGAGGTGAACGTCTGACCGAGCAGGGCCAGGACTGCGGCCGAAACGATCAGAGCCGGGACAAGCCAAAAGGCTTTTTTCATGGATCCCTCCGCAAGTCAAGCATAGCTGTGCAGTCCAGCGAGAAGATAGTTCACGCCGAAATAGGTGAACAGGGCGGCCAGGAAACCGAGGATGGCGATGATCGCCGAGCGCCGGCCTTTCCAGCCCATGACCAGCCGGGTGTGAAGGTACAGGGCGAAGACGAACCAGGTGATGAGGCTCCAGACCTCCTTGGGGTCCCAGCTCCAATAGGCCCCCCAGGCCTTGAAGGCCCAGATCATGCCCAGGATGAGCCCGCCCAGGGTGAACAGCGGAAACCCGACTGCCACCGACCGGTAGCTGATGGCGTCGAGAGCGGCCGAAGTCGGCGAGGGCTTCCGGCCCAGGCGCTCCAGGCGCTCGGCCCGAAGGAACATCAGGCTGGTGACGAAGGCCACGGCGAAAAAGGCCTCGCCGATCAAGGTGATCGACACGTGCAGCCACAGCCAATAGCTCTGCAGGGCCGGGACGAGCGGGGTGATGTCCTTGGGCATGACCGGCGAAGAGGCCAGGGCCACGAGGGCGATGACCACGAGGAGGACGTAGCCGCCGGCCGCCTGGATCCGGAATCTTCTCTCCATGATGATGTAGGCGGCGACGGATGCCCAGGCCAGGAACGACAGGGATTCATACATGTTGGTGAACGGCGCGTGTCCGCTCTGGACCGTCCGGAGGACGAGAGCCGCGGAGTGCGCCGTCAACCCGGCCGCGGCCAGGACGAGCCCCGCCCGGGCCCGGCCGGCCTGGCGGCCGAAATGATAGGCCAGATAGCAGGCGGCGGCCAGGATGTACAGAATGAATACTGCCAGAAAAACAGTCGATTCGTTCATGCGTTTTTCCTGAGGGAGGAGAGGATCTCCTGGAACTCAAGGTCGAACGACTCCCGGCTCTTGGCGGTCGTGCCGCCGGCCGTGATCTCGGTCTTGCCATTCCTCACTTCGAGGACCAGCCTGATCTCGCGTGCCGGCCAGTAGAAGGCCAGGAACAATCCGGCACAGATGAACAGGGAGGCCAGCCAGATCAGCTGCGCTCCGGGGTCCCGGCTGGCTTCGAGGATGGTGTACTGCGGGGCCTGGATGTCCTTGAGCTCCACGGAGAAGACCGGCTCCGGCCCGGAGTGCCCGCCGCCGAAGTCCGGATACCGGGCGAAGGCCCATCCCGAAAAAAGCGTGTCCGCGCCTTTTCGGACCTGCACCAGCGCGGCCGGGTTGCGGGGTTCGTCCGAACGCGACTCGACCTGCCTGTCGCGGCCGATGATGAAATCCGGGACGAAGCGCTCGACGCGCAGCTCGCAGCCGTCGGGCAGGGCGGCCTTTTCCCCGGGCCGGATCAGGCGTTTTTCCAGGAAGGCCGGGTCGCTTGGCTTCTTGACCCACAGCTCCAAAGCGGGCTGATCCCAGTTCCAGCCGTAGCCGCTTTGATACAGACGGAATCCCCGGTGCGACAGGGGGTGGTTGACCTTGATTTCCCGGATAAAGGCATCCCGGCCTTCCTCGACCACGGTCACGCGGCTTGTCCAGGCCTTGATCCCGCCCTGGGGATAAAGCTCTGTTTGAAACCGCTCGAGCCGGACGTCAAAGCCCGCGGCCGGGACGGAGGCGGACCGACCTTCCTCGAGCTTCAGGTATTCGCGGGAACCGGCCCGGGCGCTGAGGATCCCTCCGGCCAGGATGACGAGTAGGCCCAGGTGGACGAGGTCGGACCCGAAATTCCCCAGGATTCTCTTCCGGGCCAGGACGAAGCTTCGGTCGGGACGGACGGATTCGCGCTGGCGGTAGCGTCTCCGGCCGAGCTCGCGGCGGACGGCTGCCAAGCTGTCCGAGACCGGGCCGGGCTTTTTCATAGAGCCCGAGGTCTTCCAGGCCAACAGGGCCGAGGGTTCGATGTCCAGGTCGGGCTTCACCGCTTTCGTCCATTTCGCTGACAGGCGGCTGAGCGTGCAGACCGTGATGTTTGCCGCCAGGAGGAGGAGCAGGGCCAAGAACCATAGGGAATGATACACGCCCGTGAGTTGGAGCCGCATCAGGACTCCCGACATCCGGCCGAAGCGGGCGGCGTACTCCGGCGGCGTCCAGCCCTGGGGGATGAGTGTTCCCACGACCGAGGCCAGGATGAGGAGGATGATCAGGACGATGGCCAGCCGGACCGAGCTCAGGAATTTGACGATGCGGCTCAGCCTGCCGCTCCGGTCGCTCACGGTCGCTGATCCGGGGGGAACGAAGCTCAGTGCGTCCTGGTCCGGCGGTTGGCCTGACCGCAGGATTTGCTGTTGGCCGCCCGCCCGCCCCGGGCGGCGGGATTGTGCTTGGCCGCTTTTGCTTTCTTGGCCTGGATGGCCAGCAGGTCCTGGAGGGTGACGCTCTCGAAATAGTCCTTGAGGATCTTGGTCGCGCCCTGCCAGATCTCGTGCGGCGCGCACCAGTGCATCCTCTGGCAGTGCTCCATGTCCTCGACGCAATCGACCAGGCTGCACGACCCTTCCAGGACATGCAGGATATCGCAGAGGTTGATCGTATTGGGGTCGCGGGCCAGGGTGTAGCCTCCGCCGGCTCCGCGGATGCTCTTGACCAGCTTGGCGATCTTCAGGGGGATGATGATCTGCTCGAGATAGCGGATGGAGATATCCTCTTGCTCGGAGACGCTCTTGAGGATGATGGCCTCCGAACCTTCCCGGTAGTGGCGGGCCAGGTTGAGCATCAGACGCGTCCCGTAGCGGCCTTTGGTCGAAAGCTTGATCATCGGTTCCTCCTCCCGGAGACCGCCGTGACGGGCGTTCCGAGGAATGATTCGCGGCTATTATATATAGAATCCCTATAGAAGTATATACTTTATAGGATAAATCGGTGACGAGTGGCGGAGTATCCGTCACCGGCCCGGAGGCCGGCTTGACAGGCTGCGGCTGAGCAGTTATCCTGAATTTCAACTCGTCACGAGTCACGAGTTACTGCTTTAAATATTCCATCCAAAGGATGATCCGATGAAGCCAGTCATTGTCCTGGGCGACGAAGCGGTGGCCCTGGCCGCTCTCCACTCCGGCTTGAGCGCGGCCTATTCCTACCCCGGCACTCCGGCCACGGAGATCATGGAGTACTTCCAGGCCCAGCCCGGCGCGGGCCGGGACTTCATCGCCTCCTGGTCGGTCAATGAAAAGACGGCCTATGAGGAAGCCCTGGGGACGTCCTTCGCCGGCAAGCGGGCCATGGTCTCGTTCAAGCATGTCGGCCTCAACGTGGCCGCCGACCCGTTCATGAACTCGGCCTTGACCAAGATCGGCGGCGGGCTGGTGGTCGTCTCGGCCGACGACCCGAGCATGCACAGCTCCCAGAACGAACAGGATTCCCGGTATTTCGCCGACTTCGCCCGGATCTTCTGTTTCGAGCCGTCCAACCACCAGGAGGCTTACGACATGACCCGCCAGGCCTTCGACCTGTCGGAGCGGTTCGAAATCCCGGTCATGATCCGGCTCGTCACCCGGCTGTCCCACAGCCGGTCCGCGGTCCAGCCGGCCGAGCCCCGGCCCCAGAATCCCCTGAAGCTCGGCGCGGCCAAGGACTGGACCCTCCTACCGGTGAACGCCCGGCGCCGCTTCAAGAGGCTGCTCGAGATCCAATCGGACTTGGTCAAAGTTTCCGAATCTTCGACGTTCAACTCCCTGGACGTCAATCCCTCCGCCAAGTCCTTGGCGGTCATCGCTTCGGGAATCGCCACCAACTATATCCGCGAGTGCTGGCCCGATCCGTCCCAAGGGCCTTCGCTCCTGAAGGTCTCGACCTATCCCATCCCGGAAGAACGCATCCGCCGGCTGATCGCCGGCGCGGATACGATCCTGGTGGCCGAGGACGGCTACCCGCTGATCGAAGACAAGATTCGCGGGATGTTCGGCGTCCCGGGCAAAAAGATCATTGGCCGCCGGACCGGCGATCTGCCGGCTTCGGGCGAGCTCTCGCCCGACAACGTCCGCGGAGCGCTGGGCCTCGCCCCTCTGCCCGCGTCCGAAGGCGGCGCCCTTGGCCTGGCCAACCGGCCTCCGCAGCTCTGCGCCGGCTGTCCGCACGCCGATACGCTCATCGCCCTCAAGCGGGCCATGGACGAATTCGGCCGGGGCAGGGAAAACGTCTTCAGCGACATCGGCTGCTACACCCTGGGCGCCCTGCCCCCCTACGAAGCGGTCTCGAGCTGCGTCTGCATGGGGGCCAGCGTCAGCATGGCCAAGGGCGGCGCGGAGGCGGGCGTCCATCCGGCCGTGGCCGTCATCGGCGATTCGACCTTCGCCCATTCCGGCCTGACCCCTCTCTTGAGCGCGGCCGCGTCCAACACCGACATGACCGTCGTCATCCTGGACAACGGGACGACGGCCATGACCGGCGGCCAGAAGAGCTTCGGGACGGGCGAGCGTCTGCTGCGGATGGTCGAAGGCTTGGGCGTGCCCCAGGAGCATATCCGGGTGATCGAGCCTCTGCCCAAGAACCTGGAGAAGAACGTCCAGGTCTTCAAGGAGGAAATGGGCTACCACGGGCTGTCGGTCGTCGTTCCCGTCCGCGAATGCTTGGAAGAGTCGAAGAAGAAGAAGAGGAGCTAGCCATGGTCCCAGCGCGCCCGGATACCGTCCCCAAGCAGGATATCATCCTGGCCGGCGTGGGAGGCCAGGGGATCCTGTCCATCGCCTTTGTCATCGATTCCGCCGCCCTGGAGGACGGGCTGTTCCTCAAGCAGGCCGAGGTCCACGGCATGGCCCAGCGGGGGGGCGCCGTGACGAGCCACCTGCGCCTGTCCCGGAAGCCGATCTTCAGCGACCTCGTGCCCAAGGGCAGGGCGGACCTCATCCTCAGCGTCGAGCCGCTGGAAGCCTTGCGCTACCTCGAATACCTGGCGCCCGGCGGGAAGGTCATCTCAAGCTCCGCGCCCTACAAGAACATCCCCGACTATCCGGAGGTCGGCTCGGTGCTGGACCAGCTCAAGGCCCTGCCCTCGAGCATCGTCGTCGATTCCGAACGGCTGGCCAAGGAGGCCGGTTCGAGCCGGGCCCAGAACATCGTCATGCTGGGCGCCGCATCGCCCTTCCTTATGCTGAGCGAGCCCAGCCTGCTCAAGTTCGTCAAAGTCCTGTTCAAGGCCCGCGGGGAATCGATCGTCCAGACGAACCTCAAGGCTTTCGCCCTGGGCCGGGCCGCGGCCTCGGCTTGAGCGGCGCGGCGGCAGTTCTGCGGGTCAGGTCCATACGGAGAACATCATGAACTTCGCCAAGATGACTCGGATCCTGGAGCGGGCCGAACAGGAAGGCCGGAATATTCTCCTGGAGGACGAGGTCTATGCCTTCATTCGGCACGCGGGCATCGCCGGGCCCCGCGGCTTTTTCCTGTCCAAGGGAACGAAAGTCAAACGGCCGGACCTCCTGAAGCTTCCCGGAGATACGGTCGTCCTGAAGGTGGTCTCGCCGCTGGTGGCCCACAAATCCGACGTGGGCGGAGTTCGGTTCGTGAAAAAAAGCCCGGCCGCCGTGGAAGAGGCCTGCCGCCGGATGATGGCTGAAGTCCCGACGAAGTCCATCGCCTGGGCTAAGCGGCATTCCGGCCGCGGAGACGATCGCCCGGTCACGCGGAACGAGGTGGCCGGTTCGCTCCGCGGCGTTCTTGTCCTGGAAAAAGTGGACTTCGAGGAGACGGGGTTCGGCTCCGAGCTCCTCCTCGGCCTGCGGCATTCGCGCGACTTCGGCCCGGTCGTGACCATGGGCGCGGGCGGAGTCGAGGTCGAATACATGAACGCCAGGCTCAAAAAGCGGGGCGCCCTGGCCATCGGCTCGGCAGCCCTCCTCGGCGAGAACGAGGTCCTGCCCGTCCTGCGCCGCCTGGCGGTCTTCGACAAGCTGACTCGGGAATTCCGGGGACGGCCGGCCCTCGTGTCCGAAAAGGAGCTGGCTGCGGTTTTCACCGCCTTCCAGAGGATCGGGGCGTATTTTTCGCTGTCCGGCTCCGTATCCCCTTATGTCATCGAGGAGGCCGAGGTCAATCCCTTCGTCATCCGCGGCAAGAAGCTCGTGCCCCTCGACGGGCTGTGCCGGTTCGGGCGGCGCGAGCCTCTGCCCGAGGGACGTCCCGCCGAGGGCCTGCGCTCCCTGCTCCGGCCCGAGAGCATCGCCGTCATCGGCGTCTCGGAAAAGATGAACATGGGGCACATCATCCTCAACAACGTCCTCAAGAACGGGTTTCCCCGGGAGCGGACGTATGTCGTCAAGCCCGGCCTGAGCGAGATCGAGGGCTGCCGATGCGTCGCCCGTCCGGCGGACCTGCCCGAGACCGTGGACCTGTTCGTCCTGACCCTGGCCGCGGCCCAGAGCCTGGAGGTCGTCCGGGAGCTTATCGACCACGACAAGGCCAGGTCGGTGATCATCATCGCCGGCGGGCTCGGCGAGAAGAAGGGCACCCAAAGCCTCGAGGAGGAGATCCGCGGCCTGATCCGCCAGGGCCGGCGCGAAGGGAAGCCTGTCCCCGTGATCAACGGCGGCAACTGCCTCGGGATCTACTCCAAGCCCGGACGCTACGACACGACCTTCATCCCGGACTACAAGCTCTCCTGGCCCAAGGGCCGGCAGGCCGACCTGGTCTTCATCAGCCAGAGCGGGGCGTACATGATCTGCCGCATGAGCAAGGCCGTGGGCATCGAGCCGCTCTACGCCATTTCCCTCGGCAACCAGATCGACCTGACCGCTTCCGACTATCTGAACTTCTTCAAGGACGACCCGGAGGTCCGTGTCATCGCCCTGTACATCGAAGGCTTCCGGCCGGGCGACGGCCTGGCCCTGGCCGAAGCGGCCCGGCAGGCGCGCCGGGCGGGGAAGGAGGTCGTCGTCTACAAGGCCGGCCGCTCTCCCGAAGGCCGCCGGGCGACATCCTCCCACACCGCCTCGATCGCCGGGGACTACAACGTCTGCCGGGCGGTCCTGGAGGAAGCGGGCGTCGTCGTGACCGAGTCCATCTTCGAGTTCGAGAGCGCCCTCAAGGGCCTGACGTTCCTGGCCGACAAGACCGGCCGCGGCCGCCGGGTCGGCCTCCTGAGCAACGCCGGGTTCGAATGCGTCATCATGTCCGACAGCTTGGGCGATGTCCAAAAGCTGGAGCTGGCCCCGCTCTCCGGCGGGACCGAAGAGCGGATCTCCCGGATCCTGTCCCGGCAGGGGATCGACAAGATTCAGGATGTCCACAACCCCATGGACGTGACGCCCACGGCCGACGACCAGGCCTTCTGCGAGACCGCCGAGGCCATCCTGGAGGACGAGGCCGTGGACGCGCTGGTCATCTCGCCCGTGCCCATGACGCCGGCCATGTCGACCCTGCCGGCCGGACCGGGGCACCGGGAAGACCTCCTCAGGGAGGGCGCCACGGTCCCCCGGCTCATCGGCCTCTTCCGCCGGACGAACAAGCCGGTCGTGGTCAACATCGACGCCGGCCGGCTGTACGACCCCATGGCCGACGCCCTGGAGCAAGCCGGGGTGCCGGTCTTCCGGCGCTCGGACGACGCCGTCCGGTTCCTGCGGGCTTTCATTTTCAGCCGGCATTCCTGACATGGACATCCCCGCTGGGCGGGGCGCCCATGCGCGAGGGGATGGAGGTCCTGGCCGCGCGCCTCGACCTCCGGCGGCGAATTCGCTATGATGTCCTTGTCCGGAGGATCGGCCGGATGGATATCCTGAAGGAGGAGCCATGAGGAAAAGAACTCTGACCCGAAGGGATTTCATGAAAGTGGCGGCGGTCGCGCCCCTGGCGGGCGGTCTGGCCGTGTCCGGCTTCAGGGCATCGAGCGGAGGACCGTCGGCCGAGGCCGGGGCCAAGTCCCGGGTCGTCCTCATCCGCGGCCGGGAGGTACTGGACGGAAGCCTAAAGCCGAAGCCGGAGGTCGTTCAGCGGATGCTGGACGAGGCCATGGCCGCCCTGTTTAGGGAGAAGGATGCGGCCTCGGCCTGGCGGCGCATCATCAGGCCCTCGGATACCGTGGGCATCAAGACCAATGTCTGGTCCTATCTCCCCACCGGGGAGACCGTGGAGCGGGCGATCCAGGCGCGGGTCTTGGAGGCGGGCGTGCCCGCTTCGCGGATCGGTCTGGACGACCGCGGCGTCCTGGACAATCCCCTGTTCCAGGCGGCGACGGTCCTCATCAACGCCCGTCCGGCCCGGACGCATTCCTGGTCGGGGATGGGCAGCTGCCTGAAGAACATGATCATGTTCGTCCCCAGGCCATCGGCCTATCACGACGACACGTGCGCCGACCTGGCTAAGCTCTGGTTCTTGCCCCTGGTCAAGGACAAGGTCAAGCTGAACATCCAGGTCATGATGATCCCTCTCTTCAACAGCGCCGGGTCGCGCGACTATTCCGAAAAATACACCTGGCCCTACCGGGGACTCATCGTCGGCCAGGACCCGGTGGCCGTGGACGCGACGGCCCTGCGCATCCTGGAGGCCAAGCGCCGCGAGTTCTTCGGCGAAGCGAGGCCGCTCAAGCCCCCGGCGCATCACATCGCCTTGGCCGACACCCGTCATCACCTCGGCCGCAGCGACCCGTCCATGATCGAGCTCATCAAGCTGGGCGACACGGACGGGATCCTGATCTGAGGGGGGCGGATGCCCATCTATGAGTTCCAATGCCTCGACTGCGGTCGGAAGTCGTCCTTTCTCCTGCCAAGCTTCAAATCCGTCTTTGAGCCCAAGTGCCGGGCGTGCGGGAGCGCGCGGATGAGCAAACTCGTGTCGCGCGTGTCCGTGCTCCGCTCCGGCCGGTCCGGAGACGAAGGGGGCGAGGACTGGCCGGACGGGGAGAGCGGCGGTCCGGGCGACCCGGGAAACGGGGGATTTCCGGACGATGGGGGAGACGGCGGGGGTCTGGGAGACGACCTGGAATAATCAGCCGCGCGGGCCGAAGATCTTCGTCCCGAGGCGGACCATGTTCGCTCCCTCTTCGACGGCCGCGCGATAAGAATGGGACATACCCATGGACAGGACTTCCATCCGCACCGACGGCAATCCCAGGCGGCTGAGATCCTCGAACAGGCGTCGGGTCTCTTGGAAATAAGGCTTTGCGTCTTCCGGGTCGTCGCTCGCCGGCCCCATGGTCATCAATCCTTCCAGTCGGATATGAGTCAATCCGGCCAGCCCGCGGGCCAGGCCGGGGAGCGCTTCCGGCAGGACGCCGGACTTCTGCGGTTCGCGTCCGCTGTTGACCTCGATGAGAACGGACATGAGCTTGCCCCGCTCGGCCGAGCGGCGGTCGATCTCGGCGGCCGTCTCCAGCGAGTCGACGGTTTGGATCATGTCGAAAAGCTCCACGGCCTTTTTGATCTTGTTCTTTTGGAGATGGCCGATGAGATGCCACCGGCAGCGGTTCCCCACCGCTTCAACGGCCGCGGCGGCCTCCTGGACATAGTTTTGGCCGACGACGGTGATGCCCGCCTCGACCGCGGCCAGGACTTCGGCCGGGTCCCGGGTCTTGGCCGCGGCGACGATCGTCACTCCGGCCGGAAGCTCGGCCCGGAGAGCTTCGACGTTGCGGCGGATGGTTTCCAGATGATGGGTCATGGCCGTGAGTCTCGTTCCACCATAATCGACCCGCGGCCGAATATCAAGCCGTCCGCGATTGACTCGGATTTGGACTGTTTCTATAATTCAAGACGCAGGCTGTTCGACGCCAATCTGAGGACAGGGGAGGAGGATCCATGGGAGTTCTAATCGGCGGCTTTTTGATCCTGTTCGGCTTCATCTTCTTCTGTGTGGGCGGGATCCCGCTCATCATCGCGGCGGTGTCGGGGCGTCCCCCGTGGGCGGGGCAGAATATCGCGTTTTTCATCTTCGGCTTCGTGGGCTTGATCATCCTCCTTGTCGGACTGGTCATCCTGCTCAGGAGCCGCGCCTCCATCAAGACGCAAAAAGCCTTGGCCATGAAGATCTACGAGCTGGGCGTGGCCGCGGAAGGGACCGTTACCTTCGTCGACAAGAATTACAGCCTGTTGGTCAACCAGAAGCCGATCTATACCATCGTGGAATTCAAGTTCGAGGATCGGTACGGAAAAGAACACATCAGCCGGAAGGCCAACGTCGAGTCGGACCTGGTGATTCGCCTCAAGCTGGAAGTGGGGAGCAAGGTTCAGCTGAAATACATGAACGACAACCCCGACCAGAACATCCTGATGCTGCCCGACCCCCAAAAGGCCGCCCAGGCCTGACGGAGGACGGGGCCCTCGGCCCTTCGCTTTGTGATATAATCCGGACGAGCGCCGAGGCGATGAACATTCGCGAGATGCTGGAGGGGATCGAAAAGACGATCCTCTCTCCCCGGGCTTGCCTGAGCGTCCAGTCCAAGGGACGGGAACGGTCCGAAACGCCCCATGCCTTCCGGACCGCGTTTCAGAGGGACCGGGACCGGATCATCCACACCAAATCGTTCCGGCGGCTGAAGCACAAGACCCAGGTGTTCCTGTCGCCCTTCGGCGACCACTACCGCACCCGCCTGACTCATACCCTGGAGGTGTCCCAGATCGCCCGGACCCTGGCCCGCGCCCTTCGGCTCAACGAGGACCTGACCGAGGCCATCGCCCTAGGCCATGACCTGGGACACACGCCCTTCGGCCATTCGGGCGAGGACACCCTGGCCAAGCTCCTGCCCGGCGGCTTCAGCCACTACGACCAGAGCCTTCGCGTCGTAGACAAGCTCGAGTACGAGGGCAAGGGCTTGAACCTCAGCTTCGAGGTCCGGGACGGCATCGTCAGGCATTCCAAGGGCCGGGGCGAGATCCTGGGCGGCCGGAAGTCCGACCTGCCCGCCACCCTGGAGGGCCAGCTCGTCCGGGTCTCGGACATCATCGCCTACGTCAACCACGATATCGACGACGCCACCCGGGCGGGGATGATCTCCGAGGACGACCTCCCGGCGCCGCTCACCAAGAGCCTGGGCCGGTGGCATGCCCAGCGGATCGACCGGATGGTGGAGGACGCCCTGACTGAAAGCCTGAAGCTGGACCTGGAGCGGATCGCCCTCAGCCCGGCCATGACCGACCAGGTCATCGAGCTCCGCGATTTCCTTTACGACAAGGTGTACATGAGCGACTTCGCCAAGAGGGAATCGGACAAGGCGCGCAAGCTCCTGACCGACCTCTTCCGCTACGTCCTGGACAACCCGGAAGGCTATCTCAAGGACTATCCCCGGGGCGATTGCCCGGAGAAGCGGGCCGGGGACTTCATCGCCAGCATGAGCGACCGCTTCGCCATCGCCCTTTTCGAACGCCTCTTTTTTCCGGCCTCCTCGCCCCTATGATCCGGACCGGGAAAGAGCGGGCGGGGCGGGAGGAGAGACAACCGATGTTGTACAGCGATCGATCGTCCGTCCGCCGCATCTTGTTCTGGAAGGTCGTCGTTCTGGTCCTTGTGGCGCAGGGGCTCGCCGGCGCCGCTGCCGTCCAGAAGCTCGATAGGGGAATCGTCGTTTCCCTGGAGACCGGCAAGCTCCGCCTTCTGGCCTGCGACGAGCGGACGATCCGCGTCACGTTCACGGCCGGCGAAGCCTTCAGCCAACGGCCGAGCCTGGCCGTAAACGCCAGATGGGCTCCCTGCGCCTGGAGGCTCGAAGAGTCCGCCTCGACGGCGGCCCTGGCCACGGCCAAGCTCGAGGCCGAAGTGAACCTGAAGGACGGCGCGATCACTTTCAAGGACCCGCGCGGCGAGACCGTCCTCCGCGCCCGGGGCCGTTCTTCCAACGAAATGACGCCGGCTGGCATCCCCGGAGAGACCGCCTATCATATCCTGCAGATGTTCCGCCTGTCTCCGGAAGAATCCCTCTATGGCTTGGGCCAGCACCAGGACGGCCGCCTCGACCGCCGCAACGGAAATACGGTCCTGATCCAATGCAACCGGGACATCGCCGTTCCCTTCCTCGTTTCCACCAAGAACTACGGGCTCCTGTGGGACAACGCCTCCCACACGGAATTCCATGACGGCCCGGACTCGACCTGGTTCTGGTCCGAGGTGGCGGACGAGGTCGACTACTACGTCATTCTGGGCACGAGCTTGGACGATGTCATCGCCGGCTACCGGGAGGCCACGGGCCGCGCGCCCCTCTTCCCCCGCTGGGCGTTCGGCTATTGGCAGTCCAAGGAGCGCTACCGCACCCGGGAGGAACTCCTGAGCGTGGCCGCCGAATTCCGTTCCCGCAAGATCCCCATCGACGTCATCGTCCAGGACTGGCAATACTGGGGGAAGCTCGGCTGGAACGCCATGGGCTTCGATCCCGAGATTTTCCCCGACCCCAAGGGCATGCTCGACGCCCTGCACGCCAAACACAACCTCAAGCTCATGATCTCGGTCTGGCCTCAGGTGGCACTCGGCACCGCCGTGTACGAGGACCTCGCGGCCAAGAACCATCTGTTCTCAACGGAAATCTGGAACGGAGGCCGGACGTACGACGCTTACAGCCCGGAAGCGCGGGACATCTACTGGCAGCACCTGAACAAGGGATTGTTTGCCCCGGGCGTTGACGGCTGGTGGCTCGACGCTACGGAGCCGGAATGGCACTGGACCTGGAGCCTCATGGACGCCAAGACGGGGATCGTCCGGAACGGCCAGACGGCCCTGGGGAGCTCGAGCCGCTACCTCAACTCCTATCCGCTGATGACCACGCAAGGCGTCTACGAGAACCAGCGACGGACGCGTCCCGACAGGCGCGTCGTCATTCTCACCCGTTCGGCGTTCGCCGGGATGCAGCGCGCCTCGGCGGCCGTCTGGTCGGGCGACACCGTCGCCAAGTGGGAGGTCCTGCGGCGGCAGATCCCGGCCGCGCTCAATTTCTGCCTCTCCGGCCTGCCGTATTGGACCATGGACATCGGCGGCTTCTTCACGAACGACGCGGACAGCTACCCCCGGGGCGTCGAAGACCCCGCCTATCGGGAGCTTTATGTTCGCTGGTTCCAGTTCGGCGTATTCTGCCCTCTCTTTCGCTCTCACGGCACGGACACGCCCCGGGAGGTCTGGCGGTTCGGAGAGCCGGGCTCCTGGGCCTACGACGCCCTGGTGAAGTTCGACAATCTTCGCTACCGTCTGCTCCCGTATATCTATTCCGTGGCTTGGCAAGTGACTCACGGGCACTCCACGATGATGCGGGCCTTGGCCATGGATTTTCCCGGCGACCTCGCGGCCCGCCAAGCGGACGACGAATACCTGTTCGGCCCCGCCCTTTTGGCCGCGCCCGTCACCCGGGAGATGTATCACCTCCGGGGCCGGCCGCAGGTTGAAGTCCGGGAAGAGGGGCGGCGCGATGTCTACCTGCCCCAGGGGGCCGAATGGTACGACTTCTGGACGGGGGAGAGGTCGGCCGGCGGCCGGACGGTCAGCGCGGCCGCACCCATCGACATCATGCCGGTCTTCGTCCGCGCCGGGTCGATCCTGCCGCTCGGCCCGTTCCTCCAGTATTCGACCGAGAAGCCGGCCGATCCCATCGAGCTCCGCGTGTATCGCGGGGCCGACGCGGCCTTCGCCTTGTACGAGGACGAGAACGACAACACGAACTATGAGCGCGGCCGATATGCCCTCATCCCCATGGCCTGGAACGAGGCGACGCAAACCCTCACGATCGGCGCGCGGCAGGGCGACTTCCCGGGGATGTCCAGGAACCGGACGTTCCATGTGGTCTGGGTGGAGGCCGGCCGCGGCGCGGGCTTGGAACCCGTCCTGGCCCCGAACCGGATCGTCAGATACGCGGGGAAGGCCGTATCCGTTAAATGTGAAAACTGAGGATCCTCCTTGGGCGACCCCATCGTCTCCGTCACCGGACTGACCAAGGTCTTCAAGACCTTGACCGCCGTGGACCGGGTCAGCTTCGAGGTCCGGAAGGGCGAGATCGTCGGTCTGCTCGGCCCCAACGGCGCGGGCAAGACGACCATCATCCACATGCTCCTGGGGTTGACCACACCTGATGCGGGCGCGATCCGGATCTTCGGCCTGGACCTCGAGCGGCATCGCCGAGAGATCCTCCAGCAGGTCAATTTCTCCTCGACCTACGTCGAGATGCCCTACTCCCTCACCATCCGGGAGAGCCTGCGGGTCTTTGCCCGGCTGTACAACATTCCGGACCGGGAGGCCAAGATCATCGGCCTGCTCGAAATCTTCGGCCTGCTCGACATCAAGACCAAGCCGGTGCGGACCTTGTCCACCGGCCAGCGGACCCGGCTGAACTTGTGCAAGGCCTTGATCAACGACCCGCGGCTGCTCCTCCTCGACGAGCCCACCTCGAGCCTGGACCCGGACATCGCCGACAAGACCCGGCGCTTCCTGCGACGGATCATGACCGAGAGGGAGCTGTCGATCCTGTACACCTCCCACAACATGAAGGAGATGGAGGAGCTCTGCGACCGGATCCTGTTCCTCCACAAGGGTCGGATCCTGGCCGATGGGACCCCGGCCGAGGTCGTCCGCTTCTTTCGCGGCAAGAACTTGGAGGATGCCTTCCTTAAGGTGGCGCGAGAGGGGAGCGAGGCCCGATGAGCGGACACCGGATCGCGGCGGTCTGCCTGCGCTATTTCTACCTGTACAAGAGGAGCGCCCCCCGCTTGATGGAGATCTTCTATTGGCCGCTCCTGGACCTTCTGCTGTGGGGCTTCATCACCCTGTACCTGGCCCGCTACAAGGAGAGCCTGCCGAACTTCACGGCCTTCCTGCTGGGAGCGCTCATTCTCTGGGATATCCTCTTCCGGTCCCAGCAGGGCATCTCCGTGTCCTTCCTCGAGGACGTCTGGTCCCGCAACTTCCTGAACCTGTTCGCCAGCCCCCTCCAGCCGGGCGAGTACCTCCTGGCGCTCATGCTGATGAGCGTCTTCAAGATCCTGGTCGCGGCCACGGTCATGTCCACTCTGGCCTGGCTGTTCTATTCGTTCAATATCTTCGTGCTGGGGATGACGCTCGTGCCCTTCGTCCTGTGCCTGGTCATGCTGGGCTGGGCGATCGGCATCGTCACCATCTCCTTCATCCTGAGGTTCGGGCAGGAGGCCGAGATCCTGGCCTGGGGCATCGGCCTGCTCTTTCAGCCGGTCTCGGCCGTGTTCTATCCCGTCTCGGTCCTGCCCGGCTTCCTGAGAGTCCTGGCCCGGGGCGTGCCGGCGTCCTACGTGTTCGAGGGCATGCGCCAAGCGATCACCACCGGCCGCTTCGCCCTGCGGGAGCTCGTCCTGGCCCTGGGCCTATCGGCCGTTTACCTGGCCGGCTCGCTCATCATCTTCCATACCACCTTCAAGGCCGTTAAGAAAAAGGGGCTTCTGACCCGCATCGGCGAATAATGGGGTCGCGCAAAAAAGTGGAAAGTGTAGACGCGACCCTATATAATTACGGGATGGACAACATCGAGGCTCTGGAAAAAATCGCCAAACGCTTGCGCATCCATTCGCTGGTCATGACCACCAAGGCGGGTTCGGGCCATCCCAGCACCTGCTTGTCCATGGCCGAAATCCTGACCTGCCTGTTTTTCCATGAGATGCAGTTCAATCCCGGGGACCCCCAGGACTGGGCCAACGATGAGCTCGTCCTGTCGAAAGGCCATGCCGCGCCCATCCTCTGGGCGGCCTACGCCGAAGCCGGCATCATTCCGCTTTCCCATCTGCCGACCCTGCGCCTTTTCACGAGCAGCCTGGAGGGGCATCCGACTCCCCGGATGAAATGGATCAAGGCCGCCACCGGGTCGCTCGGCCAGGGATTATCGGTGGCCGCCGGCCTGGCCGCGGCCATGAAGCTCGGCCGCTCCCCGGCCCGGGTGTACGCGGTCCTGGGCGACGGCGAATGCGCCGAGGGTTCGGTCTGGGAGGCGGCCCATTCCGCCTGGCATCTCAAGCTGGCCAACTTGTGTGCCGTGGTGGACATCAACCGGCTGGGCCAATCCGAGCCGACCATGCACGAGCACGACATCGACGCCTATGCCCGCAAGTTCCGGGCGTTCGGCTGGGAAGCGTTCCCCGTGGACGGACACAGCCTGCCGGACATCCTGACTGCCTTGGACGCGGCCCGCCAGACCAGCGGGCCGGCCGTGCTCCTGGCCCGGACGATCAAGGGCAAGGGCGTTTCGTTCATCGAGAACAAGAACGGCTGGCACGGCAAGCCGCTCAAGGACCAGGAGCTGCAGGCCGCCCTGGAGGAGCTCGGGCCGATGCCGGAGGTGAACGCCAAGGCCCTGGTCCGCCGGCCGCCCTCCGTACCCCGGCCCGCCCCGGCCAAGAGGTTCCGCTTCAAGAGGACAGACTACCGGGACAAGACCGCTACCCGGCTGGCCTATGGCCAGTCCCTGGTCAGCCTGGGCAAGGTGAACGAGTCCGTGGTGGCCATCGACGGCGACGTCAAAAATTCCACCTACGCCGATAAGTTCTTCGAAACGTTCCCCGACCGTTCCTATCAGAGCTACATCGCCGAGCAGAACATGGTCGGTCTGGCCATCGGATTTTCGGCCAAGGGATTCGTCCCCTTCCTGGCGACCTTTTCCGCTTTCCTCAGCCGTGGACACGACCAGGTCCGGATGGCCGCCTACTCCGCGGCCAACCTGAAGATCGCCGGTTCGCACTGCGGAGTGAGCATCGGCGAGGACGGGCCGTCGCAGATGGGGCTGGAGGACCTGGCCATGTTCCGGTCGATCCCGGGGTGCGTCGTCCTGTATCCCTCGGACGCCTTCGCCACGGAAGGCTGCGTCGAGGCCATGGCCGCCCACCGGGGCCTGGCCTACATCCGGACCACGCGTCCGGCGACGCCGCTCCTATACTCCAAGGGCGAGGATTTCCCGCTGGGCGGCAGCAAGGTCCTCCGCTCGAGCCGGAGCGACATGGCGGTCGTGGTCGCGGCCGGGATCACGGTCTTCGAGGCGCTCAAAGCCTACGAGGAACTCAAGGCCAAGAAGATTTCCATCCGGGTGGTCGACGCCTATTCCATAGAGCCTCTGGACGCGGACGGTCTCCTCAAGCACAGCCGGGCCTGCCGGGGGAGAGTCGTGGTCGTGGAAGACCATTTCCCGCACGGCGGACTGGGCGAGGCCGCGGCCGCCGCCCTGGCCGGGTCGGCCCGGGTCGAGCATCTCTGCGTCCGGGAACTGCCGCGCTCGGGGAAGCCCGAGGAGCTTCTGGACGCTTACGGCATCAACGCCCGGGCCATCGTCCAGGCCGTCAAGAAGCTCATGGGCAAAGGACGCTGACCATAAAACGGCTTCTTCTCCCGCTCCTCGGGCTTTCGCTCGCGGCGGCGCTCATTCTCCCCTTGGCTTGGGGGATTCAGCCGCTCGAAGAACGGTTCCCCTCCGATTCCGGCAGCGTCGTCCGCGTCGACGACGGCGACTCAGTGCAGGTGAAGCTCGACCGGGACGGAGCCGTGCGCCGCGTCAGGCTGATCGGGGTGGACACGCCCGAGCGGGACGACTCGCGGGAGGACGAACGATACTGGGCGGAGCTCGCCACTCGCTTTGCCGTCCATCACCTTCTCGGCGGACGGGTGAGCCTGAGCTATGACTGGGAACGGGAGGATCGTTACGGCCGGACCCTGGCCTATGTCTGGACGGAGAGGGGAGAGCTCTTCAACCGGCGTCTCATCCTGGAGGGATTCAGCCCGGCCTTTCTGTCCTATCGGTTCCGCAAGGATTACCGGACGGACTTCCGCCGGGACGAAGCGGAAGCGCGGCGGGAAGGCCGCGGCCGGTGGCGGAAGGAGGAGCCCGAGGCCCTGGAGGTCGAGCAGGCCAGGGGACATGCCGGGGAATACGGCGCGGTGCGCTTCCGCTGCAGCCGGGTCACGGCCGGCCGGAGGTATCATTTTCTCTGGACCGCCGACAGCCGCTTTCAAGTCCTCGTCTCAAAGACCATCGCCTGGCCCAAACCGGCGGCATCGCACTTCCCAGGGCGGGAATGGAGCGTTACGGGGATCCTGGAGCCAGAGGGCAACATCCTGAAGGTCTATGTGCTTTTTCCTCGGCAGATGGCGGAGCGCAATTGACTTGCCCCGAGCCGTGCGGATACACTTCATTATCATCCCGAGAATGGCCCGCCGGAAAAGCGGGGAGCGGCAGAGTCCGGGGGATACTGAATGGATAAACGGCCCGACCGATACAGCCCCGTCGACGCGGATGTCCTGCGTCGTCTCGAATCGGTCCTGGGACGCTCCGCGGTCCTGACCGACCCGGACAGCCTCGACTCCAACAGCCGCGACGAAAATTTCCTGGAGGACATCGCCCGGCGTCCCGAGGTCGTGGTCAAGCCCAAACGAACGGAAGAGGTGGCCGCCGTCTTGGCCTTGGCCGCAGAGCGCGGCATCCCGGTCACACCGCGCGGCGGGGCCACGGGCCTGTGCGGAGGCTGCATCCCCAGCCTGGGAGGGATCGTCCTGTCCTTGGAGGCCATGAACCGGGTCAGGGAGATCGACCGGGCGAACCGCCTGGCCGTGGTCGAGGCCGGCCTGACCCTGAAGGATTTCACGGCGGCGGTCGCCGAGGCCGGTTTTTCGTTCCCCCCCCATCCCGGGGACGAAAGCGCCATGATCGGCGGCCTCATCGCCACCAACGCCGGCGGCAGCCGGGCCGTGCGCTATGGCGGCATCCGCCGCTATGTCCGGGGCCTGGAGGTCGTCCTGGCCGGAGGCGCCGTCATCCGTCCCGGCGGAAAGCTCGTCAAGAGCAGCACGGGCTATAGCCTGATGCACTTGTTCATCGGCTCCGAAGGGACGCTGGGCGTCATCACCTCGGCCACGATCCAGATGCTCCCTCCGCTCGGCGCGACCCGGACGCTGGTCATCCCCTTCAACGATATCGATTCGGCCATTTCCGCCGTCCCGCCGCTTCTCGGAGGGCCGGTCCAGCCCCTGGCCGTGGAGTTCATCGGCCGGGAAGTCATCGACCTCACCGCCCGGCGCCTGAACAAGGCCTGGCCCTGCTCTATCGGGAGAACATTCCTTCTCGTCATCCTGGACGCTCCGGACTCGGACGCCCTGGACAAGCTCTCCCAGGACGCGGCCGAGGTCGGGCGGACGCACGGGGCGCTGGAGGTGTTCATCGCCGACACGGACCGCCGACAGGAACACGTCCTCGAGATCCGCAGCAAGATCTACGAGGCCCTCAAGTCCCAGACCTTCGAGATCCTAGATATCTCTCTGCCCCTCTCCGAGATCGCCGGCCATGTCCGGCGCATCGCCGAGATCGAGCGCGCCCACGGCTTGTGGCTCCCGACCTTCGGACACGCCGGGGACGGAAACGTCCACACCCATATCATGAAGGCCCGCTACGAATCCGGGGAGCTCGTTGCGCTTCCCGAGGAAGCCTGGCGGACGCGCGCCGAGCAGGTCAGCCGGGAGCTGTATGCCGACGGCCTGGCCCGGGGCGGGGTCATTTCGGGAGAGCACGGCATCGGTTTGGTGAAAAAGCCCTATCTCGAGGCCTCCCTCGGCCAAACCCAGGTCGAGCTGATGCGGGGCATCAAGCGGGTGTTCGACCCCCGCGGCATTCTCAACCCCGGCAAAATCTTTGACGAGCCGTAAGGCTCCCTTTACAATACAGGGGTGTCCGATTCTGTTCTCGGCAAGGAGAGGGTCATGCGCGTGATTCTGAAAAGCAGCGGCTTCATCCTCCTGGCGGCGCTCATCCTCATCTCGGGGATTTGGTCTTTGGCCGCGGCCCAAATCGACCGGAGCGAGGGAGCCCGGGACCAGCAGATCAGCGCCGGACTCTTCTCCGGCCTCGCCTGGAGGAACATCGGGCCGGCCAACATGGGCGGACGGGTGACCGATATCGAGGGCGTGCCGGGCAACCTCAACGTGGTGTACGTCGCCGCGGCTTCGGGCGGCGTCTGGAAGACGACGGACGGCGGCCTGACCTGGAAGCCGATCTTCGACGGCGCCGGCCTGCCCTCGATCGGGGATATCGCCCTGGAGCCGGGGAATCCCGAAGTCCTCTATGTCGGCACGGGCGAAGCCAACCCGCGGAACAGCGTTTCCTTCGGGGACGGCGTCTATAAATCGACCGACGGCGGCGCCACCTGGACCCACCTCGGCCTGGAAGACACCCGGGCGATCTCCCGGGTCGTCGTCAACCCCCGCCAACCCCACATCGTCCTGGTCGGCGCTTTGGGTCACGTGTACGGCCCCAACAAGGACCGCGGCGTATTTCTGTCCCAGGACGGCGGAAAGACCTGGGACAAGGTTCTCTACACGGACGAGCGCCACGGCGTCGCCGACTTGGACATCGACCTTCAGAACCCCAACATCGTCTTCGCCGCCCTGTGGCGATTCGAGCGCAAGCCCTGGACGTTCTGGAGCGGTGACGAGGAGGGCGGGCTGTGGAAATCCACGGACGCCGGCCGGACCTGGAAGAAGGTCACCCGGGGACTGCCCCGGCTCGTCGGCCGAATCGGGGTGAAGGTCTCCCCATCCAACCCGCGCGTCGTTTATGCCATGACCGAGTCGCCGGAAGGCACGCTCTATCGCTCGGATGACGGGGGGGAGTCTTTTCGCTGCGTCTCCAAGGACCCCGAGATCGTGTCCCGCGGGTTCTACTACACCGACTTGCGCGTCGACCCGTCCGACGAGAACCGGGTTTATGCCGTCTCGTCGCGGCTGATGGTGTCCATCGACGGCGGCCGGACGTTCTCCCGTATCTCTGCATCGACCCACGTGGATTATCACGCCCTCTGGATCGACCCCTTGAACCCGAGCCGGATGTGGCAGGGCCAGGACGGCGGCCTCGGCCTGTCCACCGACCGGGGCCGGACCTGGCGGTTCGTGGACAACATCCCCATCGCCCAGTTCTACCAGGTCTGCGCCGACAGCCGCGAGCCTTTCTACTATATCAGCGGAGGGCTTCAGGACAATGGGACCTGGTACGGGCCCAGCCGGTCCAAGGAACCGGCCGGCATCCTGAACGACGATTGGCGGATGATCAGCTCGGGCGACGGGTTCCACGTCGCCGTTCACCCCGATAATCCCGACCTGTTCCTGAGCGAATTCCAGGCCGGGGGGCTGGTCCGGACGGACATGAGAACCCGTGAGCAGCAGGGCGCGAGCCCCCAGCCGCGCCGGGCCGACGGGGCGCCCGTGTCCCAGTTGAAATACCGCTTCAACTGGAACACGCCCATCATTCCCTCGCCCCACGACCGCAAGACGGTGTACTTGGGGGCGAACGTAGTGTTCAAGTCCCAGGATTTCGGCTCCTCCTGGAAGACCATCAGTCCGGACCTGACCGCCCAGAATCCGGAACGGCAGAAAGGGGCCGGCGGGCCGGCCTGGCCGGAAAACACCACGGCCGAGTATTACGGCACGATCATCAGCCTCGCAGAATCCCCCTTCCAGGCCGGGATCATCTGGGCCGGGACCGACGACGGCAACCTCCACGTCACCCAGGACGGGGGCAAGACCTGGACGAGCGTCGTGAAAAACGTCCCGAACCTGCCGTCATCCTCTCCCGTCTCGGCCGTGGAACCGTCCTGGACCGACCCGGCCGCGGCCTATTGCGCCTTCGACCGCCACATGCTGGACGACCTGCGGCCTCTGGTCTACCGGACCAAGGATTTCGGAAAGACTTGGACCAGCATCAGCGGCAACCTTCCGGATAGGGCCTACGTCTGGGTGATTCGCGAGGACCTGGAAAATCCCGGCTTGATCTTCGCCGGGACGGAGCTCGGCCTGTTCGCCTCCTTCAACGGAGGGAGCGACTGGATCCGGTTCCACGGCCAGAACCTCCCCCCGGTGGCCGTCCATGATATCCTCATCCATCTCCGGGAGAACGACCTGATCCTGGGGACGCACGGCCGCGGCCTGTGGGTCTTTGACGACATCACCTGCCTCCAGCAGCTCAACGCCGGCCTCCTGGACCAGCCTGCGGTCCTGTTCGACATTCGGCCGGCCGTCCGCCATACCTTGCTGAACACCCGCTACGGGATCGGCGATTCCCCTTTTCGGGGGAAGAATCCGCCCTACGGCGCCCTGATCACCTATTATCTTAAGGCTAAGCCGGAACAGGGGATGCTCCTGAAGGTCGAGATCCTGGACGCGTCGGGGAAGGTCATCCGGACGATGTCCGACCTTCCGGCCGCGGCCGGGCTGAACCGGACGTCGTGGGACTTGAGGACCGAGCCTCCCCGTCCCCGGGTTACCGGAGAAACGCCGGAAGAGAATGAATTCCGGCCCGGCCCGCGCGGGCCGCAGGTCCCCCCGGGGACCTATACGGTCAAGCTGACGGCCGGGACTCAATCCTTGTCCAAGACCGTCGAGGTCAAGCTCGACCCCACGGTCGCCGTGACCCGGGAAGACCTTCGGCTCCAGTACCGCTACGGCTTGAGGCTGAGGGAGATGGAGTCGGTCGTCAATGAAGCGTTGAGCGCCTTGGACGGAGTCCTGTCCCAAGTCGAGGACAGGAAAAGGACGCAGGCCGCCCTGGTCCGGCCCGACCGTCTCCGGCCCGAAGCCCTGAAAACCGTCCAGGATATCCTGGCCCAGGCCGAAGGACTGAAGAACGGGCTGGTCAAGCCCAAGGGCAGGCCGTTCTGGAGCGAGGGGCCTCGTCTGCTGGAACGGGTGTCCAGCCTGTTCCAGGAAATCGACCGGACCGACGCCGCGCCCACGGCGCCCCAGTTGACCTACTGGGCCGAGATGGTGATCGAGCTCCGGGAGGACCTCGCCCGGATCAACGGCTTCCTGGAGGAGGGCGTCAATAAGCTCAACTCCGCCCTGGACGACCTCCGGCTCCCGGCCATCGTCGCTCCGGAGCCGGTCCGGATGCCGGAGCTCGAAAAGATCCTGTGATCCTTCCTGCCGGTCGGGCCGATAAAGCCCAAGCCCGGTCGGGCAGGGGATTTGACTTGGATCAAAGACAGATCCGGCCGCAGGCCCCATAATACCCTGCGAAGACCGCGCATCGAGGAGAGACGAGCATGAAACCGAGAACGATCACGGATAGCGTGCGCTGGATGGGCGCCGAGGATTGGGACCGCCGCCTGTTCGACGGCTTGATCCCCCTTCCGGACGGGACGAGCTACAACTCCTACCTGGTCCGGGGCAGCGAGAAGACGGCGCTCCTGGATACGGTGGACCCCTCCCAGGCCGAAGTCCTGATGTCCCAGCTCGAGGACGTGCCCCGCCTGGATTACATCATCGCCCATCATGCCGAACAGGACCATTCCGGGTCCATTCCCCGGGTCCTGGCCAAGTATCCCCAGGCCAAGGTCGTGGCGACTCCCAAATGCGTAGGCATGCTCCAGGACCTGCTGCTGATCCCCCCGGACAAGTTCGTGCCGGTTGCGGACGGGGAAACCCTGTCCCTGGGAGATAAGACCCTCGAATTCATCCATACGCCCTGGGTCCATTGGCCGGAGACGATGTGCACCTTCCTGGCCCAGGACAAGCTGTTGTTCAGCTGCGATTTCTTCGGGTCTCACATCGCCGGGACCGACCTCTACGCCGACGACGAAGGCCGGGTCTACGAAGCGGCCAAACGGTACTTCGCGGAGATCATGATGCCGTTCGCAGGGGTCATCAGGCAAAACCTGGCCAAGGTCAAGGCCCGGTCTCCCCGGACGATCGCCCCCAGCCACGGGCCGGTCCACCGCCGGCCGGAGTTCATCCTGGAGGCTTACGAGGACTGGCTTTCGGACTCACCGCGCAACGTCGCGGTCATCCCTTTTATTTCGATGCACGGCAGCACGGAAATCATGGTCGACCGCCTCGTCACCGGCCTGGACAGCCGGGGCGTTTCCGTCCATCGGTTCAACATGGCCGACTCGGATGTCGGCAAGCTGGCCATGACCCTCGTGGACGCAGCGACCATCGTCCTGGCGACGCCCACCGTCCACGCCGGCGGCCATCCTAAGGTGCTTTATGCCGCGCTCTTGGCCAATGCCCTGCGGCCCAAGGTTAAATGGGTTTCGGTCATCGGCTCGTTCGGCTGGCATTCCAAGGCCGTCGAGCAGATCGCGGGAATGATCCCTAACCTGAAGGCGGAAGTCCTCCCTCCGGTCATGGCCAAGGGATACCCCCGGCCGGAGCATTTCCAGGAGCTGGAGCGGCTGGCCGCGGCTATCGCCGAGCGCCACCGGACGCTCCGGCGCTGAACCGCCCCGGCGCCCCGCCGTCATTCTTCTTGAGAGTCGTCAGACCCCGGGATACAGCAGCGCGTTCAGCAGGAACTTGTATGTGCCGTGCGACTCCGCCCGGTGCTGACAGCGGATGCCGATGAGGATGATCCGGCCTTTCTTGTATTGCGTGTCCACGACCGCCGCCTTGCGGGCGATCATGTCCTCGCCCAACAGCCACCCGCTGAGCAGGATGTCGCTCTCCGGGTAGCTGGCCACGACCTTCCGGTCCCAGTCATAGGAGGGCAGGGAGGTGGTGAAGGCCAGGCTTCGAACGAACAGGCCCGCGGCCTGGCGCGGCAGGCCGTACCCAAGCGGCGTTTCATTGTCCACTTCGAGCCTCAGGATCGAGCTGGGGCAGAAAAACTTGGTCCGGTCCACTCCGTCCAGGGCGTTGCGGGCCGGCGGCTGGAACTCCTTGAGGGCCAGCTCGCAGGCGTTGTTCAGGGTGACGAGCGTCCCGCCCTGTTCGACGAAAGCTTTGAGTGCCTCCACCCCTTCCTTTTCGATGCCGCCCTCGTATTCGGCCGGCCAGGCCGCCGAGCCCCTGGCGCGGGCGAATTCGGAGGTAGGGTCGGGCTTGCCGGTCTTGATGATGTCGTAGGATTCATCGGCGAAAACGATGACGTCGAACTTGTCCTTCAGGACGACCTTGGCCTTGGGAGCCCCCTGGGTCGGCTTAAAATCGGCATTGTGAAGGGTCGTGTAGGGAATGCCCATGTCGTCGAAGACATAGCGGGTCCATCCTTCGTCCATGCTGCTCCGCCACGATTGATACAATCCGATGCGCGGCAGGCGGACCGGATTTTTCGCCATGGCCGAGATGTCCTCCAGGCCGCGGGCTTCCATCCGCCACCGCTCGAGGAGTCCGGGCAACGATCGGGATATGGCCGGGCTGTTCTTGATCACGAAGCTGCCGGCGGCCAGGTCGATGTCCCCGGACTTGAACGCGCCTTGAAGGCGATAGACCTCGGCCTTGTCCTTGAGCAGTCCGAAAGCGGCGGCGAAGGAGGCATTGGCCCTGGAATCCAGGACGATCCAGGCGGCCGAGGCGGCCGGAACCTGGACCGCCGGCTGCGGGGCGCGGGCGATCTTCGTCAGCTTGGCCTCGAATTCGCCCTCGATCTCATCGCAGGCCACGCCCATCTGCAGGGGCAGGGTCCAGCCGGCGCTGTCATAAGGCGGGATGGGCGGACCGCCGGGATACTGCCGCAGGTCGGGATATTTCTGCTTTTCCAGCAGCGTCCAGGCGTACGCCTTGTAAGGCTGGTTGAGCAGGACGACGAACGACCCGGCCGGATAGGCTTTGCCGTCGGCCAGGAAACCGTCCTGGGCCTGGTGGATTTCGAGGCCGCCGAGCATCAGGATGTCGATCATTTTCAGGGTCGTGGGAAAGTCGTCCTGGCGGGAGGGGATGACGAAGGCGTAAGGCTGACCGGGCGAGCGGGTGTCGACGGCCTCCCGGTTCATTTTGTAGAAATTGAACAGGAAGTCCTCCTTGTGGAGCGACATGGTTTTGACCAGGCTGAGCGACAGGGCGAGCTCGTAGTCCACGATGTCGCGGAGACGCCACCAGCCGCCCTTCCAGGGGTCGATGAAATTCATGCTCCGGCTGGCGTAATCCTTCGGGATCTCCGTGGGCTCGATCTGGATGGGCGTGGCGACCCGGACCGAGGCCATCTCGCTCAGGAGGCCGGCGCAGTTATGCAGCCAGTCGGTGTCGTCGCAGGCGCCGATCCACCAGCCGGTGAAGCTTCGGCCGTGCTCGACCCCGCTGAAGCCGTTCTTCTGCAGGTCGTAGGACATGATTGTGCCCAGGAGGTTGACGCTCTTCCACAGCAGGGCGGGCGCATTCGGCAGGGGAGGGTCCATGAACGGCGGGATGAACAGCCGGGCCCCGGTCGAGCCCATCTGGTGCTCGTCGATGTGGACCTGGGGCAGCCAGTAGTGATACAGGACCTTGTTCACGGCCCGGGTTTCGGGCAAGTTGAACATGAAGAAATCCCGGTTGTTGTCGTGGCCGGCGTAGTGATGGTAGAGCCAGGGCATGTTCCCGCCCTCATAGGGCGTGCCCACGTACTTGCGGTACCAGTCCGTGACCATCTGATGGCCGTCGGGGTTGATGGTCGGAGCGAGGAGGATGATGACGTCGTCGAGGACCTTGGCCGCATCGAAGGGAGTCCGGCCCGTCACTAGGTCGTATGCGAACTCGAGCGACATCTGGCTGGCGGCGATCTCCGTGGCATGCAGGCTGCAGGTGATGAACAGGATGGCCTTGCCCTCGCGGCTCAACCGGCGGGCGTCGTCGGCCGTGAGCCCGGAAGCGTCTCTCAGCTTGCGGGCGATCTCCCGGTAGGCGTCGAGCTTGGCCAGGTTGGCCTCGGAGCTGATGACGGCCATGATCAGCGGCTTCTGGAGCGAAGTCGTGCCGATGTCTAGGACCTTGATCCGGGGCGATTCCGAGGCCAGCGTCTTGAAATAGGCCTGGATCTGGTTGTAGTCCGCAAGCTTCCGGTCGGCCCCGACCTTGAATCCGAGAAAGGATTCCGGACTCGTCTGGGCGGCCAGGCAGACGGGAAGAACGAGAAGCAGCGAGGCGACGGCGCCGGCGAAAAGCTTTTTCTTGACCATAGTGTTCTCCTCGGACGAATTGGGCAGGAAAGACTTTTCTAGCACTCCGGTTCCCGGGTGTCAAGGAAAAGGGCGACGGAGAGGACCGGGGGGGGAATCCGAAAGCCCGGGGCAGAATCAGTCCCTGGAGTCCCGGAGGATGAGCATTCGCACAAGCTGCACGACGGCCATAGTCGTGGCAGCCACGTAGGTCAAGGCCGCGGCCGACAGGACGCGGCGGGCTCCGGTCAATTCCTCGCGGTTGAGATAGCCGCGCTCCTCCAGGACGGCCACGGCCTGCTTGGAGGCGTTGAATTCCACGGGCAGGGTGATGACGCTGAACAGGACCGCGCCCGAGAAGAGGATGATGCCCGCATCCATCAGCCAGGTCGGGCCGCTCTTCTGGCTCGTGATCAGACCGATGAAAAAAAGGGGAAAAGCCAGCATCGAACCCAGGTTGGCCACGGGGAAGATGGCGTTGCGGATGGCCAGCGGGGAATACCGGTTGTGATGCTGGACGGCGTGTCCGGCCTCGTGGGCGGCGATGCCCAGGGCGGCCAGCGAATTCGAATCGTGGACGCCCTCGGACAGCCTCAGGACCTTTTTACGCGGGTCATAGTGATCCGAGAGCTGGCCGGCGACCTTCTCGATGGTCACGTCCTGAGCGCCCCGCGTGTTCAAGATCTGGCGAGCGACCTCCGCCGCGTTCAGGCGCGAGCTGGCCCGGACCTGGCTGTAGCGGCGGTAGGTGCTCCGGACCCTGGCCTGAGCGAACAAGGCCAGGATGAGGGGCGGGATGAGCAAGAACCATGTATAGTCATTGTAGAACATGTGATCCTCCTGGAACCACCGAGGACGGTATCTTAAAAAGATTGTCCGGCCGTGTCAAATCCCGGCCCGGACCGAGTGTTCAGGATATCGTTGACAAAGCGGCGGCTTGCCTTTAGATTATGTTTTGATGAACACCCACAAGCATTTCCTGGCGGTGGTTCTCGTCCTCCTGGCGGTCCTAGCCCAGGGGTTGCCCGCCCAGACCTCCCCGGAGCGCAAGGCCCAGTTCGAGGAGGTCCTCGGCCAGGCCGACAAGCTGTTCAATTCCGGGAACTACCGGAACGCCGTGGAGCGGTATTTCTTCGCCTCCAAGCTGGCCCAGGACCGGTCCGAGTACTCGCGCGTCTATTTCGGCCTGGCCTTGTCCTATTTCTATCTCAAGGAAACGGAGCAGTGCGAGAGATACATCAGGATGGTCCTGGAGGTCGACCCGCGGCGGACCGTTTCCGCGGTCTTCTATCCCATTTCTTTCGTCCAGACGTTCGATCGGGTTCGCAACGAGCTCCGCTTGCCCGCGCCCGGAACGGCAGACGCAGAACAGGTCCAGCCCCAGCTCCGCCCCCCGGTAGCGAAGCCGGCCATGGAACCTGCGCCTCAGTCCGCGACCACGACACCGGCGGTTAAAATGCCGGCCGAGACGGCCCCGGTTTCTCAGCCGCCGACCGCGGCCGCTGTCCCGACGGTCAAGGCTGCCGCGAGAAAAGGCGGCCATTTCGAAGTGGCCGCCTATGGCTCCAGCTGGAGCATCAACCTCATCAAGGGCTTGTTCGAGAGCTCGGTCGTGGACAAGTTCAGCACGGAGATCCGGAGAGTCATCTCCAGCGACCTGCGGGACAAGTACGGGTATTACTACCTCGTCCCCAGCGCCTCCAATTATGTCAGCGACCTGGTCTTCAACTCCTCGGGCCCGAACTACGGATTGGATATCCGCTATTACTCCCAGGGCTGGGGCGGGTCGTTCAGCCTGGGGCTGTCCTTCGAGCAGACCCGGATGAAGCTGGCCATCCAGGGGACCGTCAAGCAGTACTATCAGGACAACTCCTACGCCGAGGCGGAAGTCGAGGGCAGCGCCACGGCCAGCATCCTGTCCACGAACCTCAGCTTCCGCTGGGATGTCCTCCCCACGAGCCGGGTAAGCCCGTTCTTCATCCTGGGTTTCGGCTGGGCGCCGTTCAGCGCCGACATCACCGAGACCTACACCGGGACGTTCTACCGCGGCGGAGAGCAGCCGGCCATCGAGGGGACGACCGTCAAATCGCTGGCGGACATCGCTTCGGAGAACGACTTCAACCTGCCCGACGCCATCGTCATCGTCCATGTCGGACTAGGACTCAAGGTGGAGGTCTTCTCCGGTTTTTCGCTGTCCGCCGAGGCCGGGCTGTGGGACGGATTCCTGCTCCGGTTCGGCGGCGCCTTCCGCTTCTGAGGCTCGGGCGCTACCGCCCGCCCGTTGATGCGTGTATAATGTCCCCGACCGTGCTAGACGGGGAGCCAGCGGTGCCCTGTAGCCCACAACCCGCTACAGTGGGGTCGAATCCCCTGCCGAGGCCGTCCCCTTTTTGGTCTGTGTCCCGGCACGGAGGCGTTGACGGTTGGGGACCTGCGCGAAGGGCACCCTGTGAACCCCGTGAGGACCGGAAGGTAGCAGCGGCAGCAGGACGGTTCCTTGTGCGGCAGAACGCCTCGCCCGAGCCGAGGGTCGGGATAACGCAGGGAGGGATCGGTCGAAGCAGGGTGCACGGTCGTTCTTCCAACTAAGCGTCGAGCAGGGTCGCCGCTTCGCGGAGAAGCCGACGCACGGGAAGACCGTACCGGCAGACCCGTTCGCATGTCCCGCAATCCCGGCAGGTTGCCAGAGCCTGCCCTCCGCCGCACTCGGCCCAAGCCTCCCGGGCCCGACCGCTTTTCCCATAATTTCTGACGTAGGCCAAGGACCGGAGCATATCCGTCGTCGGAATCGCGGCCGGGCAGCTCTTCCGACAGGCGGCGCAGCCGCGGCAGACTTCGGACGAATTCTCGGCGACATGGGCGTAGAGCATCCGCCGCTCCCCGGCCGTCAGCGGCGCGCCGATGACCGCCAGGTCCTCCTCCATCTGGGTCCGGTTCAGGATCTCGGTCACGGCCGAGGTCACGTTCCGGTCCTCCAGGACCCATTTCAGCATGGCTTGCTGGAGGGTGGCCGTTCCGGTCCGATAGGCCTCGAGCTTCTGTCGGCGCCCCCCGATTTTCAAGGTTTTCATGGCGATGACGCCCACGCCGTTCGCCGCGGCCAGGCGGAGGAGCTCCCGCAGTCCGCTGTCAGCCATATAGTCCGTGTAGGTCCGGGGATCCTGTTCGGGCCGGTCGATGTCGAAAACGTTGTAGCCCAACTGGATCATGTCGTACCGGCCGCAATCCACGGCGCGGCGGACCATGGCCGCCTGGTTGGAGTGGCAGGAGAAACCTGTGAACCGGAATTTTCCCGCCTGGCGCATTTTGTCGAATGCGGACAGGACGCGCTCATCGGTCAGGTCATCCGGATTTTCGGCTCCGTGGATGAGAAGGACGTCGATCGGCTCGGACTGGAGCCTTTTGAGGCTGGTCTCGACCGAGGCGATGATCGAAGCCTCGCTCCGGTTGCCCCGGAGATGGAATTTGGTGGCCACGAAGGCCTTGTCCCGGCCGAGGGCTTTCAGCATCCGGCCGATCTGTCGCTCGCTGTTGCCGTTGTCGTAGCTCACAGAGGAATCGACGTAATTCACGCCTTTCTCGATGATCTCCAGGAACAAGGGCCAGTCGGGCAGGGGGCTGCCGCCCAGGGAGACCTCGGAAATCATCAGTCCCGTCCTGCCCAGCCGCCGGCGGGCCAGCCCTCCTGTCGCGCTTTGGGATTCCGGCCGGGACGATGGACGGGATGTTCCTTGGCTCCGGGAAGCGAGAAAGGCCGCGACGGCCAGAGGGGCCGATTTCAGGAAATCACGCCGGCCGGCCATCAGGAGACGAGCCCCATGCCGGACAGGATGGATTCGATCTCAGCCCGACCTTTTTCCGGAAGCGGAAGAAGCGGGGGACGGGGGAGACCGCCATGATAGCCCAGCCGGTCCAGGGCATACTTGAGCCCGGCGATGCCGTGGACCAGAACGACGGCCTCGTTGAGCGGAGCGATGTTCTCTTGGATGCGGCGGGCGGCCTCGAGCCTTCCTTGGACGAAGTCTTGGTAGAGCTCGACGCACAGTCCGGGCACGGCGTCGGCCACGGCCAGGATCGCTCCTGCGGCTCCCATGGCCAGTCCGGGGAGGACGATGCTTCCCGCTCCCAGAAGGAAATCGAAATCCGCGGCCGCCCGGGGCACGACCTCGCCCACGGCGGCCATGTGGCCCGAGCTGTCCTTGATGCCGGCGATGTTGGGATGCCGCGACAGGTCCGCCACGACGGCGCTGTCGATGGACACTCCCGTGCTCTGGGGAATGTTGTAGATGAGGATCGGGATGGGCGAGGCGTCGGCGACGGCGGCATAATGCTTCTGCAGGGCTTCGCCGGTCATCTGCGACCGGAAAAAACCCGGAGTCCGGACCAGGGCGGCCTGGGCGCCCAGGTGGGCCATCCTTCGGGTGAAGTCGATGGTCAGCCGGGTGGATTCCCGGGCCGTGCCGGCGATGATCATTTTTCCGGAGGAGGCCTCCTCGCGGACGGTCCGGACGAGCGAAGCCGATTCCTCGTCCGAGAGCGAGACGCTCTCCGCGGTCGAGCCCAGGACGAGGTAGCCGGCCAATCCGGAATCGTTGTAGCGGCGGATGTTCTCCCGGAGGCGGTCGAGGGACACCTCGCCCTCGACAAAGGGCGTGGTCAGCGCCGCATAGATCCCCTGAAAGCGTCGGGTCATGGACTTGTCCTTCGCTCAGTCCGGGTCGTCCTCGGACGGTGAGCTTTCGATCTCCCTGAGCTCCTTCTCGCTCAGTCCGAAATAATGGCCGATCTCGTGGAGCAGGACTTCGCGCACCCGGCGCCGGATCTCCGCTTCGCCGCCGCCCATGGCTTCGATGGGCCCCTGGTAGAGGACGATGACGTCCGGCGGCATGTTGCCGTAGTAGGAACCCCGGTGGTTGAAGGGCACCCCGTGATACAGCCCGAGGAGCGTTCCTCCGCGCGGCGCCCCGGCCCGGCGCTTGGCCCCGGGGTCCGGCGCGTCCTCGACCATGATGGCCAGGTTGTGGATGTGCTTCTTGAAAGCGTGGGGGAGGCTCTCCAGGGCCTCGTGGGCCAGCTGTTCGAAGCGTTCGCGGTCCATGGCCGTCAGCCGCCCGTCATTTCTCGATCCCGTCCCGGGCCTGGACGCCCCGGCTGTAGTAATGTTTGACCTCGGTCATCTCCGTGACGAGGTCGGCCCTTGCCACCCAGGAGGCCGGCGCAAAGCGGCCGGTCAGGACGAGCTCCACGTCCTCCGGCTTCTCGGCCATGAGGTCGAGGATGTCCTTCTCGGAGAGGAGCCGGAGATGGACCGCCACCGCGACCTCGTCCAGGACGACCAGCCGGAAGCGGCCCGAGCGCATGGCCCGGCGGCACTTGGCCAATCCTTCCCGAGCTCGCCGGATGTCCTCCTCGTCGACGACCTGGGAGACATGGACGAAACCCTTGCGGCCGAACTGCTCGATGGTGATCAAGGGGGCGAGAACCTTCGCCGCGACGAGCTCTCCGTAAGACTGCCCCTTGAGAAACTGCCCGATGTAGGACCGCATCTTCCGGCCGGCAGCGCGCAGGGCCAGGCCCAGGGCGGCCGTGGTCTTGCCCTTTCCGTTTCCGGTGTAGATGTGGATGAAGCCCCGGAACGGCTGAGGGCGGGACGGCGATGGCATCGTTCGGCGCTTCCTTCATCAACTATAGGAAATCGTCCCCGGCGCGTCAATTCGTATTTCGCTTTAATTTTTTTTCGTTTTTAACTATAGTGTTATCCGCCCTTGCGCCTCGCGCCGAAGGAATCACAGACATGCTTGACGGCAAATTCGTCCTCGACAACCTGGACCTCGTCCAAAAAAAGCTGGCTTCCCGCGGAGCCGCCCTGGACGCCTCCGAGCTCCTGAGCCTGTCCGAGGAGAGGCGGGGCCTGCTCAAGCGGAGCGAGGACCTGCGGGCCGAGCGCAACCGGGTCTCGGACGAGATCGGCCGGGCCAAGAAGGACGGCCGGGCCAGCGCCTCCGAGATCGAAGCCATGAAATCGGTGGGCGCCGAGATCGCCCGGCTGGAGGGATCGCTCCGGACTCTGGAGGAAACGCTCCGCCAGAGGCTCCTGAACATTCCCAACCTTCCCCACGACAGCGTCCCGCCCGGCCGGAGCGCCGAGGACAACGTGGAAGTGAGGAGGTCGGGCGAGCCTCCCCGTTTCGCCTTTGAACCCGAGCCTCATTGGGACATCGGCCAGCGGCTGGGCATCCTGGACTTCGACCGCGCGGCCAAAGTCACGGGCTCGCGCTTCACGGTGTACTTCGGCGCCGGGGCGAGGCTGGAGCGGGCCCTGATCAATTTCATGCTCGACCTCCACACCCGGGAGAGGGGCTTCCAGGAAGTCCTGCCGCCCTTCATCGTCAACGCCGAGAGCCTGACCGGCACGGGCAACCTGCCCAAGTTCGCCGAGGACCTGTTCAAGCTGGAAGGCCGACCCTGGTACCTCGTCCCCACGGCCGAAGTGCCGCTGACCAACCTCCACCGCGACGAGGTTCTGGAGGCGGAGGCCTTGCCCCGCCGCTACGCGGCCTTCACCCCCTGCTTCCGGAGCGAGGCCGGCTCGTACGGCAAGGACATCCGGGGTCTCATCCGTCAGCACCAGTTCAATAAGGTGGAGATGATGGTCTTTTCCCGGCCGGAGGAGTCGTTCGACGAGCTGGAGAGCATGACCGCCGGGGCCGAGGAGGTTTTGAAGCGGCTCGGCTTGGCCTATCGAGTCATGGCCCTGTGCGCCGCAGACCTGGGATTCGCCAGCGCCAAGACCTATGACCTGGAGGTCTGGATGCCGGCCCGGGGCAAATACATGGAGATCTCCTCGTGCTCCAATTGCCTGGATTTCCAGGCGCGCCGGGCCAACGTCCGTTTCCGGAGAGGGGCTAAGGCCAAGCCCGAATTCCTGCATACCCTGAACGGCTCCGGGCTGGCCGTGGGCCGGACGGTCAGCGCCATCCTGGAGAACGGCCAGCAGGCGGACGGCTCGGTTCTCATCCCCGAGGCGCTGAGGCCCTACATGGACGGCCTGGCCCGGATCGGCTGAGGAGAAGCCGGGCCTCGCGGAACGAGAGAATGACATGAAGCACATGGGACGGAGGGATGGCCGAGTGGATGAAGGCGGCGGTCTTGAAAACCGCTTTACGGGCAACCGTAACGGGGGTTCGAATCCCTCTCCCTCCGTTTTTAAAGGGAGAGGCTGATGAGGATGGCCAAAACGGCGCGCGCGGCGATCATCGATCTCCAAGCCTCCCGCCTGGCCGCCGAGGACATCGTCTGCGTCCGCGGGGAGAAGAACCTGGAGGGCATCGCCGGCAAAAAGGCCTGGCTCAAGGAACGGATGGCCGAGGGACTGAAGCTCAAGGTCCTGAAGGTGAACGGCCGGTCCTGGGGGATGATCGAATACCTGCCCGCGGAAAACGCCTGGCGACCGGTGGACGCCGCCGGGTACACCTTCATCGAATGCCTGTGGGTGATCGGCCGCTACAAGAGCCACGGTTTCGGCCAGAAGCTCCTGGCCCACTGCGCCGAGGATTCGAAGGGCAAGAACGGCCTGGTGGTGGTGACCAGCGCCAAGCCGTTCCTGGCCGGGAAGGATTTCTTTCTCAGAAACGGGTTCGAAGTGTGCGACACGGCCCCGCCCTATTACGAGCTGCTGGTCAAGCGCCATAAGAAGAGCGCACCCGCGCCGAAGTTCCGGGAACGCGCCAAGAAGATGCTGGGCCCGGAGCGGTCGGGTCTGACCTTTTTCTACAGCGACCAGTGCCCCTACGTCGCCCAAAGCCTCAAGGAGATGACGGCTCTGGCCCGCAAGCGCCGGATCCCTTTCCAGCTGATCAAGATCAAGAGCAAAAAGGACGCCCAGAACCTGCCCGTGGCGTACGGGACGTTCGGGATCTTCCTGGACGGGCAGTTCCTGACCCATCAGCCGTGCTACGGCAAGGCGTTCGACCAGCTGCTGTCCTCTCCCCAGAAATCCTGGCGACAATAATCGCCGCTTCCGGGCCGGATTCCGATGCTTTGATTGGAAGGGCAAAAGTGCTAGAATAAGCCAGCCTTCCAGGCAGCGGAGAGGTGCTGGAGTGGTCGATCAGGATCGCCTGCTAAGCGATTGTCCTGGTGAATGCCGGGACCGTGGGTTCGAATCCCACCCTCTCCGCCATTCGAGAAGCTCCGGGCCGAAGTGAGCCTCAGTCCAGCGTCAGGCTGACATCGGACGGCACTCGGATCCTTACGACCTTCGCTTCAGCCCGGCCGGCCGGTTCGGGTTTCAGCCTGAGCTCGAGGTGCCTGCGGCCCCCCTCTTCGACGACGTGCTTTTCCACGACCGATTCCCAGGGGATGACGACCCAGCGGTCCAGAACGCCTTCCCGGCCTACGGCTACGAAGTTGTAGCGCGGAAAAAAGGCTAAGCCCAGGCAGACGAAGCTCAATGCATCGAGCCACTTGACGGACCCCGGTTGGGAATTGAGCCAAACGGCGCCGGCGGCCGCCGGGACGAGCAGAAGGGCCGCTCGGAGCCGGCTTCCGGGAAGGGCGAAATTGAACCCGAGCCGCCACGAAGCCTGGACACGGCCGAGCCGAGCCATATTCCTTTTTAAGGTCTTCAGGTTGGCGGCGAAAATGACCGCCGACAGGATGATGAGGCTGAGGTCAAAGCCGATTCGGAACGCCATGGGGTTGATCTCCTCGGTGAAGAATTTTGCGGATGGCTTCCCGGTCGTCCGGAGAAAATGGCAAAACGAACGTCCGCGCCGACCGCGTCACGGAGTCGAAAACGACCAGGGCCGGGCCCGCGGCTGAGAATCCCCGCCATTTCTCCGTTGTGTCGATGACGACCGGAAAATCCAGGTGGAACGCCTTGAGGACCGCGTCCGCCCTTCGGCTGATCAGGCGGCGGCGGAGCGCTTCGTCGGCGTTCGACTGCGGCGGGTTGTAGAGCACGACAATCCACAGGTTCGCCCGGAGCAAGTCCGCGGGCATGTCCCGGATGAAGCCCAGGTCGCGGCTGATGCAGGGAGAGCACGAAAATGCGTCGGCGTCCAGGAGAAGCCAGCCGCAGACGGTTCTGGCCGCTTGGCCCGCCTCCTGCGGACGGGTCCCCGCTATGGGAGAAGATCCCGCCGCGGCCAAGACCAGCGAAGCGGCCAGCCAGGCGGCCGGGATGATGTTCACGGCCGCGGCTCCTTTAAGGGCGTTGGCCCCGGCTCGGCGGGAAAAAGGATCCTGTACTTTTTAATGGTCAGACCGTCATTGGCCCGGCTGTACAGAAAATCCCGCGAGTCCAGGTGGAGGAGGTGCGTCGTATCGGGAAGGACGATTGTACCGATCATTTCTCCCGCGGGACTCAGGACATAAACGTCCCGGCTGGGATGCTCCGCCGGCCCGCCGCCCAGCACGAACAGGCGGCCGGCCCGGTCGACGGCGATGTCTTTGTAAACAAATTCAGTCGGGATTTTCGTGCCCATGACGCTCTTGAACCGGGCATCCGGGAAATTCAACAGCCTCTTCGACCAGATGACCCGGCCCGACCGGTCCAGGCGCTCTACCTTGTTCTTGAAGCTGTAGGCCAGCACCACGTCCCGGCCGGACAGCACGAAGCTCGCCCTGTCCCCGGCGGGGTGCGCCGCATCTGCGCCGAACTCGATTTCCTGGAGAGTGCGGCCTCGGTTGTCGGCCAGCCAGATCGAAGGCCGCTTCCCCTTGCCTGTGGGGACCAAGGCCGCGGCCAGCGTTCCGTCCGGCAGGGTGCGAAGGCAGGAGATTGGCTCCGGTTGGGGGATGGCGTGCAGGAAGCGGAGCTGTTTATCGAACACCAGGACTTTCGGCTGCTGCTGGTCGAGGACAAAGACATGATCGCGAGACACGGCCAGCTCCCGGACCGCCTGGAACTCGCCGGGTCCCGTGCCGGGCCGCCCCGCTCGGAGCAGGACGCGGCCCTTGGAATCGAACACTTTGATTGAAAAATCCAGGGCGTCGGAGACGAACAGGCGGCCGTCGTCATCCGCGGCCAGACCCACCCACATGATCAGCTTGTTGTCCTCCAGGCTCCCCAGGGACCAGACTTCTTCCAGTCCGAGCTTGACCGCTGACGGGCTCGTCGGCGTCGCGGCCGCGGCAGGCCAGGCCGGCGGCGCCAGCGCGGCCCAAATTCCAAGGAAGAAACAGGCGATTGTATTAGTCGGCATCTCTATTCACCTCGTCGTTTCAGGATGGAGTCGGCCGGGAGGCCGGGGGGGCGCGTGTCCTTCAACCCGCCCCGGCCTCCCCGGCGCGCTTGATTTCTTAATAAATGATGTACCTCTTGCAGAAGAGGTACCCTTCCAGACAAAAGGCGTAGTAGATGGGGCCAAGATACGAGGCGACGACGAGGCACCGGTCCAGGGCCTGCTCGCACGTCCTTGGCTCCGCGCCGAAGCCCAAGGGCGCAGCGGCGTGGAGGCACAAGGCCAGGACGATGATCAGGACGACGGGCTTGAGGTTTGATTTGATTTTCACGCGGGACTCCTTTTACCTTTCTCGGTTCGGCCGATTCATTTGCAGTAGTGTTAGTAGTATTGAAGGCAGAACAGGTAGCCGGCGACGCAGAATTCCCCCAGCAGGGCGGCCGGAAGGGGGCCGCAGGTGATGAGCCCGATCAGGGCGGCCATGCCGGCCTCGATCATGCACCGCTTCAGAGCTGTCTCGCACACGCCCGCCTCCAAGGGCGGCGCGAGCAGGACCAGGGTCAGAGCCGCGGCCAGGACTCCGGCGGCCGCGTACCGGGCCTTCGTGTTGTGACGAAAGACTTTCATGATTGAACCTCCTCATTGAAATCCATAGAAGAGACGCACCGGCCGCCCCGGAATTCTCGAAGACTCGCCGGACAATATCGCCGTCGTTCAGGTCCGGGGGCATGTTGCTTGCCGCGGAGGGATGGAATAAGATGAATGGGCCGTTTGTTATCTTATCCATCCTCACCCCAAAGGAGGGACCATGAACCAGCGAATCCTTCGCGGCTTGGCCGCTATCTTCGTCATCGGCGCCCTGATCGCCATCACCGGAGCAGGAGGAACCATGACGGGCAAATCCGACCCGGAGAAGGCCCCGGACACCCGGGATCTGTGGAAAAAGGTCGAACAATCGGAAAAGGACGGCCTGCCCCAGACGGCCATCGACGCCCTCAAGCAGATCACGGCCGCCTGCCGGGACCGGAAGCAAGGGGGGGAATTCCTCCGGGCCCTGACCCGTCAGCTCATCCTGGAGTCCTCGATCCAGGGAGCGAAGCCCGAGGTCCGCGTTCGGCGGCTCAAAGAAGAAATGGACAAGGCGCCGGCCGGCGTCCGGCCGATGCTGAAGCTCGTCCTGGCCCAGTGGTATTGGCAATATTTTTCCCGGAACAAGTGGCGGTTCATGAACCGGACGGCCACCGAGGGGCTCGAGGACCAGGACTTCACCACCTGGGACCTGCCCAAGATCTTCCGGGAGATTGACACTCTCTTTGTCGACATTCTGAAGGACGAGGCCCTGCTCAAGAAGAGCCCCTTGTCCGATTTCGCCGATTTCCTGATCCCGGGCAATACGCCCGCTTCGCTCCGGCCGACGGTCTTTGATTTCGCCGCGTTCGAAGCCCTGGATTTCTACACATCCGGGGAACAGGCGGCGGCTAAGCCCGAGGATGCGTTCGAGATCCCTGCTGATTCAACGGCTTTCGGCACGATCGCCGAGTTTTTGAAGTATGCCCCTGACACGACCGACGTCGATTCACCCCAGCTCAAGGCTTTGAAGCTTTACCAGCAAATCCTGGCTTTCCACCTCTACGATAAGGACCGGGACATTCTGCTTGATGCCGACCTGGGCCGCTTGCGCTTCGTCAAGAACGCGGCCGTGGGCGAGGGCATCTCCGATCGATACATCCGGCGCTTGAAGGACATCACAGACCAGGCGCCCTCATCGCCGCTGCAAAGCCTGGCCTTGTCCTATTGGGCTCAGGAGGTCCATGACCGCGGAGATTTCGTCCAGGCTCACGAGCTGGCTGAGCGGGGGGCCAAGGCCCATCCCGCGACTGTTGGAGCCTCGAACTGCCGGGTGCTCGTCCAGCGCATCACGGCCAAGGAGTTCGACCTCCGCATGGAAGCCGTTGTCCGTCCCGGCCGGCCCGGTCAGATGGCTGTCACCTACCGCAACGTCACCGGGCTCCACTTACGGGTGGTCCGGGAGGATATTCCCACGCTCCTGGCCGGCAAGTCCGGGGAGAACCTGTTCTGGATGTCGGATGACGTCGTCAGTCCGCTCCTCAGCCGGAAGCCGGACGCTCAATGGGCGACCCCGCTGGAAGCCACGCCGGACTTCAAGCCTAAAACGGCCGTGGTCGAGCTGCCCGCTCTGAAGCCGGGGTATTACCGGATCGCCGCCTCTTTCAACAAGGAATTCGCCCGCGACAAGAACAAGCTTCAGGTCGCCTCGTTCTGGGTGAGCGACCTGGGATTGATCACGGCCGGCCTGGAGGGCGCGGTCACGGGCACCGCGGTCCACAACGGCACGGGCGAGCCCCTGGCGGGGGCCGAGGTCAAGTATTATCAATGGGATTACAACAGGAGGGCGTTGGTTCTGAAGCAGACTGTGATCTCGGACGCGCAGGGGGCTTTCGCCCTGGCCCGCCTCGAATCCTATTACAATCGGCTGATCCTCGTCAGCGACGGGAAGGGTCAGCAGCTGGGCGAGACGACCATCCCCTCGTCCTACCCCAGGCAGAAGGAAGGCCGGACTCAGACGGTGTTCTTTACCGACCGGGCCATCTACCGGCCGGGCCAGATGATCTTCTTCAAGGGCCTCTGCCTCAGCGCGGACCAGGACCAGAATGATTACAAGGTCCTGCCCCGGCGTTCGGTCAAGGTGACTTTCCGCGACGTGAACCGGCAGGAGGTCGCCGTTCTCAACCTCCGGACCAACGACTTCGGCTCGTTCAACGGGACTCTCAACGCCCCCAGCGACCGGCTGACCGGCGAGATGTCGATCGAGAGCTCGGACCCGCCCGGCTCGGCCGGGATCCGGGTCGAGGAATACAAGCGGCCCAAGTTCCAGGTCAAGCTGGACGTCCCGGAACAGGAGTTCCGGCTGAACGATGTGGTGGCCATCCCCGGGGAAGCCCTGGCCTACACCGGCGCGCCGGTGGACGGGGCGATGGTCAAGTTCCGCGTCCTGCGCGAAGTCCGCTATCCGTGGTGGTGGTACTACTGGTACGGCCGGTCGTCCGAGGGGAGCCAGGAGATCGCCCACGGCACGCTCCGGACCGACGAAGCGGGAAAGTTCAAGGTGGAATTCCAGGCCAAGCCGGACGCGTCGGTCCCGGCTTCCTCGAACGCGATCTTCACCTTCTCCGTGCAGGCCGACGTGACGGATACGACGGGAGAAACGCGGAGCGACGAAGGGTCCGTCCGCATGGGCTACGCCGCCCTGGAAGCGAACCTGACCTGCGACGAATGGCAGGAAGAGGGCCGGCCGGTCTCGATCGAGGCCGCGACCACGACCCTGAACGGCAAGAAAGTGGCCGGCAAGGGCGAAGTCGAGATCTATGGACTGCGCGGGCCTGAAAAGCCCGTGCCGTCCGACCTCATCGGCGCGCTGGCCGCCCGCGAGCAGAAGGCGCTGGGGGCCAAGGGGGCCAAGGGATTCCGTGAGACTCCCGATTGGAAGAAGTGGCCGGAAGGGCCGCTCGTGGCCAAAAAAGCCTTTGAGACGAGCGCCAAGGCGGACAGCCGCTGTCTGCTGTCCTTCGGCCTGGGCCGGGGCGTTTACAAGGCCCGGCTCAAAACCAAGGATAAGTACGGGACCCCGGTCGAGAGCCTGTTGACGATCATGGTCCTCGCTCCGGCGGAAAAGACATTCGGAGTGGAAGTCCCGTTCCATGCCGCGGCGAAAACAACCCTCGTCGAGGTCGGCCAGACCTACGAAGCGCTGTGGGGGACCGGCTATGACCGCAGTCCGGCCCTGGTCGAGGTCTTTCAGGGCGGCCGGAGGATCAAGCGATCCTGGACGCCCGCCGGAGAGACCCAGGGCCTCATCAAGATCCCGGTCGAGGAGCGCCTGCGGGGAGGCTTCACGGTCATCATCTCCCTGGTCAAGGACAACCGGATCTACCGGGACGAGACTCGCGTCACCGTTCCCTGGTCGAACAAAGCCTTGGACGTCAAGTGGCAGACGTTCCGGTCCAAGCTCAGGCCGGGACAGAAAGAGACCTGGTCGCTCAAGGTCAAGGGGCCGGGCGCTGCGCTCCGGGCGGCCGAGTTCGTGGCCGCGCTCTATGACGCGTCGCTGGATCAGTTTGTGGAGCATGGCTTTCCGGGAGTGTGGAGCGTTTTCCGGGTCGATTGGACCTATGTCTCGGCGAGCTTCGCCAACCGGGGCCAAGCCCTGCGCACTTTCTACGACCAGCTGAACCCTTACTCGAGCACCACTTCTCTTGTTTACACTCATTTCCCCCAGGACATCCTGGAGGATTTCTACGGCTATGACTATCCCCGGCAGGGCATGAAATACGCGTCCGCACGGCGGGAAGGTTTGGCGGAAGACGCCGTGCCTGCGCCCATGGCCGCGGCGGCCCCTGCCGAGACGATGCTCAAGGAGGAGCTCAAGGTCCAAGGCGGCGTCGTTGGAGGCGTGCTGGGCGGAGTGGAGGGAGGCGGACCCGCGGGCAAAAAAGCTCCCGCGCCCGACCTGTCCAAGGTCACGGCCCGCAAGAACCTGAACGAAACGGCCTTTTTCTTCCCCCACCTGCTGACCGACAAGGACGGCCTCGTGACCCTCGAATTCACCATGCCCGAAGCCCTGACCGAGTGGCGGTTCCTCGGCTTCGCCCACACCCAGAGCCTGGAGAGCGGCGCGATCGAGGACAAGGCGGTCACCCAGAAGGAGCTCATGGTCCAGCCCAACCCGCCCCGCTTCATGAGGGAAGGGGACAAGCTCGAGTTCACGGTCAAGGTGACCAACATGACCGAGAAGGAAGCGGCCGGGGCCGTCGAGCTGGCGTTTTTCGACCCGGCCAGCGACAAGCCGCTCAATGCCGCCCTGGGCAACACCGCGGCCAAGAAGAGCTTCGCCGTCCCGGCCAAGCAATCCCGATCCTTCTCCTGGCCGGTGGCGGTGCCCGACGGTTTGGGCGTCCTCGGCTTCAAGGCCGTGGGCGCGACCGCGGAATTTTCGGACGGCGAGGAGGGGATGTTCCCGGTCCTCAGCCGGCGCATCCTCGTCCAGGAGTCCCTGCCGCTCTGGATCAGCGACAAGGGCTCCAAGAATTTTGCGTTCCAGAAACTCCTCAAGTCCGGCAGCTCGGACTCGCTCAAGCACCTGGGCCTCACCGTCCAGATGGCCTCCAATCCGGCCTGGTACGCGATCCAGGCCTTGCCGTTCCTGATGGAGTATCCCTACGAATGCTCCGAGCAGGTCTTCAACCGGCTCTACGCCAACGCCCTGGCCCAGAAGATCGCCAACTCCAGCCCCAAGATCCGGCGGGTGTTCGACCTGTGGAAAGGCACCAGCGCCCTCCAGTCCAACCTGGAAAAGAACCAGGACCTGAAGAGCGTCCTGCTCGAGGAATCGCCCTGGGTGCTCGAGGCCCAGTCCGAGACGCAGGCCAAGCGCAATGTCGGCCTGCTGTTCGACGAGAACCGGATGAGCGGCGAGCTGCGGCGCGCCCTGGCCAAGCTCGAGGCCATGCAGCTCGAGGACGGGTCCTGGCCCTGGTTCCCGGGCGGTCCGGGCAACGAATACATCACCCTCTACATCATGACCGGCTTCGGCCGGCTTAAGCATCTCGGGGTGGGGACCGTCTCCCAGGACATGGCCGTCGCAGCGGTGGATTATCTCGATGAATGGATCGATGAGGTCTATCAAGACATCTTGAAATATAAGACCCAGAACGAGGATCACCTGAGCTCGACGATCGCCCTATACCTCTACGGCCGGAGCTTCTATCTCCCCGAGCATCCGTTCGATAGCGACGTCAAACCGGCCGTGGACTATTTCCTGAAGCAGGCGGCCAAGTTCTGGCTGGAGCTCGACTGCCGCCAGAGCCAGGCCCACCTGGCCCTGGCCTTGAACCGGATGGGCGATCCGGCCACCGCCCAGAAGATCATGCGCTCCATGAAGGAGCGGAGCCAGGTCGACGAGGAGCTCGGCCGG
>Ga0209254_10000172_pt1 | contig 45081 bp, 50 predicted proteins | sample FrelakmetDIP11DI_FD_187148 | JGI IMG/M metagenome (GOLD analysis project Ga0209254, IMG submission 187148) | Freshwater lake sediment microbial communities from the University of Notre Dame, USA, for methane emissions studies - DIP11 DI (SPAdes)... | ecosystem: Environmental > Aquatic >... | reverse complement strand
CTATGATGCCCGCTTCGCGGACGGCGGACTTCGCCCGCCGAAGGCGCCCGCACCGGCGCCGGGCGCCGCCGCCCGCCACGCGGCGGCAGTCATTGCTGGCGAACCAACAAGGCCCCCGCGGGGGCCTTGTTGCTTCAATGCGCCTGCGCCTTCGCGGCGAGGATGCCGGTGTTCTGGCGCACGTACAGTTCGTCCCACATCTCCTCGGCGCGCTTGTCGCGATACAGCAGCGAACCGAGGAAGACGGCGAGGAAGCCGAGCGGGATCGAGATCAGGCCGGGGTTCTTCAGGTCGAACAGCGGCTTCTCCAGGCCCACCATGCTGGTGCGCTCGTCCTTGAACCGGTCGAGGTTGCCGGTGGCGGCGGCGACCTGCTTGTCGAGCGCGGCCTTGTCCTTCTCCGCCCTGGCGACCTTGGCGGCGTCTCCCGACGCGGCCGCTTCGGCGATCGCGGCGTAGCGCGCGACCGAACCATCGACCACCTTCTGCGCGGCCGCCTTGACCGCCAGCGGATAGGTCATGTTCGGCGACACCAGCACCAGGCCGATCGCGGTGCAGGTGCCGATCACCATGCCGGCCATGATGCCGCCGGTGTTGCAGCGTTTCCAGTACAGCGTCAGCAGCACGCAGGGGAAGTTGGCCGACGCGGCCACCGCGAAGGCCAGCGCGACCAGGTGGGCGACGTTCTGCCCCTTGGCGGCGATGCCGATGGTGATGGCCAGGGCACCGACGATCACGGTGGCGATACGCGCCGCCTTGACCTGCTCCTGCGGCGTGACGTGTTCACCCCGGATCACGCCGACGTACAGGTCGTGCGCCATCGCCGAGGCGGCAGCGAGCACCAGGCCGGCGACCACCGCGACGATGGTGGCGAACGCCACCGCGGCGACGAAGGCGAGGAACAGGTTGCCGAAGAAGGAGTCGGCGCCGCCGCCCAGGAACTGGGCGAGCAGCGGGGCCGCCATGTTGCCGCCGGCGTCGATCGCGCGGATGTTGGCCGCCCCTACGTTCATCGCCGCGCCGAGGCCGAGGAACAGCGTCAGCACGTAGAAACCGCCGATGATGGCCATCGCCCAGATCACCGACTTGCGTGCTTCCTGCGCCGTGGGCACCGTGAAGAAGCGCATCAGGATGTGCGGCAGACCGGCGGTGCCGAACACGAGCGCCATGCCGAGCGAGATCTGGTCGATCGGCGCCTTGAACAGCAGCCCCGGCTCGAGGAAGCGCTGGCCGAGTTCGGCCGGCGTCATGTTCTTGCTGGCGTCGCCCAGCAGCGCGGCGACCTGCGCCTGCACCTTGGCATCGCCGATCGCGGCTTCGAGGAAGGCGGGCAGCGAAAAGCCGTAAGGCGCCCAGACGAACATCACCAGCAGGATCGAGGCGATCACCAGCAGCACCGCCTTGATGATCTGCACCCAGGTGGTGGCGACCATGCCGCCGAACAGCACGTAGGCCAGCATCAGCACGCCGACGGCGACCACCGAGACCTCGTAGTCGATGCCGATCAGCGTCTTGACGAGCACGCCGCCGCCGACCATCTGCGCGGTCAGGTAGAAGGTCGACACGGTGATCACCGAGATGGCGCCGACGACACGCGTCTTCTTCGGGTCGTTGCGGTAGGCGAGGATGTCCGCCAGCGTGTACTTGCCGATGTTGCGACACGGCTCGGCGATCACCAGCAGCACCGTGATGTAGGCGACCAGCCAGCCCACCGAGTACATGAAGCCGTCGTAGCCGTACAGCGAGATCAGGCCGGCAATGCCGAGGAAGCTCGCCGCCGACAGGTAGTCGCCGGCAATGGCCCAGCCGTTCTGCAGGCCGGACACGCCGCCGCCGGCGGTGTAGAAGTCGGCGGCCGACTTCACCCGCTTGGCGGCGAGGTACGTGACGAACATCGTCAGGCCGATGATGGCGGCGAACACCGTGAAGGTCAGCCAGCGCCAATCGGTGCCGACCGCGCCCTGCGCGAGTGCCGGCATGGCGAGGAGCGGCAGCGACAGCGCGCCGGCCGCCAGGTAGAGCGATTTTCTTGCGGCCATGACCTATTTCCTTCCGATGGTTTCGGCGTCGCGGATCAGTTCGCGCGCCATCGCGTCGAACTCCCGGTTGGCGCGCCGCGAGTAGAAAAAGGCGATCGCCCAGGCGACCACGAACTCGGTCAGCGCGAAGGCGATGCCGATGTTCAGCGGACCCCACAGCTTCACCTTGAAGAGCTCCGGGAAGTACGCGGCGCCGACCGGCAGCAGGAAGTAGAAGATGACCGAGAACACCATCAGGCCCATCAGGAAGCGGAGCTTTCGGCTGTGCAGCAACTGGAAACGCGGGTCGGCATCGATCGCCGCCCAGTTGATGGATGCGGCCGTACTGGAAACACTCATGCTGGTATCCCCTCCTTATGGGCGAGCAGTCGTTCGTCTTGATGCGGGCGGCGTCGAACGCGCGCCGGCCCGGTGCGGCAGGCGGTCGACTGCTGCACGCCGGGCCCCGGATAGGCAGTCACCCTAAGGCAGGTTGCTTGCTTCACTCTTACACGAAGCTGTCGCCAAACTTACAGACGCTCATATGGGATGCGCTGATTCCCGGCAGGAGACCATCGTGCCGCTGACTGGCCCTGATGCCCGGGCTGCGCTCCGGCGGCCACGCCGCCGACCGTTAGCGGCGGGAGTCTGGCGGAGGCGGCAGTCAGACGCGATGGCGGATTGTCGGTAGTGCGCCCGCGAGCCGGGACCGTCCGGCAGATTCGCCGGACCCGAAGGTCGCGACCTACGGCAGCTGCGTGCTGCCGGCGGCCTTCGGCGCCACCGTGCCTAGCCGTCCCTTGAGCGACGGCGCGCGATCGTCGAACAGCGCGGCGTAGTAGACGGCGTTCGACATCACCTTCTTCACGTAGTCGCGCGTCTCGTTGAACGGGATGGTCTCGGCGAAGACCGCGCCCTCGACCGCCCGCGGCAGCGCGGCGCGCCAGGCGCGCGGCCGGCCCGGGCCGGCGTTGTAGGCGGCGGTCGCCAGCGCCGGATGGCCGTCGAGGTCGTCGAGCACCATTTTCAGGTAGCTCGTGCCCAGGCGCAGGTTGACGTCGACCTCGGTGACGCGCGCCGCGCTGAAGTCGTTCATGCCGACCTTGCGCGCGACCCAGCGCGCGGTGGCCGGCATCAGCTGCATCAGCCCGGACGCGCCGGCCGAGGAACGGATGTCCTCGATGAATCGCGACTCCTGGCGGATCAGCCCGTAGACCCAGGGCGGCTCCAGCCCGGCCGCGCGCGCCTGCTCCTCGAGCAGTTCGCGGTACGGCGCGGGGAAGCGCTGGGTGAAGTCGAACTCCTCGCGCGTACGCTCGGACGTCGAGATCATGCGGTCGATCACGCCGCTTGCGCGCGCGAACTCCGCCGCCGCCAGCATCTGCCGGTCGGTCATCCGGCCGCCGTCGTTGGCCACCCCCAGCTGCCAGTTCCACTCGCGGTGGCCTTCGATGCGCAGGCCGAGCTGGTAGAACTTCAGTGCCCGCCGAAAGCCTACGTTGGCCTGGATCGGCGCGAGTTCCTCGGCGGTGATGGCGGCGGCGCGCGGCGGCAGCGCGATCGGCCGGCCGAGTTCTTCGGCGGCGAGCTTGCCGTAGAACTCGAAGCGCTCGGCAATGCGCGCGTACCGTAGTTCGGCCGCCTCGCGCTCACCGGTGGCGGCCAGAGCGCGGCCATGCCAGTAGACCCAGGCCGGATCGTCGGCCAGCGGGCTGGGCATGCGCTCGATCGTGCTGCGCACCGTGCGCCAGTCGCCGGCACGCAGCGCCGAGCGGACCTGCCACTCGAGCACCTCGTCGGCGCGCACGGTGTCGGGCGCGACGCCGACATGTGCGCCGCCGTGCCGGTACCACTCCGCGGCGTCCGGCGACAGCTTCAGCGCGCCCATGTGGCCGATGCGGCCCCAGACGAGGCCGCGCTGCTCCGGCGTCAGGTGCAGGTTCAGTGCCGCGGCGAACTGGGCCGCCTTGTCCGGGTCGTCGCGGGCCAGGCGCGCCAGCGCCAGCACGGCCAGTTCGATCTGCTGCTTGCTGATCCGGCGCTCGTGCGTGGCGAGCCAGCGCTCCGGCTGATCGAGAATCTGCGCCGCCTGCGCGGCGTCGCCGGCGGGAAGCGCGGCTGTTGCCCGGCGGGCCGAAGCGAGCTGGTTGTGCTCGACCAGCGCCCGCACGCGGGTCCACGGCGAGAACTGGCGGTCGGCGATCAGCTCGTCGACGAGCGCCGTGCAGCCGTCGCCGGCCGACTCGCGCGTCGCCACCAGCAGGCTGCGTCCTTCGACGGCAGCCGCTTTCGGGCGCTCCTGGGTCAGGTAGCGCGCCAGCACCTCGTAGCAGCGCAGTTGCGCATCGTCGCCCCACATCAGCGACGGCCGTTCGCGCAGCAGGGCGGCGAACTCGCGCCGCGCGCCGAGGTTCAGCAGCCAGTCGAGGCGAAGGCGATCGGCGACAAAAGTGCGCGGATGGCGCTGCAGGAAGTCGCCGACGTCCCGGTCGAGCGTGGCGGCCGCGCCGCTGCGCTCGCTGCGCAACCGCAGTTGCAGCAACCAGAACTCGCCGTACGACTGCAGCGGGTGTTCGCCGATTGCGGCGGCGGCCACCGCCAGCCGACCCCGGTCGCCGCCGGCTGCGGCCTCTCGCGCCGCGAGCACGGCGGCGTCCCCGCCGACGACGTCGCTGCGTTTGCCGGCCGCCTGCGCCGTGGCCAATGCGCAGCCGACCACGGCGGCGAGCACGAGAACGGCGATGTGTACGATGCGAGTCGCCCTGACCTGCGGCATGAAGGCAGGCTAGCACAGGCGATTGCGCGATGGCCTTCAGAACTCCACCACCCCCGGCGCCGAAGCCGACGCCGGATCCGAAGCGCGGCGCGCTGCGCGCGAAACTGCTCGCCGCCCGGCTCGAACTGGCGGATCGCGACGTGCGCGGCCGTGTCCTCAGCGACCGGCTGCTGCGCTGGCTGCGCACGATGCCGCTGCAGCGGCTGGCCTTCTACTGGCCGATTCGCGCCGAGCCCGACATGACAGCGGCGATCGCCACCTGGCTCGCCGAGAATCCCGGCCGCAGCGCGGCCCTGCCCGTGGTCGCCGGACAGCTGCTCGAGTTCGCACCCTGGCACCCGCGCATGGCGACGAAGGCCGGTGCCTTCGGCGTCCAGGTGCCCGACACCGCGGAGCGGGTCAAGCCTCAGCTGCTGATCATCCCCTGCGTGGGCATCGACGAGCAGCGCTATCGACTCGGCTATGGCGCCGGCTTCTACGATCGCACGCTGGCCGCGTATTCCGTGCGGCCGTCGACGGTCGGCATCGCCTTCGAGTGCGGGCGCGTGAAGAGCATCGACCCGAAGCCGCACGACATCCAGCTCGACCTCGGCATCACCGAGTCCGGCGTGATCTGACGGCGGCGCGGGCCACCCTCGCCCGCGCGACGTGCGTCCGTCGCAACGCGATCAGCCGGTGAGCTGCGGCACGCGCCGGAACTGCTCGACCATCCAGCTGCAGAACGCTTCCACGTGCGGCCGCTTCGCGCGGGAAGGGTTCACCGCCAGGACGTGCCGATACCCGACCGGCATGCGCAGCCGCGGGAACGGCATGACCAGGTCGCCGCTGGCCACGCAGTCCTGCAGGAACGGCGAGCGCACGAGCGCCACGCCCTGTCCGCGGATGGCGGCCTGCACGGCCTGGTCGACGAACGAGAAGACCAGCCGTCCGGCGGTCGGCTCGACCGGCCCGGCACCGGCGAAGTCGAACCAGGCCGTCCAGTTCAGCCGCTGCGTTCCCGGCACGCTGTCGTCGAGGTCGAGCAGCGGCCAATTTGCCAGGTCCGCCGGCCTGCCCGCCTGCGCCGACTGCAGCAGGCGCGGACTGATGGCCGGTGCGACGACGTCGTCGATCAGCGGCACCGCGCCGGCGGGCGTTACGCCGGCCGCTGGCTGCACCGCGCGGCGCACAAGGCGCGGCAGCGGCTCGACCGGGTTCAGCTCGGCGCCGCCGCCGTCGAACGCGGCGCGTGAGGCCCGCGCGGGCGGCCCCGCATTTCAGCGCACGGAGGCGAAGATGAACGAACGGCTGACCATCGGCAGAAGCGCCGGCTGGGCGGATCGGCTCGGCACGACCGCAGTGCTCGCCTGGTGGGTGCTGACGATCGGCGGCATCCTGCTCTGACGCACCGGCCGCGGCGATCGCCTCACGGCGAAGCAGCGGGCCGCTATTTCGGCAGCCCGAGCCGGCGCCAGAGTTCGAGCGTCGCGGTGGCCTGGTTCATCGTGTAGAAGTGCAGGCCGGGCGCGCCGGCCGCCAGCAGCCGCTCGCACAGGCCGGTCACGACGTCCAGCCCGAACGCCTGGATCGAAGCGCGGTCGTCGCCGAAGCTCGCCAGCTTCAGGCGGATCCAGCGCGGGATCTCGGCGCCGCAGGCGTCGGAAAACCGCGCCAGCTGGGCGAAGTTCGTGATCGGCATGATGCCCGGCACGATCGGCACCGTGCAGCCGGCGCGGCGGGCCTCGTCGGCGAAGCGGAAGTAGGCGTCGGCGTTGTAGAAATACTGCGTGATCGCCGAGTTCGCGCCCGCACGCACCTTGCGCAGGAAATTGCCCAGATCCTCCGCCGGCGAACGCGACTGCGGGTGGTATTCGGGATAGGCGGCGACCTCGACGTGAAACCAGTCGCCGCTGTCGGCGCGGATGAACTCGACCAGTTCGTTCGCGTACTGGAAGTCGCCGGCGCCGCCGGCCGCCCCGGAGGGCATGTCGCCGCGCAGCGCCACCAGGCGCCTGACGCCCGCGTCGCGGTAACCGTGCAGCAGCTGCGCCACCTGCGCCCGCGTGGTGCCCATGCAGGAAATGTGCGGCGCCACCGGCAGGCCGGCGCGGTGCATCTCGATCACCGTGTTCCAGGTGCCTTCCTTGGTCGAACCGCCGGCGCCGAACGTCACCGAGAAGTAGGCGGGCTTCACTTCGGCGAGGCGCGCGCGCACGGCGCGCAGCTTCTCGGCCGCCTCCTCGCTCTTCGGCGGGAAGAACTCGAAGCTGTAGGTTCTGTGGCTCAATGGCGACGCTCCGGCGGCAGCAGAGTGGAAAAGGTCGAGGTCAGCAGGCTGTAGAGCAGCGCGCCGCCCACGCCCCACCAGAAGCCGTCGACGTGGAAGCCCGGCAGGAGCGACGCGACGCCCCAGAAGAGCAGCCCATTGAGCACGAGGAGGAACAGGCCGAGGGTGAGCAGCGTGGCGGGCAGCGTCAGGATCACCAGGATCGGCTTGATCACCGCGTTGACCAGGCCGAGCACGACGGCGGCGATGAACGCGGACAGCTCGTCGTCGACCCGGACGCCCGGCAGCAGCAGCGTCACCAGCCACAGCGCCACCGCGTTCAGGATCCAGACCAGCAGGATGCGCATGTCATTGCTCCGCATCAGCGTGCACCGCCAAGGTAAGGCTTGAGCGCGGCGTAGATGGTCGAGTTCACCGGCGCCGGCACTGCGGCCGTCGCGGCCATCCGCACGACCGCGCCGGCGAGCCAGGGCGCCTCCAGGCGATTGCCGGCGACGAGATCGTTGAGCATCGAGGAGCGCATCTCGCCGGGCAGGCCGTCGACGAACGCCATCTGCCGGTCGACGAACGCCCCGTCGAAGGCGACCCCCTGCGTGGCGGCCACCGCGACCGTTTCGCGCATCGACGCGGCAAGGACGGCGCGCAGGTCGGCGTCGGCGCGCACGACGCCGATCGGCTGCCGCGCCAGCGCGGTCGCGCCCGACATCGCCGCCAGGAAGACGAACTTTTCCCACAGCGCACGGCGGATGTCGTCGGCGTAGTCGATATCGATGCCCGCGGACCTGCCGGCGGCGACGAACTCGCGCACCTTCGTTTGCGGCCCGCCGGGGAAGGCGCCGACACGCAGCCGCGCCATCGTCCCGGTGTGCGCGATCACGCCGGGGGCCTTGATCACCGCGCCGATCTGCGCCACGCCACCGGCCACGCGCTCGGCGCCGAGCGCCCGCATCAGGATCTCGTGGCTCTCGACGCCGTTCTGGAAGGGGATCACGACCCCGCCCGCGGCGAGCAGCGGCGCAACGGCGCCGGCGGCCGCCTCGACGTCCCACAGCTTGACGCAGAACATCACCACGTCGACCGGGGCGACTTCGCCCGGATTGTCGGTGGCGGTGACCGGCATCGACTGCACCGGAGCAACCGCGCTTTCGACGGTCAGGCCGCGTTCGCGCAGCGCGGCGAGGTGACGGCCGCGCGCGATGAACGCGACATCGTTGCCCGCCCGGGCGAACTGCGCGCCGAAGTAGCCGCCGACGCCGCCGGCCCCCATCACCGCGATGCGCATTCCCGACTCCCTACCCTGTCCACGCGCGGTGGGCGAGCACCGTCCGATAGCCGTCCGGCCCCGCGAAAGTCATCCCGCAGCGGTCCCAGTACGGGTTGTTCGACGGCACCGGCGCGAAGCCCGCCGCACGCAGCCGCCGCTCGAGGGCGTCGAAGGCGGCGCGATCGGGCTCGTAGAGCACGATCAGGTCCTCGGCAGACGGAGCCGCCAACGCGGCGCCACGCTCGAGGACCAGTTCCAGGTGCCAGGCAGCGCCGGGAATGCCGACCACCAGGCCGTCGAAGCCGTCGTGGTCGGCGAACTCGGCAAGCACCATCAGACCCAGCCCGTCGCAGTAGAAGCGGCGCGCCTGCGCGAGGTCCGAGCAGGCGCGCGCCACGCGAAGTACCGGGACCGCGGCCATCGACCCGCGTCAGTACCGGTAGTGGTCCGGCTTGTACGGACCGGCCTTGGCAACGCCGATGTAGCTGGCCTGCGCGTCGGTCAGTTCGGTCAGCTGAGCACCGAGCTTCGCGAGTTGCAGCCGCGCCACCTTCTCGTCCAGGTGCTTGGGCAGGACATAAACGCCGACCGGGTACTTGTCGGTCTGCGTGAACAGCTCGATCTGCGCGATCACCTGGTTGGAGAAGGAACTGGACATCACGTAGCTCGGATGCCCGGTGCCGCAGCCCAGGTTCACCAGCCGCCCCTGCGCCAGCAGGATGATCCGCTTGCCGTCGGGGAAGATGACGTGGTCGACCTGCGGCTTGATCTCCTCCCACGCGCACTGCTTCAGGCTGGCGACGTCGATCTCGTTGTCGAAGTGGCCGATGTTGCAGACGATCGCCTGGTCCTTCATTTTCTTCATGTGATCGTGCGTGATCACATGGAAGTTGCCGGTGGCGGTGACGAAGATGTCGGCCTTGTCGGCCGCGTAGTCCATCGTGACGACGCGATAGCCCTCCATCGCCGCCTGCAGCGCGCAGATCGGGTCGATCTCCGTGATCCACACCTGCGCGGAGAGCGCGCGCAGCGCCTGCGCCGAGCCCTTGCCGACGTCGCCGTAGCCGGCCACCACGGCCACCTTGCCGGCGATCATCACGTCGGTGGCGCGCTTGATGCCGTCGACCAGCGATTCGCGGCAGCCGTACAGGTTGTCGAACTTGCTCTTGGTCACCGAGTCGTTGACGTTGATCGCCGGGAAGGCGAGCCCGCCCTCCTTGGCCATCTGGTACAGGCGCTTCACCCCCGTGGTCGTCTCCTCGGTGACGCCCTTGATCTTCGCCAGCCGCGTCGAGTACCACGAGGGGCTCGCCGCCAGCATGGCCTTGATCGACCTGAACAGCGACACTTCCTCTTCGGAGGTCGGCTGGGCGATGCACGAGGCGTCCTTCTCGGCCTTGGCTCCCAGATGCAGCAGCAGCGTGGCATCGCCGCCGTCGTCGAGGATCATGTTGCTGTAGCCGCCGTCGGGCCACTCGAAGATGCGGTGCGTGTAGTCCCAGTAGTCATCGAGCGACTCGCCCTTGACGGCAAACACCGCCGTGCCGTGGGCGGCGATCGCCGCCGCGGCGTGGTCCTGGGTCGAGAAGATGTTGCAGCTGGCCCAGCGCACCTGCGCGCCGAGCGCCTGCAGCGTCTCGATCAGCACCGCGGTCTGGATCGTCATGTGCAGTGAGCCGGTGATGCGTGCGCCGCGCAGCGGCCGGGTGGCGGCGAACTCCTCGCGGATCGCCATCAGGCCGGGCATCTCGGTCTCGGCGATGCGGATCTCCTTGCGGCCCCAGTCCGCAAGCTTGAGGTCGGCGACCACGAAGTCGCCGGTCGTGCTGAGTTTGAGTACGGCGCTCATCTCGCGCCCTCCTTTAGCTGTCAAAGAAGTGGGCGAGCGCCGTTGGCACGGCCGGCCGGAGGACTCGGCCGGCGCTTCGAGCCTGGCAGGCCGTCACATGTGGGGCCTGTCGCAACGCTCCTCGAAGCAGGCGCGGAGTATATCCGCGCCTTTGCGCCGGCCGATGCCGTGTTTACCCGGCCCGGCGTCCGGCGGCAGGCCGCCGCCGGGTGCACGGCGCGGGTTTACCGGCCGGCGGCCTCGCGCAGCGCCTCCGACCGGTCCGTTCGTTCCCAGGTGAACTCGGGTTCGTCGCGGCCGAAGTGGCCGTAGGCGGCGGTCTTCTCGTAGACCGGCCGCAGCAGATCGAGCATCTGCACGATCCCTTTCGGGCGCAGGTCGAAATGCTCGGCCACCAGCGCGCCGATCTTTTCGTCGGAGAGCTTGCCGGTGCCTTCGGTGTAGACGGTGATGTTCATCGGTCTGGCCACGCCGATCGCGTAGGCCACCTGCACCTGGCACTGCCGCGCCAGCCCGGCGGCGACCACGTTCTTGGCCACGTAGCGCGCCGCGTAGGCGGCCGAGCGGTCGACCTTGCTCGGGTCCTTGCCGGAGAAGGCGCCGCCGCCGTGCGGGCAGGCGCCGCCGTAGGTGTCGACGATGATCTTGCGTCCCGTGAGTCCGCAGTCGCCGTGCGGCCCGCCGATGACGAAGCGGCCGGTCGGGTTGATCAGGTACTTGGTGTCCCGGGTAAGCCACTCCTTCGGCAGCACCGGCTTGATGATCTCCTCGCGGACCGCCTCGTAGAAGCTCGCCTTCAGCTTGGTCGGCGACTCGCTCTGGTCGGGGCTGTGCTGGGTGGACAGCACGACGGTGTCGATCGAGTGCGGCTTGCCGTCGACGTAGCGCATCGTGATCTGGCTCTTGGCGTCGGGCCGCAGGAACGGCAGGCGGCCGTCGCGGCGCAGCTGCGCCTGCCGTTCAACCAGTCGGTGCGCGTAGTAGATCGGCGCCGGCATCAGCTCGGGCGTCTCGTCGCAGGCGTAGCCGAACATCAGGCCCTGGTCGCCGGCGCCCTGGTTCAGGTAGTCGTCGGAGGCCTGGTCCACGCCTTGGGCGATGTCGTTGCTCTGCTTGTCGTAGGCCACCAGCACCGCGCAGCCCTTGTAGTCGATGCCGTACTCGGTGTTGTCGTAGCCGATCCGCTTGATCGTGTCGCGCGCGACCTGGATGTAGTCGACGTAGGCGTTGGTGGTGATCTCGCCGGCCAGCACCACCAGGCCGGTGTTGACCAGTGTCTCCGCGGCCACGCGCGAGCGCGGGTCCTGCTTGAAGATCGCGTCGAGGATCGCGTCGGAGATCTGGTCGGCCACCTTGTCCGGATGCCCTTCCGAGACCGATTCGGAGGTGAAAAGAAATTCGCTGGACATGGTCCGCTCCTGAAGGAAGTGTCGGGTGCGTTGCGCACTCGCGAGGAGCGGCGACGCTTTAGCGGCATTCGCCTCGGCTATGCTGTCGAGGCTCGCCCCGCAAGTTGTCGTTTAACTCGGCGAGGCCGGATTATAGGTCAAGCCCTGCGCGCGCCTGCTGCCTGCAGCGCCCCGCTGCCGGTCGATCCCTGGGTTCTCCCCGTGCTGACGCTGCTTTTCAGGTGCATCGCCGCCCTGCCGCTCGGGATGGTGCACGCCATCGGCGGCCTGCTTGGCCAGGCGGTGTTCTGGCTTTCCCCGACGTACCGGCGGCGCCTGCGCGAGAACCTGGCGCAGGCCGGCTACCGCGATCGTGCGCTGGTGCGGGCGGCGGCGGCCGAGGCCGGCAAGCAGGCGCTGGAAACCGCCTGGATCTGGATGCGGCCGCGCGCCGACATCATCGGGCGAACGGAAGTGGCCGACATGCCGATTGTCGACGCGGCACTGGCCGACGGCCGGCCGGTGATGTTCCTGCCGCCGCATCTCGGCTGCTTCGAGGTCACTGCGCAGTTCTATGCCGCCTTCCGTCCCGAAGCGAAGACCCGGCCGATGACCGTCCTTTACCGCATCCCGCGCAAGTCGGTGCTGCGCGGGATCGTCGAGAGCGGCCGCGCGGCCGAGGGGCTCAAGCTCGCACCCGCCGAGATCCGGGGCGTGCGCATGCTGATGAAGGCGATGAAGGACCGCGAAGTGGTCGGCATCCTGCCGGACCAGGTGCCTTCGCGCGGAGAGGGCGCCTGGGCGCCCTTCTTCGGCCGCTGGGCCTACACAATGACGCTGCCGGCCCGCCTGGCTCGGCAGTTCGATGCGATCGTGCTGTTCGTTTATGGCGAAAGGCTGCCGCACGGGCGCGGCTACCGCATCCACCTGAGGCGCCTGCAGGAGCCGTTGACCGGCGATGCCGGCCACGACGCGGCGGCGATCAACCACGGCCTGGAGGCGCTGATCCGCGAGCGGCCGGCGCAGTACCTGTGGGGATACAACCGCTACAAGGCGCCGGCCGGCGTGCCCTCGCCCGGCGTCGAGACGGGACGCGCGCCGTGATCGAACTGCTGGCGCGGTGGTGGATCGCCCTCATCGACGCCACGGCGAACTGGTCGGTGGCCGCGCGGACGCGCCTGGGCGACGTCATCGGCGACTGCCTGTGGCTGCTGGTGCGGCCGCGCCGCAAAGTCACGCTGGCCAACCTGCGCGCCTGCGTTCCGCAGATGGCAGAAAGCGAACGCCGCGCGCTCGGCCGGCGGCTGTTCCGCAACATCGCCCGCGGCGTGCTCGACCACTCGGTGCTCTGGCGCGGCAGCCGCGAGGCGGTCGAGCAGCTGGTGCGCGTGCACGGCGTCGAGCACCTGAACAACCCGGCCAACCGCCCGCTGATCCTGCTGGCACCGCACTTTGTGGGGCTCGACGCCGGGGGACTGCGCGTCAACACGCTGGTGCGCGGCGTGTCGATCTACGCCAGGCAGAGCAACGCCGCCTGGGATGACCAGCTGCTGCAAGGGCGGCGTCGCTTCAATGATCCGGTGCTTATCCCGCGCCGCGGCGCATCGGAACTGAAAGCGGTGCTCCGCGCGATGAAGGACGGCCTGCCCTTTTACTACCTGCCGGACATGGACCTCGGCGCGACGAACTCCATCTTCGCCCCCTTTTTCGGCGTGTCTGCAGCGACCACGCCGATGGTCAGCCGGCTGGCCCGCCTGATCGATGCCAGGGTGATGATGGCGGTCACCGAAATGACCGCCGACGGTTACGTGCTGCACCTCGAGGCGCCGTGGGGCGAGTTCCCTGGCGCGACCGTTGAGCAGGACACCGAGCGGATGAACCGCGAGATCGAACGCTGGGTGCTGCGTCTGCCCGACCAGTACCTGTGGACGCACAGGCGCTTCAAGACGCGCCCGCCCGGCGCGCCGTCGCTGTACTGAACGAGGCCGGCAGCAGCCGGGGGCGCCGGCGAGCGGCGATAATCGGCGCCATGAGATTGCGCTTCACGAAGATGCAGGGCAGCGGCAACGACTTCGTGATGCTCGACGGGGTGACGCAGCAGGTCGAGCTCACCGCCGGGCAGTTGCAGCGCCTGGCCGATCGACGCTTCGGCATCGGCGCCGACCAGATCCTGCTGGTCGAGCGGGCGCAGCAGCCGGGGGCGGACTTCCGCTACCGCATCTTCAACGCCGACGGCGGCGAGGTCGAACAGTGCGGCAACGGCGCGCGCTGCTTCGTGCGGTTCGTGCACGACCGCGGGCTGACGCACAAGCGCGCCATCCGCGTCGAAACACTCGGCGGCCTCATCGAGCCGCGGCTGGAGGACGACGGCCGCGTGACCGTCGACATGGGTATGCCGGAGTTCGAACCGACGCGCGTTCCCTTTGATGCCGAGGGGCTGACCGCGCGCGCGGAAGGGCGCGATCGGTTGTGGACGCTGGCCATCCACGGTCGCGCGATCGACTTCTCGGTGCTGTCGATGGGCAATCCGCATGCGGTGCAGATCGTCGACGACGTCGAGCAGGCGCCGGTGGCGAAGGATGGCCCGGTCATCGAGCACCACGCCCGTTTTCCGCGGCGCGTGAATGCCGGCTTCATGCAGGTGGTCGACCGGCATGCCGTCCGGCTGCGGGTCTGGGAACGCGGCGTCGGCGAGACGCTGGCCTGCGGCACCGGCGCCTGCGCCGCGGCCGTCGCCGGTATCCTGCGCGGGGCGCTCGACTCGCCGGTCGCCGTGCATACCCGCGGCGGCGAGTTGCTGATCCGCTGGGAAGCGGCGAGCGACGCCGTGCTGCTGACGGGCCCGGCAGAGACCGTTTACGAAGGCGAGATCAAGATCTGAGAGCCCGCAATGACCCACGACGACGTCGCCCAGTTCCTGTCCCAGCACCCCGATTTCTTCGACCGCCACCCGGAAGTGCTGGCGAATGTCGCCGTCCCGCACCCGCAGGGCGGCAACGCGGTTTCGCTGGTCGAGCGGCAGGCGGTCATCCTGCGCGAGCGAATCAAGTCGCTCGAGCTGCGTCTGGCCGACCTGCTCCGGCACGGCGAGGAAAACGACGCGATCGCCGACGGCCTCGTGCACTGGGCGCGCGCGCTGCTGGCGCAGACCGATCCGGCCCAGTTGCCACGAACGCTGCTCGACGAACTGCTGCGCCAGTTCAAGGTCCCGTTCGGCGCGTTGCGCCTGTGGGACGTCGCGCCGGCGTATGCCGGCTTCGACTGGGCGCAGTCGCCCGGCGAAGACATCATTCGGCTGGCCGGCAGCATGCAGGCGCCCTTCTGCGGCTCGAACGTCGGCTTCGAGGTCGCGGACTGGATGACGGCCGACCCCGCCTCGATCCGCAGCCTGACGATGCTGCCGCTGCGCGTCGGCGGCGATGCCAGGACCTTCGGCATGCTGGCGCTTGGCTCGCCGGACCCCGACCGCTTCCAGATCACGATGGGCACCGCGTTCCTGTCGCGCATCGCCGAACTGGCGAGCGCAGCGCTGGCACGGCTGCGCGCTTGAGCGGCGATGAGCGCAGGCACTGACGGCACGACCGGGTCGGCCGCTGCGCCTGCGCCGGTCGGACCGTACCTCGACGAGCTTGCGCGGCAGCGCCGTCTGTCGGCGCACACGGTTGCCGCCTACCGCAGCGATCTTGCCGAACTGGCGCAGCTTTGCGCCGACACGCCGCTGCCGAAGCTGCATGCGGCCGATCTCCGGCGCGCGCTGGCGCGGCTGCACGGGCGTGGCATGGCGCCGGCCTCGCTGGCGCGGAAGCTGTCGGCCTGGCGCCGCTTCTTCGACTGGCTCGCTGCGCGCGGCGAAATCGCCGGCAATCCCGCCATCGGCATCCGCGCTCCCCGCCGCGCCAGACGCCTGCCCAAGGCGCTGGCACCCGACCAGGCAGTGCAGCTGGCCGCGCATCAACCGGCCGCTGAGCCGCTGGCGCTGCGCGACAAGGCGGTGGTCGAGCTGCTGTACTCGAGCGGCCTGCGGCTGTCGGAGCTGGTGCGCCTGGACTGGAGATACTTCGCGGCGGACGAAGAAGGCGCGGGCTCGACCTCCTGGCTCGACCTCGAGGCGAAGCGGGTCACGGTGCTGGGCAAAGGCGGCAAGGTGCGGCAGGTGCCGGTCGGCCGCCCGGCGATCGAAGCATTGCGCCAGTGGCTGCGCGCGCGCGCCGCCCTCGCCGGCGCGCAGGCGCGGGCGCTGTTCGTCTCCGCGCGGGGCGATCGCCTCGGCGCACGTAGCGTGCAACTGCGGCTGGCGAAGCTGGCCAGCGCGCTCGGACTCGGCGTACGGGTTCACCCGCACGTGCTGCGCCATTCGATGGCCTCGCACGTGCTGCAGAGCAGTGGCGACCTGCGCGCGGTGCAGGAACTGCTCGGGCACGCCAGCATCGCGACGACGCAGATCTATACCCGGCTCGACTGGCAGCACCTGGCGAAGACCTACGACGCCGCTCACCCGCGCGCGCGGCGCAAGAGCGGCTGAGCCCGCGCCGTCACCGGCAGTCGTGGCCGAACTCGTCTTGAAACCGGGCAAGGAGCGCTCGCTCCTGCGCCGGCACCCGTGGATCTACGACACCGCGATCGGCCGCGTCAAAGGCTCCCCCGCCTCGGGCGACACCGTTGCCGTGCGCAGCCACGACGGGAAGTGGCTGGCCTGGGCTGCCTACTCGCCCTCGTCGACCCTGCGCGCGCGCTGCTGGAGCTTCGACGAATCCGACCGCATCGATGCATCGTGGCTGGCCGCGCGTGTGCGCGCGGCGGTGGCGCGGCGCGCGCATCTGGCCGAAGCCAGCGACGCCGTGCGGCTGGTGTTCGGCGAGGCCGACGCGCTGCCGGGGCTGATCGCCGACCGCTATGCCGACCAGTTGGTCGTTCAGTTCCAGGCCGCCGGCGTCGAGGGGCACCGCGACGCATTGCTCGACGCCCTCGTCGCCGCCACGGGCTGCGCGAACGTCTTCGACCGCTCCGACAGCGCTGGCCGCGTACGTGAAGGCCTGCCGGCCGTGCATGGCGTGGCGCGCGGCGCCGAGCCGCCCCTGCGCATTGCCATACACGAGCATGGGCGTCGCGCCTGGGTCGACGTGCGCGGCGGACACAAGACTGGGTACTACATCGACCAGCGCGAGAACCGCGAACTGGCCTTCGCACTGGCAGTGCGTGCCCGCCGGCAACTCGGGCGCGACCTTGGCGCCCTCAACTGCTTCTGCTACACGGGCGGATTCTCGGTGGCGCTGGCGGCAGGGGGCGCGAACCACCTGCTGTCGATCGATTCTTCGGCCGACGCGCTGGCGCTGGCGAAGATGAACTGGCAGCTGAACGGCCTGCCCGAGGCGGCGGCCGAATGGCAGGCGGCCAACGTCTTCGAGGCGCTGCGCCGGCTCCGTGCCGACGGCCGCCGCTTCGACCTGATCGTGCTGGACCCGCCGAAGTTCGCCGCCAGCCACCATCACGTGGACCGTGCCGCGCGCGCCTACAAGGACATCAACCTGAGTGCGCTGCGCCTGCTTGCCCACGAGGGCTACCTGCTGACCTTCTCCTGCTCGGGGGCGATCGGCGTCGAACTGTTCCAGAAGATCGTCGCCGGCGCGGTGGCCGATGCCGGCGTCGAGGCGCAGATGCTGCGCCGGCTCGCCGCCGGTGAGGACCACCCGCTGCGGATGAGCCACCCGGAGGGCGAATACCTCAAGGGCCTGCTGCTGCAGCGCGTCTAGGCGCGGCCGCCGATCTTCTACAATCGCGCCCCTTCCAGACCCGCCGCATCGCCGGCAGGGGTGCCGCCATGAACGAACCGAACGTGCCCGTCACCGTGCTGACCGGGTTCCTGGGCGCAGGCAAGACGACGCTGCTGAACCGGATCCTGAGGGAGAGCCACGGCCACCGCATCGCGGTGATCGAGAACGAGTTCGGCCCCGAAGGGATCGACAACGACCTGCTGGTGGCCGACACCGAGGAGCAGATCGTCGAGATGAACAACGGCTGCATCTGCTGCACGGTGCGCGGCGACCTGGTACGCATCCTGTCGGACCTCAAGGACAAGCGCAGCCGCGGCGAACTCGCCTTCGAGCGCGTGATCATCGAGACCACGGGCATGGCCAACCCGGGGCCGGTGACGCAGACGTTCTTCATGGACGACGATATCGCCTCGTACTACCTGCTCGACGCGGTCGTCACCCTGGTCGACGCCAAGCACGGCCACACCACCCTGGACGCGCATCCCGAGGCGCAGAATCAGGTCGGCTTCGCCGACCGCATCCTGCTGACCAAGACGGACCTGGTCTCCGCCGACGAAGTCGAGTCGCTGCGCGAACGGCTGCTGCAGATGAACCCGCGCGCGCCGATCCGCGCCGTGCACATGGGCGAGATCCCGCTCGCCGAGGTCCTCGACCTGCGCGGCTTCAACCTGAACGCCATCCTGGAGATCGATCCGCAGTTCCTGGCCGCCGACCACCCGGACGCCGCACGCGCCCGCGACGGCCATGACCACGATGATCATGATCACGGCCACGAACACGGTGATCATGGGCACGGTGGGCACCACCAACATCACCATCACGACGACGCGATCAAGGCCTTCCTGTTCCAGTCGACGCGCCCGTTCGACGCCGGCAAGCTCGAGGAGTACATGGGGGCGCTGACCCAGGTTTACGGTCAGGACATGCTTCGGTATAAAGGTGTGCTTTTCATGAACGGCAGCCCGCGACGGATGATCCTGCAGGGCGTGCACATGCTGATGGGCGCCGACGTCGGCCGCCCGTGGGGCAAGGACGAAAAGCCCGGCAGCAAGATGGTGTTCATCGGGCGCAACCTTCCAAAGGACGCAATTCTCAAGGGGCTTGAAGCCTGTCTTGCGCGTTGAGCACGCGCCTGGCGGGGCAAGTAACAGGGTGGGACGACATGGTTGCGAAGACAAAGAGTGCAAAGGCGGCGAAGAAAACGGCGGGCAAGCCCGCCAAAGCGCCGGCCAGGAAGGCGGCGGCGAAGCCGGCGGGGCGGGCAGTCGCCAAGCCAGCGCCGAAGACATCGGCGAAAGCTGCGGCCAAGGCGGCGCCAAAGGCGGCCCCGGCAGCGGTCAGGCAGCGCGCCGCTGCCGCGAAGCCGAGCGCGGTGAAGCCTGCGGCGGCGAAGGCAGGGGGGGCCATGCCGGCCGCGCGCCTGGCGCCGGCTCCGCGAGCGCCTCTGCCGGCCAGCGCAAAGGAGCTTGCGGCGGCGCATGAGTACCTGCTCAACCGGTCCGCGCATCGCAGCGAGGAACCGATCGTCATCAACGGCCGCCGACTGCCGACCGAGGAGCAGCTTCTCAAGATGCCGGATGCGGCCTACATGAACGACGAACAGCTCGCCTTCTTCAAGCACCGACTGCAGCGGATGGAGCAGGAACTGCTGACGAATGCGGGCGAGACGACCGAGCATCTGCGTGAAACCGTCATCGTGCCCGACCCGGCGGACCGCGCGACGATCGAGGAAGAGCATGCGCTCGAACTGCGCACGCGCGACCGCGAGCGCAAGCTGCTGAAGAAGGTGCAGGCCTCGCTGCAGCGCATCGAGAGTGGCGAGTATGGTTTCTGCGAGGAAACCGGCGATCCGATCGGCATCCCGCGACTGATCGCCCGACCTACGGCCACCCTGTCGCTCGAGGCGCAGCAGCGCCGCGAGCTGAAGCAGAAACTGTTCGGCGACTGACCCCCGGGGTCGCCGCCCCCCCCTTGATTCGGGCGGCATCCTGCGTCTCACCTCGGCTCGGGATTTCTTTGCGAGCCATCGGGATGTCTTACCCCGTTGGCGGTAGCGGCGTGGCAACCCCTTAGTCCTTAGGCATCGGTGCGCCCATGGGCAGAGTTGTTATAGTGACCATCGGCGATCCCTCGTCATCCTCTGCTGCCGGCGTGGCGCCGGAAGCGGACGCGTTGCCGCCGACGGCGGCAGACGTGCTGGAAGGCCTCCGCGCCGGGTCAAGGAATTAGCGCCGCGGGTGATTCGGAGCAAATCGGGAAGGGCTGTGGCTTTTTCTTTCTTCAAGAAGGATCCGAAAGACACCAAGAAGGGCGCGGGCGCGCGCAGCAAGCCGCCCGCGTCGCGCACGACCGGGACGACCGATGTGGCGACCCGGCCCATGCCGAAGCCGATCGGCCGCCCTCTTGACGGTCCGTCGAACCGTTCGGCCGATCGGAGGAATTCGACAACGACCTCTTTCCCGATCACCGAAACCGCGCTTCCGGAGCGGGAGCGCGTGCGCAATCAGGCTCGACAGACCGCAGCGAAGATCGACGCGATCGAAGCCGAGATTGCCCGCGACCTGGCGGGCGGATCCAGCCGCGCCGCCCGCCCCGCGGCGCCGACCCCAGCGACGCCGCCACCAGGTGGGCCAGCCACGGTGACGGGCCGGGATGCGCCCAGTACGGTGACGGGTCGAAACTCGCCTACCACCGTGTCGGTGGCGACGGTTAATCCGGCCGCGGCGGTCGACCCGCTCGAGGTGAACTCCGGCCTCGGCGGCAACGTCCACGCGATCGAGATCAACACCGCGACCGGCAGCTCGGTGATCGACGAAGCGGCGATTCTCTTCTCGAACGGCCAGGCCGACGCGGCCGAGGCAATCCTTCGCGACGGACTACAACGCGACGACGTCGGCAGCGGCGCGCAGATCGCCTGGCGGATGCTCTTCGAACTGGCCAACCAGCGCGGCGACCGGGCGGCGTTCGAGAAGCTGACGATGGACTATGCGTTGCGCTTCGAGCACTCGCCGCCCGCCTGGTTCGACTACGCTGCAGCGCCCACCGGCCGGCCGACCCAGAGTGGTCCGGCCACGGTGCAGCCGCGCGGCGGGCCCGGCGTGCGACTGCCGCGGACCATCGACGCCGGCATCGTCGGTCATCTCGAGAAACTGCGCGGCCTGACGGCCGCGCACGCAGCGGTTCTGCTCGATGTGTCGGACGCCAAGACGGTAGACATTGCCGGCGCCAGCCTGCTGCTGCGTGTCATCACCGCGTTCAAGCGTTCGCAGCGTGAACTGACGCTGGTCGGCGCAGCCTCCTTTGCCGATGTCCTCTCCCGCGCGGTAGAGTCCGGCCGCCGTGATCCCTCCGATGCGCCGTGGATGCTTCTACTGGAAGTGCAGCGCATGCTCGGCAGGCTCGAGGAATTCGAGGAGACCGCCATCCAGTACTGCATCACGTTCGAAGTTTCGCCGCCTTCCTGGGAGCCGCCGCCGGCCAACCTCAAGGTGGCCCCGGCGTCCGACGCACCTGCGCCCGTCGAGAGCGCGGGCGAATCGCTTTTCGAACTGCGCGGCGTGGTCGACGGCGATGGCGAACCACTGCTCGGAAGGATGGTTACGGCAGCGCGGAACCAGCCGCAGTTCGTGATCGACTGCCTCCACCTGCGCCGCCTGGCGTTTTCAGCCGGATCCGCGCTGCTTGGCGCCGTGCAGAGGATCAGAAGGGGCGGATCGGAGGTCGAGCTGCGCAACGTCAATGCGCTGGTCGCTGCGCTGCTGCACCTTCTCGGCGTCACGTCGATCGCCCCCGTACAGACGCGCCAGAGCTGAGGGGTTGCCGGCCGGCCGCGGTTGAATCGTGCGCCGCCGTCCCCAGATCGGAAGAATGGAACTGTTTCACGGGACAACGATCCTCAGCGCCCGGCGAGGCAGCCGGGTGGCCATGGGGGGCGATGGCCAGGTCACGCTTGGCAACGTGGTCGTCAAGCAGACCGCGCGCAAGGTCCGCCGCCTGTACCACGACCGCATCCTTGCCGGCTTCGCCGGCGCCACAGCGGACGCGTTCACGCTGTTCGAGCGCTTCGAGGCCAAGCTGGAAAAGCACCAAGGCAACCTGCTGCGCTCGGCGGTCGAACTGGCCAAGGACTGGCGAACCGATCGCATCCTGCGCCGGCTTGAGGCCATGCTGGCCGTGGCTGACCGCGAGACTTCGCTGATTATCACCGGCAACGGCGACGTGCTCGAACCCGAATTCGGCCTGATCGCGATCGGCTCGGGGGGTCCGTACGCGCAGGCGGCCGCCCGCGCGCTGCTCGACAGCACCGACCTCGGCCCCGGCGACATCGTCAAGAAGGCCCTGACCATCGCCGGCGACCTGTGCATCTACACCAATCAGTCGCACACGATCGAGTCGCTCGACTGACGGTGGACGCCGGTCCCTTTCGTGGACTTTTTCCTGCGCGCGCCCGCCCGGCCGTTCCACGGCGCGGCTGGCAGGCCGCGCCGGCTTCACCGGAGCGAGTGCACGCAGGTGCACTCGCTTTTCCCCGCTCCGCCCAAAGGGCGCGCGCCTAACTTGACCCGCCCCGAGCGCACGTGCGACCCGCAGGGTCGCGTACGCGAGGGGCGCCACGCCCCATGATGACCCCCCGTGAGATCGTTCACGAACTGAACAAGCACATCATCGGCCAGGACCGCGCCAAGCGCGCGGTGGCCGTCGCGCTGCGCAACCGCTGGCGCCGGCAGAATGTCGAGGAGCCGCTGCGCAGCGAGATCACGCCGAAGAACATCCTGATGATCGGCCCGACCGGGGTCGGCAAGACCGAGATCGCCCGGCGGCTGGCCCGCCTCGCCGATGCGCCGTTCATCAAGGTCGAGGCAACCAAGTTCACCGAGGTCGGCTACGTCGGCCGCGATGTCGATTCGATCATCCGCGACCTCGTCGATATCGCGGTGAAGCAGACCCGCGAGGCGGAGATGAAGAAGGTGCGCACCCGCGCCGAGGATGCAGCCGAGGACCGCATCCTCGACGTGCTGGTGCCCTTGCCGCTCGGAGAGACACGCCGCGACGACGAGGGCGCGGCGCGGCAGAAGTTCCGCAAGAAGCTGCGCGAAGGCCAGCTCGACGACACCGAGATCGAGGTCCAGGTGGCGCAGCCGCCGCCGGCCATGGAGGTGATGGCGCCGCCGGGCATGGAAGAACTGACACAGCAGATCCAGTCGATGTTCGCGAACGTCGGCCAGGGAAGGCGACGCGGCCGCAAGCTGCGCGTGCGCGAGGCGTTCAAGCTGCTGGTCGATGAGGAGGCGGCGAAGCTCGTCAACGAGGAGGAGTTGAAGGGCCGCGCCGTGTCCAACGTCGAGCAGAACGGCATCGTCTTCCTCGACGAGATCGACAAGATCGCCGCCCGCTCCGAGGTCGCCGGCGCCGACGTCTCCCGCCAGGGCGTGCAGCGCGACCTGCTGCCGCTGGTCGAAGGCACCACCGTGAACACCAAGTACGGCATGGTGAAGACCGACCATATCCTGTTCATCGCCTCCGGCGCCTTCCACTTCGCCAAGCCGTCGGACCTGATCCCGGAACTGCAGGGGCGATTGCCGATCCGCGTCGAGCTCGATTCGCTGTCGGCGCAGGACTTCGAGCGCATCCTGACCGGCACCGACGCCTGCCTGACGCGACAGTACGAGGCGCTGCTGGCCACCGACGGGGTGCTGCTGACCTTCGCACCGGACGGCATCACGCGGCTGGCGGAGATCGCCTATGCCGTGAACGAGAAGACGGAGAACATCGGCGCCCGCCGGCTGTACACGGTGATGGAGCGGCTGCTCGAAGAGGTCTCCTTCGATGCCGGCAGCGGCCAGCGACGCGAACTGCTCGTCGATGCCGCCTACGTCGACGCGCGGCTCGCCGACCTGTCGCGCAACGAGGATCTCGCCCGCTACGTGCTGTAGGCACAGGCAGGTCGCATGCCTGCTGCGTCAGGCGACTTCGCTGGCGCGGTAGTCGCCGATCTTCGCCAGCGCTTCGTTGACGGTTTCGAGCGAGACCTCAGTCCCGTCGGAAAAGCCTGCCCGCGGCGGCTCGAGGGCGACGGTCACATTGGCGTCGAGCGCGCGCAAGGCCTTGGCGACACGATTGACGCAGCCGCCGCAGTGCATGCCGCTGATGCGAAATTCCCGGGCCATGTCGTTCTCCACGAAACAACGCGCATCAATCTTAGTGAAACGGCCGGCCCCTCCCCGGCCTCAACGCACTGAGGCGCTTGCTAGACTCGGCGATCCAGTTGGCAACCGTCGGAACCTCATGTCAATTGATCGCTCGCAGATCACTCCGGACATCAAGGCCGACATCCTGTCCGAGGCGCTGCCGTACATCCGCCGCTTCCATGGCAAGACCATCGTGGTGAAGTACGGCGGCAACGCGATGATCGACCAGCAGCTGAAGGAGAGTTTCGCCCACGACGTGGTGCTGCTCAAGCTGGTCGGCATGAACCCGGTGGTCGTGCACGGCGGCGGGCCGCAGATCGACGAGGCGCTCGAGCGGGTCGGCAAGAAATCGCAGTTCATCCAGGGCATGCGGGTCACCGACGCCGAGACGATGGAAGTCGTCGAGTGGGTGCTGGCCGGCGAGGTCCAGGGCGAACTGGTGACGATGATCAACAGCTTCGGCGGCCAGGCGGTCGGCCTCACCGGCAAGGACGGCGCGCTGATCCGCGCCCGCAAGCTGCGCATGCCCGACAAGGACGACCCGACCAAGAGCCACGACATCGGCCATGTCGGCGAGATCGAGGCGATCAACCCGGCGGTGGTCAAGGCGCTGCAGGACGACGCCTTCATTCCGGTGATCTCGCCGATCGGCTTCGGCGCCGAAGGCGAGACCTACAACATCAACGCCGACGTGGTGGCCGGCAAGATCGCCGAGATCCTGAAGGCCGAGAAACTGGTGATGCTCACCAACACGCCCGGCGTGCTCGACGAGAACGGCAAGCTGCTGACCGGACTCACCTCGCGGCAGATCGACGACCTGTTCGCCGATGGCACGATCTCCGGCGGAATGCTGCCGAAGATCTCCTCGGCGCTGGAAGCCGCGAAGAGCGGCGTCAACTCGGTGCACATCATCGACGGCCGGGTCGACCACTGTCTGCTGCTCGAGATCCTGACCGACGCCGGCGTCGGAACGATGATCAAGAGCCACTGACGGCGGTGCTGCAGGCTCGTCGCCGGCACGCGAAGGCGCGCCCGTCTTGCGGTTGAAATCGGGGCCGGCGCTGGGCTGTCGCGGGCCCGCCCCGGCATCCTTCCTCGAGCGCGCGCACGTGCGCCGCGAAACGGCGCGCCGACGCGATCGACGGATCGTCTGGTTCTTCGATCTCGACAACACCCTGCACGACGCCTCGCATGCGATCTTCGCAACAATCGACCGCCGGATGACCGAATACGTCGGGCGCCACCTGCAGGTCGATCGCGAGCAGGCGAACCATCTGCGACTGACCTACTGGCACCGGTACGGCGCCACCATGCTGGGGTTGATGCGCCATCACGCGGTCGACCCGCACCACTTCCTGCGCGAGACGCATGACTTCGACGTCGCCGGGCTTCTGCGTGCCGAGCGCGGCCTGGCGCGCCTGTTTGCCCGGCTGCCCGGGCGCAAGGTGCTGCTGACCAATGCGCCTGGTGCCTACGCCGATGACGTCTTGCGAGCACTCGGCCTGCACCGCGGCGTGTTCGCCCGTTATGCGATCGAGCAGATGCGGGTGCATCGCATCTTCCGGCCCAAACCTTCGCGCAGCATGCTGCGCCACATGTTGGCGCGGGAGCGGGTGCCAGTCGGCAACGCGGTCCTGGTCGAAGACAGCGCCGCCAACCTGCGTTCGGCAAGGGCGGTCGGCTTTCGCACCGTGCTGGTGATCGGACACAACCGCAGTCCGTCGCGCCTGCGTCGCGGCAGCTATGTCGGCTTGCGCGTGCGTTCGGTGCTCGAACTGCCCCGCGCCCGCGCGCGACTGCGCGACTGACCCCAAGTAGCGGCCGGGCGGACCGCAGGTAAGCTTTCGGCCCGGCCCCTGTCCGGACAACGGAGTTGACCATGGCGTCCCGCCCCGGCCTGATTCGCCGTTTCTTCAGCTTCACCTGGAACGCGATCAGCTTCCTGCGCAGCCTCGCGCTGAACCTGCTGTTCCTGGCCATCGTCACTGCGGTCGTCGCCGCCTGGCTGTACGAGGAACGTCCCAAGCTGGCGCAGAACACCGCGCTGGTGCTCGATATCGTCGGGCCGATCGTCGAACAGCGAACCAGGACGCCCGCCAGAGCGACCCTGCTGCAGGCGCTCACCGATCGCCAACGCGAGACGCAACTGCGCGACGTGCTCGCCGTACTCGATGCGGCCGCGCGCGACCCGAAGATCAGCCGCGTCGTTCTGCTGCTCGACGACATGGATGGCGCGGGGCTCGCCACGCTGGGCGAGGTCGCGGCCGCGATCACCCGCTTCAGGACCAGCGGCAAGCGGGTGATCGCCTGGGGCTCGACCTTCGACCAGCGCCGCTACTACCTTGCCGCGCACGCCGACGAGGTGCTCCTGCACCCGTTTGGCCGCGTGCTGCTGCAGGGCTTCGGCGGCTATCGCGACTACTACCGCGACGCGCTCGAAGCGATCGGCGTGACCGTCAACGTGGTCAAGGTCGGACGCTACAAGAGCGCGGCGGAGCCGTTCACCCGGAACGAACCGTCCGAGGAGGCGCGCCGCGACGAAGCGTCCGTGCTCGACGACCTCTGGGCGCAGTACGTGTCGGCGGTCGAGACGGCGCGCAAACTGCCAGGCGGCAGCATCACGCGGCTGATCGACGAGTTGCCGCAGCGCTTTGCCACCGCCGGCGGCGACGCGGCGAAGCTCGCCCTCGACGAGAAGCTTGTCGACGGACTGAAGACGCGCGACGAGCTGCGGGCGATGCTCATCGAACAAGGCGCGGCAGATCCGAAGCACAAGTCGTTCCGCCAGATCGACCTCGTGCAGTACGTGGACACGCTGCCGGAGCAGCAAGGCGATGCGGTCGGCGTCGTGGTCGCGGCCGGCGAGATGCTCGATGGCGAAGCGTTGCCGGGCGTAGTCAGCGGCAGGGCGACGGCCCAGCTGATCCGCCGCGCCCGCGAAGACGAATCGATCAAGGCCGTGCTTCTGCGCGTTCGCTCGCCGGGCGGCAGCCCGTTCGCCGCCGAACTGATCCGCCATGAACTGGAGATCACGCGCAAGTCCGGCAAGCCGGTGCTCGTTTCCTTCGGCGACGTCGCCGCCTCCGCGGGCTACTGGGTGTCGATGTCTGCCGACGAAGTGATCACCGACCCGGCCGCCGTGACTGGCTCCATCGGCGTCTTTGCGCTGATTCCGTCGGCGGACAGGGCGTGGCAGAAGCTGTCGCTGCACACGCACGGCGTGACCACCACCTGGCTGGCCGGTGCGCTCGATCCGCGCCGGCCGCTCGATCCGCGGATGCGCGAACTGCTGCAGACCGGCGTGACGCACGTCTACAAGGAGTTCGTCGGCCGCGCGGCCGCCGCGCGCAACATCACGTCGGAGAGAATGGAGGAACTGGCGCAGGGCCGGGCGTGGACCGGGCGGCAGGCGCACGCGCACAGTCTGGTCGACCGGCTGGGCACCTACCACGAGGCGCTGCAGGCCGCTGCCGAGCGCGGCGGGCTTGGCGACGAGTTCCGCGTTGCGTACATCGAGCCCGAACCGCACGGCATCGACCGCCTGCTCGGGATGCTGTTCGGCGAAGCGTCGCTCGCGTCGCTGCCCGGGATCAGCTCACTGCTGCCCGGCGCCGTCTTCTTGCCGGAAGCGATGCAATCCGTTGGTGCGGACATGCGCTGGCTGCGTAACGCTGCACGAGACCCGCTTCGGCTGCAGGCGCACTGCCTTTGCTCGGCGGAAGCTCTGCTCGGATCGGATTGACGGCACAATGCGCAGGATGGGCGGCCGACGCATGGAGCCGGGGAACCCAGGTGAAGTCGCCGTATCCGCAGGATCTAATACGAAAGTAACTCCCCACGTCGCTGCGGCATCGGACAGAATCGGGCAACTGGCTGGCAGCCGGGGTCGAGGTCATCGAGCATGAGTCAGTGCATTCCCGAACGAAACAGTAGCGCGCAAGGACCGCGCGGGTGCCTGGCCCGTGCCCGCCAGGAAGCATGAAGATGGAATCCGTCAGCACGCTGGGCGAGTCGACGCGGCGCAAGCCCGGCGCACGCCGGCTGCAGATCCTGCAGACATTGGCGTCGATGCTCGAGGACCCGAAAGGCGAGAAAGTGACCACGGCGGCGCTGGCCGAACGTCTTTCGGTGTCGGAGGCGGCGCTGTACCGTCACTTCGCCAGCAAGGCGCAGATGTTCGAGGGACTGATCGAGTTCATCGAAACGACGATCTTCGGCCTGATCAACGAAATCGCCGAGCGCGAGCCCTCGGGGCTGAAGCAGGCGCGCAGCACCGTGCTGATGCTGCTGGAGTTTGCGCAGACCAACCGAGGCATGACGCGCGTGTTGATCGGCGACGCGCTGGTCAACGAGAACGAGCGATTGCAGGAGCGCATGAATCAGATGTTCGAGCGCATCGAGTCGTCGCTGAAGCAGAGCTTCCGCCTGGCGGCGACCGAGAAGGAACTGCCGGCCGACTTCGACGCCGCCGCGCGCGCGGCGCTGGTCGTGGCCTACGTCATCGGCCGCTGGCACCGCTTCGCCAAGAGCGGCTTCCGCAGGCTGCCCGCCGACAGCGTCGAAGCGCAGCTGCCGGTACTGCTCGTCTAGGGCGACCGAAGCTGCGCCTCAGCGCAGCCGCTGCCAGGCGGCACGTGCCGCCAGCAAGGCAACGGCAAACAGCAGTACGAAAGCGATCAGCGACATGTGCGGGATCGCCAGTCCAAGAAAGGTCCAGTCGACCTTGAGGCAGTCGCCGTGGCCGGCAAACAGCTTCGGCAGCCAGGTGGCCAGCGGGAAGTCGTCGTGAAACCACTCGAACGGCCGGCCGCAGGACATCGACTCCGGCGGGTAGACAAGGATCCAGCTGTGCCAGGCGGCAATGCCCGCGCCGGTCAGCGCACAGACCGCCGCCAGGACCGCCGCAGCCAGCTGACCGCGTGCGCCCTTCACCGGCAGCCCGAGCGCCGCAACGAGTCCGGTACCGATGATCGCCACCCGCTGCAACACGCAGAGCGGGCACGGCTCCAGCTCCAGGACGTGCTGAAAGAAGAGCCCCCCGGCCATCGCAAGCACGACAACCGTAACGATCAGCGCCAATAGCACCTTTGCAGAGGCGCGGGACAACAAAGCAAGAAAGCGAGCCATGGTGGAAGAAGGCAGGCGCAGACTTTCGGGCCCCGTCACGTCCTCAGCGGCACGTGGCCGCGCGGCAGACGACGCAATCCGAGTTTCGCTGAAATCGTACCGCGCGCACGTCCATGCTCAGGGCGTCGAAGATCAACAGCCGGTCAACTAGCGCCGTACCCGCCTGCGCCACGAGCTTCAACGCCTCGGCAGCCTGCATCGCACCGATGATGCCGGTCAGCGGCGCGAACACGCCCATCACTGCGCACAGGTCATCCTCGGCCTCGCCCTCCGGGAACAGGCACGCGTAGCAGGATGATTCCGGCCGGCGCAGGTCGAAGACGGCGAGTTGACCGTCGAAGCGAACCGCCGCCCCCGAGACCAGTGGCCGTCGCCGCACCACGCAGGCGCCGTTGATCGCGTGGCGGGTGGCAAAGTTATCCGTGCAGTCGAGGACCACGTCGGCGGCCGCCACGAGCGCGTCGAGCTCCGCTGTCCCGACCCGTTCGGTGATGGCCGTCAGCTGAACCCGTGGATTGAGGGCGGCAAGCGTTGTCAGGCCCGAAACCGCCTTGTTGATGCCGATGCGCTCAGGCGTGTGCAGAATCTGCCGCTGCAGATTGGTCAGATCGACCACATCGCCGTCGACCAGCGTCAGCCGGCCAACGCCGGCCGAAGCAAGATACAACGACGCGGGCGAACCGAGCCCGCCGGCGCCGATTACGAGCGCCGAGGCAGCGCGGATGCGCTCCTGCCCCTCGATACCGATCTCCTCAAGCAGGATATGGCGCGAGTAATGCAGCAGATCTTCGTCGTTCATCGTTCCTGGCTGGCGGAAACGAACGTCGTCGGACTGCGCGCGCCATCGCGAGCGACGCAACCTGCGGGCACTGCCGTCGCTGCAATCCCTGCCGAATCGCCGCTGCCGCAAGCGGCAGGACCGCCGGCAGCGCCAATGGCTCAGCGGCTGCCAGTCGGGGAGGCTGCGACGCTGTCCGCCTTCTTCGCCGTTTCTACCGGCAGGCCTTTGAGGTGATTCATCGCCTGCTGCAGCTGGAAGTCCTCAGCCGAGCCGAACTCGTAGCGCCGCGGCGCCGGACTTTCGGGGCGAGATTCCGTCTGCGCGTCGGCTGGGGTTGTCTCGCCCGCCGCACCCGCGCGCGCATCGGGCGGGCCCTTCTTTTCCTCGAGGTGGCGCGCCAGGTCCGCTTCACGGATCTGCAAGCCGCCGAAGCCGCCCTGCGCCGTGTCGTCCACTTGAAGATCCGGTTCAATGCCCTTGGCCTGGATCGAGCGGCCATTGGGGGTGAAATAGCGCGCCGTGGTGAGCTTGATGGCCGCCGCACGGTCTCCGTCGGAGCGCAGCGGAATGATCGTCTGTACCGATCCCTTGCCGAATGTCTGCGTACCGATCACGGTCGCCCGCTTGTGATCCTGCAGCGCACCGGCGACGATCTCCGAAGCCGACGCGCTGGCGCCATTGACCAGCACCACCAAGGGCACCGACTTCACTTCGACGGGCAGCCGCGCCAGTGCGTCCTCGCCGCGGCCGCGCTGGTAGTCCTCCGGCGCGGCGAGGAACCGTCGCTTGGCATCGCTCATCCGGCCGTCGGTGGACACGACCAGCGCGCGCTTGGGCAGGAACGCCGCCGACACGCCAATGGCCGAATGCAGCAGGCCCCCTGGATCGTTGCGCAGGTCGAGCACCAACCCCTTCAGCGGGCCAGACTTGTACGAATCGGACAAGTGCTTCGCCAGGTCATCCACGGTCCGTTCCTGGAACTGCGAGATGCGCACGAAAGCGTAGCCGGGCTCGATAACCCGGCTCCTGACCGACTGCGTGCGGATCACGTCGCGCACCAGCTTGAACTCGAGCGTCTTGGCCTCGCCCTTGCGCGCCACGGTCAGCGTGACCGAAGTGCCCTTCTTGCCCCGCATCAGCTTGACTGCGTCGGACAGCGGCATGCCGCGCGTGAGCGTGTCGTCGATCTTGATGATCAGATCGCCGGCTTTGATGCCGGCGCGAAACGCGGGCGTGTCATCGATCGGCGCGACGACCCGTACGGCGCCATCCTCGGGCGCGACTTCGATGCCGAGCCCGCCGAACTCGCCCTGCGTGCTCGTCTGCAGGTCCTTGAATGCGTCGGCGTTGAGGAACGCGGAGTGCGGGTCCAGCCCGGTCAGCATGCCGGAGATCGCTTCCTCGATCAGCTTGCGGTCCTCGACCGGCTCGACGTAGTGGTTCTTGATCGCGCCGAAAACGTCGGTCAGCTGGCGGATTTCCTCGAGCGGGATCGGCCCGCGGCTATCGCGGAATGCGTAGGCCGAAATCCCGAGGCTGACCGCGACGCCGGCAAAGGCGCCGACGCTGATCAGTGCGAAAGTCCGCATGCGTCCGCTCATAGAACCTCCGAAAGCAGTCTGGGCAAGGTGCAATCGTCAAAGCGCGGCACTTCGGCTTCAACGCGCCTGGGCCCAGCGCAGCGGGTCGACAGGCCGACCCTTGAAACGCAATTCGAAGTATAGGCCGGCCTCGGCAACGCCCCCGGAGCTGCCCACGGTGGCAACCGGGTCTCCGGTACCGACCTCCGCGCCGACATCCGCGAGCAGCGACTCATTGTTGCCATAAACGGAAAGAAAGCCCTCACCGTGATCGATCACCAGCAAGTTGCCGAAACCGCGCAGCCAGTCGGCGAACACAACCCGACCGGCGGCCACTGCGCGCACTTCGTCGCCGGCAGCGGCGCGGATCAACACACCCTTCCAGGTCGGCGCATCGACCTGGGCCTCGGTGGGCCGGGGGCTGCCGAACCGCGCGATCACTTCACCGCGCACCGGAAGCATCAGCTTGCCGCGCAACCGGGCCAAGCTGCTGTCGGCGGGCATGTCCACCGTGGCCACAGGCGCCGCCGGCGGGCGCCGGCTTGTGCGGGCGGGTTCGCGCGGCTGCCGTCGCGCTTGCTCGGCGAGCAGCCTTTCGATCTCGCCGATCAGGGACGACAGCCTCTTCTCGTCGCGTTGCAGCGCCTGCAGCGAGCGCTGCTGGCCGGCGAGTTGCCGGGCGATCCGATCGAGCGTACGGCTGCGCGCCGCCTGCTGCGCCAGCAGTTCGGCCCGGTTCCGCTGCTCGTCCTCGGCCAGCGTTGCCAGCTCGGCCTGCTTCACTTCCGATTGCGCCTGCAGTTCGACAAGTTCCTCGCTGCGCGCCCGTAGCTCGCCGAGCGTGCGCGCTCGGCTGCGGGCAAGCCGGTCGACGTACACCAGTTCGCGCTGCAGCTGGCCCGGACTGGCGCCGGCAAGCAGCCGCTGCAGCGGCGCTTGCCGTGCCAGCACATGCTGGCTGCGCACTAGCAGGCCAAGGTCATGCTCTTCCTCGAGACGGCGCGCGTCGATGGTTCGACTACGCGAGGCCAGCGCGTCGATCTCCTGCTGCACCCGCCGGCTTTCCGCGGCGAGTTCGCGCAGCCGGCGGTTGCCGTCCGAGATCGCCGCCTCCGACTCGCGCAGCGCATCGGCCGCTTCGGCGTGCGAAGCCTCGGCGCGGGCCACCTGCTGCCTGAGTTCGACCAGCTGCTGCCGCAGGCGACGCTGCTCGGACTGCAGCCGCTGCTGCCTTTGCGGGCTTGCCTTCGCCGGGGCAGCGGACCGTGCGCCGCCCGCCGGCTGGCCGACCGCGCCCGCCGGCAAGCACGCGGCAAGCGCGAATGCGAACAAGGCGAGCAGAGGCGCGGGCCGCGCTTCGGTCAAGACTTCGGCTTTGCCTTGCCTTGGGCGGCAACCGCCGCCATGGCGCGCGCGATCTCCTCGGGATCGCCGAGGTAGTAGTTGCGGATCGGTTTCAGATTCGCATCGAGCTCGTAGACCAGCGGTCGCGCGGTCGGAATGTTTTGGCCAACGATATCGTCATCCGAAATGCCGTCGAGATACTTGACCAGCGCGCGCAGCGAGTTGCCGTGCGCGGCCACCAGCACGCGGCGGCCGCGCGTGATTGCCGGTGCGATCGAATCGTTCCAGAAGGGAAGCACGCGCGCGACGGTGTCCTTCAGGCACTCGGTCGCCGGAATCTCTTCCGGCTTCAGGTGCCGGTAGCGTGGATCGTTGCCGGCCCAGCGCGGATCGTCGGGGGTGAGCGGGTTGGGTGCGATGGCATAGGCGCGGCGCCAGATGAGCACCTGCTCCTCGCCGTACTTGGCAGCCGTTTCCGCCTTGTTCAGCCCCTGGAGCGCACCGTAATGGCGCTCGTTCAGGCGCCACGAGTGCACGACCGGCAGCCACATGAGGTCGAGTGCGTCCAGCGCCAGCCACAGCGTGCGGATCGCCCGCTTCAGCACCGAGGTATAGGCGATGTCGAAGCCGTAACCTTCGCGCTTGAGCAGTTCGCCGGCGGCGCGCGCCTCGCGGATGCCCGCCTCGGTCAGGTCGACGTCGGTCCAGCCGGTGAAGCGATTGTCGAGGTTCCACTGGCTCTCGCCGTGACGAATCAGCACGAGCTTGTACATGTCGGGTTCCGGCTGGTTAGTAGCAGGCTCATTTTATAATCGATCTCCCTTGGCGCAGGCGGGAGCGTCCGTGCAATTCTTCATCGACAACGCGTTGCTGATCGCAGTGGCCTTCCTCAGCGGAGGCATGCTGCTGTGGCCGCTGTTGCGCTCGCGCGCCGCCGGCCCGGCGCTGACCACCCTGCAGGCGACGCAGCTGATCAACGGCAAGCACGCGCAGGTGGTCGACATCCGCGACGCCGCCGAGTTCGCGCGCGGCTCGCTGCCGAACGCGAAGCACATCCCGCTGGCCGAGCTGGGCGCGCGCGGCCCGAAGGAACTGAAGAAGGACCGGCCGGTGATTGTGCTGTGCAACGCCGGCAACATCGCCGGACGCGCCGCCGCGCAGCTGCGCGCCGCAGGGCTGGCCGAGGTCTACGTGCTGGCCGGCGGCGTGAACGCCTGGCGTGAAGCCGGGCTGCCGCTGAAGGCATGAGCCCCGCGCACCGCCGCAACAGCGCGTCCGTCTCTGGCAGCCGCAGGTCAGCCCAGAGACGGCCGCGCCTGTCGACGACAGCCTGATCGAATAGCCACCATGCCGGCCCCTGTTCTGATGTACCGCACCGAGCACTGCCCGTACTGCCACCGCGCCGAGGCGCTGCTGAGGGCGCGCGGCGTCGCCGAGATCGAAACCATCCGGGTCGACCTCGACCCGGCGCGGCGGGACGAGATGATCGAGCGCACCGGCCGCCGCACCGTGCCGCAGATCTTCATCGGCGCCACCCATGTCGGCGGGTTCGACGACCTGTCGGCGCTCGACCGCGAAGGCCGGCTCGCGTCCTTGCTTGCCGGCTGAAGCGGATCCGTTCAATCCAGACAACCAGGAACCACAATGGCAGAGAACAACGGCGCCGGCCAGACGGCCGGCAGCAACGCGCAGGGCGCCGCTGCAGGACCGGTATTCCAGCTGCAGCGCTGCTACCTCAAGGATGCATCGCTCGAGCTGCCGCACGCGCCGCGCATCTTTCTGGAGCAGCAGTCGCCCAGCATCGACGTGCAGCTCGAGGTCACCAACAGTTCGGTGGTCGAGGGGATCTACGAGGTTGTCGTCCGCGTGACCGCCACCGCCAAGCTCGGCGACAAGGTGCTGTTCCTGATCGAGGGAAAGCAGGGCGGGATCTTCGAGATCCGCGGCATTTCGAACGAGCAGTTCGAGCCGATCGTCGGCATCGTCTGCCCGAACATCGTCTATCCGTACCTGCGCGCGAATGTCGCCGATCTGATCAGCCGCACCGGCCTGCCGCCGATTCACCTGGCCGAGATCAATTTCGAGGCGCTCTACCAGCAGCGTCTGGCGCAGCAGCAGGCGCAGGCAGCCGCGCCGGCCGTGGCAGCGACGTCGACCCAGTAACCTGTCGCGGCTCGGCTGCCCGCGGCAGCACAGGGCGCATCGGCCGTGAACATCACCGTACTGGGCGCAGGCGCCTGGGGTACCGCGCTGGCCGCGGCATTGGCGCTGCGCCACGCCGTGCACCTCTGGGCGCGCGATGGCAAGGCCGCCGCAGCGATCGCCGCGACCCGGCACAACGAGCGCTACCTGCCAGGGATCGAACTGCCCTCCACTCTGCGCTGCACGGCGGGCTTCGGCGCTGCAGTGGCGGATGCCCGGCATGGCCTGCTGCTGATCGCCACGCCGACGGCCGCGCTGCGCGACCTGCTCCGGCAGCTGCGCGGTCATGCGGCGCTGCCGCCGATCGGCTGGCTCTGCAAGGGGCTGGAACGCGGTAGCGCCGCGATGGCACACGAGATCGCGCGCGACGAGCTCGGCGGGCACCCTGCCGGTCCGCTCTCCGGCCCGAGCTTCGCACAGGAAGTGGCGCAGGGGCTGCCCACCGCACTGGTCGTCGCCGGTGACGATCCGTTCTGCGCGCTGGTCACCGAAGCCTTGCATGGCCCGTCGCTGCGGATCTATTCGAGCCGCGATGTCACCGGCGTCGAGGTCGGCGGCGCGGTCAAGAACGTGCTGGCGATCGCCACCGGCATCTGCGATGCGCTGGCGCTTGGCCACAATGCCCGCGCCGCGCTGATCACACGCGGGCTCGCCGAGATCTCCCGCCTCGGCACCGCGCTCGGCGCCGAGGCGCAGACCTTCATGGGACTGGCTGGCGTCGGCGACCTGATCCTGACCTGCACCGGCGAGCTGTCGCGCAACCGGCAGGTAGGCCTGATGCTGGGCCAAGGCCTGCACCTTGAGCAGGCCCTCGCCCGCGTCGGTCACGTGGCCGAAGGCGTCTGGTCCGCCGCGGCAGTCCGCCAGCGTGCCGCGGCGCTGGCGGTGCAGATGCCGATCACCGACGCGGTGTGCGCCGTGCTCGAGGGTCAGGTCTCGCCGCGCCGGGCGCTCGAGCGGCTGCTGGCCCGCGACCCCCGGCGCGAAGGGGTCGAATGACGTCACTGCGCGCGGCCTGCGTCTTCTGCGGCTCGCAGTCGGGGGCGAAGCCGGCCTTCCTGCAGGCAGCGCGCGAACTCGCCGTGCAGCTCGCGCGGCGCGGCGTGGCCGTTGTCTACGGCGGCGGCCATGTCGGCATGATGGGCGCGCTCGCCGACAGCGCGCTTGCCGCCGGCGGCAAGGTGGTCGGCGTGATCCCCGAGCACCTGATGCGGCCGGAGGTCGCCCACCAGGGGCTGACGGAGCTGCTGATCGTCGATTCGATGCACACGCGCAAGCGCATCATGGCCAGCCGTGCCGACGCCTTCGTCGTGCTGCCCGGCGGCTATGGCACCTTCGAGGAGATGTTCGAGATGGTGACCTGGCGGCAGCTGCGGCTGCACGAGAAGCCCGTCGGACTCGTCAACATCGATGGCTATTTCGATCACCTGCTCGCCTTTCTGCAGCATGCCGAGCAGCAGGAGTTCATCCGGCCGGAGCATCGCCATCTGCTGAACGTCGAAACGAGCGTGGTGGCCCTGCTCGACCGACTGACGCTGCAGGCCGGTGCCCCGCCCGGCCCCGCCCCCGGCGACCTGGACCGCAGCTAAGCCGGGGCTGCCAAGCGCAGGAACCGGCGGCCGGGGCTCACGCGCCGCCGGCAAAGGCGTGCTGCCGCCACGCCTCGAACACGACCGCCGCGACCGCATTGCTCAGGTTGAGGCTCCGGTTGCCGGGCCGCATCGGCAGCCGCAAGAGCTGCGATGGGGCAAACCGCTCGCGCACGGCGTCGGGCAGGCCACGTGTTTCGGCGCCGAAAACGAGCCAGTCGCCGGCGGCGTAGCGCACCTCGGCAAAAAGCCGCGCGGCGCGCGTGGTCAGCGCGAACATCCGCTGCCGATCCGGCCGCTCGGCGGCGAGCAGCGCGTCGAAGGAATCGTGCACTGCGAGCCGCGCGTACTCGTGATAGTCGAGACCGGCCCGGCGCAGTTGCTTGTCAGTCAGCTCGAAGCCCAGCGGGCGCACCAGGTGCAGGCGTGCCCCGGTGTTGGCGGCCAGGCGGATCACGTTGCCCGTGTTCGGCGGAATCTCCGGCTCGATGAGCACGATGTTGAACATCGGGGAAACGCACGCCCGGTGGCCTGGGTCGGGAATACCGGCGCAGAGCGCTCAGTTCGGGCAGATCCCGAGCTGACTTTGCGGGAACTCCCTCTGGACCTCCGCCAACTGCTGCATCACCGTCGCGTCGGCATCGCGGATCTCGAAGCGCGTGGCTTCGACGCCCGAGGCGCGCTCGGCCATCTCGACCCCCTTGAGGCCGCGCCGCGTCAGGTCCGCCTGATGGCGCTGCGCCAGTTCCCGGTCACGGAACGAGCCCAGCAGGATGGCGTTTGGCAGTTGCGAGTTCTGCCCCATCACCACGAGATCCCGGATGCCGCGGCCGCGCAGGTCCTGGGCGAGCCGCTCGGCCTCGGCGCGGGCGCCGGCCGGCGGCAGGTAGACGATGAACCAGCCTGCGGCTTGGATCCGCCTCGCCCGCAGCCGGTCGCCGAGCGACAGGGCATCGAGCCGCGCCTGTATCCGGGCGAGGCTGGCGTCGTCGAAATCGCCGAGTTCGAAACAGGCCGGCTTGGCGCCGTCTTCGGCCCTCGCACCCGTGCGCAGCGTGGCCAGCTGATCGGGGGTCAGCAGGCGGATCGACTCCGGCGCAATCTGGCGGGCGAGGCGCTGCGGCTCGCGGCCAGCCTCGGCCGTCGGGCCGAATGCACCGTGCTGCCAGGCGAACAGACCGAGATTGGCCAGCAGCAGCAGGAGGATCGCCCGCTTCATTGTCCGGCGCTGCCGGCCTCCTCCGGCACCGCCGCGGCAAGCGCGTCGGCGCGCAGGAACACTCCGCGCAGCACCAGATTCTCTTCGCGCGCCACCGCCGGCAGTGCCGTGCCGAAGCCGACGTAGGGCGCCAGCAGCGAGGCATTGCCACCACCTAGGACCACGAGGGGGTCGCCGTGGTCGTTGCGGAAAGTACGCACGAAACGCTCGATGAGCCCGAGCTGAGAACCGAGGACGCCGGAGGTGATCGCGTCGTCCGTGTTGTCGGGATAGGCGACCATCTGCCCGCTGGCGAAGGGCAGGTTGGCGGTGCCGCGGGCCAGCGCCTCGTACATCAGGCGCACGCCCGGTGCGATGGCGCCGCCGACGAACTGGCCGTCGCTGGTCACGCCGTCGATGGTGGTGGCGGTGCCCGCAGTCACCACCACGAGCGGGCGATCGGTATGGGCGGCACGGGCGGCGATCAGCGAATGCCAGCGGTCCACGCCGAGCTGCGCGCTGTCGCGGTAGCCGTTGATCAGGACGACGCCACCATGCTCGAAGCGCGACTGCGTTTCGAACCAGTGCACCGGCAGCGAGAACGCCTTCAGCACGGCCTGCTCGACCGCCCGCAACAGCACGGGCGCCGCCACGCCGCAGCCGTACGCGGCTTGCACCGGCACGCCGACTCGATCGGTCCATTCGCGCACCAGCCCAGGCGTCAATTCGGCCGGCGGCACGTTGCGCACCGACCCGTATGCCGGCCCGACCCGGCCATCGAGCGCCATCAGCACCCACTTCAACGCCGAGTTGCCCGCGTCGAGCAGCAGCCAGTGCACGGGGCCGGTCATGTCGCCCCCTTCGCCCTGCGGGCTGTCCCCGCAAGGGAGAGCGAGCGCCGGCGGAGCGGCCATGCGGCGCTCATCCGGCCGCCCGCAGCGAAAGTTCACCACTGCTGAACTGGCGCAGGCCCTTCTCGGTCTGCAGCAGCAGGCGCCCTTGACCGTCGACGCCGAGGGCCTGCCCGCGGGCCACGCGCACGCCCAGCTCGAGCAGATCGACCGTCGTGTCGCGCTGCGCGAACAACGCCATGAAGCGAGGTTGCAGCGGAACGAAACCATGCGCGTCATACAGTTGCAGCGCGTCGAGCATCGCCATGGCGATGTGGCCGATGAGCGTTTCGCGCGGCGCACCGGCCGCAGCCGTCTCCTCGAGCGCCGCGGCCGGCTGGCCGATCGACGCGCGCGTGGCGGCGTCCAGATACAGATTGATGCCGACGCCGACGACCAGCGTGCGGCGGCCCTGGGCGTCGACGGCCAGTTCGCAGAGCACGCCGCCGAGCTTGCGGCCATCGAGGAGCAGGTCGTTCGGCCACTTCAGGGCCACCGGCGCCCCGGCCGCGCGCAGGGCCTCGGCAGCGCCGATGCCGCAGGCCAGCGTCGCGGCAGCGATGCGCTCGTTGGCGGCGTCCATCGGCACCGCCAGCGAGAACAGGAGCGCGCGCCCGGCGCCATCAAACCAGCGCCGACCATGACGGCCTCGCCCCTCGGTCTGGTGCAACGTTGCGCGCAGCAGCGGCCGATGCGGCTGCTCCTGTCGGACCCGCTGCAGCAGGTCCGTATTGGTCGAGCCGGTCTCCAGGACCGCCTCGACATCGAACCGCGGCGCCGCCCGCGCAATCCGCTCCTGGACCAGCGGCGTGACTGTCAGCCGGCCGCGGTCGACGGCCTGCGCGTTCGAATCAGCGATGTGAGCCAAGGCGGATCACCGGTTGCAGGACAGGCGCGAGTCTCTTTCTTCGGTCGGGATCGATCATCGTCGACGGCGGGCGTCGCCGCCGCCGGCAAAATTTACCATCGGCGGGCGGAGCGGCCGCAGTCGCCTTGCCTGTTCTCGCTGCGGTGACCACAATCACGGCGCCTGTGATGTCGCCCGATCCGACCGCCCCGCGACCGGCTGGCCACCGCACCAGTGCGCCGGCCAGGCGGTCCGGCTCGCCGTTGGCGCGCGCCGCCCTCCTCGCCTGTCTCGTCCTGCTGGTTTACGGCAGCCTGTCGCCATGGTCGGGCTGGCGCTCCCTCGGTTTCAGCCCCCTGGCGTTCCTTCATGCGCCGTGGCCCGCCTACGTGACGGGATTCGACCTGGCGCTGAACGTGCTCGCCTACTTGCCGCTCGGGCTGCTGCTGCCGCTGGCGCTGCATCCGCGGCTGCGCGGCGTGCCGGCCTTCGCCGCCACCGTTGCGCTGGCCGCCTGCCTGTCGGTGACGATCGAAAGCCTGCAGACCTACCTGCCAGCGCGTATCGCGTCGAACCTGGACGTGCTGACCAATGTCGCCGGGGCCTTTCTCGGCGCCTGGGCCGGCACGGCGCTGGCGCCGGCGCTGATCGACGGCAGGCGGCTGCGGCAGGCGCGGCGGCGATGGTTCCACCCGCGCTTCGCCGCGGTGCTCTTGCTCGCCGCGCTTTGGCCGCTGGCGCAGATGCACCCGGGCCCGATGCTGTTCGGTAACGGCGAACTCGACCGCGAATTCGTTGCAGCGCTGCTCGGCCTCGTCGGCCGCCAGCTGCCGGACTTCGAGGCCAGCCAGTTCGCCGCCGCCGAAGTGCTGGTGACCGCCTGCGGCATGCTCGCCGCCGGCGCGGCGCTCGCCGCCGCGATGAAGCAACGCGCACCGCGGCTGCGGATACTGCTGCTGCTGCTCACCGCGTCGCTGGCGACCAAGGCCATCACCTATGGCTACGAGTTCGGCCCCGAACGCGTCCTTGCCTGGCTGACGCCGGGGGCCGTCGCCGGCCTGGCCGTCGGCCTGCTGGCGGTGACCGCGGTTGCCACCACGACGTCGACCCGCGCCGCCTCGACGCTGGCCACGACAGCGCTGCTGGTGCTGGTCGTTACGGTGAACGCCGTGCCGCCCAACCCGTATCACGCACACTGGCTTGCCGCCTGGCGACCCGGCCGCCTGCGCGACCTGGCCGCGGCCTCGGAGCTGCTCGCACTCGCCTGGCCATACGCGATGCTGGCGGCGCTGCCATGGCTGCCGCGTCGACCGCACCGCCCGGCACATCCGCGGCAGGGTCAATGAGGGCCCGACTGCCGACACCTTCGTAGAATCGCGCCTTCGCGAGTTCCGATCCGGCAAATGAGCACATACCGGCATCATGTCTTCTTCTGCCTGAACCAGCGCGACGATGGCCGTGCCTGCTGCGCGGCGCACGACGCCGAACGGTTGCAGGCGCACGCAAAGGCGCGGATCAAGAAGCTGGGTCTCAGCGGCAAGGGCATGGTTCGGATCAACAAGGCCGGTTGCCTGGACCGCTGCGACGAAGGTCCTTGCATCGTCGTCTACCCCGAGGGCATCTGGTACACGTACGTCGACGAGCACGACATCGACGAGATCATCGACCGCCACCTTGTCGGCGGCGAGCCGGTCGAGCGCCTCCGTCTGCCGGACGGCGCTTGATTCCGACTGCTCCGCCGGAACGCCACGAGGGCGGCGGCCCGACGGCCACGATCCGGGTGCGCCGATGACGGGACGTCCGCTCTCCCGCGGCGAACGGCGGCTGATCGATGGGCCGGTGGGCCGCATCGAGCTCGCCGTCGACGCACCGGAAGGCGCCATCGCAGGGCTCGCCTTCATCGGCCATCCACATCCGCTGTACGGCGGCACGCTGGAGAACAAGGTTGCGGCGACGCTGGCGCGCGCCTTCACCAGCGTCGGCTGGCTGGCCGTGCGACCGAACTTCCGCGGCGTCGGCGCCAGCGAAGGCCAGCACGACCACGGCCGCGGCGAGACGGAAGATTTCGTCCATGTGATCGACACCGCGTCGCAGTGGCTCGGCATCGATGCCGAGCGGCTGCCGCGGGCGCTGGCCGGGTTCTCGTTCGGCAGTTTCGTCGCCGCGCAGGCGGCCGCGCGGTTGGCGCACCCGGCGTCGAAGCTGATTCTGGTCGGCGCGGCGGCGGGAAAATGGCCGCTGCCGCCGGTGCCCGCCGACGCGCTGGTCATCCATGGCGAGTTCGACGAGACGATCCCGCTGGCGCACGTGTTCGAGTGGGCGCGGCCGCAGGACCTGCCGGTGGTGGTGATTCCCGGCGCCGATCACTTCTTCCACCGCCGGCTGTCGACGCTGAAGCGGCTGGTCTGCGACTACATCCTGGCGCGCGCGGCGCCGGCCGCTGACCGGCACTAGCGCATGCCGGCTGGGCTGTGCACGGGGGCAGCCTGCCTGCCCCTGAGCGCATCCCGAGGGCGGCGAGGCGGTATCCTGCGCGCATTGAAGGGTTGACTGGCGACGACCTCGATGGCTGACCTGCGCATCTTCGCGAAGACACCCAGCGGCACGGCGGAACTCGCCGCGCGCAGCGGCGCGCTGTCGCTGGCCCAGCGGCGCCTGCTGATCCTCGTCGACGGACTTCGCGACGCCGACCAGCTGGCCGCGATCGTGCCGTCGGGCTTCGAGGACGCCCTGCGGGTGCTCGAGGACGGCGGCTACATCGCCCTGGTCGGCCAGGGCACGGGTGGCGCCAACACGGTGCAGCGAGCGTCCGTGTCGATCCCCGTGTCGGAAATGACCACGGTCGACGAGGCCAGGACGCGCGCTGCCCGGGCGGTGCTCGATCTGCTCGGCCCGGCCGCCCAGGAACTGGCGAACGCCATCGAGGCGGCAACGACGGGCGACACGCTGCGCCCGCTGGTCCGCGAGGCGGAGCAGCGGGTCAGCGAAGAGCTTGGCGAAGACGCGGCAAAGGACTTCATCGTCGGCATCCGGCGCCGCTGAATCGACCCTCGCCGCGCGGCTACCATAGCGGCCTTTCCGCTCCGCGCCTGGCGCCGGAGCAGCGCGACGCGAGAAGGACAACGATGGACTGGCCGCAGTCGACCTGCTACCTGAACGGGCAATGGCTGCCGCTGGCCGAGGCGAAGATCTCCGTGCTCGACCGCGGCTTCATCTTCGGCGACGGCATCTACGAAGTCGTGCCCGTGTACTACCGCAAGCCGTTCCGCTTCGACCATCACCTGGCCCGCTTCGAGCGAAGCACGCATGAGATCGGCCTCGCCAATCCGTTCGACCGCGCGGGCTGGCGCGCGCTGGTGGCGCGGCTGGTGGCGACCTGTGCCGACGAGAACCAGTTCATCTACTGGCAGGTCACGCGCGGCGTCGCCAAGCGCGACTTTTCGTTTCCGGCCGCGACGCCACCGACGGTCTTCGCGATGACCACGCCCTTCGCACGGCCGTCACAGGCGCAGCGCGAACAGGGGCTGCGCGCGGTCACCCGCGCCGACGAGCGCTGGCTGCGCTGCGACATCAAGTCGGTGTCGCTGCTCGGCGCGGTGCTGGCGCGGCAGTTCGCGACGGAGAACGGCGCCGACGAGGCGGTGCAGTTCCGCGACGGCTGGCTGACCGAGGGCTCGTCGAGCAACATGTGGGTGGTGCGCAACGGCACCGTCACTGCGCCACCGCGCGACCGGCTGATCCTCGAAGGCATCCGCTACGGCTTCGTCGGCGAACTGTGCGAACGGATCGGCGTTCCGTTCGAGGTGCGTCGGGTGAGCCGGGAGGAAGTCGAGGGCTGCGACGAGCTGATGCTGACCTCGGCCACCCGCGAGATCCTGCCGATCGTCGTCCTCGACGGCCGGCCGGTCGGCAGCGGCCGGCCCGGGCCGGTATACGCCAGGCTGCGCGCCGCCTACGACGCCGCGATCGAGGCACTGCGCGAGCGATGAGTGCCGAGCAAGGCGAATCGCTGCTCACCTTCCCGACCGCGTTTCCAATCAAGGTGATGGGTCGCCGCGTCGATAACTTTGCGCAGGCGATCGTCGAGGTCGTGCGCGAGCACGCGCCCGACTTCGACGCCGCGACGCTGGAGCTGCGCGCCTCGCGCGAAGGCAACTACCTGTCGGTGACCGCGACGATCAACGCCACCTCGCGCGAGCAGCTCGACAACCTGTACCGCGCGCTGACGAGCCACCCGCTGGTCAAGGTGGTGCTGTAGCCCGGGGCGGAGCGATGCCCGCGCCGCTCGCCGTGCGCGACCTCGGCCGCGCCGAATACCTGCCGACCTGGCAGGCAATGCGCGAGTTCACCGCGCGGCGCGCGGCGGACACGGCGGACGAACTGTGGGTCGTCGAGCACCCGCCGGTTTTCACCCTTGGCCAAGCCGGCTTCCGGGCGCACCTGCTCGACCCCGGTGCGATCCCCGTCGTGGCGACCGATCGCGGCGGCCAGGTGACTTACCACGGCCCGGGCCAGGTGGTCGTCTACACGCTGATCGACCTGCACCGGCTCGGCATCTTCGTCAAGGAACTCGTCTACCGGATCGAACAGTCGGTGATCCAGGTGCTCGGCGAATCCGGCGTCGCCGCGCAGCGCGTGCGCGGCGCCCCCGGCGTCTACGTGCGCGATGCGACCTCGCGCGCCAGCGGCGAACTGGCCGGCTTCGCCAAGATTGCCGCCCTCGGCATCAAGGTGAGCCGGGGCTGCAGCTATCACGGCGTGGCGCTGAACGTGGCGATGGATCTCGAGCCGTTCAGCCGCATCGACCCTTGCGGGTACGCGGGTCTGCCGACCGTCGACTTGTCTACACTCGGCTTCTCGATCAGCTGGCGCACCGCCGCCGACCGCCTGAGCGGGCGACTGGCCCAGCACTTCACCGCATGAGCAGCGATCTTCCCCCCGCGACGCCGCCCAAGGATCCATTCGCCAAGAAGAAAGGCGAGGCGAAGACGGGGCCGGTGTTCAAGAAGTTCCCCCTGACGCCCGTCTTCGAGGGGCTGCCGGCGCGCAAGCCCGACTGGATCCGCGTCCGCGCCGGCTCACCGTCGACGCGCTTCTACGAGATCAAGAACATCCTGCGCAGCCACCGGCTGCACACGGTGTGCGAGGAAGCCTCCTGCCCGAATATCGGCGAGTGCTTCGGCAAGGGCACGGCCACGTTCATGATCATGGGCGACAAGTGCACGCGCCGCTGCCCGTTCTGCGACGTCGGCCATGGCCGCCCCGATCCGCTCGACGCCGACGAGCCGGCGAACCTGGCGAGGACGATCGCCGCGCTGGGACTGTCCTACGTGGTCATCACCTCGGTCGACCGCGACGACCTCAGGGACGGCGGTGCGCAGCACTTCGTCGACTGCGTCCGCGCCGTGCGTGAGCAATCGCCGGGCACGCGCATCGAGATCCTGGTGCCCGACTTCCGCGGCCGGCTCGACCGCGCGCTCGCCATCCTGGAAGCAGTGCCGCCGGACGTGATGAACCACAACCTCGAGACCGTGCCTCGCCTTTACCGCGAGTCGAGGCCGGGTTCGGACTATGCGCATTCGCTGTCGCTGCTGCAGGAATTCAGGCGCCGCGTGCCCGGCGTGCCGACCAAGAGCGGGCTGATGGTCGGCCTCGGCGAGACCGACGAGGAGATCGTGCAGGTGATGCGCGACCTGCGCGCGCATGAGGTCGACATGCTGACGATCGGCCAGTACCTGGCGCCGAGCAGCCACCACCTGCCGGTGCGGCGCTACGTGCACCCGGAAGCCTTTGCGATGTTCGAACGCGAGGCGCAGACGATGGGCTTTTCGCATGCCGCCGTCGGCCCGCTCGTGCGCAGTTCGTACCACGCCGACAGGCAAGCCCACGCGGCAGGCGTCGTCTAGTGTCCCGAGTCAGAAGTTCGCCGAGCGAAAACGGCGAGGGCCGCGCCATGCTTTGTCGCCGTGCTCGCCTGGTTCCCAACCAGGGGCTCCGCGCGGC
>Ga0209254_10000171_pt1 | contig 45177 bp, 46 predicted proteins | sample FrelakmetDIP11DI_FD_187148 | JGI IMG/M metagenome (GOLD analysis project Ga0209254, IMG submission 187148) | Freshwater lake sediment microbial communities from the University of Notre Dame, USA, for methane emissions studies - DIP11 DI (SPAdes)... | ecosystem: Environmental > Aquatic >... | reverse complement strand
GCGCACCGACCCGATCCTCAAGTTCATGATCGTGTCGCTGTCGTTCTACGGCATGTCGACGTTCGAAGGGCCGATGATGTCGATCAAGACGGTCAACGCCCTGTCGCACTACACCGACTGGACGATCGGCCACGTGCACTCCGGCGCGCTCGGCTGGGTGGCGATGATTTCCATCGGCACGATGTACGCGCTGATTCCGAAACTGTACGGGCGCACCGAGATGTACAGCACGAAGCTGATCGACGTGCACTTCTGGACCACCACCATCGGCGTGGTGCTCTACATCACCTCGATGTGGATCGCCGGCGTGATGCAGGGCCTGATGTGGCGCGCGACGAATGCCGACGGGACGCTGACCTACGCGTTCATCGAGTCGATCAAGTCGACCTACCCGTACTACGCCGTGCGCCTCGTCGGCGGCACACTGGTGCTCGCGGGTATGTTCATCATGGCCTACAACGTCTGGAAGACGATCGCCGCGCGCACCAGCACGGCGGACGCTCCGGTCGTGCAGCCAGCCTGACAGGGGACGCCGCATGAACCACGAATCAGTTGAAAAAAACATCGGCCTGATGGGCGTGCTGATCGCGATCGTGATCAGCATCGGCGGTCTGGTGCAGATCGTGCCGCTGTATTTCCAGAGCGCGACCACCCAGCCGGCGCCGGGCATCACCCCGTATCCGGCGCTCAACCTGGCCGGCCGCGACGTCTACATCCGCGAGGGCTGCTACGTCTGCCACTCGCAGATGATCCGTCCGTTCCGCTCGGAGACCGAGCGCTACGGGCCCTACTCGCTGATCGGCGAATCCGTGTACGACCACCCCTTCCAGTTCGGCTCGAAGCGCACGGGGCCCGACCTCGCGCGCGTCGGTGGCCGCTACTCGGACGACTGGCACCGCGTGCACCTGCTCAACCCGCGCGACGTGGTGCCCGAGTCGAACATGCCGCGCTTCCCGTGGCTCGCCGACGCGACGATCGATGGCGCGCTGGTCGCGAAGAAAATGGAGGCGCTGCGCAAGGTCGGAGTTCCGTACACCGACGCCGACATCGCCGGCGCCGGGGAACTCGTGCAGGGCAAGACCGAACTCGACGCGCTCATCGTGTACCTGCAGGGCCTCGGTACCAATATGAAGGCGGGCAACTGAACCATGGACATCGGGACCGTACGCGGGCTCTACGCTCTGCTGGTGATGCTCGCGTTCATCGGGCTGGTGATCTGGGCGTACAGCAAGCGCCGCAAAGCGGATTTCGAGGAAATGGCCCAGTTGCCGTTCCGCGAGTATCCGTCCGATAAGGAACAAGGGAGCAAGACCCCATGACTAGCGGTTGGAGTCTCTTCGTCATCGTCCTGACGATCGTCAACATCCTCGCCTGCGTCTGGCTGCTGCGCTGGACCGCGAAGCCGAAGTCCGCCACCGAGAAGATCGGTGGCGGGGCCGATACCGGCCACGTATGGGACAAGGACCTGCGCGAGTACAACAACCCGCTGCCCAAGTGGTGGCTGTGGCTGTTCTACATCACGGTCGTGTTCGGCCTGCTGTACCTCGTGCTTTACCCGGGCCTCGGGGCCATCGAGGGCATCAAGGGCTGGAGCCAGGCAAACCAGTACGAGCAGGAGCGGGCCGCCGCGGAAGCGAAGGCTGCGCAGTATCTCGCGCCGTTCGCGGCGATGAGCGTCCCGCAGCTCGCGGCCGATCCGAAGGCGATGGCCACGGCGCGTAACCTGTTCCAGAACAATTGCGCGCAGTGCCACGGCTCGGACGGCGGCGGCGCGAAGGGCTTCCCGAGCCTTGCCGACAAGGACTGGCAGTGGGGCGGCGATCCGGACTCGGTGGTTGCGACGATCACGCACGGGCGCGTCGCTGCCGGAATGATTGCCTGGGGCCCGGCGCTGGGCGATCAGGGCGTCGACAAGGTCGTCGCCTTTGTGCAGAAACTCAGCGGCCAGCCGCACGACGCGGCCCTGGCGGCCGAGGGCGAGCAGCTGTTCATGACCACCGGCTGCATCGGCTGCCACGGCATGGATGGCAAGGGCATGGCTGCGGTCGGCGCGCCCGACCTCACCGATGGGATCTGGCTCTACGGTGGCGACGCCGCCACGCTCAAGGAGACAGTGAACAAGGGCCGCGCCGGCCAGATGCCGGCCTTCGGCGATCGCCTCGGCGCGGAGCGGGTGCGCCTGCTGGCGGCCTACGCGCTCCACCTTTCGGAGTCGGGCTCGTAACCGAGCAAAGGCACGGCCAGTGTTTGGCGCGCACCCAGATGAGTACTCCGGCAAGCTGCGATGGCCACGTCTCGGTCAGGACGTGGCCATCGTGGCCTGGCCCTCGTTCCTCGTCGCCAGCGTCGCCACGATGGTCTGCTTCGCGTTCATTGACCCGCTGCTCATTGGCAACGACGACTATCCGCCGCCGGCCTTCGCCACGCGGATGACCGGCTATGCCGTCGGTTTCTTCTTCTTCTGGCTGGTTGCCTCGCTGTCCAGCCTGCTGACCCTCTACCTCGTCCGCACCGCGCACCCGGAGCCTGCGGAGAACGACGCCGCCGAAGACGAGGTCCGGAGCACGGAATGAGCGCTCCAGAGAGCCAGGTGGACGGTGGGCTGTACGCGGCCCGCCAGAAGATCTATCCGCGCGAGATCGCCGGTCGCTTCCAGCGATGGCGCACGATCGCGGCCTGGGTGCTGCTCGGTATCTTCTACGTCATCCCGTGGATCCCCTGGGGCGGCCGGCAGGCGGTGCTGTTCGATCTCCCGGCCCGCAAGTTCCATATCTTTGGCCTGACGCTCTGGCCACAGGATTTCTACTTCCTCACCTGGCTGCTGATCATCGCGGCGCTGTCGCTGTTCTTCTTCACGGCGCTCGCGGGGCGCCTGTTCTGCGGCTACGCCTGCCCGCAGACCGTGTGGACCGAGACCTTCCTGTGGATGGAGCGCCTCGTCGAAGGCAGCCGCTCGCAGCAGATGAAGCTCGCCAGCGCGCCGTGGACCACACAGAAGATCCTGCGCAAGGGTGCGAAGCAGTTCCTGTGGATCGCCTTCGCGCTGTGGACCGGCTTCACCTTCGTCGGCTACTTCACGCCGATCACGGAGCTCGCCGGCAAGGTCCTCAATTTCTCGACGGGCCCGTGGGAAACGTTCTGGGTGCTGTTCTACGGCGGCGCCACGTACGTGAACGCGGGCTTCATGCGCGAGCAGGTCTGCAAGTACATGTGTCCCTACGCGCGCTTCCAGAGCGCGATGTTCGACAAGGACACGCTGATCATCACCTACGACGACAAGCGCGGCGAGCCACGCGGCGCGCGCAAGAAGGGCGTGGACCACAAGGCACGCGGCCTCGGCGACTGCGTGGACTGCACGGTGTGCGTGCAGGTCTGCCCCACCGGCATCGACATTCGCAAGGGCCTGCAGTACGAGTGCATCGCCTGCGCGGCGTGCATCGACGCCTGCGACGAGGTGATGGACAAGGTCGGCTACCCGCGCGGGCTGATCCGCTACGACACCCAGCACGGCCTCGAGGGCAAGGCGAAGCGCGTCCTGCGGCCCCGCACGATCGTGTACGCGACGCTGCTCGGCCTGCTGGTGGCGGGCCTTGCCTACTCCGTCACGCATCGAAGTGTCGTCGGCGTGGACATCCTGCGCGACCGCAATGCCCTGTATCGCGAGCGGCCGGACGGAAAGATCGAGAACGTCTACAACGTGAAGATCCTGAACAAGGACAGCGCGGAGCACGAGTTCACGATCAGCGTGAGCGGCCTGCCGGGCGTCGAGATCGACTACGCAGGCCCGACCGTCTGGGTCGGCCCCGGACAGGTGCAGGGCGTGCCGGTGCGCATCCGCGTGCCGCGCGAGGCCATCGCGGGCGGCGCAGACATCCAGGTCGACATCCAGGCGGCCAACCAGCCCGGGCTGCGGGCCAGCGCCCAGGCGCGATTCATCGCGCCCACGGACTGATAACCTTCAGCGCATGAACACCGTCGTCCCCAAGCCGTGGTACCGCCATGTCTGGCCGTGGCTGCTGATCATTCCGCCGCTGGGGGCCGTGATCGGCGGTAGCGTCACGCTCTACCTGGCTGTGACCCGGCCGGACGCGCTGGTGCGCAGGGACTGCATCAAGGACGGCGTGACCATGGTCTGCGGGGAGGACGCCCGCAGGCTGCTCGAAGCCGACCGGGGCCAGGACACGACCCAGCCGGCGCAATGAGCGCGGCCGGCTCCTCCTGCTTCCACTGCGGCGAACCCATCCCCCGTGGGCTCGACATCCACGCCCGCATCGCCGGGCGCGACGAGCCTGTCTGCTGTCACGGCTGCAAGGCCGTTGCCGAGTTCATCACGGGCGCGGGACTCGGCGACTACTACCGCTACCGCGACACCGCGAGCACGCGTGCGGACGAGCCGCAACGTTCCGACCGCTGGGCGGCGTACGACCGGCCCGAACTCGTCGAGCGTCTGACGCGCCCGGAACCGAATGGCGCACGCTCGATCACCGTGCTGCTGGAGGGGCTGCGCTGCGCCGCCTGCAGCTGGCTCGCCGACAAGGCCCTGTCGCTGCAGAGCGGCGTGCTCGACGTGAGCGTCAACCCGGCCACCGCACGCGCGCGACTGGTCTGGGAGCCCGAGAAAGTGCGGCTCGGCGACCTGCTGCGGGTGCTGGAGCACGTGGGCCTGCGGCCGCACCCGCTCGCCGGAGAACCCTCGGAGCAGCTCGCGCTGCTCGAGCGCCGCAGCGCACTGAAACGTCTGGCGGTCGCCGGGTTCGGCAGCATGCAGGTGATGATGTTCGCCGTGCCGCTGTACTTCGGCGCCGCGACCGGCATGGACCCCGCCATGCGCGAGTACATGCGCCTCGTGAGCATGCTGGTCTCGATACCGGTCGCGCTCTACTCCGGCTGGCCCTTCTACCAGGGCGCCTGGCTCGCGCTGCGTGCGCGCAGCATCAGCATGGACGTGCCGGTGAGCCTCGGCATCGTCCTCGCCTTCGTCGCCAGCGTATGGAACGCGCTCACCGGCCATGGCGAGGTGTACTTCGACTCGGTGACGATGTTCGTGTTCTTCCTCGGCCTCGGGCGCTACATCGAGATGATCGCGCGCCATCGCGCCGGCAGCGTCGCCGATGCGCTCGCGCGGCTCGCGCCCATGACGGCGCGGCGAGTGCGCGACGGCGTCACGGAGGACGTGCGGGCCGTCGAGATCGCAGTCGGCGACGAGCTGGTGGTCCGCAGCGGCGAGGTGTTCGCCGCCGACGGCGTGGTCGTCGAGGGCGAGGGACGCGTGGACGAGTCCATGCTCACTGGCGAGTCGAACGCCATCGCGAAGCCACCGGGCGCCCCAGTCCAGCAGGGCACGCACAACCTCGCCGCCCCACTGCGCGTCCGGGTGACGGCCGTCGCCGGCGACACCGTACTCTCGGGCATCGTCGCCCTGCTCGAGCGTGCGCAGGCAGAGCGCCCGCGCCTCGCCAGGGCCGCCGACCGTGCGGCGGCGTGGTTCCTCGGACGCATCCTCGTCGGCGCGGCGATCGTCTTCGCTGTCTGGTGGTTCGTGGACCCGTCGCGCGCCTTCTCGGCGACGCTCGCCGTGCTGGTGGTGACCTGCCCCTGCGCGCTGTCGCTCGCGACGCCCACGGCGCTTGCGGCTGCGACAGCGGCACTGGCGCGGCGCGGCGTGCTGGTGGCGCACACTGACTCGATCGAGACGCTGTCGAAGGCCACGCACGTGCTGTGGGACAAGACCGGCACTCTCACCAGGGGGCTGGTGCGCGTCGAGGATGTGCGCACGATCCGCGACATCAGGGTCGCAGATGCCCTTGCGCTGGCCGCCTCACTGGAGCAGCTCTCCGAGCACCCGATCGCGCGCGCGTTCGCGGCCTCAGGTGCTGCCTCGCTGCGTGCCAGCGAGGTGGAGGTCCACCCGGGCCGCGGCCTGGAGGGCGTCGTCGACGGACAACGGCTGCGCATTGGCACGAGCAGCTTCGTAGCTGCGCTCGGTGGCGCGGCCACCACCGTCGATTCCGGCTCGCGCGACGCCGCAGACAGCAGCGTCAGTCACGTCTACCTCGGCGACGCGCAGGGACTGATCGCGGAGTTCCGCCTCAGCGACCCGCTGCGCAGCGAAGCCCGTGACTGCATCACCGGGCTCGCGGCACTGGGACTGCCGTCGGAAATCGTGAGCGGAGATGAATCGACGGCCGTTGCACGCATTGCCGAGCGCTGCGGAATCGCAACTCACTCCGCACGGCTCGCGCCGCGAGACAAGCTCGAGCGCCTCAAGACGCTGCAGGTTGCCGGCGAGGTAGTCGTGGCCGTGGGAGACGGCATCAACGACGCGCCGCTGCTGCGCGGGGCCGACGTCGCGGTCGCCATGGGGCGCGGCTCGGCGCTTGCTCAGACCAGCGCCGACCTGATCCTCGTGCGCGACTCGCTCGAGGATCTGCCGCGCGCCGTCGAGCTCGCGAGGCGCACGCAGCGCGTGATCCGCCAGAATCTCGCATGGGCGATCGCCTACAACGTGGCGGCGCTGCCGCTCGCTGCGCTCGGGTTCGTACCCCCGTGGCTTGCGGCGATCGGCATGTCACTGAGCTCGGTGGTCGTGGTGCTGAACGCCATGCGACTGTCGCGCGGCTCGCGGCAGCAGCGACGCCCGGCCTGGCCGGCAAACACACAGGCAGAGGCCGCCTGACGTGGAGATCCTCTACATCATGATCCCGCTCGGGCTGGTGCTGGTCGCCTTCGGCCTGTGGGCGTTCTTCTGGGCGACGGGCTCCGGCCAGTTCGACGACCTGGACAGTCCCGGCTGGACCGTGCTCGAGGATGACAAAGCCCCGCCGCCCGACGACCCTTCCCGCAAAGGCGACTCCCGATGATGACCCCGGATCCCGGCGCACTGACCCTGGGCGCTGCCATCGTCGCCGGCATCGCCGGCAGCGGCCACTGCCTCGGCATGTGCGGAGGCATCGCCGGCGCGCTCGCCATGCGCCGCCCGCAGGCATCGTTCGGCACCAAGTTCGGCTACGCGCTGGCCTACAACCTCTCGCGTATCACCAGCTACGCCATCGCCGGCGCGCTGGCCGGCCTGCTGGGGCGCACGCTCCTCAATGCCGTGGACGTGAAACCGCTCTCCATCGCGTTCCGCGTGGTGGCGGGCGCGATCATGATCGCGGCGGCCGCGCAGCTCGTGTTCGGCTGGCGGCTGCTGGGTCCACTCGAGGCGGCGGGCTCGGGACTGTGGCGGCGGCTCGCGCCCTGGGCCGGGCGTCAGGGCCGCTCTGGCGGCATCCAGGGTGCCATCGGCCTCGGGCTCGCGTGGGGCTGGCTGCCCTGCGGCATGACCTACTCGATGCTGCTCCTGGCGGCGACGACGGCCAGCGTCCCGATGGGCGCCGCAGCGATGCTTGCCTTCGGGCTCGGCACGCTGCCCTCGATGGTCACGGCGACCGTGGCGTTCGAACGCGTGGCACGCTCCCTTTCATCGCGCGCGACGCTTCGCAACGTTGCGGGCGTGCTGCTGCTCGCGTTCGGACTTTGGACCGCCGGGAACGCGTTGTGGCAGGGCAAGAGCCACGCCGCACACGACGTTTCAGGACACGCCGGCCACGAGGCAACGGCGCCGATGGAAGACCACTCGCAGCATGCGCACGGCGCCGCCGGGGATGCCACCACCCCCGCGGAAGATCACTCGCAGCATGGCGAACAGCAGCGCGTACGACCGGACTGACGCCCTCGTGGGGCGCGGTCACCGGCCGCGCCCCGGGCTCAGGGTTACTGGATGCTGATAGCCAGCGGGCGGGCCTTTTCGACAGGCACCCGCGGCAGGTGGATGTACAGCACGCCTTCTTTCGACTCGGCGCGGATCAGCTTGGCGTCCACGTCTTCGGGCAGCACGAACGTGCGCTCGAAAGTGCCGAAATAGCGTTCCGTACGATGCACCTTCTCGCCCTTCTCCTCCTTCTCGACCTTGCGCTCACCCTTGATGGTCAGCACGCCTGCGTCGAAGAAGACCTTCACGTCCTCTTTCCTGACCTCGGGCAGGTCTACCTTGATGAGGTATTCCTTATCCCGCTCGATGATGTCGGCGAGCGGCATGAACTCCTCGAGCCCCTCGACCGGCCGGGCCATCGGCATGCGGCCCACGAACGGCGAGAAGCCTTTCAGGAGCTCGTCCATCTCGCGGAACGGCTCCCAACGCGTCAGTCTCATGGCTCCCTCCTCGGGGTGTTCCCAGCAGTCGCCATGCGGGCCGGCGGACCTGCCAGCCCGCAACGTTATTGTCCGCCTTGGCGTGCCCGGACGGGATTCGGAGCGATTGATACTCGGGCTTCCGGTAATACCTAGTCCCGCCCGGCGCGTTCACTTACGATTGGCGGCTTCAACCCCGGCTCACGACCAGGATGGCGAGCAAGCACTCCACCACAGCCCGCGGCGCAGCGGCGCGCCGGACCCCGTCCCAGCAGCAGGGACTCGAGTACCGGGCCATCCTCGATGCCGCGGTGGATGCCATCGTCGTCGTGGACCACCGCGGCACGATCCAGGAGTTCAGCAAGGCTGCGCAGAAGACCTTCGGCTACGAACGGGAGGAGGTCCTCGGCCGGAACGTGCGCGAACTGATGCCCGAGCCGTTCCGCAGCGAGCACGACGGCTACCTGGACCGCTACATGCGTACCGGCGAAGCGCGGATCATCGGCATCGGGCGCGAGGTCGTCGCGCGCCGCAAGGACGGCAGCGTGTTTCCCTGCGACCTTGCCGTGGGCCGCGTCCAGGGCATGGAGCCGCCGCGTTTCATCGGCTTCATCCGGGACATCACGACTCGCAAGTCGGACCAGGAACAACTGCTGCGGAGCGAGGCCGAATTGCGGCTCGCGCAGGAGCTCGCCAATCTCGGCAACTACGTCATCCACCCGGACGCGGGTGACGACGACTATTTCTCCCCGCAGCTGCGGCGCATTCTCGGGGTATCGCCCGATGACCAGCATCGCGTGACCCGCGAGGAATTCCTCGAGCGCTGGGTGCACCCCTCGGACCGCCAGCGCGTCGACTCCGGCTTTGCCCGCATGGACGCCGGTGCGGCGCCGCTCGATGTCGAGTACCAGGTGGTGCTTCCGGACGGCACGGCGAAGCACCTGCACCACCTCGGGCAGGCCATGTTCGACGGCAATGGCAAGCTGCTCAAGTACGTGGGCACGATCCACGACATCACGGACCGCCGCCGGGCCGAGGACGAGGCGCGGGTGCTGCAGGATCGGCTCACGCACTTCAGCCGGCTGTCCACCATGGGCGAAATGGCCGCAGGCCTCGCCCACGAGATCAACCAACCCCTGTCGGCGATCGCGACCTACGCGCGCGCATGCCAGCGGCTGATCAGCCTGCCCGAACCCGAGCTCGGAGACGTGGTCGGCGCGCTGGAGCAGATCAATGCCCAGGCGCTGCGGGCCGGCGAAGTGATCCGCCGGCTGCGCAACTTCGTGAAGAACCGCGAGGTGAAGCGCGAGCCGGTGGACTGCGCGCGCCTGCTCGAGGAGTTACGCACGCTCGCAGAGACCGACGCACGCGCGCACAACATCCGGCTGCGGCTCGACCTGCAGGAGCCGTTGCCCACCGTGTACGCGGATCCGATCCAGCTGCAGCAGGTGATCCTGAACCTCGTGCGCAACGCCATCGACGCCATGGTCGATGCACCGGAGGATCGCCGCGAGGTCGTGCTCACCACCCTCGCCGCGCCCGACGGCGAGGTCGAGTTCACGGTGGCCGATCACGGCACCGGGCTCGCCCCCGAGGCTACCGAGCATCTGTTCAATCCGTTCTTCACGACCAAGGCGAGCGGCACCGGACTCGGGCTCGCGATCAGCCGTTCGATCGTCCGCGCCCACGGCGGGCGGCTGTGGCACACTGCCAATGATGACTGCGGCGTGCGCTTTCACTTCACCCTGCCGGCTGCGCCGGCAGCGGCTACGGGAGACTGACGCGTGATCAAGGAACAGAAGCCCACGGTGTTCGTGGTGGACGACGACGCGGCAGTGCGTGATTCGCTGCGGCTGCTGCTCAAGTCCGTGGGGCTGCCGGTCGAGGTGTTCGAATCAGCGCAGGATTTCCTGGACGCGGAGCGCGACGACCGGCCGGGCTGCCTGGTGCTCGACATCCGCATGCCGGGCATGAGTGGCCTGGAATTGCAGCAGAAGCTCAACGAGCGCCATTCGATCCTGCCGATCATCTTCATCACCGGCCACGGCGATGTGCCAATGGCGGTGGAGGCGATGCAGGCAGGCGCCGTCGACTTCATCCAGAAACCGTTCCGCGACCAGGACCTGCTCGATCGCATCAACCAGGCGCTCGACAAGGACGCCGGCAGCCGTCGCATGCTCGCCGAGCGCAACATGATCCGGAAGCGGCTCGAATCACTGACGCCCCGCGAGCGCGAGGTGCTCGACCTCGTCGTGGCCGGCAAGGCGAACAAGGTCATTGCCGGTGACCTGAACCTGAGCCAGCGCACGGTCGAGATCCACCGCGCCCGCGTGATGGAGAAGATGGAAGCGCACTCGCTTGCGCACCTCGTGCGCATGGTCCTCGAGGTGGAGCGGCCTGAGGCCTGAACTCCCGCGTTGCAGCGAGATCGCTGCAGTTCGACGCAGTTTTTTTAGGTATAACTCACTATTCTCCGGGTTTGGGGTGGCAGGAACACTGCGCCGCATGCGACCAACGATCGCAGCGCAGTTCACCGCATTCGATCCTCCCGGCGGTCTGCACTGAGCTGGCTGGACCTTTGGTCGCGCCAAGACCATGCAGAAAACGCCAGCCCAGCAGGATGCCACTCCCGTCGTCGGGGTGATCGATCACGATGCGGTTGCCCGCAGCGGGTTGCGCAACCTGCTGCACGGTCACGGCATCGAAGTGTCGACGTTCGACAGTGCGGAGAGCTACCTGCTCGCGGCGGACAACCGTCACCTCGTCTGCCTGATCGTGGACCTGCTGCTGCCGGGGATGTCGGGGCTCGAACTGCTGCGTCGCCTGCGCAGCGCCGGCAACGACATGCCCGTGATCCTGCTCGCCGACGAGTCCGACGTACCGACCGCGGTCGCCGCAATCCGCGAGGGCGCCACGGACTTCATCGAGAAGCCATACGTCGACGTCGCGGTGCTGAAGCAGATGCAGAAGCTGCTGCACCGGCCGCCGCAACCGCGCGCTGCTGAATCGCGCGGCGCCGGCTGAGAATCACTGCTCGAGCAAGCGCTCCAGCAGCGCGATGCGACGCTCCAGGCGCCGTCGCTCCTCAACCAGATCCACGATCAATGCGGCGCCCGCGAGATTGACATCGAGGTCGCGCACCAGGCGGACCACCGCGCGCACGCGCACCAGGTCGCTCGCGGGGAAGGTCCAAGCCTCCGGCGCCGCGCCGCGCGGCTCGATGACGCCAGCCTCGACGAGGCCCGCCACCCAGTGACGGTCTACGCGCAGCCAGGCGCAGAAGTCACCGACCGCGATCCACGCGGACTCGTCGATCGGTGAGCCTTCAAGGATGCGTTCAAGGGTGCTCATCGCGGGCCTCAGTTCGCATTTGCAGCGCGGGGATCAAACGGAATTTCGCGCTTCATCTGCTCGAACAGCTGCCGCGTCTTCGGTGAATCCGGCGGCAGCACGATCTTCAGGACGACGAACTGGTCGCCCGGCGGGCTGCCCGGCAGACCGCGTCCGCGCAGGCGCAGTTTCTGCCCCGCCCGCGCGCCTGCCGGCAGTTTCATCTCCACGGCGCCCCCGAGCGTCGGGACCGATACGGTCTCGCCGAGCGCAGCCTCCCACGGGGCGACGGGCAAGGTGATCGTCACGTCGCGGCCGTCGAGTCGATACTGCGGATGCGGGCGCAGGTTGATCTCGAGGAACAGGTCGCCGGCGGGACCGCCACCCAGTCCCGCGCTGCCCTGGCCTGCGAGCCGGATTTGCTGGCCCTCCGTGACACCCGCGGGAATCGACACGCGCAGCGTGCGCGGTTTCACGACGACATGGCCATCCGGCGTGAGCTCGGGCGTTCGCAGCTCGATGGTGCGGGTACCGCCGCTGAACGCATCCTCGAGGTCGATCTCGACGCGCGCGACGTGATCCTGCCCCGCTGCGGAAAAACCGCGGTTTCCGTGCGTGTGTCCCGCGGCGCGGCCGAACGGGCTCCGCGCGCCGAACAGCTCCGAGAAGAAGTCGCTGAACTCCCCTGGCTGCTCGCCGCCGAATTCGCGACTCGAGAACTCGAACCCCTTGCCCCAGTCGGGCGGCGGCCGGAAATCCTGGCCCTGTCGCCAGTTGGCGCCGAGCTGGTCGTAGGCGGCGCGCTTCTCGGGATCCTTGAGTACCTCGTGGGCCTCCTGCAGCTCCTTGAACTTCTCCTCGGCGTCCTTTTCCTTGCTCACGTCCGGGTGGTACTTGCGGGCCAGCTTGCGATAGGCGCGCTTGATCTCGTCCTGGCTCGCGGTGCGCGGCAGCCCCATGACCTCGTAGTAGTCCTTGAAGCGCATGTCGTTACTCTAGCCCCCGCCGGTCGGCGGTAGTCATCTTCCCTATCTGGAGGCGAAGTACCCGTGGCGCAAGGCTACAACGGCGCCAGGCGCGACCAGTGGCAGCCGGCAGACCTCAGAGCGGCCTTGCGCTGTTTTCCGGCGCCCCCATCTAGCGGTTTCCCCGACGATTCACGCCCGGAGACCGCATGACCGAGAAGCACCGGATCGCCTGCCAGCACTGCAATGGACTCGTCGGCGTCCCGGCCGACCGCCTCGGCGAAGGCCCGCGCTGCCCGTCCTGCCACACGCCGCTGTTCGACGGCCATCCTGTCGAGCTGACGGACGGCAACTTCGACCGTCACGTCGGCCAGGGTGATCTTCCCGTGGTCGTGGACTTCTGGGCACCGTGGTGCGGGCCCTGCCGGATGATGGCCCCGGCTTTCGAGGAGGCCGCGCAGCGCATGGAGCCCCACGCCCGCTTCGCCAAGCTCAACACCGACGAGGCGCAGGAGACGGCCGCGCGGTACGGGATCCGCAGCATTCCGACGCTGATCGTGTTCAGGGGCGGCCGCGAGATTGCGCGCCAGCCCGGTGCGATGGGCAGTGAAGCACTGATGCGCTGGGTGGCGGGCGCGCTCGCCTGAATCGACGGGCGGACGGCCCTCTCCCCTTCGGCCGGGAGAGGGCTCGGCTCGAAAATCAGTCCTTCAGGCCCGCTTCATCGGGCAGGTGCTGAGCCCGAGCAGCGAATAGGCGGGGCAGTAGCGGAAGATGCCCGTCAGCAGAGGCACGAAGCCGAGCAGGGCCCAGTAGCGCGCGTTGCCTTCGAGCACGAAGAACAGAGAGAGCACCGCGAGCCCCGCGACGATGCGGAGGGTCCGGTCGATTCCACCGACGTTGATAGCCATGTCGAGTCCTCCTGGTTGTTCACTGGAAGTCGGCACCACATCCCGACCCTGCACGTGATGTTACGGCCGTGCAGGCAGCTCGTCAGTAACCTAGATCACCGACGTTCAGCCGCCCTCCGCGACACGCCGCAGTCCGACGGCATCGAGCACCTCGATCGCGCCGCGGCTCGAGCGGATCATCCCCTGGTCGGCGAAGTTGCGCAGCACGCGGGTGACGATCTCGCGCACGCTGCCGAGCTCGTCCGCCAGCTGCTGGTGCGTGAGGCTCACGACGCGTCCGCGGCCGAGCAGCGCCGATGCGACACGACGATCGAGCTTGTGGAACGCCACCGCCTCGACGAGCGCCATCATGTCAGCCAGCCGCTCCGCGAACAACGCGAAGACGTACTGCCGGAACGGCGCGTGCGTGCTCATCAGGTCGTCGAACACGGGCTTCGGCAACACCAGGAGCCGTGCATCGCGCTCGACGACACCCGTGGCCGGATAGTCGCGGTCACCGACGAGGCAACCGGTCGTGAGCACGCAGCTCTCGCCGGGCGCCACGCGGTAGAGCTGCAGCTCCCGCCCGTCACTGCACTTCGCGACACGGATCGCGCCAGCCAGCACCAGCGGGAACTGCCGGCACGGTGAGCCCTCGCCGAACAGCGCCGTGCCGGACGGGAGGTGCAGCAGCTCCGCGCGCTCGAGCGCCGCAAGCATCGCCCCTTCTTCCAGGCTCTCGAACGCCGGATAGAGTGCGCGAAGCTCGTCGACGAGCGTCCGGTGGTCGTGTGTTCTCACGCGGATCCGACCTTGCAACGGAGGCTGCGATGATAAGCTGAACCAGGCTGGCCGGCGGAGAACGACACATGCACTCGATCGCCGTTCACGGCGGCGCTGGAACCCTGGCTCGCGCCGACCTCACGCCCGAGAACGACCGGGCCTATCGCGCAGGGCTCGAGCGCGCGCTGCGCGCCGGCCACACGCTGCTGGCGGAAGGCGGCAGCGCTGTGAATGCGGTAGTCACGGCCGTGCGGGTGCTCGAGGACGATCCGTTGTTCAACGCAGGGCGGGGCGCAGTGCTCGCCGCGAATGGCCAGCACGAGCTCGATGCCTCGCTGATGGACGGCCGCGACCTGCGCGCCGGTGCGGTTACCGGCGTGCGGCATGTCAGGAGCCCGATCGAACTGGCGCGACTCGTGATGGATCGCTCGCCGCACGTGATGCTGGCCGGCGCGGGCGCCGAGGAGTTCGCGCTCGAGCAGGGCCTCACACCTGTGCCGAACGCTCACTTTGCGACCGAGCGTCGCCGGCGCGAGCTCGATCGCATGCTGCAAGGCCAGGGCGAGTCGGGGCGCGAACCCCTGATGGGCACCGTTGGCGCCGTTGCCCGAGACGGAGAAGGCAACCTCGCCGCGGCCACCTCTACCGGCGGCATGACCGGCAAGAAATGGGGCCGCGTGGGCGACTCACCGATCATCGGCGCCGGAACCTATGCCGCGAACGACTGTTGCGCCGTGTCAGCAACCGGCCACGGCGAGTACTTCATCCGCGTGGCCGTCGCCCACGAGATCGCCTCGCTGATGCGCTACCGGGGGCTCGGCGTCGAGGCGGCCGCCGAGGAGGTCGTGATGCGTCAGCTCGTAAAGCTCGGTGGCTCGGGCGGCGTGATTGCCATCGGGCACGACGGCCGTATCGCGATGCCGTTCAACTCCGAGGGGATGTTGCGCGGCGCCATGGACTCCAGCGGGCGCCTCGAGACCGGTCTGCTGCGGGACTGAACGCCCCGCCGGCATGCCCGTCCTGCAGCCGCAGCTGCGCGGCCAGGTTGCGCGGCTGCTGCACCCGGGTGCGCCAGACCTCGTAGGGGTCCCACGGCGCTGGGCCGGACTCCACGATCCGTGTCTCGTCGCTCGCGTCAGCGGGCACTCTCGATGTCATGGATGCCTCTTCCGCTACGGCCCGGTGAAAACCGGGTCGCCTTATGTCAAACAACCTTTTGTATCCCGCCCAGAGTAGCGTCGAAGAGTGACAATTCGATGGCATCCAGCCGGGACGTCTGCGTCCCGACGTCGGGTCAGTCGCCGAAGTAGCGCGCGAGATACTGGTCGAAGCTCAGCGTGTCCGCGGCCTCCACCCGCGCCTTCTCGACGAGAGACTCCTCGGCTTCGCGCGCGAACTCCTCCTGCCGCGACTCGTTTGGCGAGTAGAGCTCGAGGAAATAGGCCTTGTGCACGCCGGACATGCGCAGCGCGAAGTTGAAGAACGACTCGCCGTTCGTGCGCATCTCCAGCAGCGAGCGCGCGGACGGCGTGAGCGAGGGCTCGTGCACCTTCGCCGCCTGGGCATCGAGCGCGGTCGCGAAGGGGCGCTGCGGGTCCCCGCCATCGAGAAGCTCGCATACGCCCCGCATTCCGTCGACGATCTCGAGCGCCCAGTCGCGCAGCGGTGCATCGCGTCCGCCGCGACGGAGCATGAGGCCGGGCTTGCGGCCCTCGCGCGCGACACGCGCGTGGTTGCCGTCGAGCTCGGCCTGCTCCGAGGGCTCGATGGGCGGGCTCGGACTCAGCGCGCAGTAGGCGGCGAACGCCTCGAGAAATCGCAGCTTGTTCTGGTTAACGCCCACCGGATCGAAGGCACTCACGTCCAGCGAGCGCATCTCGACATACTGCACGCCGCCGCGCTTAAGCGCCTGCGTCGGTCGCTCGCCGGAGCGCGCAACGCGCTTCGGCCGGATGAAGCTGTAGTACTCGTTCTCGATCTGCAGCAGATTGGCGTTCAGCTGCACGTACTCGCCGTTCACCTTGACGCCGAATTCCTGGAACTCGGCGTGCGGCGTCGTGATCGCGGCCGTCAGGTCGCGCACGTAGTGCTCGAGACTGTTGACCGAAACCCGGAGACCCGCCTGGCTCGCGTTGCGGTAACCCAGGTCGCTCATGCGCAGTGAAGTGGCATGCGGCGCGTACAGGCTGGCGGGCTCGAACGGCTGCAGCCAGTCCACGCGCCGGTCGCCCACGAACGACGGACACAGCGCCGGCGAATTGCCGAACAGGTAGAGCACGATCCACCCATGGCGCCGGTAGTTCCGCAGCAGGGCGAAGTAGATCTCCGACTGGAAGTCCCGTCCTGCATCGTGGCTCCGCGCGAGTTCGGCCATCACCGGCCAGAACTGCTCGGGGAACGAGTAGTTGAAATGCACGCCCGAGATGGCCTGCATCACGCGGCCGTAGCGCAGGCCGAGCCCGTGCCGGTAAACGGTCTTCATGCGCCCGACGTTCGAGGAGCCGTACTGTGCGATCGGGATACTGGCATCACCGTCGATGGCGCAGGGCATGCTGGTGGCCCAGAGCAGTTCCTCACCGATGTTGCGATAGACGAACTGGTGCAGGTCGCAGAGAAACTGGGTGAGTTCCCAGGTCTCGGCGAACGGCGGCGTGACGAGTTCGACCAGCGCCTCGGAATAGTCCGTCGTCAGATGCTTGTGCGTCAGGGGCGACCCGAAACGGGCTGGATGCGGCGTCTGCGCGATGCGTCCGCGTGGCGTGACGCGCAGTGATTCCTTCTCGACGCCCTTCAGCCCGCCGTGCAGCGCGGCGCCGCTGCGGCCATTCACCAGGCGGGCAAGACGACGTTCGTAGTTGCGGTCGACCGGCATGCGCTTTCAGGCGGACACGAGGGGCCGCTAGGGTAGCAGGCGGACGGTTACGCAGCCCCCCACCCTGCACGTATGGCTACGGCCGGGCGGCCCTCGTACAGTAGACAGGTGAACCGAGCGCCTCCTGCCGCTGTCCTGCTGCTCCTTGCCAGCGCGTTCCTGCCGAACCCGGCGATCGCGGACGACACCATGCGTTGCGGAACCCGGATCGTCAGCGTCGGTGATGGCAAGGACAGGGTCCGTTCGCTCTGCGGCGAGCCCACGAGCGTGGCTTTCGTTGGCACGATTGGCCGGCGTTCCTACCCGGACTACGATCCCTACGACTATTCATACGTCGGCCCGGCATGGGTGGAACTGCCGGTCGAGGTCTGGACCTACAACTTCGGCTCCACGAAGCTGCTGCGAAAGTTGCGTTTCGTTGGTGACGAGTTGGTCGAGATCCGCACGGACGGTCATGGCTACTGACGCGCGACCGGCCCGGATCGTGGCACTGCTCGCAGGCTCGATGGCGGTGGCGAGCGCGCAGGCCGACACGCTCCGCTGCGGCAGCAGGCTCATCACCGAAGGCGACCTTATCGACGAAGTGCTCGCGTCCTGCGGCGAGCCGGCACAGCGCAAGCGCACTTGGATTACGCGCCAGCCGCGCTTCGAGTTCGGCGGCCAGGAGATACCGTTCCCCGGCGAGGAAGATGTCCCAGTGGATCTGTGGACCTACGATTTCGGCGCGAACAAGCTCATGCGCCGGATCCGCTTCGTGGCCGGCAAAGTGGACTCGATCGAGACGCTCGGGCACGGCTCGAACCGCTGAGCCACGCTGCGCCCGTCATCAGTCCGCGACCCCGGCAGCGGCGCCATGCCTGGCTCAGAGCTGCTGCTGCGAAGCGATCCAGCGATCGATCTTCGTCTCGAGAACCGGGAGAGGCAGCGATCCGCTGCCCAGGACCTGCTCGTGGAATGCGCGCACGTCGAAGCGTGACCCCAGCGCCGCCTGCGCGCGCCGACGCAGCTCCATCACCCGGAGCTGGCCGACCATGTACGACAGCGCCTGTCCTGGCCACGCGATGCAGCGATCCACCTCGGCGACGACGTCCGCCTCACCGAGCGCGGTGTTGGCGCGCAGGTAGTCGATGGCCTGGTCGCGCGTCCAGCCTCTGGAGTGCAGCCCCGTATCGACGACCAGCTGCGCAGCGCGCCAGGCTTCCGCCGTGTAAGCGCCGAACAGGCTGTAGGCATCGGTATAGAGCCCGAGGTCCGGACCCAGCGATTCTGCGTACAGCGCCCAACCTTCGGCGTAGGCGTCGTCATGGGCGAAGCGTCGGACGCGCGGCAGCTCGGTGGCTTCCCGCACGAGCGACACCTGGTGGTGGTGGCCCGGCACGGCTTGGTGCAGGTACAACGACTCCATCAGATACTTCGGGCGCGAAGGCAGGTCCCGGGTGTTCACGTACAGGACGCCGGGGCGGCGGCCGTCGGGGCTGCCGGGCTGATAGGCCGCGGCGGCCTCCGAGAGTGCCTGGAAGGCCTCGAACGACCTGATCTGCAATCCCGTCTTGGGCCTGCGCGCGAACAGCAGGGGCATGGACCTGTCCACCCGCCCCCGAATCGCTTCGTAGCCCGCCAGCAGGCTGGCGGGATCGGTGTAGTGCTGCTGCGGATCGGATCGAAGGGTGTCGAAGAACGAGCGCAGGTCACCCTTGTTCCCGAGCTGCCGCGCAATGCGCTCCATCTGCCCTCGCAGCCGCGCGACCTCCGCCAGCCCGAGCTCGTGGACCTCCTCTGGCGTAAGAGTGGAGGTCGTGTGGTAGCGCACGAGATACGTGTACCACTCCCTGCCGTTCGGGAGCTCGAACCAGCCCACCGTGTCTCGCGCGAGCGGCAGGTACTCCTGCTCGAGGTAGTCGTGCAGCCGCCGGTAGGCGGGCAGCACCTGGCCCGCGAGCCTCTCCGTGTAAGCCTGCGTAAGGCGCTGCCGATCCGCCGCCGACACGCCGGCCGGAAGCGACGCCACCGGCCGCCAGAACACGCTTTGCTTCGGGTCGGCGACGCCGATGTCCGCAAGCTGCGTGATGACTCGCTCCACGATGACACGTGGCAGCAGGTAGCCCTTCGACGACCCTGCGCGAAGGTTCGCGATGACTTGGTCCGTCCACGCGACGAAACCGTCCATGCGGCCGAGGAAGTTGTCGTAGTCGCGCACGGTGACGAACGGCTGCGTGCCGCGTCCGGAACCCAGCAGCGCGAACTGCAGGTGCAGGCCCCGGAACTGACTCAGGGGCAGCAGCTCGCTCTGGTAGCGGAAACCTTCGATGGCGATGGTGCGCCCGTAGCGGAACGACTCGTAGGTGAGCAGGTCCTCGCCGGCGAGCTTCGCGGGCTGGATGCCGGAGAGCGCCTGCAGCGCCTCCTGCTCGATCGCCAGCCAGTCGGCCAACCACGCCTGGCTCACGTAGTCGCCGAAGCGGTCGTCCCAGCGATGGTCGCCCTGCGCGGTCGCGGCCAGTGGATTGAGCTCGAGGTACTGGTCGAAGTATCGCTCGGTGATGTCGCGCAGCTGCTGCCCTTCACGCGCGGACCGCTCCGCCTGGCGCGCGGACTGTGCGGCGACGGTCCCTTCCGCCGCGGGGGCCGGTGCGCGTTCGCAGCCGGCGAGCGCACCGAGCGCGATCAACAGTGACAGGCGCGCAAGTTGCACGACGGGCGCTTCAATTCGACCGGGCGGCGATCCAGCGGTCGACCTTGGACTCGAGTACGTCCATCGACACCGCGCCGTCGCCGAGCACCTCGCGGTGGAAGTCGCGCAGGTCGAACTTCGGGCCGAGCGCCTCCTCGGCCTTGCGCCGCAGAGCCTGGATGCGCAGATCGCCGACCTTGTAGCCGAGCGCCTGCCCCGGCCACACGATGTAGCGCTCCACCTCGGCGACCACGTCGCTCTCGGCCATCGTCGAATTCTCGAGCATGTAGCGGATCGCCTGCTCGCGGCTCCAGCCCTTCGCGTGCAGACCGGTGTCCACCACCAGGCGCATCGCGCGCAGCTGCTCGTCGTTCAGCCGCCCGAACCACTGGTAGGGATCCGTGAACATCCCGAGCTCCTTGCCGAGGTACTCGGCGTACAGCGCCCAGCCCTCGACGAACGCGGTGTAGTCCCCGCCGAAGCGGCGGAACTTCGGCAGATTCTCGAGCTCCTGCTGGATGCTCACCTGGAAATGGTGGCCCGGCGAGGCCTCGTGCAGCGACAGCGTCTCCATGCCGAACTTCGGCTGCGCCTTCAGGTTGTAGGTATTGACGTAGAAGATGCCGGGCCGCGAGCCGTCCGCGGAGGCCTGCTGGTAGGAAGCGCCCGGCGCCGACTGCGCACGGAACGGTTCCACCTCGCGCACCTCGTAGTCGGCCTTCGGGAATACGGAGAAGAGCTTCGGCAGCGCCGCGTCGATGCGGACCTTGAGGTCGCGGTAGCCGGCGAGCAGGTCTTCGCCCTGCGTGAAGTAGAACTGCGGGTCGGTCTCGAGGAAGTCGAAGAAGGCCTGGCGGTCGCCCTGGAAGCCCACGCGCTGCTTGACGCCGTCCATCTCCCCGAGGATGCGCGACACCTCGTCGAGTCCGAGCTGGTGGATCTCTTCCGGCAACATCGATGTCGTCGTGTGTCTCTGTGCGTAGTACGCATACCACGCTGCGCCGTCGGGCAGCGCGGTCCACGCCACCGAGGTGCGGGCGTTGGGCAGGTACTCGTCGCGCAGGAAATCGCGCAGGCGGCGGTACGCGGGCACGATCCCGTCACGGATCATTGCGGCGTAAGCCGCGGTGAGGCGCTCACGCTCGGCGGCCGGGATCCCGTCGGGGAAGGCGCGCACCGGCGCAAAGTAAACGCTGTCCTCCGGCCGCGCCACGATCATGGAATCGAGCTGCGGCAGCACCTTCTCCATCACGGGACGCGGCTGCGTGACGCCGCGCGCGATGCCCTCGCGCATGTTCACGATGGCCTGGTCCATCCACACGACCATGCCGTCGAGGCGCTTCAGCCAGTTCTCGTAATCCTGCACCGTGGCGAAGGGCTGCGCGTTCGTGCCCGAACCCAGCGCGGGCATGAAATTGATCAGGCCGCCGATCTGGCTGATCGGCATCAGGTAGTCCGGGAAGCGTTCGGCGGCTTGGCTGCGCTGCCGTTCGCGCAGGAAGATCTCGTAGGAGATGCGGTCCGCCGGCGATAGGGCCGACGGATCGATCGCCCGCACCTCGGCGAGGTAGCGGTCGTTCATCGCCTTCAACTCGGCGCGGTGCTCGGGACCGATGCTGTTCGGCAGCCGGTCGTCGTAGCGATGGTCGCCGATGTAGGTGGCGAGCACCGGGTCCATGCGCAGCGAGTCCTCGAACCAGCGCTCGAAGAGCTCGTTCAACTCCCGGCCTGCGTCGGCACTGCGCGCGGGGGCGGGCGCGGATTGCGCGGCCTTCGGTGCGGTCGCCGGCGAGGGGGCGGACGGCGGCGTCGCACAGGCGGCGAGACTCGCGCAGACGGCGAGGACGGCGGGTCGGCGAAGGTTCATGCTGGCATCCGCGGCGGGCAAAGGCCGCGGATTATAGCGGTGCTCCTGATATCCTTGCGGCATCTCCCGACGATACTTTCCGTGGTCCGGGGACCGCCATGAGCAACCTGCAATTGAGAGCCGCGGACGGCCACCAGCTTTCCGCCCATGTCGCGCGACCGGAGAGCAAGGCGCGTGGCGCCGTGATCGTCGTACAGGAGATCTTCGGCGTGAACTCCCACGTCCGCCGTGTCGCCGAGCAGTACGCAGCGGAGGGTTACCTCGCGATCGCGCCGGCAATGTTCGACCGCCTGCGCAGGGGCGTCGAGCTCGGCTACGACGCCGCCGGCCTGCAGGCCGGCATCGAGCTGATGATGAAGGCCACCAACGAAGGGGCGATCGCCGACCTCGATGCTGCGATCGAGGCCGTCGCGCACGCGGGCCGCGTCGGCATGGTGGGCTACTGCTGGGGCGGCCGGGTGGCGTACCTCGCGAGCTGCCGGGCCAACATCGCCGCGGCCGTCGCCTACTACGGCGGCGGCATCGCGCAGCTGCTCGACGACAAGCCGCGCTGCCCGATGATGTTCCATTTCGGCGAGCACGACTCACACATCCCGCTCCCGGAGGTCGACCGGATCCGCCGGGCCTTCCCCGCCGGCGAATATCATCTCTACCCCGCCGGTCACGGCTTCAATTGCGCCGATCGCGCCGACTTCGACGCGGCGAGCGCGCGGCTCGCCTTCGAGCGAACCATCGAGTTCTTCCACAGGCACATCGGCTGACGGCCCAGGAAAGACCACCATGACGCTGAAACTCGAAGATCCCTCCCTGCTTCGCGAGCAGTGCTACGTCGACGGCGCATGGATCGACGCCGACGCCGGCGGCACCGTGGAGGTCACGAATCCCGCGACCGGCGAGGTGATCGGCACCGTGCCGAACCTCGGCGCCGCCGAGACACGCCGGGCCATCGAGGCCGCCGCGGCCGCGTTCCCGGACTGGTCGGCGCGTACCGCCAAGGAGCGCGCGACTCTCCTGCGTCGCTGGCACGACCTGATGCTCCTGAACGTCGACGACCTTGCGGTCCTCATGACCGCCGAGCAAGGCAAGCCACTCGCGGAATCCAGGGGCGAGGTGGCGTATGCGGCGGCGTTCATCGAGTGGTTCGCCGAGGAAGGCAAGCGCGTCTACGGCGACGTGATCCCCGGCCACCAGCGCGACAAGCGCATCATCGTGCTGCGCCAGCCGATCGGCGTCGTGGCGGCGATCACGCCCTGGAACTTCCCTGCTGCAATGATCACGCGCAAGTCCGCACCGGCGCTCGCTGCCGGCTGTACCTTCGTGTGCAAGCCCGCGATGCAGACGCCCTACTCCGCGCTGGCCATGGCGGACCTCGCAGCGCGTGCTGGCATCCCGAAGGGCGTGTTCAGCGTCGTCACCGGCCCGGCCACCGTGCTCGGCGGCGAGATGACCTCGAATCCGATCGTCCGCAAGCTCACCTTCACGGGCTCCACCGAGATCGGAAAGAAGCTCATGCAGCAGTGCGCCGGCACGCTGAAGAAGGTCTCGCTCGAGCTCGGCGGCAACGCCCCCTTCATCGTTTTCGACGATGCAGACCTCGACGCCGCCGTGCAGGGTGCGATCGCCTCGAAGTACCGCAACACCGGCCAGACCTGCGTCTGCGCCAACCGGCTGCTGGTGCAGGAAGGCGTCTACGACCAGTTCGTCGCGAAGCTGGTCGAGGCGGTGCGAAAGCTGCGCGTCGGCGACGGTCTCAAGGGCGCCACCGACCAGGGCCCGCTGATCGATGCCAAGGCGGTCGCGAAGGTCGAGGAGCACATCGCCGACGCCCTCGCCAAGGGCGGCACGATCGCGCTCGGCGGCAGGCGTCACGCGCTCGGCGGAACGTTCTTCGAACCCACGATCGTCACGCACGTCAAGCCCGACATGCTGGTCGCGCGCGAGGAGACGTTCGGCCCGATCGCGCCGATCTTCAGCTTCCGCGACGAGAAGCAAGCGATCCGCATGGCGAATGACACCGAGTTCGGCCTCGCCTCGTACTTCTACACACGTGATCTCGCGCGCGCCTGGCGCGTCGCCGAGGGCCTCGAGTACGGCATCGTCGGCCTCAACACGGGGCTCATCTCGACCGAGGTGGCGCCCTTCGGCGGCGTGAAGGAATCGGGCTTCGGCCGCGAGGGCTCCAAGTACGGCATCCTCGACTACACCGAGCTGAAGTACCTCTGCATCGGCGGCATCGAGAGTTGACGGCGGGCGCGCCCGACCGCTCGCTCGTCGTGACGCTGGCAGCGGTCGCGGCACTCGGGCCCGTCGCGACCAATCTCTACCTCCCTGCGCTGCCCGCGGTGCGCGAGCACTTCGGCGCGAGCGTCGCCGAAGTGCAGGCGACCTTCTCGGTCTCCCTGGTGATGTTCGCCTTCGGCATCCTGGCGTGGGGGCCGATCTCCGATCGCTATGGGCGTCGTATCGCCGTGATCGGGGGGCTCGCGATCATGGTAATCGGAGCGATTGTGTCGCTCGCCTCCCTCAGCCTCGGCTGGCTGATCGCCGGCCGCGCGCTGCAGGCCTTCGGCACCGCCACAGGTATCGTCACCGCGCGCGCGATCATCTCCGACCTGTATCCGGTCGATCAGATGGCCAAAGTGCTCGCCTCGATCACCATGGTGGCGGTACTGGGCAACTCGCTCGCGCCGGTGGCGGGCGGCCTGATCACCGCAGGCTTCGGCTGGAGGGCGATATTCGCGGCGCTGGTGCTCGCCGCAGCGGTGGTCGCCGTGGCGGTCTGGACGCGACTGCCGGAGACGCGCCCGCCCGGCGCACACCCGCCACGGGCCCGCGAAATGGCGACGACGGCGTGGTCGTTGTTGCGCATGCCGATGTTCACGGGTTGCGTGCTGCAGAGCGCCGTGATCTACGCGACGTTTCTCGTGTTCATCTCGCTCGCACCGTACGTGATGGTCTCGGCACTGGGCCGGTCGCCCACCGAGTTCGGCTTCTACTACCTGTTCATCGCCGTCGGCTACTTCCTCGGCAACTGGTCGGTGAGGCGACTGATGGCACGGCACGATCTGCACTGGATGGTCGTCGCGGGAGTACTGCTGACGGCCGGCGGCGCGGTCGCGGCGCTCGCCTGCGTCGCGATTGGCCTCACGCACCCATTGTGGATCTTCGTGCCGATCGGGGTGCTTTCCTACGGCCAGGGCCTCGCACTTCCCAACGTCACCGCGACCGCCGTGAGCCTCGCGCCCCAGTACGCCGGTGTGGCATCGAGCACCATCGGCTTCCTGCAGCAGATCGTCGGCGCGGCGGCCGTGCAGTGGATGGGCCGGTTTCCGACGGACACGGCACTGCCAGTGCTGTTGTTCTGCGCCGTCGCGTGCCTGCTGGGCGTCGGGATGCTCTACGTGTTTCCGCGCGTCCAGGCCGGTAGATAGGGGACATTCCCCCGTTTCCCGGAGATAGAGGAATGTCCCCTGTTTTTCGGTAGGCTGCGCAGCAAGTCATGAACCGCTACCTCGGCACCCCGGACTACGCCCACGGCACGCCTGCGCGCCTGGGCATCCTGCTGGTCAACCTCGGCACGCCCGATGAACCGACCCCGGCCGCCGTGCGCCGCTACCTCGCCGAGTTCCTCTCAGACCCGCGCGTCATCGAGACGCCGCGCGCGCTGTGGTGGCTGGTCCTGCACGGCATCATCCTGCGTACGCGACCGAGCCGCAGCGCGCATGCCTACCAGAAGGTCTGGACACCCGCCGGCTCGCCGCTGCTCGTCGAATCGCGCGCGCTCGCCGAGTCCCTCGACTCGCGACTGCGCGAACGAGCGGGCGACCGCGTGCACGTCGAGCTCGCGATGACCTACGGAAATCCCTCCATCCGCGCGGCACTCGAGCGCATGCATCGCAACAACGTGCAGCGACTTCTGGTACTGCCCATGTACCCGCAGTACTCCGCCACGACCACCGCCTCGGTCTTCGAGCACGTGACGCGCGAGCTGGCGCAATGGCGCCGGATACCCGAGTTGCGGATGGTGAACCAGTACTGGGAAGAGGACGCGTACACCATCGCCCTCGCCGACTCGATCGCGGCGCACTGGCGCGAGCACGGTCGCAGGCACCTGCTGTTCTCGTTTCATTCGATCCCGAAGCGCTATTTCGTCGCGGGCGATCCGTACCACTGCTTCTGCCACGCCACGGCCCGCCGCGTGGCCGCACGGCTGGGCCTCGGCGAGGGCGAGTGGTCGATCGGCTTCCAGTCCCGGTTCGGGCGCGAGGAGTGGCTGAAGCCCTACGTGGACCTGCTGCTGCTGGACTATGCCGCGAAGGGGCCGAAGCAGGTGACGGTGGTGTGTCCCGGCTTCGCCACCGACTGCCTCGAGACGCTCGAGGAGATCGCGATGCAGAACCGCGAGGCCTTCCTGGCGCATGGTGGCGAGGCGTTCGATTACGTGCCGTGCCTCAATTCCTCGACGCCGCAGGTCGCTCTCTACGAGCAGCTGGTGCTCAAGCACGCGCAGGGCTGGCCCGAGTTCGAGGGTGGCGACGACGCCGCGCTTCTCGCCGAGTCGCGACGGCGCGCGCTCGCCTTGGGCGCGCCGGCCTGACAGCGCCGTGCTGGGCCGCTTCCTCGAGGTGAGCGTCGCCGCACCGGACGTGCCCGCGTCACTCGCTTTCTACGAGTCGCTGGGCTTCGTCCAGGCCGTCACGGGCGACGCGCGCGCCTATCCATACGCCGTCGTGACCGACGGCCGGCTGTGCCTCGGACTGCACGGCAGCGGGATCGCGACACCGACGCTTACCTGGGTTCACCCGGACCTCGCGTCCCACGCAGCCCGGCTCGAGGCGCTGGGTATCGAGCTGGAGTCCGCGCGGCTCGGCGAGGACACGCTGCACGAACTCGCGTTCACCGACCCGTCGGGACAGCGCGTTGCGCTCATCGAGGCGCGCACGTTCTCGCCACCGCCGCGGGCGGCATCCTCATCGCTCGGCTACTTCGAGGAGTACGGCATCCCGACCACCGACCTCGAGGCGGCCGCGCGATGGTGGGAGGCCCTCGGTCTCGTGGCCTTCGAGCCCGTACGCCGGCCGCTACCCAAGGCAGTCGCTGCAAGCCGGGACCTCAACGTCGGGCTCTACGACGTCGACCTGCGCCAGGCAGTACTTGCGTTTTCCGACCCCGCCATGCCCGAGCGTGCAGCCGAGCTGCGCGAACGCGGCTGCCGCTTCGTCGAGCGCCTGCCGCGCGGCATGAATCCGCAGGAATTCACTTTGCTCGAGGCGCCCGAAGGCACGTGGCTGCTGCTCGGGCGCGGCGAGGAATGACCGGCGACGCGCGACGACTCGCTATCATTACACGCTCGGTAATCGTCGGAGGACGCAAGAATCATGCAGTGGCGCAACAGTCCGCTCGGCTACGGAGCCGTGGCGAAATTCCTTCACTGGAGCATGGTCATCCTGATCATCGCCCAGTACCTGGTCATCGAGTCGGCGGAGGAACTGGCCGACGGGCCGGAGAAATTCGAGGCGATCACGCTCCACAAGTCGGTCGGCATGCTGGTGTTCGGTCTCGCCATTGCACGCGTCGTCTGGAAGTTCGCCAGCAACCGGCAGCCCGCGCCCGTGCCGATGCCCCGGGCGCAACGTGCCGCGGCTGCAGCGGGCCACGGGCTGCTCTACCTGTTGATCCTCGCCCAGCCGCTCACGGGATGGCTCATGTCGTCGACCGCCGGTTATCCGACGAGCTTCTTCGGGCTGTTCGAGTTCCCGATGCTGGCCGGGAAGGACCATGACGCGCACGAGTTCTTCGAGGAACTGCACGAGGTACTGTTCGCCGTGCTCGCGACCGTCGCCCTGCTCCACGCGCTCGCGGCGCTCTATCACCACTTCCTGCTCAGGGACGAGACGCTTCGACGCATGCTCCCGTTCGTCCGGCCGCGCAGGCCGTAACGCCGTCGCGAGGCCCGCGGCGGCGGCATCCGGCGCTGGCGGCATCCGCGCCGACGTTGGAGACCGCTCCGCGGCGGGCATAGAATGTGGCGAGCCGCCTGCTTCGCGGCCCGATTGGTCGGACTTTCGCCAAATCCACTGGGGGTCATTGCCATGGCACTGCGGTCCACCGCGCTGGATCAGCGCACCTTGCTGGCTGTCGCCGTCGCGCTCGCCATCGCAGGCTGCGCAAAGAAAGAGCAGCCCGCCGCCGTCGAAACTCCCGCCACGCCCGCGGCTCCCGCCGCCGACGCTGCGGCACTCGAGGGTCAGGTCGACATCGTCGCCTGGCCCGGCTACATCGAGCGCGGCGAGACCGACAAGGCCTACGACTGGGTGACGCAGTTCGAGCAGGACACGGGCTGCAAGGTGAACGTCAAGACCGCCGGCACCTCGGACGAAATGGTGTCGCTCATGACGCAGGGCGGCTACGACCTCGTCACCGCCTCGGGTGACGCCTCGCTGCGCCTCATCCGCGGCGGCACCGTGCAGCCCGTGGACATCACACGAATCCCGAGCTACGGCAGCGTGGACGAGCGGCTGCGCGAGGCCCCCTGGCATTACGTGGACGGGAAGCACTACGGCACACCTTACCAGTGGGGCCCGAACGTGCTCATGTACAACACCAACGCGTTCAAGGACGGGCCGACCTCGTGGTCGGTCGTGTTCGAGGAACAGAAACTGTCCGACGGCAAGAGCAACAAGGGTCGCGTGCAGGCCTACGATGGCCCGATCTACATCGCCGACGCAGCGCTTTACCTGATGGCGAAGCAACCGGGACTCGGCATCAAGGACCCGTACGAGCTCAATGAGGCGCAGTACGCTGCCGCGCTCGACCTGCTGCGCAAGCAGCATCCGCTCGTGCAGCGCTACTGGCACGACGCCAACGTTCAGGTGCAGGACTTCACTTCGGAAGGAATCGTCGCCTCGGGCTCGTGGCCCTTCCAGGCGAACACGCTCGCCGCGAACAAGCAGCCGGTCGCCTCCACCGTGCCCGCCGAAGGCGCCACGGGCTGGGCCGACACGACCATGCTCGCCACGAACGCCAAGCATCCGAACTGCGCGTACAAATGGATGGAGTGGTCGCTGAGCCCGAAGGTGCAGGGCGACGTCGCGGCGTGGTTCGGCTCGGTGCCGGCGGTGCCGGCGGCCTGCACGGGCAATGCTCTGCTCGGCGACGCGGGCTGTGCGACGAACGGCTTCGACAACTTCGACAAGATCCACTTCTGGCGCACCCCGGAGGCGACCTGCGCGCAGGGCACCTGCGTGCCGTACAGCCGGTGGGCGACGGACTACGTGGCAGTCATGGGCGGCCGCTGAGTCGCTGCCAGTCACATCAGGCGCGGCGTCGCCTTTGGGTGTCGCATCCCTGGGACCATGACCGCCGCCATCGAATTGCGCGACGCGAGCCGTGCCTTCGGCAGCGTAGTCGCGCTCGACCGCGTCTCGCTCGAGATCGCCCCGGGCGAGTTCTTCGCGCTGCTGGGACCTTCGGGCTCCGGCAAGACTACCTGCCTGCGGTTGATCGCGGGTTTCGATCAGCCCGACTCGGGGCAGGTACTGCTCGATGGCGTGGACGTCACCGACGTGCCGCCGTTCGATCGCGACGTCAACACGGTGTTCCAGGACTACGCGCTGTTCCCGCACATGTCGGTCGCGGAGAACGTGGCCTATGGCCTGCGGGTGCGCAGGATCGCCACGGTCGAGCGGCGCAAGCGCGCGGCGGAGATGCTCGAGCTCGTACGGCTCGACGATTTCGCCGAGAGGCGGCCGACCCAGCTCTCCGGAGGACAGAAGCAGCGGGTGGCACTTGCGCGTGCGCTCATCAACGGCCCCAAGGTGCTGCTGCTGGACGAGCCGCTGGGCGCACTGGACCTCAAGCTGCGCGAGGAGATGCAGGCTGAACTGAAGGGCCTGCAGCAGCGGCTCGGCATCACCTTCGTGTTCGTCACGCACGACCAGGGCGAGGCGCTCAGCATGGCCGACCGCGTCGCCGTGTTCAACGCAGGTCGCATCGAGCAACTCGACACTCCGCGCGGCCTGTACACACGACCGCGCACGGCCTTCGTCGCGAGCTTCGTCGGCAGCGCCAACGTCGTGAGCGGCGCGCTCGCCGAGCACATCACGGGCAGGTGCACGCCGTTCGCGATACGGCCGGAGCTGATCGAGATCCGGCCCGCCGAGGGCGCGCTGCCCGAAGGCCTGCTCGCGGCCGCGGGCACGCTCGAGGGCGTGCTCTATCACGGCGCCTCGAGCCGCTGTCACGTGCGCATCGACGCCAACACGCTGCTCTCCGTAGCGCGTGCCGAGTCGGCCGGCGCGGCCCCGCTGCCGCCTGCAGGCTCGCGCGTTCGCCTCGCGTGGCGGCCCGCCGACGCCGTGATGCTGGAGAGCTGAGCATGCTGCGAGCGGCGTCCCGCTTCCTGCACGGGCGCAATGCGTTCTACGTTTCCCTGCTGCTGCTGCCGCCGCTGCTGTGGCTCGGCACGGTGTACCTCGGCTCGCTGTTCGCGCTGCTGGCGCAGAGCTTCTACGCGATCGACGAGTTCACCGCGCGCGTGGTGCCGGAGCTTACGCTCGCGACCTACCGGCAGCTCGTCACGCAGCCCGCCAACGTCGACATCGTGCTGCGTACCGTGGCAATGGCAGTCGCGGTCACGATCGCCTGCGGCATCGTCGCCTTCCCGGTCGCCAACTACATGGCGCGGCACGCCGGCCCGAAGATGAAGGCATTCTTCTACGTGGGCGTGATGCTGCCCATGTGGACCAGCTACCTCGTCAAGGTCTACGCGTGGCGACTGATCCTCGCCAAGCAGGGCATCGTGGCCTGGGGTTTCGAGTCGGCGGGCGCCACTGCGGTGCTCGAGCACGCGCTCGCCACGCCGGTGGTGGGCGGCCCGTCGCTGTCGTCGTCCTACCTCGGCATGTTCATCGTGTTCGTCTACATGTGGCTGCCGTTCATGATCCTGCCGCTCGCTGCCGCGCTCGAGCGTGTGCCGGCGTCGCTGCTGCAGGCCTCGGCGGACCTCGGCGCGCGCCCCGGCCAGACGTTCCGCAACGTGGTGCTGCCGCTCGCGTTGCCGGGGCTCGCCGCGGGCTCGGTGTTCACGTTCTCGCTGACGCTCGGCGACTACATCATCCCGAGCGTCGTCGGCGCGCCGGGGTACTTCATCGGGATGATGGTCTACCAGCAGCAGGGCACGGCCGGGAACCTGCCGCTCGCGGCGGCCTTCTCCGTGGTGCCGATCGTGCTGATCGGCCTGTACCTCACGCTCGCCAGGCGCCTGGGGGCCTTCGATGCGCTCTAGCCGCCGGTGGCAGGACCCCTCGCTCGGGCAGAAGCTCGCGGCGGCTGCGGGCCTCGTGTTCCTGCACGCGCCCGTGTGGGTGATCGTGCTGTATGCCTTCACCACCGAGGACCGCACCTACCAGTTCCCGCCGCCCGGGCTCACGTTGCACTGGTTCGAGGTGGCGTTCGCGCGCGAGGACATCTGGCAGGCGATGCGGCTGTCGCTCACGGTCGCTTCCGTCGCGACGCTGGCCGCCATCGTGCTCGGCACGCTCGCGGCCTTCGCCATGGCGCGGCGGCCCTTCCGCGGCAAGGAGACGATCACGCTGCTGTTCGTGCTGCCGATCGCGCTGCCGGGCATCATCACCGGCCTCGCGCTGCTCGCCGGTATCCGCTCGGTGGGCCTCGAGCCCGGGTTCTGGACCATCGTCGCGGGCCACGCCACCTTCTGCCTCGTGATCGTCTACAACAACGTGGTGGCCCGCCTCAGGCGCATCCCGCCGAGCTGGATCGAGGCCTCGATGGATCTCGGTGCCGACGGCTGGCAGACCTTCCGCCACGTGCTGCTGCCGCAGATCGCGACCGCCCTGCTCGCAGGCGGCATGCTCGCCTTCGCGCTGTCCTTCGACGAGATCATCGTCACGCTGTTCACGGCCGGGCACGAGAAGACCCTGCCGATCTGGTTCTACAACGAGCTGTTCCGTCCGCGCGAGCGGCCGATCACCAACGTCGTCGCCGTGGTCGTGATCCTGGTGACGCTGCTGCCGATCCTGCTCGCCTACTACCTCACCCGGCCGGACGAACAGGCCCCGGGGGCCTGAGTCCGCCATGCAACCCCAGCGAGGCTGACATGCAAACCAGACTGCTCATCAACGGCAAGCTCGTCGCGGGCGAAGGCAAGGTCGAGGAGGTGCTGAACCCCGCGACCGGCAAGGTCCTCGCGAAGGTGCCCGAGGCCTCACGCCGCCAGATCGACGCCGCGGTCAAGGCGGCCGATGCCGCCTTCGACGGCTGGTCGCGCACGGCGCCGAAGGATCGCGCGACGCTGCTGCTCAAGCTCGCCGACCGCATCGAGGCCGACGGCGAGGCGTATGCGAAGCTCGAGTCGCAGAACTGCGGCAAACCCTACGCGGCCGCACTGGCCGACGAGATTCCGGCGGTCGCCGACGTGTTCCGCTTCTTCGCGGGTGCCTGCCGCAGCATGACCGGCGCGGTCGCGGGCGAGTACCTCGCGGGCTACACGAGCATGATCCGGCGCGACCCGGTGGGCGTGGTGGCCTCCATTGCGCCCTGGAACTACCCGCTGATGATGGCGGCGTGGAAGCTCGGCCCCGCGCTCGCGGCCGGCAACACCTGCGTGCTCAAGCCGTCCGAGCAGACGCCGCTCACCGCGCTCCGGCTCGGCGAGCTGCTGGCGGAAATCTTCCCTGCGGGCGTCGTCAACGTGGTCTGCGGCCGCGGCCCGTCGGTGGGCGCGCCGCTCACGAAACACCCGATGGTCCGCATGATCTCGCTCACCGGTGACGTCGCCACAGGCGCAAAGATCCTCGGGCAGGCGAGTGACGGCATCAAGCGCACGCACCTCGAGCTCGGCGGCAAGGCGCCGGTGATCGTGTTCGACGACGCGGACGTGGAAGCGGTCGTCTCCGGCGTGCGCACCTTCGGCTACTACAACGCCGGCCAGGACTGCACGGCGGCCTGCCGGCTCTATGCGGGCGCCAAGGTCTACGACCGGCTGGTCGCGGACCTCTCTTCGGCGGTGAGCACGATCAAGACCGGGCTGCAGACCGCGAAGGACGTGGAGATGGGACCGCTCATCAGTGCCGAGCAGCGCGACCGGGTCGCGGGCTTCGTCGCCCGTGCAAAGAAGCAAAAGCACATCGAAGTGACGGCCGGCGGCCAGCCGGGCACCGGCGGTGGCTTCTTCTACGAGCCGACGGTGGTCGCCGGCGCGCGCCAGAGCGACGAAATCGTGCGACGCGAGGTGTTCGGGCCGGTGGTGTCGGTGACCCGCTTCAAGGACACGGAGCAGGCCATCGCCTGGGCGAACGACTCCGACTACGGCCTCGCCTCGTCGGTGTGGACGCAGGACGTGGGCCGGGCGCTCACGGTCGCCTCGCGGCTGCGCTACGGCTGCACCTGGATCAACACGCACTTCATGCTGGTGAGCGAGATGCCGCACGGCGGGCTCAAGCGCTCGGGCTACGGCAAGGACCTGTCGATGTACGCGCTGGAGGACTACACCGTGGTGCGGCACGTGATGGCGAAGCTGGCTTGATCGTAGCGCTGCTGCTCGGCCTGCTGGGGCTGGTCGGCGCCTTCTTCCTCTTCGCGCTGCTGTACGCGGCCCGGGTCCGCGGCCAGCTGCGGCCGTCAGGGGAAGCGGTCGGCCTCGGCGCGGTGACGAACTTCTTCGACACCCTGGGCATCGGCTCGTTCGCTCCGACCACCGCTTACATCAAGCTGCGGGAACTGGTCCCCGACAGCTTCATTCCGGCGACGCTCAACGTCGGCCACTGCCTGCCGACCGTGGCGCAGGCATTGATCTTCATCAACCTCGTGCGCGTCGATCCGGCGCTGCTCGTGGCCTGCATCGTCGCGGCCGTTGCGGGCGCGGTGATCGGCGCGCCGATCGTCCTGCGCCTGCCGACCCGGGCCGTGCAGCTGGCCGTCGGCATCGCCCTCCTGGTCGCGGCCAGCCTGTATGCAGCCACGAACCTCGGGCTGATGCCAGGCGGCGGCGCCGCGCTGTCGCTGCAACCGAAGCTCGCCGTCCTCGCAGTCGTCGCACACTTCGTCATGGGCGCCCTCATGACCTTCGGCATCGGGCTCTACGCGCCGTCGCTGGTGCTGCTGAGCCTGCTCGGCCTCAACCCGACCGCGGCGTTCCCGATCATGATGGGGGCCTGCGCGTTCCTGATGCCGGTGAGCGGGCTGCGCTTCCTGCGCACCGATCGCATCGACCTGCGCGTCGTGCTCGGCATGGCGCTGGGCGGCGTGCCTGCCGTGCTGCTGGCGGCATTCGTGATCAAGTCGCTGCCACTGCAGGCCCTGCGCTGGGGCGTGGTGGTGGTGGTGCTCTACTCGGCGTTCCTGCTGCTGCGCGCTGCGCTCAGGCCCCGCCTCGCGCCCGCGGGCGTCAATGCATCCCGATGACCGGAGACCGTGCCCGATGAAGATCCTGCCCGTCGCTGCCCTGCTGACGCTCGCCTTCGGCACCACGACAGCGTTCGCCGATGGACCGGGTGACGCACTGCAGCGACTGTTCGACGACGAGCGCGCGTTCGTCTATCGCGCCGATCCGTTGACGGCGAGCGTCGAGGGCGTCCACGACTACGACGACCGCCTGCCGTCGGTCACCCCGGCCGGGCAGGAGCGCCGGCTTGTTGCCGACGAGGACTTCCTGCGACGCCTGCGCGCCGTGGACCGCGGGAGCCTTTCGGCAACGGACCAGGTGAGCTACGACCTGTTCGACTTCATGGTTGCGCAGCGCATTGCGCTCGCGCGCCATCGCGAGTGGCGCGTGCCGCTCAACAGCGACGACGGGTTTCACGCCGCCGTGCTGATGATGAACGAGATCACGAGGCTGAAGTCGGCGTCGGACTACGAGCGCTACATCGCCCGGCTGAACGACGTGCCTCGATATTTCGACGAGAACATCGCCAACATGCGCATCGGCATGCAGGAGGGATTCACGCTGCCGGCAAAGATCCTCGGCGGCGTGTCGAAGGTCATCGCCGCCGAGCAGTTCGACAGGCCCGAGGACTGCCCGCTGTACCGTCCATTCGAGGATTTCCCCGACTCGGTGCCGGCCGCCGACCGTGCGCAGCTGGTAGCGTCCGGCCGCGCCGCCATCGAGCAGTCGGTCATCCCTGCGTATGCGCGCTTTCAGCAGTTTTTCGAGCACGAGTACCGGCCACGCGCGCGCAACACGGTCGCCGCCGCCGAGCTCCCGGACGGCCGCGCCTACTACGCGGACCTCGTGCGCTACTTCACCACCCTGCCCGACGCGACGGCCGGGCAGGTGCACCAGACCGGACTCGCTGAGGTGGCCCGCATCCGCGCAGCGATGGAATCGATCGTGCGCGAAGTGGGCTTCCAGGGCAGCTTCGCGGACTTCCTCGCCTTCCTGCGCACGGATCCGCAGTTCTACGCGACGTCCGGGGAACAGTTGCTCCGGGAGGCCGCCTGGATCGCCAAGGAGATCGACGGCCATCTGCCGAGGTACTTCGGGAAGCTGCCCCGCACGCCCTTCACCGTGAAACCCGTGCCGGCCCAGCTCGCGCCGAACTACACGGCCGGACGCTACAACCCGGGCGCCACGGGCGGTGCCGGCGAGTACTGGGTCAACACCTACGCGCTCGACAAGCGCCCCCTCTACGCCCTGCCGGCACTCACGCTGCACGAGGCGGCGCCGGGCCATCACCTGCAGGGCGCGCTGGCGCGCGAGCTCGCGGACGTGCCGCGCTTCAGGCTGAATTTCTATCCGCATGCCTTCGGCGAGGGCTGGGGACTCTATTCCGAGAAACTCGGCGAGGAGTTCGGCGTCTACCACACGCCGTACCAGCACTTCGGTCGACTCACGTACGAGATGTGGCGCGCCTGCCGCCTGGTCGTCGACACGGGCATGCACTCGCAGGGCTGGACGCGCCAGCAGGCGGTGGACTACCTCACCGCCAACACGGCGCTGTCCACGCACGAGATCGGCACCGAGGTCGATCGCTACATCGCCTGGCCGGGGCAGGCGCTGGCCTACAAGGTCGGCGAACTCAAGATCCTCGAGCTGCGCCGCCGCGCCGAGGCGGCACTCGGGCCGCGATTCGACATCCGTGCCTTCCACGACGCCGTGCTCGACAACGGCGGCATGACGCTGCCCGCCCTGGAGCGCCGGATCGATGCGTTCATCGCCGCGTCGGGCCAGGCTGCCACCGCCGCGAAGTAGCGGGCCCGCCGGCGGCGGCGTGCAGCGCGGGTCCGTCCCGATTGCGCAGGCGTATATTGATGTCACCTGCTCTCCGGGAGAAAGGCATCGTGGCCGAAAAGATCATTCCGCGCTGGGAGTGGCGTTCGTTCGAACGCCGGTTCGCCACGGCGGAACCGCGGCTGCGGGAGTTGACTCCGGGCGGCGTGCAGGAGAGCGACGAGATCTACCTGCTCCATGCGGCGGGCGACAACGTCAAGGTCCGCGACGCGCTGATGGACATCAAGGTGCTCAGGCAGGTGGACGACGCGGGTCTCGAGCAGTGGACACCGGTGATGAAGCAGGCGTTCCCGCTGCAGGGACCCGACGTGGCGAGGGTGCTCGAGGCGCTGCGGCTCCCGGTGTCGTCCCGGTCGAAGGATGCCTACACTTTCGATGAGTTCCTCGCGGAGTTCGCGGCGCCGGGCAGCGCGATTCGTGCGGTCAAGGTGCACAAGCGCCGCACCCGCTACACGATCGACGGCTGCACGGCCGAGCACACCGAGGTGATCGCGGACGGCAGGCCCACGCGCACGATCGCGGTGGAGTCCGCGGATGCCGCAGCCGTGCTCCGCGCGGTCCGCAGGCTGGGGCTTTCCGGCTACCGCAACACCAGTTATCCGCGCGGCCTCGCCGCCCTGATCGACGGGGCGCCGGCGCGCTTCGCCGTCATCGACGTCGGCACCAATTCCGTCAAGTTCCACATCGGCGAGCGCGACGTCGCGGGCAAGTGGCGCAGGGTGGTCGACCGCGCCGAGATGTCGCGCCTCGGCGAGGGCCTCGTGCCGGGAGGGGCGATCGCCGAGACGGCGCTCGAGAGAACGGCCGCCGCGATCGCCGCAATGGTCTCCGAGGCGAGGCGCAACGACGTGGTGGCGATCGCCGCGGTAGGCACCGCCGGACTGCGCATGGCATCGAACCGCGATGCGGCGCTCGCCGCGATCGAAGCGCGCGCGGGCATACCCGTCGAGGTGATCTCCGGCGAGGACGAGGCCAGGCTCGCGTACCTGGCGGCACGATCCGGCCTCGGCCGCATGCCGGGCTCGCTCGTCGTGTTCGACACTGGCGGCGGCAGCAGCCAGTTCACCTTCGGCCACGACACGAGCGTGGACGAACGCTTCAGCGTCGACGTCGGCGCCGTCCGCTACACGGAGAGCTTCGGGCTCGACCGCGCCGTTTCGCGGGAGCAGCTCGACGCGGCGATGCGCGCGATCGCTGCCGACCTGTCGCGCCTCGATGGGCGCGCGGTTCCGGATGCGCTGGCAGCGATGGGCGGCGCGGTCACCAACCTCGCCGCGGTCCGGCACCAGCTCGTCAAGTACGACCCGGAGGTGGTACAGGGCACCGTTCTCGATCGAGCCGAGATCGATCGGCAGATCGAGCTGTTCAGTTCGCGGGATGCGGACGGACGTCGCGGCATCGTCGGCCTGCAGCCGAAGCGTGCGGAGGTCATCCTCGCCGGCGCCTGCATCGTACGGACGATCCTGCAGAAGCTCGGCAAGGATGCGCTCACCGTCAGCGACCGCGGCCTGCGCCATGGCGTGCTGGCCGAGCGGTTCGCCGACTGATCACGGGGGAAATTCGATGAAGCAACGACAGCGAGTCAGGAAGGCTCCGGCGAAGCGGCTGCGCAGCGCGGCACGAGCCGCGGGAAACGCTACGACGTCCGCCGCCGCGAAGCGCAGGGCCGTCACCAAGGCGCCGCGACCGACCGCGGGCGGCGGGTTCTCCAGCGAGGACATGGCTCGAATCCTCAAGCTGCTCAAGAACACCGGCAGTGTCGAGCTGAAGCTCAGCGTGCCCGCGGAGGGACATCGCGCGGCCATCCGCAGTCTCGGCCTCGATCCGGTCGAGGCACAGCCGCGCCAGGCGTACTTCTTCGACACCGCCGACCTCGCCCTGAACCGGGCCGGCCTGATCGTCCGGGCCCGGCGGTTCCAGGGGGGACGCGCCGATACGGTGATCAAGCGGCGGCCGGTGGACCCCGCCACGATCGACCCCAAGCTGCGCCGCTCTGGAAGCTTCAAGATCGAGCTCGATGCGATGCCGGGCGGTTACGTGTGCTCGGCCTCCTTCAAGGGCGCCTGCACCGGGCAGGAAGTGCTGGACGTGACGAGCGGTGCAGTCCCCCTGCGCTCGCTGTTCTCGAGGGAACAGCTCGAGTTCTACGACGCGCACGCGCCGAAGCGCATCAAGATGGAGTCCCTGCTCCCCCTCGGGCCCATCTTCCTGCTGAAGTCCAAGCACGACCCGAAGGATTTCGACCGCCGGGTGATCGTCGAGTTGTGGCTCTATCCCGACGGCTCCCGCATCCTCGAGGTCTCGACCAAGTGTCTCCCCGAGGAGGGATTCCAGGTGGGCGCCGAGTTCCGGGCCTTCCTCGCCGGCTGCGGGATCGAGGTCGGGGCGAGCCAGGAAGCGAAGACCAAGGCCGCCCTGGAGTTCTTCAGGACGAGGCTCGAAGCGGGCCTGCCGATCGGCTGAGCGCCGGCCCGCGGAAGCCCGGTCAGAACACGATTCCGAACAGCCGTTTCAGCAACTCGTCCCACGGCATCATCGTAAGCAGCAGGGGCACCACCGGCAGGAGCGTCGCGGCTGCGAGCTGCAGGATGGCGTCCCTCGTCACCGGCGCGATGCGCATGCCCTTCACGACCTCGAAGCTGTTGCCCAGGTCGGCGAGCGACTGCAGGTCGGCACTGCCCACCAGCGGCTCGCCGGGCGGCGCCTGGGCCCGCAGCCACTTGGCATCGAACTCGCGCACGTAGCGGGCGGCCAGCGACCCGTACTCGCCAAGGCCCGTTCGCTTGGCGCGTGCCAGCTGGGCCGCGAAGACCAGCAACGGGCCGAACACGAGGAACTGCACGAGGAAGAGCATGAGCACGATCTCTGCCTTGAAGTCCGGAAGCCTCGCGCCGAGGTGGAAGATGCGGCTGGCGAGCATTCCTGCGAGCATGGCGCCGTGCGCGAGCGCCAGCGGCAGGAAGGCATAGGCCGTGCTGGCCAGAAACCCGAGTCCGCCGACGCGGTCGGGATGCGTGGGCACGAGCTTCAGTTCGATGCGCGACACCTGCCACAGGAAGCGCGCCCAGATGAACACCCTGAAGTACCAGCGCAGCAGCAGGAACTGGAACACCGGCAGGCTCACGTACCCGTACCAGACGCCGGCCGGAGACAACGTCGTGCCGGTGGAGGACGCCGTCGCGTACCAGGTGCTGGTGTCGAGCGCCAGGTAGTTGCGCCAGACGACGAACACACCGACGCCGTAGACGAGCGCGATCATCAGGATCTCGGCCGGTACCGAGTTACGCAGCCGCACGACGGACTCGAACGCCGACTCGAAACGTGCGCGCTCGCCGTCCGGAACCAGCTCGCGCCCGAAGAACTGCTGCAGCACGGTGCGCATGCGCTGGTGGACCACCAGTTCGGCGGCGATCAGCAGTGGCGTCGCCACCAGGTAGCGGACGTGGACTTCCACGTCCAGCAGGAAGGGCACGGTGACGCTACCGGGCAGGAACCGTCCGTCGAACGCCGCAAGCACCGCGAGCGGCAGCCACGCGAACAGCGAGAGGACGACGATGCGCCGCTGGAGCAGGTCGAGCGCGTCTCCGGACAGGTGCGAACGGCGAAAGAGCTGGTACAGCGGTCCGCCCAGGACCAGCGAGAAGTCCGTCCGCTCCTGCATTGGCTGCGACATGCCCGCCTGACTTTGCCTGATCGCGGCGCGAGGCCGGTGCCACGGGGAGACCCGACACTCCCGGCCGCGAGCGTTCGTCCACGATGATGCCACAGGGAGACCGTGTCCCTGTTGCGGAGACCGCGTGGCCAGCGCGGCAGTCCGTAGCGGTGGTAACGCCCTTCTCGGTTCCCTCTGATGCCCCGCGACGACGTACGGTCGACAATGAAAGGTACGCGGGTCCGCCCCGTTCGGTGGGATGCAGTCGCCCGCGAAGTCCGCGGAGGCATCCATGAACCCAACACATGCTGACGACGGCTCGATCTCCCGGCGTAGCGTCCTGACCGTCTCGGCGGCCGTGCTGGCCGGCGTCGGCGCGGGCAGCGCGCTGACCTCGCTCGCCGCCACGCCTGCGGCACCTGCCGAGGCGCCGCCGCTGCCCTGGAAGTGGGTCAGGCTCGACCCGCTCGAGGCTGGTCGCCGCGGCTATCGGTACTACAAGGAAAAGGGCGGCTGCGGGTCGGCGAGCTACCTGTCGCTGCTCAGCCTGCTCAAGGAGAAGGTCGGCCATCCCTGGACGACCATGCCGGACATGCTTATGGTCCATGCGGCAGCGGGCTTCGGCGGCCACGGCACACTGTGCGGCGCGCTCGCCGGCGCGTCCGTGATCATCAACATGGTCACCTACGGCGAGAAGCGCGACAGCTACCTCCAGAACAACGCGATCGTGGACCGGCTGTTCTGGTGGTACGCGGAGCAGGACTTCCCGACCGAGCGGTTCGACGACATTTCACCGCTGCCGAAGCAGATCCGCGTGAAGGCCATGTCGCCGCTGTGCCACACCTCGGTGTCGAAGTGGTCGCTGGAGGCCGGAGTGAAGGACCTGCACGACGCGGCCAAGATCGAGCGCTGCGCAAAGGTGGCCGGCGAGGTCGTCTACATCGTGACGACCGCGCTCAACGAGTTCTTCGATGGCAAGTGGGTCGCACCCGCCTGGCAGCCGTCGAAGGGCATCGAGCACTGCATCCGCTGCCACGGGCCGGCGACGCCGACGCAGCAACCGAAGCGGTGGAACCAGCAGGGTCACATGGAGTGCCTGATGTGCCACACGGATCACACGGCGACGTGAGCCCGGGCCTCACTTCCTCTCGAGCGAGCTCACCACCCAGATCGCGAGCGTAGCGAGCACGACCCCCGGCACCATCTCGTAGAGCGAGAAGATCCCGCCGCTGCCCTGCTTCCACAGGATGACGGTGAGCCCGCCCACGACGATTCCGGCGAGTGCGCCGTTGCGCGTCATGCGCGGCCAGTAGAGCGAGAGCACGATCGCCGGGCCAAACGCGGCGCCGAAGCCGGCCCAGGCCCAGGCGACGAGGTCGAGCACCTTGTTGTCGGGGTTGAGCGCGAGAAGATAAGCAAGCAGCGCGATGCCCAGCACGGCGCCACGGCCGATCCACAGCAGTTCGAGGCGACCGGGATCGCGGCGGAACAGTCCCTTGTAGAAGTCCTGCGCGAATGCCGAAGAGGCGACCAGCAGCTGCGCCGAGGCTGTGCTCATGATCGCCGCGAGGATGCCCGACATGCAGATGCCCGCAAGCACCGGGTGCAGGTACTGCCCGGACATCACGATGAACACCTTCTCGCTGTCGGCGCCCGCGAGGGGCGGCTCGAGGAGCAGCACGCCGGCGAGGCCCACGACGATCGCCGCGAGCAGCACGACGATCACCCAACCCATCGCCACGCGCCGCGCAGTCGGCATTTCCTCCGCGTTACGAATCGCCATGAAACGCGCGAGGATGTGCGGCTGACCGGGGTAGCCGAGGCCCCACGCCAGCAGTGAGAGGATGCCGATCAGCCCGATGGCCGTGCCGTCGCTGTTGGTGAAGGGATCGAGCAGCGCGGGATTGCGTGCCTCGAGCGCGGCGTTCATCTCGCCAGGCCCGCCCAGCATCGCGATGCCCATGCCGGCCACCAGCACCAGCGCGATGAACATCAGCGTGCCCTGCAGCACGTCCGACCAGCTCACTGCGAGAAAGCCGCCGAAGAAGGTGTAGGCGAGCATCACGATGCTGCCCCAGAACATCGCGTCGTGGTAGTGCATGCCGAACAGCGACTCGAAGAGGCGCCCCGTCGCGACGAACCCGGAGCTCGTGTAGAAGGTGAAGAACACCAGGATGAAGAACGCGGTGATCGTGCGCAGGATGCGCGAGCGGTCGTCGAAGCGTCGCTCGAAGTAGTCGGGCATGGTGAGCGAGTTGCCGAGCTGCTCGGTGCGCGTGCGAAGCGGCGCGGCGATGTAGCGCCAGTTGAGCCAGGTGCCGACGATCAGCCCGAGCACCAGCCAGATCGAGTTCACGCCGGCGAGGTAGGCGAGCCCCGGCAGGCCCATCAGCAGCCAGCCGCTCATGTCGGAGGCCTGCGCGCTGAACGCGGTCACCCAGCTGCCGAGCGAGCGGCCGCCGAGGATGTAGTCGGCGAGGTTGGTGGTCCGTCGATAGGCGACGAAGCCGAGCACCAGGCAGATGCCCATGTAGACGACGATGGTCCCGACGATCACGGGCGTGTTGGTCATGCGTGCGCGGCGCCGGCGGTCGTCCCGGGCGCCCTCCCCCCAATCAGTGACATGCGCGCAGCATCTCGCGAGAGGCTGACGAGATGCAAAGACAAATTCACGGAATCGTCACAGTCACCGCGATTCCCGCGGGCAGGCTACCCACGTCGGCGCAGCCCAAACCCCCAGGCGGCGCGACCAACCGCCACGAGGCAGCATCAGCCGGCTCACGGCAGCAGGGACGGATGCAGTAAGTCCTCGAGCGGTTTCTCGGCGCCGGGGTGAGGCTGGTATCAGCCTCGCTCCGGCGGCTCTTTTTCTCGAGTTCCCCCGCAGTGCAACCCGCGCGGCGTCTTTGGCATCGAACTCGTGTTGCTCCCATACTTCAGCGATGCCGCCCCAGATGAAGACACATCCTCTGCCGTTGGTGCTGCTCGGGCTGCTCGCCCTGCCCGCCGCTGCTGGTGCCCAGGACCACGATTGCCGTTACTCCGTCCGACACCGCGGCAGCCTCGACGCGGCCGGTGCCGCGAAGGTCGAGATCCTGGCGGGCGCCGGCGGCCTCACGGTGAAGCCGGCTGTCGGCGGTGCGTTGATCGCGGAGGGCAAGGCCTGCGCCTCGAGCCAGGAACTGCTCGACCAGGTCCAGCTCCGCGTACAGCGCGACGGTGAAGTGCTGCGTGTCTACGCGCAGCTGCCGGGCGAAATGCAGGGGGTGGGTCTCTTCTATGCATCGCTCGATCTCGTGATCTCCGTACCGGGGGACCTGGCGGTAGATATCACCGACTCGAGCGGCGAAATGACGGTGGATCGCGTACGCCTCGAGCGCATCCGCGACACCTCGGGCGACATCCTCGCGCGCAACGTGCGCGGCGACTTCGAGATGGAGGACAGCTCGGGCAACGTGCGCATCGAGGAAGCCCAGGGCACGGTCCGGATCGGCGACAGCTCGGGCGACATCGTCGTGCAGGGTGCAACGGGGGTGCATGTAGTGGTGGACGGCTCCGGCGACATCGAAATCGAGCGCATCTCCGGCGACGTGCGCATCGAGCGCGATTCCTCGGGCGACATCAACATCGCGGGCGTGGGCGGCAATGTCGAAGTGCTCGCCGATAGCAGCGGCAAGCTGCGCGTGAGCGACACCAGGGGCACGGTGAAGGTGCCCTGAGCGCCCGGGCCTCACCCGGTCGCTGCGAGCAGCCGATCGATCATTGCGTCGGCCTGCGCGCGGTAGCCTCCGCCGAATAGGTTCAGGTGATTGAGCACGTGGTAGAGGTTGTATAGCGAAACTCGTGCGGCTGCGCCCGGGTCGAGCGGCCACGCGTGCTCGTATGCTGAGTAGAAGGCGCGGCCGAATCCGCCGAACAGCCTGGTCATGGCGAGATCGGCCTCGCGGTCGCCGTAGTAGACGGCAGGGTCGAAGATCAATGGCTCGCCGGAAGCATCGGTGGCCCAGTTGCCGCCCCACAGGTCACCGTGCAGCAGCGAGGCTGACGGACGATAACCGTCGAAGAAGGTTTCGACCCGTTCGCAGACGCGACTCCCTCGTTCGACCAGCCGCCCACCATGACCCCGGCGCGCGGCGAGCTCGAGCTGGAACCCGAGGCGGCGCTCGGCGAAGAAGCGCGGCCAGTCATCCATCCATGCATTCGGCTGCGGCGTCGCGCCGATCGTGTTGTCGCGATGCCAGCCGAAGCACGGCGCCGTCACGCGATGCAGCTGCGCGAGCCGCTCGCCCAGCAGCGTCTCGCTTCGCGCCGAGCCGCTGCCGAACTCGATCCACTCGAGTGCGAGAAAGGCCGTGTCGCCGCAGAGACCGGAGCCTCGCACCGTCGGCACGCGAATCGCCGCGGCGCGCCCAAGTTCGGCAAGTCCCTCGGCCTCCGCCTCGAACATGTCGAGACTGGCGGCGGCCCCAAGCTTCACGAACAGCGTCCCGCCCTCGCTCTCCCAGCGCACGCACCGGTTGATGCTGCCGCCGTGCACGGCACCCGAGGGCTGTGCTGCCGGCCTGGCGCCGATGGCCTCCGCAAGGGCCGTCGCCAGATCCTGCGCCGGGGCCATGGCTGGATCCTGGTCTCAGGCCGGGAACCAGCGCGCGTCGGCCGGCTCGTGAACCTCGTTGAGCTCGATCCAAAGGTTGTCGGGACCCGGGAACAGCGCAACATCGTGCCGGTACTCGCCGGAGGCGATGCGTTCCCGGTCGAGTGGCGGGGCGATGTAGGTGGTCTGCAGGTACGCGCCGCTCGAGGGGTCGTGCTTCTTCTGCCACTCCCGCACCAGCGCCGGCGTCATGGTAAAGCGCGCACCCTTGGCCTCGAGCTCGGCGATCGCCTGCTCGAGGTCGTCCACGCGGATGCCTAGGTGGTTGCGGTACTGGATCTCCTGTCCCGGGCCCGGTGGCACCGCCATGGCCGGGTCCTCGCGGAACACGAGCGTCACGCCACAGGCGATCATGCGCGAGAACGGCTGGCCCGCCATCAATCCGCGGAAGAGCACCTTCCCGTCGAACATCTTCACCCAGAACTCCTCCATGGCCTGCACGCTCGTGCAGCCCATCGAGACTTCCATGAACCGATACGACTGCATGCGAAAGCTCCTCCGTTCGAGTACAGACTGCGCCAACCTCAGGTCGGCGCCACGACTCGCTGCAGCAGCAATGTAGCTGCGAACAGCGCGAGTGCGAAGGCCGCCACCGCCGGTTGTCCTGCCTGTGCCACCACGAGCGCATCCCACAGGCAGATGCCTGCGAGGAGGTAACCGACCGCGCGTGGCACGTCGCCGGGCCCACGCCGTCGCAGGAAGGAAAGCGCGTACAGGACCCAGGCCGTGAACAGCAGCCACAGAGCCGCGACGAAGCCGCCCGCGAGCGCAGCACGCGCACCCCAGGCGACCGGCAAGGCAAGGAACAGCAGCGGCCACAGGCTTGCCACGCGCCCGAGGTGTTCCTGGCGCGCGATGTGCGTGAGGCCGACGAGATAACTGAGCAGCAGCAACGCTGCTACCCACACCGCCGTCGGAAGGCGCGCGACCACTACGCTGGCTGCGGCCACGTAGACGAGTGCACGGCACAGGCCCATCACCACCGCGCTCAGCGGGTTGCCCTTGTGATGCAGGTCGTACAGCACGATCGCGCCCGCAAGCGCTACTCCGGCTGCAAGCGGTGGCCAACCCGT
>Ga0209254_10000170_pt1 | contig 45218 bp, 43 predicted proteins | sample FrelakmetDIP11DI_FD_187148 | JGI IMG/M metagenome (GOLD analysis project Ga0209254, IMG submission 187148) | Freshwater lake sediment microbial communities from the University of Notre Dame, USA, for methane emissions studies - DIP11 DI (SPAdes)... | ecosystem: Environmental > Aquatic >... | reverse complement strand
TCCGCGCCGGCCTTGGCCGCCTCGACGGCCTGCTCCACGGTCTCCACCTCCACCTCCACCTTCTTGCTGAAGGAGACGTTCTTGGCCTTGGATATGGCCTGGGTGATGGAGCCGACCACGCGCAGATGGTTGTCCTTGATGAGAATGGCGTCGTCCAAGCGGAAGCGGTGCGGGTCGCCCCCTCCCATGGCCACGGCCTTCTTCTCGTAGTAGCGGAAGCCGGGCGTGGTCTTCCTGGTGGCGGCGATCTTGACCTGAGGGTTGTACTTACGGCATTCCCTGACGATGTTGTTGGTGGCCGTGGCCACACCGCTCATCATCATGAGGAAGTTGAGCGCCAGGCGCTCGCCGAGCAGTATCTTCTTCAGCGGGCCTTCGATCACCAGCACGTCCTCTCCTTTGGCCACGCGCTCCCCGTCCCGCGCCATGGGGAAGACGTTGACTCCGACCTCCTTGAAGACCTCGATGGCCTCCTCGAGGCCTGCCAGCATGCAGTCCTCGTTGGACTTGATGCGAGCCGAGCCCAGCTCCTCGCCGATCAGGGTGTCGCTGGTGATGTCCCCGAAACCCACGTCCTCGTCGAGGTACTCGTTGATCCTGCTCATCGGGTTGAAAATAAGGATTGGCCAATATAAACCTATTTGATGACCCGCCTGCTGGCCAAAACGGTGGCCGTCCTCTGCCTGGAACTGTTCCACCGACCGAACCCCTGGTCCTATAGCTCGAAGACCTGGTTGGTCTTGGGCATGATGACGTTGAAGTCCTTCTCCAGGTCCTTGGCCAGGATATGGGCCTGATCGGAGTGCATGAGGATCACGTTCTCCGGCTTGCATCCCCTGATGAATTTTAGCAGCTGAGGGTGGTCCGCGTGCGCGGACAGGTCGAACTGGTCCACCTCGCACTTGACCTTTATGCGCCTGGTCTCCACCGGACCAAGTATCTCCTCGGGGCTCCTGCCCCTTGACGCCTCGGTCAGCACCTCGATCTCCCTCTTGTCCCTGAGCATGCGCCCGTTGGACTCCGGCACCTGATAGCCGGTCATGAGCACGGCGGTGCTGGGGTCATCATGGAAGGCGTCGATGTACTCCAGCACGGGGCCGCCATCGAGCATTCCGCCCGTGGTCACGATGACGTCCGCTCCCTTCTTGACCTTCCTCCGGTCGGAGGAGACGCGGACGGCGCTGAAACGGTTGAACGCCCGCTTGAAGTCCTTCAGGTTGAGATGGTCGGGGAAGTCCATGTAGATGCGGTTGACGTGCTTTCCCATCCCGTCCACCCACATGTTGAGCTTGAGGTCCTTGAGCAGGAGCATGACCTCCTGCGTCCGGCCGACGGCGAAGCAGGGTACGATCACCTTGCCTCCGCGCCCCACCACCTCCTTGACCTTCTCGATGAAGCGGTACTCCTCCTTGAGCCGGGGGTTGAGATGGTTGCGGCCCGCGTAGGTCCCCTCGACGAACAGGTTGTCGCATTTGACCGGGTTCGCACCCGGGACCAGGCGGGTGGAGACGGTGTTCAGATCGCCAGTGAAGAGGGATGTCTTGCTGCCGTTGAGCTCGTACATCGTGGCTCCGGGTATATGCCCGGCGCGGTGCATCTTCACCTCGAAGCCTCCCCAGTCCAAGGTCTGCCCGAAGTCCTTGCACACGAAGCGGGACATGGCGAAGCGGATGTCCTCAGGCTCGAACGGCCTGTGGTGCCCCTCCATGTCCGCGATCTTGATGGTGTCCTGCCATAGCAGCTGAGCGACCTCGTAGGTGCTCCCTGTGGACAGCACCTTGGCGTCGCGGTTCTCCCGGCAGAGCCAGGGGATCATGCCGCAGTGGTCCAGGTGGCTGTGGGTGAGCATGATGTGATCGACGTGAAATGGCGGGGGGGTGGGCGGGATCGGCGCCTCCTTGGGCCTGAGCTTGAGGCCGTACTCGATGAGCGTTCTGGCGCCGCCCTCCTCGATGTACGCCCCGATCTTTCCTACCTCTTCCGCGCCGCCTAGGAACCTTACTTTCATCTTACGCATCCTCTGATCGTTATGCTCCCACCAATTGGATGATGACCTTCCGTTCCCTTCCGCCTACATCCAGCTCCATCAGGACCACCTGCTGCCAGGTGCCCAGGTCCAGGTTGCCCTCGTGGAAGGGCACGGTCATGGAGGCCCCCAGGAAAGACGCCCGTACATGGGAATGCCCGTTCATGTCGTTCCAGGTCTTATGGTGCTCGTACTCCAGGCCTTTGGGGAAGAGTCGGTGCAGGGCCTCGCGCGTGTCCTTCTGCAGCCCCGGCTCGAACTCCATGGCGAAGATCGCAGCGGTGGAATGCGGGACGAACGTGCAGGCAAGCCCGTTCTTCATGTTGGAAGCTTGCACAGCGTGCTTCATCTCTGTCGTAAGGTCGATGATGTCACCTTCATGCTTCGTCTGCAGATGCAGGACCTTACGGAATATCGCCATGCTTTCATGTGGCTAATTTCCCACATATATTAGCCATTATCGGTTTTGGTGCATTTTTTGATTAGATGCTCCGAGCACCGATGATGTGGAGTTCCACTGATGACCGGGCCGAGGAACGGATGAGGGCCGGGGGCTGGTCGACACCCCATCACATTCAGGGCTTATGCGCCTCCGGGAAACGCACGGGAGGATAGCTCGCTCTCAGGACCATGGCCCTTTTGGCTCGAATTTCGGGGATATCGTGTCAGACAAAAGGCTAAATTATGGCAATTGACGAAGGATTCCTTCGACATCTAGCCGCTATGAAACAATAAGTTAAATAATTGAGTTGACGGATTGCACATCCGTGTCTGACTTCGCAATAGGAAGATTCGGAAGAGGTGCACCCCAGTCGGACCCAAACAAGATATGGCTCACCTCAAGCTACAGAGTGATGCTGATCAAGGAAGGCATCGACAAGGCGGGAAGCATCAACAAGCTAGGACGAGAGCTAGGATATCGCTCCCGGGTCCACCCTGGCTGGTCTATAAGACAGATATTGCTGGGCAATCAGCCCTTTCCAACGGAAAGGCTGATGAAGCTGGCGGATTTCCTAGGGAAGCCCTTTGATGACGTCCTCCAGCACCAGACCCGCCACGGGTCCGTAACGGTGGCTAGCACGAGGGACGCCTTGATACAACATGATCTATGGTGCTACTTCCCCCGGTGAGATCCCCCGAATGCCTGGTGCCAACACCAGGACCTTAGATTTTTCTTATTTTCGCCTAGTTCACATTCCAGTCCAGAGAAAGTCATTTATACCGACCTCGTCATAATCATTTGTGTCGGACAGACGTCCGACCGAAGGGATGGGCGTGCTATTTAGCAGAAGCAAGAGGGACGAACAGACTACGCACTCGCTGCTCAGGAGCGGGGTCTACCGACTTCACGATGTGGAGGACGAGGAGATCGAGACGTTCAAGGGCGCGACCGCAGCTTACAGCTTCTGGAGCGCCGTCAAGTACACCTTCATCCTCACCATCCTGCTATGGTGGCTGCCCATCTTCGGGCAGATGATCGCCGGGTACGTGGGAGGACGGCGCGCCGGAACGCCCACCAGGGCGATATTGGCCGCGCTTGTCCCGCTCATCTTCATCTTCGGGATCTCCATGGCCTTCGACTCCGGGCTCATACCTGGAGAGGTCAGCGGCATCGTCATCGACCCCGAGGCGCTGCTGAACGGCGCTGGGCAGAACATGCCCTTCGTCGGACCTTACCTAGCCTTCGCCACCATGTACATCAGCAATCTCATGGGGGCGGTGCAGTCCATCACCCTTCTCAAGGTCGACAATTACATCGTAACGATCGCCTTCGCGTACATAGGCGGCATAATCGCCGACCAGACCCGTCGCGAGCTGGAGTTCGTGGCGGCACGAAGCAGTCGTGAGACGAACATTGTCGTCGGAAGGGAAGGCTCTCCTGACCAGGCCCCGGTCCGGGCCCGGGCCCTCCGGTACACCAAGCCCTCGCGCCGCCCGGTGGAGGAGGAGTCGAGCTTCGAAGGGATGAGCTCTCTGGAGGGAGCGAAGTCCTCCGAGGAAGAGGAGGAGATCCCAATAAGGATCACCACGAGGAACACCTCACCCAGCGAGACGATGAGCCGCAAGGATATCAAGAACCGGGTCAAGCTGATGGAACGCTCCCAGAAGGGCGTTGAGCGCAAGGCCAAGGGCAAGAGCTCCGTGAACGGCCTCGTGACGCGTTCGAAGAAGCCCGCACCAAAGGCGCATGCCCCCAAGGAACAGGACGGCAAGGGCGGCTGGGAGTACATCTGAGCTTCCCGCCCGGTCGATTCTTCCCCTTTTACTGAGACAGGGGCTGGGTCGAAGGAGTTAAATACGACCATTTTTTACTCGCCCTAGGCGTTGAATAATGAAGTATTGCCCTTCATGCCGATCCTTAATGATGCCTGACAGGAAGACGAACCTGTTCGTGTGCAGGAAATGCGACTGCACATCGGACATGGAGAAGAACCTCTGCAAGACGGTGAAGGTGGCCGACGTCCGCCAGAAGGAGATATCGGTCATCGAGGGGAATGCCGCCCCCACTCTGCCAAAGACCACGGCGGAGTGCCCCAAGTGCGGCCATAACGAGGCCTTTTGGGTCCTCAGGCAGACGCGCGCGGCGGATGAACCGGAGACGAAAATCTTTCGTTGCGTGAAATGCTCCGCCTCATGGCGCGAATACTGAGTCCAGACTTACCGTTCTGATAATCTTTATTAAACCCCTCGCATTTATGGAAGCAGAGGGGGAATTGTTTGTTCCAAGCCAAGGTCAAGTCTGAGACTCTCAAGGGCATCGTCGACGTCGTCTCCACGCTCGTGGACGAGGCTAAGTTCAACGTCGACTCCAAGGGCGTCTCGCTCAAGGCCGTGGACCCGGCGCACGTGGCCATGGTCGATCTGAAGATCGAGAAGAGCGCCTTCGAGGAGTTCGCGGCGGACGACACCGAGCTAGGCATCGACCTTGACAAGATCAAGGAGGTTCTCCGCCTCTCCCGCAGCGGGGACATCATATCCCTGGAGCAGGACGAGGACAAGAACCGCCTGGTCATCAACGTCGGGAATGTCACCAGGCGCATGAACCTGGTGGACACCACGGGCATGAGCGACCCCAAGGTCCCCAACCTGAATCTACCGGCCAAGGTGGCGGTGGCCTCCGAGGAATTGCAGAAGGGCATCAAGGCCGCGGAGAGCATCTCCGATCACATCGCCCTCAACGTTCAGCCGGATGGCTTCGAGATGGTCTCCGAGGGCGACACGGACTCCGTCTCGCTCAAGCTCTCCAAGGACCAGCTGGTGTCCCTCGAATGCATAGAGAACGTCCGTTCCCTCTTCCCCCTGGACTACTTCTCCAACATGATCCGGGCCATACCCTCGGGCACGGTGGTCAGCATGAGCATCGGGAACGACTACCCGGTGAAGCTGGAGTTCTCCATCGCCGATGGCAAGGGCACCGTCAACTACCTTCTAGCGCCGCGCATCGAGTCGGACTGAGGTCAGAGCCTCAGTTCCTCGATAATCCTCTTCTCCTCCTTCGGTACTTGGACGATCACGGTGATCTTGTCCCGTATGGAGGTCTTGGCGATCTTCTCCCGGAGAAGCTCGTCGATCTGGTAGATGCCAGCGGAGTTGTTCATGCAGATATCCACCCTGATCGGGCGCTCCTCCCCTTTGGATATGGTCACCTTGTCGATGGCCAATGCGGATACGGAGTGAATGTTAACGCTCCCCGTCTGGAACGGTATCCGGGCCCGCCCCTTCTCCATATCCAGGGCGTCGGCCACGCGCACCACGCTCGCCTCCAGCGTGAGGGGCTGCAGGTCGCTGCGGTGGGTGATCATGGCATGCAGCACCTCCACCATGACGGTCGTCATCTCCATCTCGGGATAGATTCCATCCAGGAGGTGCTTGATCACGCTGGGCGCCAGAGCCACGGAGAACTCCTCGTGGTTGTCCCGGTGGACCGCATGACCGATATCGTGCAGGGCGGCGGCCAGTAGGACGACCACCTCGGCATCCTCATTCCTCATGCCATAGCCAGTCACGATGTCCGGCACCTCCCCCGCCTCGACCAGCAGGCGCAGCATCTTGAGCGAAGAACGGGCCACGATGCGCACGTGCGTAGGGCCATGGTCGTTGTATCCCAGGCGGTCGATGGCCGTGACGTTGCAGGCACGCCAATAGGCTTTGATCTCGGCGTTCGAGTTGATGCGATCGAGGACCTTGGCCAGTTTCTCGTTGCCGTGGATGGGCACCTCAAGGGGAAGGGCCATGGAGATGCAGACCGACCGGCCACCATAAAAGGACATCGGAAGGCTCAGGATGCCAAGACCATTCCACCTATCTACACGCCAAGTTCAGAAGCGCCTACGTCCGTCGATGGAGAGCACGAGGACCGCCATGATCAAGAATGTGAAGGCAAAGGGCACGACGAGCATAGGCCTGGATGTCAAGGACATGCTCCGATTGCCCGTCGAGTCCTCGGAGGCGTCGCCGGTAGGTGATGAGGTATCGTTCGAAGGCGGGGGCGCGGCCGTTTCGTTACCTGATGCATTCCCCTCGTTGGAAGGAGGCGGGAGCTCGGTCTCGTTGCCTGGAGCGGTGTCGTTGCCTGGGGGAGGCGGGAGCTCGGTCTCGTTGCCTGGAGCGGTGTCGTTGCTAGGCGGCTCAGGGACTATCTCGCCCCCTCCCGCTTCCGTAGGAGGCTCCTCGTCCCCTGGGATGGACCCGGTGAACGGATAGCCCTCCGTGCCCCTGAGGACCATGTTGCACCAGGCATCCGCACCGTTCTCTACCAACCTGGACTCGAACCAGCTCCACCTTTGCAAGGGATACACATTGTTCCGGGCGATCTCCCCGATGAACAGGGGCTTACCCACGGTGCTCGCCCAGTCCAGACGGTCCGCGATCAGGTATTCGTCCTCCACCGAGCCGTAGATGTGCATGTGGCAAATGTCGAACCCAGTCCCCCCGGTCATGTTGTAGAATGAGTCATAGCCCCATCCAAAGAGGTTCCCGCCACCAGTGCCCATGTCCACGATATGCGTCGTCCATGGGCAGATCCTCGAGCTGACATTCTCTGCCCACTCCCTGAACAGCACCTGATCCCCGTCCCAGTACGCAGCATTCATCTGGTTCGAGTCCGGTTCGTTCCAGCAGTCGTAGGCGAAGATGGCCGTGTGGTTGTCCATGGCATCGGTGGCGTTGATCAGGGCGCTCTCGTAGATGATGAAGTTCCTGAAGGCCGTCGAGGTCACGTCGAATGCATTGCCTGACCCGCCGAAGGTGTACGCTGGCCACTCCTGCGAACCCGCTAACGTCAGCTCCACATACACCTCATGCTCGGCTGCCTCGTGGAGCATGACGTCGATAACTTCCAAGAACATCGCCTGGTGATTCGTCCATGCAGTGTAAGCTATCCCGGTGGCCCACTTGTCCTGGAACCCTATCCGCACCAGGTTCAAATCGTAGTAGTTGCAGAGCCAGAAATACTGGTGCCACAGCTCGATCAATTCGTCGCATTCAAGCGTCCCTGTATCAGGCTCGGGGAAGTTCATGTTCTTGCCCCAGTACTGGACCTGCCCTTCGCAATGGGCTAGTACGGCGAAGACCAGGGCGGTCGACTCGTCCACTCCGACCAAACTGGAAGCACTTACTCCGCCGATGGTCAAATCCTCGCCGGAGACCTCGACGGTGCCCATAGCCAGTGCTGGTGTGGCGATTAGAAGCACGGCCAACAGGGCCAGAAGGGACTTGGTTGCGAGCGGCACGGTGTTTTGACCCTAGGCGGCGCCCTATGATAAATGCTTCTAGAGTTCGTCCCAGGAGGAGAGAAGTGCGGTTGAGCGGCGGGCCGGTTGAGGTTTCAGACATTGGGAGGACCGCCGCAGCGCCAGAGGATGGACCGATGAAAAGGTTTAAACCAACATCTCGATTTATTCCCTCGCCCATCCCCTGAGGTGTAACGTTTGGTTGCTTATCCCGACGACGTCATCGTTGAGCTGGAATGGAGAGCCAATGTCATCCGTAAGCACATAATAAGGATGACGCGCGCGGCCGGGTCCGGTCACCCTGGCGGCTCGCTGTCCTCGACGGACATCATCTCCGCCCTCTTCTTCAAGGTCATGCATCATCACCCCCAGGACCCGGCCTGGGAGGATAGGGACCGCTTCGTCCTCTCCAAGGGACATGCCGCGCCAGCCTATTACGCCGCCTTGGCCGAGAGCGGCTACTTCCCGACGGATGAGCTTCTCACCCTGCGCAAGCTGGGCAGCAGGCTTCAGGGCCACCCCAGCAAGGGCAAGCTCCCTGGGGTGGAGATGTCCACCGGATCCTTGGGTCAAGGGCTGAGCGTGACCAACGGGATGGCCTTGGCCGCCAAGCTGGACCGCAAGGCGCATCGGATCTACTGCCTCTGTGGGGACGGGGAGATGCAGAGCGGGCAGATCTGGGAGGCCGCCATGCTCGGAGCCCATTACGAGCTGGACAATATCACCGCCTTCCTGGACCGCAACAAGCTGCAGATCGACGGGCCCACGGAGAAGATCATGTCCCTGGAGCCCATCACGGACAAGTGGAAGGCTTTCGGCTGGCATGTCATCGAGATAGATGGACACAACATGCGCGAGATCCTCGAGGCCTGCGACAAGGCCAAGGAGGTGCGCAACAAGCCCACCATGGTCGTGGCCCATACGGTGAAGGGGAAGGGCGTCAGCTTCATGGAGAACGCCCTGTCCTTCCATGGAAAGGCCCCGAACGACGAGGAGACCAAGAATGCGCTGCGCGAACTGGGGGAAGAGCCATGAAATGGTCATACGCCTCGCAAAGGAAGGAGTACGGGCGTGCTTTGGTGGATCTGGGCAAGTCCCGCAAGGAGGTGGTGGTGCTGGACGCCGACCTCAGCGGCTCGACGCGCACCGCCGACTTCGCCAAGGAGTTCCCGGAGCACTTCTTCAACTGCGGCATCGCGGAGCAGAACATGATGGGCGTGGCCGCGGGCTTGGCCGCTTCCGGCAAGATAGTCTTCGCCTCCACCTTCGCGGTCTTCGCCACCGGGCGATGCTGGGACCAGATCCGGCAGTCCATCGCCTACCCTAAGATGAACGTCAAGATCTGCGCCACCCATGCTGGCATCACCGTCGGGGGGGACGGTGCCTCGCACCAGACGGGGGAGGACGTGGCGCTGATGCGCACCCTTCCCAATTTCACCGTGGGGGTGCCGGCGGACGCCATGGAAACCTACAAGATGACCAGGGCCTTCGCTGACTGGAACGGCCCATGCTACATGCGCATGGGACGCCTCGACTTCCCGGTGATCACGGAGGCGGAGTCGTCCTTCAAGATAGGGAAGGGCAGCCTCCTGCGCGACGGAGAGGACATCACCCTCATGGGATGCGGGATAATGGTGTCGCGCTGCCTGGAGGCCGCTGAGATCCTGGAGAGGAGGAACGTCTCCGCCCAGGTGATCAACATGTGCTCCATCAAGCCCTTGGACGAGGCGCTGGTCGCGGAGGCGGTCAAGCGGACCGGCGGGATCGTGACCGCCGAGGAGCATAACGTCGTCTCGGGCCTCGGGGCGGCCGTGGCCACGTATCTCGGCGAGCACGACCCGGTCCCGATGCGGCGCGTGGGCATGATGGACACCTTCGGCGAATCGGGCGAGGGCGAGGAACTCATGCGCAAGTACGGCCTCACGGCGGACAAGATCATCGAGGCGGCGGAAGAGGTCATGCGGAGGAGATGAGATGAAGATCTTCATTGACACGGCGAACCTGGATCAGATAAGGGAAGTGGACAGCTGGGGCATCCTTGATGGGGTAACGACGAACCCCTCCCTGGTGGCCAAGGAGAGCGGCGACTTCAAGACCAACATCCGCAAGATCTGCGAGATCGTGGGCGGTCCCGTCTCGGTGGAGGCCATGAGCACCTCTGCTGGGGACATCGTGAAGGAGGCCAAGGAGCTGGCCAAGATCCATATCAACGTGGTCATCAAGATCCCCATGACCGAGGAGGGCCTGAAGGCCACCAGCATGCTGGCGAAGGAAGGGATCAAGGTCAACATGACCCTGGTATTCAGCGCCAACCAGGCCCTGCTGGCGGCCAAGGCCGGCGCCGCCTACTTGTCGCCGTTCGTCGGCCGCCTCGACGACGTGGGGCAGGACGGCATGGACCTCATCGCGGAGATCATGGACATCCTGGACAATTACGACTACGCCACAGAGGTCATCGTGGCCTCGGTGCGCCATCCGATACATGTCACACAGGCCGCGAGGATGGGGGCGCACATCGCCACCATTCCCTATGACGTGCTGAAGAAGATGTTCAAGCATCCTCTGACCGACATAGGCATCGAGCGCTTCCAAAAGGATTGGGAGAAGGTTGAGAAGCGTTAAGCACTACTTCGAGCAATAACCATGGTAAGGTTAGCATGAACGCAATGAGCGCTGGCACCGAAGGTCAAGGGTTTTTCCAACCGAGCGAGGATTGAAAGCGTGCCAGACCTCGACGATTTCCTGGAACCCCTATTCAGGGGAGTGAAGGAGGTCATCGTGCCGAAGCCCCAGGTGACCGAGCAACTGGACCAGGAATGGAAGCAGTCCAAGATCAATTTGCCCAGCCCCAATATGCTCAGCAGCTACCGCAAGGGCCGTCTGCATGTCCACGAGTACGAGGAGGATTACCGGGTGCACATGGACAGGTATGACCCAGAGAAGCACGCCATACTGCACCTGGTGGACGACGCCCCCTTGCTGCTCATGGTCTGGGGCACGGTCAGCGCCCTTTCCACTGAGGCCCGTTCCGCCGCACATGGAAATAAGGAAAGGAGGTTCTCCGAACTGAAGATCGCCTTCAGGACGCGTATGATACTTGGAGCCCTGGTGATAATTATCGGCCTCCTTCTCGTTCTCTTCCCCACCTATTCCGCCGAGGCGCTCTTCTCCATCGTCCTGCCCCTCATCTTTGTCGGGTTAGGGGCGTTCACCATCTACGGGGGGATAGGGATGCGGAGGGAGCGGGGGGCGAGCGCCATTAAGATCGGGACCGGTGCCGTCATTCTCTTTCTAGGCGTTTGGATTTGGTTCAGCTGGGAGTCCGCCGCCACTGTCACCCTTATCATTGTTGCCGTCTGGTTCCTGGGCAGCGCTCTGCTCTCCCTGAGCTCGGCGCTTAAGGGTAGGCGGCTTTCAAGCGCGGGGTTTTGGCCTAAATTGGTGATGGGCTGCTTGTCCTTGGCATTGGGCATCGCCACCTTCGTCGCGCCCAAAGGGGTGCTTAGCCTGCTGATGATCATGCTGGGCGTGATCGCCATCCTGGCAGGAATCCTGCTTTTTTTGGACGGCCTGGGATTGAGAAGGGCGTCAAAGGATTACGCGAAGATGGCGAGCGATTAGGGAGGGGGAGCTGCCAGAAGGGAGAGGGCTCTCGGTTGCCTGATCCATTGCATTCCGCTTCCCAGCCTGACGGCTGCGTAAGCTAGATTATCCACAAGAATCGTGTTCGTTGCCGTGAGCACTCCCTTGAGCTCCGACGGAGGCGGACACCATCGAGGCTGTGGCGCGCCTGTACGAGGAGCGGTTCCGCACCAAGGCGCGCTTGGACGCACCCGGATAATGATTATATAGCTTCCAGTCGCGTTTAAAAGGGCGTGGTGGGCTGGGATTCGGATAGCAAGCTCATCGTCGCCACCATCGCCCTCGTGGTGCTGGTATCAGCCGTGGCCATGATGGTGGCCAACGTCGAATACTTTGATCTGGGGGAGGGAGGGGAGCCCTTAGGGCCTAAGGCGAACGCCGTCGCTGAGCTGTTGGCCTACACCCTCGTCCCCATCTTCATATTCTTGGCCTTGTGGCTCCTCCTCTCCTCCAGGAAGGGGAAGGGGATGAGAGAGAAGGTCCAGCCGAAGCCCGGAAGCGGGATCGCTGGCTTCATCGTCATACTGATGATCCTGGGGGCGGTCATCGTCTTCGCCGCGTTGACCGACGGGCAGATATTCGACGCATACCAGGACCCTCAGGACCAGAACGATCCAGGCGGGGAAGGAGAGCCGGAACCCGTCGTCACGCCGGACGGGGGGCAGGGCTCGCTGCTCATCGGCGCGTTCCTGATAGTCATCATCGTGCTGGCATTGGGCGGGGGCAGGAAGTACCTCCGGAAGAGGCCCGTCCTCGCCTCGCGCGCCGCCACCGCCCTGGAGATGAAGAAGGCCAGGGCCATCGTGGACAAGGCCGTGGAGGACCTTTACGCCGGGGAGGACGCGCGCAGCGTGATCGTCCGCGCCTATCAGCGCATGAGCCGCCTGATCAGCGGCAGGCTGCAGGACGCCCCTTACCTCACGCCGCGAGAGCTGGCGTCGTTGGCCGAGGAGAGGTTCGGTTGGCCGCGGAAGGCGACGGACGAGCTCACCTCCCTTTACGAAGAGGCTTGGTACAGCGACCATCAACTGAGCGAGGAGAAGAAGGAGAAGGCCCTGCGCTGCCTCAGGGAGATATCAGGCGCATTAGGAATGGAGGGAGGGGATGTTCGAGGCTCCGAAGCGCCCGCGCCGCTCCGATGAGATCTATTACGAAGGCATGGGCCTCGGCTACGAGGATGATTCCGGAGGGAGCGTGGCCCTGCTCGTCGGCCTCGGCTTCGTGGTGGTATTGGCGTTGCTGTCCTTCCCCTTCTTGGACGCGATAATTGTTGACACGGGGGTGAGGTGGGGGTTCCTGGTCACGGTCCTGGCTCTTTGTGCGCTAGCGCTCCTGTGGGCCGTGTACCCTAAGAGGGGATACCGACCCATGCCGCCCCTCTACAAGGAGACGGAGGAGGAGCCAGGAGCGGCGGAGCGGGAGATGGGCATGATCTCCAACGCTCTGGACGGATCCCCTTTCAGCCAGCTGCATGCCTATCTGGAGCTCAGGGAGATGCTGGTGCGGCGCTACATGCTCCTGCATCACCTCCCGCGGGTGGAGGCGGAGGCCGAGCTGGGCAATGGCCGGACCGCGCTCAGGGAACTGGGCGACGAGGACCTGGTCTGGCTCCTCAGATTCGATTTCAAGCGCGCTTACGAGCCCAGTCTCCTGGAGACGCCAGAGGGACAAGGGCTGGTGGCGGATTTCAATTCAAGATTCTCCGAGTTACTGAGGAAGTTGGAGGCGTTAGGTTGAGGACGGAGGAGCTGCAGTCGACGTGCCAAGGGATCATGGATGAGGTGGGCAAGGCCATCGTGGGCAAGCGCGAGGTCCTGGAACGGGTGATGATGGCTATGCTGTGCAACGGCCACGTGCTCTTCGAGGACTATCCAGGATTGGCCAAGACCATGATGGCCAATTGCTTCGCCCAGTCCTCGGGATGCGCCTTCAAGCGGGTGCAGTTCACCCCCGACCTCCTTCCGGCGGACATCACCGGCACTTACATACTGGACAGGCAGACGGGCAACTTCAGGCTGCGCCAGGGACCCATCTTCGCCAACATCCTCCTGGCGGACGAGATCAACCGCGCCCCGCCCAAGACGCAGGCCGCCCTGCTCGAGGCCATGCAGGAGCGCCAGGTGACCTTGGAGGGGGAAACGATGCCCCTCCCCCGGCCCTTCATCGTCCTGGCGACGCAGAACCCCATCGAGTACGAGGGCACCTACCCCCTGCCGGAGGCGCAGATAGACCGTTTCCTCATCCGCACCAGCGTCGGCTATCCCACGCAGGAGGAGGAGCGCGAGATCCTGCGACGGAGGAGGGCCCGGGGCAAGGAGGAGGTCTCGATGGAGCGGGTGTGCACGCCCGAGCGGATCGTGGAGATGCAGAAATTCGTGGACGGGATGCATGTCCAGGACGTCATCGAGGAGTACATCGTCAAGATCGTTGCGGCCACCAGATCGCATACCCAGGTGGAGGTGGGGGCGAGCCCGAGGGGCTCGCTGGCGCTCATGCGACTCTCCGCGGCGCGGGCCGCCCTGAAGGGGCGTGACTTCGTCCTGCCGGACGACGTGAAGGAAGTGGCCGTCCCGGCCTTGGCTCATCGCCTCATCCTCGCCGCCGACCCTTGGATCCGGGGGGTCAAGCCCCGATCGGTCGTGGAGACCATAATGAAAGACATCCCGGTGCCGAAGGTCGGTTGAATTGCGCAGCCGCTCCGGCGCCGCCCTGCTGCTGATGGCCTTCGCCTTCCTGTTCCTAGGCCTGGTCAGACTGCGCTGGGAGCTCCTCTCGCTCCTCATACCTCTGGCCTTGGTCCTCTATCTCACCTACCTGCTGAACCGCCCTCCCCTGATGGACCTGCGCTTCTCGCGCACCTTGGATACGGAGAAGCTACAGGAGGGAGAGGTGGTGGAGGTCACCTTGCGCATCGAGAACCAGGGCGAGCCCCTGGACTACGTGGAGCTGATCGACGCCATACCCGAATGGACGACGGTCGTCGAGGGCAGGGAGCGCTTCCCCCTCAGCCTCGGCGAGGGTGAGAGCAGCGTGGTCAAGTACAAGCTGCGCTTCGAGCGCCGCGGATCCTACGAGTTCGGCGACCTCTGGGCGAGATGGGCCGACCCCACCCTCATGGTCTCGAGGGAGCAACGGCTGCCCTATGAGAATCGCGTCCTCGTCCTGCCCAAGGTGCAGGACCTGAAGCGCTGCGGCCTGCGCCCTTCCCATCTCAGGGTGCACGTGGGCAACATACCATCCACCTCCCTGGGACCGGGCGCGGAGTTCTACTGCCTGAGGGAGTACGCCTCGGGAGACGAGTTCAAGCGCATCAATTGGAAGGCGACGGCGAAGCGGGACCGGGTGCAGGTCAACGACTTCCAGAGCGAGCGCTCCGGGGACGTGGTCATCCTGGTGGACGCGCGCAGCGGCATGTACGACGCCGACGCCAGGATGAGGATGGTGGACCAGGAGGTGGACGCCGCCACATCCCTAGCGTCCTATTTCCTCAAGGAGCGGAACCGCGTGGGGATATTGGTCCTCGGGGACACCATGGAGATCGTCCCGCTGGGATTCGGGAAGAGACAGTTCTACCGCGTGGTGGACCGTCTGCTGGCCGCCAGGCCAGGGGCCCTTCGGTCCACGCAGAGCATCGGCATGGTCATGGGGCGTTACTTCCCCAGCTCCTCCATGGTCCTGGCGATAACGCCCCTGGAGGACAAGAGGATCGCGAACAGCCTCATCGAGCTGGGAAGCAGGGGACATGAGGTGTTCGTGCTCTCCCTGGACACTATGCCGCTCGAGGTCGGGAAGATGCCCGCAGGGGAGGCCGGGGAGGTGGCGGAGAGGATGCACCATGTACGGAGGACGGACGTCTTGGCAGAGCTGGGCCGCTATTGCCGCGTCATGGACTGGGACCCGCGCGTGCCGTTGTCCAAGTACTTCATGGAGGGGAGAACATCGTTCGGCCACGGAAGGTGAGCTCCCTGCTGCAGGGGGCGAAAGCCCTGGTCCTGCTGGCACTGGTCTCCGTCGGTCTGGGGGCTATGCTATCCTCCAACTCGCTCCAGGCCGCCCTGGCGCTGGGAGCGTTGAACGCCCTGTTGGCGGCGCTCTATGGTTGGGCGTTGGTTCGTGATCGCCAGACCGAGTTCTCCTTGGGAGCCGGGGCCAGCCTGGTGCTCAACACCTCCGCGATCGTCCTCTTGGCCGGGGAGGGCCTGGCGGCGCCCTGGGCCGCCTTCGGGGTAGGGCTGGTCGCCCTGATGTCCGGGAACCATACCTGCCGCTCCGCCGACGTGCTCGAGGTCAAGCGCCATGACGGCGCCGGGACAGAGGAGGTGTTCTACGTCGCTGCCAGAAGGGGATACCTGCGCATCCTGCTCTTCGTGGGCCTGGTGATGCTCGTCTCCCTGTTCTTACTCCTCCTGTCGCTGAACGCGCAGCTGGGGGCCATGCCCTCCTGGGCCTTCGCCGCCCTGGCGCTGGCGGCCATGGTGGCCTTGGCCATCCTAGCCAGGGTCCGTCACAGTGAGGAGTAGGCTAAATTCCATATACGCCGGCATGCTTGGTGGTCCCGTGAAGGATTGCGACTTCCTGGTGGTGGGTGCGGGCCCGGCGGGCACGACCTTCGCCGCCGAGACGGCCGAGCGCGCGCGGGTGGTGGTCGTGGAGGAACATGAGGAGATCGGCCTGCCGGTGCAGTGCACTGGCCTGATCGCGCCCCGAGTGGCTCAGATGGCTTCGGCCGAAGAAACGGTCCTGAGCCGGCTGCGCGGAGCCTACTTCCACTTCCCCGGCGGGGAGGTGTTGGAGGTGCGCTCCAAGGAGACCAAAGCCGTGGTGGTGGACCGGGCCTCCTTCGACAAGATATGCGCCGGACGCGCGCTGGACGCGGGCGCGGAGCTAATCCTGGGGGAGAGGTTCGTCTCCGCCGACCTCTCCGATGGGGCGATGGTGAGGTGCAAGGGCGCGCACCGCTTCCATGAGTATCGGGCGAGCTTGATAGTGGGCGCGGACGGTTACAAATCAAACGTGGCAAAATGCGCTGGCCTCGGTCCCCCCAAGGATCAGGTCCGGGGGGTGCAGATGGACCTGCGCCATCGCGACGAGGAGCAGGACATGCTCAACGTCTACCTGGGAAAGAAGGTCGCGCCTGGCTTCTTCGCCTGGAGGATCCCGTGCGGGGACATGACGCGCGTGGGCCTCTGCGCCACAGTGCGCCACGAGACCCCTCTCACCTACCTCAATCCGCTGCTGGTGAAGCTGGGCCTCGATGGGAAGGAGAGGCTGCGCGTGATCTCCGGGCTCATACCCATAGGCCCTCCCCCGAGGACGTATTCCGCGCATGCCCTGATCATCGGGGACGCTGCGGGTCAGGCGAAGCCCTTGAGCGGCGGCGGCCTGTACACGGGGATGGTCGCCGCCAAGTGCGCGGCCGTCACCGCCCTGGACTGCCTGGCGACGGGAGACTTCAGCGGCCTGGCCCTCTCCGCCTACCAGGAGCGCTGGAAGGGCGAGATAGGTCGCGAGCTGGACCGCGGCTACCTCATCCGCCGTTCTTACCTCAGGCTGAGCGACCGGAAGCTGGGCGAGGTGGGGCGGATACTGTCCAAGGGGGATGTCCCTAGTATATTGGCCCAGGCGGACATCGATTCCCCCTCGGTCATGGCACCGCAGGTGCTCAAGGCAGCTCCATCCCTGGTCAGGTTCGCCCCTTCCTTCCTAGGTTCGCTGTTCTCCCGGTCCAACGCAATAAATGACAAATAGGCGTGATTTTTTCCCGAGTACGACATGAGGATGGCCAAGGTGCCCCGCGAGAGGGCAGAGGAACTCCGGCGCAGGATCCAGGCCCTGGACGGGCTGCGCAAGGACGTCCGCATCCTGGAGGACGGCGAGGACGTCCTCATCCCTTTGCGGGAGGGTTTCGAGGACCATATGGCCCACAGGCTGGGAGTGGAGGTGGTGCAGGGCGAGCCCCGTTCCCGCTCCTTCTACGTCCCTCCCTTCGAGCAGGTGCAGAGGGACCTGGCCCTCCCCAAATACCTCGAGGGATACCTGCCCAGGAAATGGGAGCTGCTGGGGGACGTCCTGGTCATTCGCATCCCCTCCGAGCTGGCTGGAATAAGGTATCAGGTGGCGGGCTCCTACGCCAAGGTGTTGGGGGCCAGGACCGTCTGCCAAGAGGTGGGGGCGGTCACGGGGGTGCACCGCACGCCGCAGGTCGAGGTGGTCTGGGGCGATGGGACGGAGACGGTGCACAAGGAGAACGGCATCCTCTATAAACTGGACGTGGCCAAGGTCATGTTCTCCTCAGGCAACGTAGCGGAAAAGAGGCGCATGTCCATGCTGGACTGCAGCGGGGAGGTGGTGGTGGACATGTTCGCCGGCATCGGCTATTTCACCTTGCCCTTGGCGGTGCACGCCCGCGCGAAGAAGGTGGTGGCCTGCGAGATCAATCCCGTGGCCTTCGGATACCTGACGGAGAATGTGCCCTTGAACCGGGTGGAGGGAGTGGTGCAGCCGTTCCTGGGCGATAACCGCGACCTCCCGGGCGAGGGGTTCGCTGACCGGGTGCTCATGGGGTACGTGGGAACGACGCACGAGTTCTTGCCCAAGGCCTTCTCCCTGGTGAGGCCAGGAGGCATCATCCATTATCATGAGACATGTCCCATCGACGAATGGCCCCAGAGGCCCCTGCGGAGGCTGAGGGAGGGAGCGCAGGGTAGGAGGCTGGAGATCCTCCATCAGGAAGAGGTGAAGTCCTACGCTCCCGCCATATCCCATTACGTGATCGACGTCAAGGTGCTGGACTGATCATGCCTTGCGCACGAGGCTCTCGGAGGCCCCGCTGGCCGTCAGCACGTTCCTCAACGCCTCGTCGTACCCTGGCCCCTCGCTGTCCAGAAGGGACTTGGCGAATTCCGCGAGGTATTTGCCATAATCCCTCTCCTCAGCGGTGAACTGCCAGCTGCGCCCCTCCGCCTCCCCGACCGCCGTGAGGAAGCCGTAGACCACCGCCTTTCCCCGATGCTCCTTGGGCCGGGCGCGGTCGATGGCCCGGAGCATGCCTGCCTTGCCCTCGGTCTTGAAGGCCCGGGCGAGGTCGTCCGCCAGCGAGCCGATCAGCCCGCGGGACGAGTACTGGGGGAGCTTGTCCACGATGCCTCTGACCCTTTGCAGGCGATAGGCCTCCTGGACCATCTGACCCGGGGGCATGCTGGACCCTTGCTCCAGCAACGGCCTCCAGATCTCCGGGGAAGCGACCTGGCCCAGCAGCGCGTCCCTCTGCTCGGACCAGAGGTCCGAGACCACCTTGGCCGTCTGCTCGGAGGAGGAAATGACCACCATGGGCTTGGAGCGGACCAGGCCGGAAATGGCAGTGACCTCGGCCTCGCTCCCCTTGAGCGCCTTGATGAAGGCCTCCTTGTCCTTGCCATAGCAACCGTTCCCCAGGATGTAGAGCTCCCCGGAGGTGCGGCGCAGCGCCGCCTTCCTCTCTCCCAGAAAGCGGTCGATGAGCGTGGCGTCGTCCACCGTCCCCTTCTTGTACGCGTCCCTCAGATCGGAGCTCATGGAGAAGGGCGCCTTGGTGGCGCAGTCGGAATGGGAGACGCAGGCGGGGGCGTAGCGCACCTCCACCGTGAAGTCGTCCGCGGGATCGCGCGCGGCGATCCTCGAGGTCAGGCTGTGCAGGAGATTCACATCGCCCGCGCACTCAGAGCATATGGAGATGACCTTGCTGGCCGACTTCCAGCCCAGGACGAGGGCGATCGGAGCCCCCGGATGACCGCACGAGTCGTCCGCGGACAGCTCGTAGGGGGCGTTGCTCAGCGTCTCCTGGACGAATCCCTTGGGAGCTTTGGATCCGTCGGAACACTTCAGTCCCCCCTCCTCGGAATAGATGTGGAGATCCTCGTCCCTGGCGATGTCCCAGAAGGCTAGGAGGCGCAGGTCTGGATCGTCGAAGTACTGCGCCCCGATCATCTTCTCGGGGTCCACCTTCCCTCGCACCGCGAAGGACACGTCCCCCACCGGCAACTTCCTCACCGTCAAGAAAGGTATCTTGCCAGATGCGGAGAGCGATATGGTGGCGGCGTAGGCGCGCACCAGCTGGTCGCCGTGTGCGGCGAGGTCGATGAGGGACTCGGCATCGCCCTTGTACCTCTGGACCTTCTCCATCTTCTTGAGGAGCTTATCGAAGGGGCACTTGCGGCAGGCCTGGTCGCATTTGGGCAGCAGGAGGGAAGGATCCTCGGCCAGACGGCTCGATTTGTCCAGGAGGTCCCTCTCCAGGCCCTTGGGGGTGGCCTTTACCCCGCGGAAGCGGACCTTTCTACGCATGAGTTGGGCGAGGTGATGGAAGCGATATGTATCTTTTCTCTTAGGTACGGGGAGACACGAAACTTTGACTAGTCGCAGGTGGCTTATGTCAAGCTGAGGGGATGCGATGCCGGAGCTGAAGGCTTATACGGAAGGCTACGTCAAAGGGTACGAGGAAGGGCTCAGGGAGGCCTTTGAGGAGTTCCTTTCCTTGACCAACAAGGGGTACACGGGCCGCGAGATGCAGATCCTGGCCAAGGGCCAGCGCACTGCCATCATGGAGAAGGTGGAGCGCCGGCGCAGGAAGATGCTGGCGGAGATGGAGTTCGCCGAGCCCATCGAGGAGGCGGCCTCCCGGTCCAAGCCCCCCGCTGCTCCGGCCATAGCTCCCGGCCCCGTCGCTGCTCCCCCTCAGAGCGTCGACCTTCAGCCCGGGGGCATCTATGTGCTCAAGGACCGCAGCCTGGAAGGGCCAATGGCCTCGCTCCGGACGCAACTCTCTTCCGGAGGGAGGGCGCTTTGCATCCTACGCACCCATCCAGATGCCCTGCGCAAGCGCTTCGGCATCGAATGCCAGATGGTCTGGCTCACTAAAACGGAATCCTGCCCCCCCGAGGACGCGTCGAGGCTGGAGTTCGTGTCGCCCACGGACCTGCCGCGCATCAACACCATGATCAAGTCCTTCCTGGGAGAGAACAAGGGCGGCTACGTCCTCCTGGAAGGTATGGAGTACCTGGTCACGCAGAACGAGTTCAAGAATGTGCTCAAGTTCCTTCAAGTGATCCGGGACCAGGTAATACTGGCCAAGGGCGTGATGATGGTCCCTCTGGACCCCAGCGTGCTCGAGGAAAGGGACCTCAAGGCCTTGGAAAGGGAGATGGCCTGAATCAGCTAAGACAAGAGAATAAGGCTGGCTCTGAGCTCCGACCGCTCACCGTCCTCCGGTGAGATCACCTGCTCATGTAGATCTCGATGGAGGAAACGTTCGCCGAGGCTCCGCTCTCGCTCTTGAGGACCTCTGTGTCTATCTTGATGTCCCTGATCGACGCCTCTTGGATGAAGCGGTGCCTGACGATCTCCGCGACGTCCACCGCCCGGCTGATGGCCCTGCCCCTCGCCTTGATGGCCACTTGGTCGTTGCCGTTGTTGAACTGGGTCACCACAGCGAGCACGTAGTTCATTGTGGGCTTGTTGCCGATGTAGACCGTGTTCTCTTCCGCCACTGACCGAAGCCCTCCTGCGCTGCCTTTCATTATCATACCCGAGTTCCATATATAAATTTTCTTGCCTCTGGCCCCCTCCTGGCCCTGCAAGTTTCATAGGAGCGCCGTCCACGCCCGACGATGGCGCAAGTCATGGCTCGAGATAGCTCGGCCGGGGGCCGGACCTCTTCCTGACCTCCTTCTCCACTTCCCTCTTCAGCTCGTGGCCGGAGACGTGCATGAGGGTATCGCCCAGGTCATCCTCCCGGGCCATGCTAGCCAGGCAAGGGTAGTGATGGTGCAGGAGTCCCGCGCGCGCCACCGCCTCGTCAAGGGGCACGCCCTCCAGTTCCCTGGCCACGAAATCAGTGCAGCCACATGGCGCCCCTCGGCGGACGATGAGCCTGCCGACCGTCCTGCCATCGTAGCTCTCCAGCTCCACGCTGGGGGCGCCGAAGCGACGGACGAACTCGTCGGTGATGGGCTCCTCTGTCTCCCTGAGAGAGCACAGGGGGCGGGGAAAGGTTGACGCGACGCCCATATTCATTAACGACTTGGCTACCCGGTTCGCCTCCCCCAACGGGACCCAGGAGGAGCTGTCTATGGGCGCGATGACCGCCCTCGCGCCGCTCATCTGCACCAGATCGGGAAGCAACTGCATGGAGCTTGGGTGCTCCGAGAGGAAGAGGACCATATCAGCGCCAGGAACCTCCGCAGGAAGGAATGAGGAGGCGTCGTCGATGAGCATAGGCAGCTCTGAGCTCAGGGCGACCCTGCTCAATGACCAGTGCTCCGGTGCCGCCGAGATGATATGGCTCCATGTGCGCTCTCCCCACCTGCCCTGCGTTACCACCAATATCCTGTAGGTTCCGTTCTCTCCTGGGCCAGCTCTCTGCAGAGCCTTCCTCGCAGGTGCGGTCGCGGACCGTACCTCCGTGGTAGAAGGAGGTGGCTCAAGCTTCATCAGCTTGCCCATTAAGACCTGCATTGATTGGTCGTCCAGGCTCCCACTGAGCCTCAGGGAGTTCACATCCTTGCCCTTCTCGATCGGACCATGTTCCGCCTCGATCAGGACCGAATCCTGGCCATAGGAGACCCTGATCCTCTCGAACGCCTTCCTCTCGGACGAGCTCACCCCCGAATACGAGATGATTATAGGGAGGTAGTCCAGGCTGAGGCCTAAGTGCCCGCACCATGATTGGAGGTAATGGATGAGCTCCTCCCCCTTCATGGGACGGGAGAGCTCGATGCGCGTTCCCCTCACCTTGCGTTCCCATCCTCAGGGATAGATGCCTCTGAGCTCCAGGGCTCGGGCGACCTCTCCCAGCGCCAGCATGTATGCGGCTGTGCGCATGTCCACCTTCTTCTCCTTCGAGATCTTGTACACCGGGGCGAAAGCATTGATCATGATGGCCCTGAGTCTCTCCTTGATCTCGTCCACGCTCCAGAAGAAGAACTGCAGGTCCTGCACCCATTCGAAGTAGGATGCGGTGACGCCGCCGGCGTTCGCCAGTATGTCGGGTACGAGCATGATGCCGTTCTTGTACAATATTGCGTCCGCCTCCGGCGTCGTCGGCCCGTTCGCTCCTTCGGCCACGATCTTGGCCTTGATCCTCTTGGCGTTGTCCTTGGTGATGACGTGTTCTAAAGCCGCCGGCACCAAGATGTCCACGTCCAGCTCCAGGAGCTTCTCGTTGCTGATTTCCCTGCTGCCGGGGAATCCCACTACGCTGCCGCCCTTCTTCTTGAACTCATGCACCCTCATGGGGTCCAAGCCTTTGGGATCGTATATTCCACCAGTGGAGTCGCTGACCGCGACGACGGTGCAGCCGGCCTCCTGGAAGAGCAGGCGGGCAGCATGCCAGCCCACGTTCCCGAAGCCCTGTACCGCGACCGTCGCCCCCCTGATGTCCAGCTTCTTGGCCTTGCAGGCCTCCTGGATGACGCACATGACGCCCCGGGCGGTGGCCTCCTCCCTTCCCTGGGAGCCGCCTATCTGGATGGGCTTGCCGGTGACTATGCCCGGTACGCAGTGGCCGACGCTCATGGAGAAGGTGTCCATGATCCAGGCCATGGTCTGCCCGTCCGTGTAGACGTCCGGCGCCGGGATGTCCTCCTGCGGACCGATGATGATGGATATCTCGCTGGCATACCGCCTTGTCAGGCGCTCCAGCTCCCCCCGGCTGAGCTTCTTCACGTCGCACACCACTCCGCCATACGCTCCGCCGTAGGGAATGCCCACCACGGCGCACTTCCAGGACATCCACATGGACAGTGCCCTGATCTCGTCCAAGGTGACCTCGGGATGGTACCTTATGCCGCCCTTGCACGGCCCTCGGACGGAGGAGTGCTGCACCCTAAAGCCCTGGAACATGTGCACAGTACCATCGTCCATCTTGACCGGGAAATTGACGATCAACTCGCGCCTAGGGGTCTTCAGGACCTCGATGATGCCCTCGTCGAGGCCTATCATCTTTCCTACCCGCTCCACGTGCTGCTTAGCCACTACGTAAGGATTAGGACCGCTCATTAGCCCACCTCGCTCATCAAATGGCGCTCTCGGTATTTTATAATGAAGGCGGCTGGGACGCTGGCTCCTTTTTCTGGATTCTTCGCTGAATCGCGTATGGAACAGATGCCACACGCCTTCTTTCGCATGGTTTATTAGACCCCGGACGTCAATTGCACGGTCACCATGCGCAACTCGGAGATCGCCACGATCCTCTACGAAGTGGCGGACCTGCTCGAGCTCAAGGGGATAGCGTTCAAGCCCAACGCCTACCGGAAGGCAGCCCGCAGCATCGAGGAAATGAAGCAGGACCTCGAGGAGTATCGCAGGACGGCGAACCTGCAGGACATCCCGGGGGTGGGGGAGGCCATCGCCAAGAAGGTGGAGGAGCTCCTCGACACGGGAAGATTGCGTTACCTAGACGAGCTAATGGAGGATCTTCCAACGGGACTGTTGCAGCTGATGGACGTCCCGGACATCGGGCCGAAGACGGCGATGCACCTGTATAAAGAGCTCAGGGTGACCAACCTGGACGAGCTGAAGGCGGCGGCGGCCTCGCATCAGATCCGCGAGCTGAAGGGTTTCGGCCCGAAGTCGGAGGAGCGCATCTTACAGGGCATAGCCGTGCTGGAAAGGAGGAGCGGACGCATGCTCCTGGGGCAGGCGCACCCCATCGCGGAGAGGCTGCGCTCGTACGTGAAGGAGGGGGCGGGCCTGAGGCTCATAAGCCTGGGAGGATCGCTTCGTCGCATGAAGGAGACCATCGGGGACATCGACCTCCTGGCCGGGAGCGAAAGCCCGGACGTGGTCATGGACGTCTTCTCCTCCTACCCCGATGTGGAGGAGGTGCTGGAGCGCGGTCCGACCAAGTCCGTGGTGAGGCTCAAGGACGGAACGCAGGTGGACCTGCGCGTCGTAAGGGAGAGGGAGTATGGAGCGGCCTTGCAATACTTCACCGGCAACAAGGAGCACAACGTCGTGCTCCGTTCCTTGGCCAGCGATAAGGGCATGAAGCTTAACGAGTACGGCCTGTTCAGGAAGGAAACGAACGAGGTCGTGGCCAGCGAGAGGGAGGAGGACATCTATCATGCGTTGGGCCTGGAGATGATGCCCCCAGAGCTGCGCGAGAACCGGGGGGAGATCGAGGCCTCGAGGAAGGGGCTTCTTCCCGAGCTGGTGGAGCTCAGCGACATCAAGGGCGACTTCCACGCGCACACCCTGGCCAGCGACGGCTCCGCCACGATCGAGGAGATGGCCTTCGCCGCCAAGCGCAAGGGGTACGAGTACCTGGGCATAACGGACCACTCGCAGTCGCTAAAAGTGGCCAATGGCCTCAGCATCGAGAGGCTGAGGGGCAACATGGACATCGCCCGCAGCATCAGCGAGAGGGTCGAGGGAGTGAAGGTCCTGATCGGCGCGGAGGTGGAGATCCTCGGGGACGGCAAGCTGGACTATCCGGACGATGTGCTGGAGGAGCTGGACTATGTGATCGGCGCCGTGCACACCAAGTTCTCCATGAGCGAGGGGGAGATGACGGACCGACTCCTGACGGCGCTTTCCAACGAGCACTTGACCATCCTGGCCCATCCTACGGGCAGGGTCCTGGAGCAAAGGGAGCCCTACGCCTTCGACATGGAGAAGGTATTGCGGGCGGCGAGGGATAACGATGCGTGCCTGGAGCTGAACGCCCGCCCGGAGCGCCTGGACCTTGGCGACCTGAACTGCATGCGCGCGAGGGAGATGGGGGTGAGGATGGCCATAGGCACGGACGCCCACTCCGTGCCGCAGCTGGATTACATGCTCTATGGCGTGGCGACGGCGCGCAGGGGCTGGCTGGGGGCGAAGGATGTGCTGAACTGCCTGTCCCTTGCGGACCTGGTAGACCTCCTGCGCCGTTGAGCCTGGGACTTCCCAGACAACGTTTATCAGGGACAAGCAGGATACGCTAATCTGGTGCGAGAAGTGGACCTGAGGGAGATAGCTAACGGCATCCGGAGCATGCAGATCCGTGGGGCAGCGGAGATCGCCAGGAAGGCGGCCGAAGCCCTGATGCAGATAGCCTTGGATTACAAAGGCAAGGATTCTGAGGAGCTGTGGGCCCTCCTGCAGCATGGCAAGGAGGAGCTGCTCGCCTCGCGACCCACCGCGGTGTCGCTTTGGAACGGCGTGCAGTCGGTCTTCAAGGGCGCTTCGCCCTCCCTGAAGGCGGAGGAGCTGCGGTCCCTGGTCATCTCCAATGCCGGCTCTTTCATCTCGCGCTCCCGGCAGGCGGTGGAGATCATCGGGCGCATCGGCTCCAAGCGCATCCGTGACGGGGACAGGGTGCTCACGCACTGCAACTCCAAGGCGGCCCTCAGCGTCATCATCCAGGCGCATCGGGATGGGAAGAGGATCGAGGCCTTCGCCACCGAGTCCCGTCCTTGGAGGCAGGGGCTCCTGACGGTCAGGGAACTGAGCTCGGCCGGCCTCAGGTCCACCATGATCGTGGACTCCGCAGCCCGCTGGCTGATGAAGGACATCGATGTCGTGGTGGTGGGAGCGGACACCATCTGCTCCAACGGGGCGCTCATCAACAAGATCGGTACGTCCCAGATCGCCCTGGCGGCGCACGAGGCCCGCGTCCCCTTCCTGGTGGCGGCCGAGACCTTTAAGTTCTCGCCCAAGACCATGTACGGCGAGCTGGTGGAGATCGAGGAGCGCGATTCCTCGGAGGTGGTGAGGGCGGAGGAGGTGCCCGAGGGCACTCGCATCCTGAACCCCGTGTTCGATGCCACCCCGACCGAGTACATCGACGCCATCATCACCGAGGTGGGCGTGGTGCCGCCCTCTGCCGCCTACGAAATTATTGTCAGGGAACTGGGGCATGAGTTCATTTTCGACAGGAACGAGAAGTGGTGATATCATGGATTACTCCGAGAAATACCTGCATCTAGGGGAGAAGGTGGACCTGGACGCGAACGTCGTCTGCGTGTACAAGGTCAAGACGGACCTGCCCATGAGGACCGCCGCGGCGGCTATCGCCACGGAGCAGTCCACTGGGACGTGGACCGACGTGAGCACCCTGGACGATAGGATATTCGAGGCCTATGGCGGCAAGGTCATCGAGGTCAAGAAGGACCGATGCACCATCGCCTTCCCCATCGAGGACTTCTCCTTGGACATCGGCGGCGTGCCCCAGATCATGAGCGTCGTCTGCGGCAACCTGTTCGGGCTGGATGCCCTGCATGGCGTCCGCCTGGAGGACTGCGTCTTCCCTAAAAGCATGATCAAGGAGTTCAGAGGCCCCAAGTTCGGCATCGCCGGGATGAGGAAGGCCCTCAAGCGCCCGGAGAAGCCTCTGGTGGGGACCATAGTCAAGCCCAAGATCGGCCTGCCCCCCAAGGGATATCACGATTACATCTACGACGCGGGCATGGGCGGCCTGACCAACGGCAAGGATGACGAGACCCTCAGCAACCAACGGTTCTGCCCCCTAGAGGAGAGGGTGGTGGCGATCGCGCAGGCCATCGATGAGGTGAAGCAGGAGAGCGGCCACCGCATGATGCACGCCATCAACGTGACCACCCGGGGCGACAAGATTCTCGAGGTCGCGGAGAGGGCGCAGGAGCTGGGCGCGAGCGAGCTCATGGTGGACGTGCTGACGGCGGGGTTCGCCGCCGTGCAGGTGCTGGCCGAGGACCCGTCCATCAAATTGCCCATCCACGTGCACAGGACATTCCATGCGGCGTTCACCCGCGACCCCTACCATGGGGTGGCGTGGAGCGTCTTCACCAAGCTGACGCGCATGTGCGGCGGGGACGCCGTGCACATCGGGACGTTCGGCGTTGGCAAGATGCACGGTGACGCCGAGGAGGACCTTGCTTCGCAGAAGGCGTGCAGGGAGAAGATGGGCTCGCTCAAGCCAGTGATGAGCGTGTGCTCGGGCGGGGTGCACCCCGCCCTGGTGGAAAAGCTGGTCAAGATCGGCGGTAAGGACATTCAGATACAGGCGGGAGGGGGCGTCTCCGGGCATCCCAAAGGCGTGCGCGGAGGCGCGATGGCCTTGGCTCAGGCGGTGGACGCAGCCTCTGCGGGCATCCCGGCCAAGAGGTATGCCAAGGACCATGAGGAGCTGCGCCTGGCATTGGAGAAGTGGGGATCAAGATGAAGCTGAAGGCCAAGTACATCGACATGGACACGGGCGAGCTGACTGCCTTGCTGCATGTGAACGACAGCACCGAGATAGGGGTGCGCGAGCAAGACCGCATCAAGCTCAAGCATGAGAACGAGACGGTTACGGCCATAGTCCATACCACGGAGAGGTACCTCAAGCCCGGGGAGGTGGGCCTCCTGGGAAAGGCCTTCCAGTTCATCGGGCCCGAGGTGGGTGAGGTCCTGGAGGTCATGGCCACCGGCAAGCCGGAGTCGGTGGAATACATACGCAAGAAGATGGACGGACTGGAGCTCAGCACGCAGGAGATCCGCACCTTGGTCAACGACATCTGCGAACACAACCTGTCCCAGGTGGAGCTGAGCGCCTATGTCACGGCGCTGCACATCAACGGCATGAACATCCGCGAGACGGTGGACCTCACCCAGGCGATGGTGGAGACGGGCGAGACCATCGAGTTCGACCGCGGTCCGGTCTTCGACTTCCATTCCGTGGGAGGCGTACCTGGGAACAAGGTCACGCTGCTCGTGGTCCCGATCGTGGCCGCGGCTGGCCTGCTCATACCCAAGACGTCCTCGAGGGCCATAAGCTCGGCCGCCGGCACGGCGGACATCGTGGAGGTCTTCGCCAACGTCAACTTCGACGCCAAGAAGCTGAAGAGCATCGCCGAGTCCGTCGGGGGGATAATGGCCTGGGGCGGGGGGCTGAACCTGGCTCCCGCGGACGACATCATCATCCGCGTGGAGTATCCGCTGGGAGTGGACCCTCACGCCCAGCTGCTGGCCAGCGTCATGTCCAAGAAGAAGGCGGTCGGGGCGGATTACCTCCTGGTCGACATCCCCATGGGTCTGGGCACCAAGGTCCCCACCATGGAGATGGCCAAGCAGTACGCGCACGACTTCATAGAGCTGGGCGACAAGCTGGGCATGAGGGTGGAGTGCGCCATCACCTATGGCGGCCAGCCGGTGGGAAGGGCCATCGGACCCGCTCTCGAGGCCCGCGAGGCCATCGCCATACTGGAGGGGTCGAAATCGCCCAACAGCGTCATAGAGAAGACGCTCACCCTAGCGGGCATCCTGCTGGAGATGGGGGGCATACCTCGGGGCTATGATCGCGCCCGAGAGATACTGGAATCGGGCAAGGCCTTGCAGAAGTTCCGGGAGATGGTCAAGGCGCAGGGCGGGAACGGCGACATCAAGTCCGAGGACATCAAGATCGGCAAGTTCAAGGCGGAGGTGCTGGCCAAGAAGTCCGGCTACCTCGGCTCCATAATGAACAAGCAGCTGGTGAAGATCGCTCGAGCTGCTGGCTCCCCCAAGGACAAGGGAGCAGGGCTGATCATCTTCAAGAAGGCCGGCAGCAAGGTGGACGCCGGCGAGCCCCTCTACACCATATACGCGGACAACGAGAACAAGCTCAACGAGGCCGTGTCCCTGGCCAAGAAGCTGGAGCCGATGGTGGTGGAGGGCATGGTCCTGGCCAGGATGCCGGGCATCACCCGCTTCCAGGTCTGACCCTGCGCTCGCTGCGGCGCTGCTCGCCGATGGCCTCGGCGAGGGTGCGCTCCCCCTTGGCCACGGAATGCGCCAGATCCGAGGAGATGGTCACGCTGCCCTGGCTCTCGATGCGTGAGAGCCTCTGGATGTCGCGGACCTCCCCGGGCGTCGGCATGACGGGGGGCGGTTGCTCCACTCGCACCCCCTTGGACATGGCTATGCGCTTGGCCGCCTCCACGTCCGGCTGCTCGGAGCGGACGGTGGTGCCGGTCTCGTCCACCACCTCCACCTCATCGAACTGGTCCCAGATGGCGCGGATGATGCGGCTGCCCTTCGTGGGGTCGCCGTCACCGACCCGGGCGATGGACCTCGAATAGGTGAGGCAACGGAGGAGCTTGGAGAGGGCCTCTGGAACGGTCTCCGGCGCCTTGACCGTCTCCGTCGCCAAGAGCTTGCCCTCCCCGAAGATGGCCACGCCGACGTTCTTCCCCGGGTCGATGCCCACCACTATGGTGCGATACCTGATCCCGCCCATCAGGAGGCAGCGGGCCGTATTGATGGCCTCCTCGGGATCCCTCTCGACCACCACGTTCCCGAAGTTGACGCTCCCCCTCTCCGCCTCGGTGGTGATGACCACCCCGACCGTGGGAGGCACGGACCCTTCGCGCCCCAAGGAGACGAACGGCTCGCCCTTCTCTTTGAGGAGGCGTACGACCTCGTAGAAGAAGCGGAAATCCTCGGTGTAGAGGCCGATGACCTTCATGCGTTCGATGAAGTGGATGCCATTGGCTTAAGGGTTCGCTAGGCTCATTCTGCCGCCCCTTATCCTCGGCTCCTCGCTCCGACCCGGTCCGCTTTCTCGCTTAGGATTGCCTTGAGCGCGAAATAGCCTATCGCGCTGAAGATGGCGAAGAGGGCCACCCCTCCCCAGAGCAGGAAGGGCTGTAGCTTGAACGCGTCGAAGAGCACGCCGCCCACGAACGGTCCGAGGGACCAGCCGGTGGAGGTGAAGAGGCCGAAGATGCCCATGTAGCGTCCGCGCTCGTTCTCCGGGGAGAGGTTGGCCACCAGGTTCATGGACGAGGGGGAGGTGATGATCTCCCCCAGGGTGATCACGACCATGCTCCCCGCCAGCATCCAGAAGTCCGAGGCGAAGGCCACGGAGAAGTAGCCGACCGCGTACACCAGGGAGCCGACCGCCGTGACCGTGGTCATGCGGAACCGCACTATGAAGCGCGCCAGCGGGAGCTGCGCCAGCACCACGATGATGCCGTTGATGGCGTACAGGTACCCCACCTCGGTCACGGTAACGCCCACCACGCTCTCCGAGTACACCGAGTACACGGAGGACATCTGCGCCATCACCAGCCAGAGGAAGATGGAGAAGAAGCTGAAGAGCAGGAAGGGCGTGGCGTGCTCCCTCAGATCCTTCAGGTCCCGGAAGGAGAGGCGCTTGCGCTCCAGGTTCCTCTGGGAGGACTCGCTCACGAACATGAATATGATGAAGGCCACGGCGGCGCTGCTCAGGGCCGTGAGCAGGTAGAGGGTGCTGTACCCCATTATGGCCAGCAGCCCGCCCAGCAAGGGCCCGAGCGTCCAGCCGATGTTCTGCCCTATGCGCAGCAGCCCGTACGCCTCCAACCTCTTGCTCGGCTCTACCACGTCCGCCACCATGGCGTTGGTGGCCGGTTCGAAGAGCGACCCGACGAACGAGGAGCAGACGATGAGGGCGGCGATGCTCAGGAAATCGTTGGTGTAGGCGATGACCAGGCTTATCCCCAGGAACACCAGGGCCCTAGTGGCCATCGCCAGGATCATGATCTTGCGGCGGCCGAAGCGGTCCGCGACCTCGCCACCGACGATCTGGCCGATAGCCCCGACGCCGGCGGAGACCAGGAAGACCATGCCGATGGTGGTCATGGAGATGCCCAGGTCCTGGTTGAAGTAGATGCTCAGGAAGGGGATGACGATGGAGAAGCCCGTGGCTGAGATTATCCTGCCCACGAACAGGACCCATATTCGCCTGTCGAACTGCTGCAGGTACGAAGCCCTCTTTCCCATGTCCGCCCCTTGTGGGAGATGCCTCCCCCACATTCCTAATGATTGGGGCCGAGATTATGGGCGATATTAAAGATGTTGGCCCATCCACATCCTCTCTGGGGCTCGGCGGGAATTGGCTAGCCTCCATTCGTATAGGGACGAGAAAATTTCCTGGGCTGGGACACGTATTTAAGCCGGACGTGCCAATAATCGATATATTGGGGGTCGGGGGCATGGTGGAAGCGGGTAGCTTAGTCGACCGCATGGAGATCCGGTTGCTTTCCCTGGACAAGGAGGGTGTAGAACAACTGGTGGGGGAAGCCCTGGTTTCCATGTCCCCCCTGGAATTGGCGGAAAGGGTCATCTCGCCCGCGCTGCGCCGCATCGGGGAGGGATGGCAGCAGGGGAAGGTGGCCCTCTCCCAGGTCTATGTGGCAGGGAAGATGTGCGACCGCCTCCTCGACGATGTCCTTCCCCGGGCGCAGCAGGTGCGCAAGGCCCAGCCGCGCATGGCCATCTCCAACCTGGAGGATTATCACAACCTCGGGCAGAGGATCGTGTGGTCGGTGCTGCGCGCCAGCGGATATGAGGTCAAGAACTACGAGCGGCAGGAGGTAAGGTCCCTGGCCTCCAAGGCCAAGGAGGACGGGATCGAGGTGCTCTTCGTGTCCACCCTCATGCTGCGCTCCGCCCTGCGCGTCAAGGACCTGCGCAAGGAGCTGACCAGCAACGGGACCTCCCCCCATTTGGTCGTGGGAGGTGCGCCCTTCCTCTTCGATAGGTCCCTCTACCTCAAGGTCAAGGCCGATGAGATGGGGCGCGATGCCACTGATGCCATCAGGATCGTCGAGAGGATCTCGGGAGGTCCCGGATGAAGGAGGAGATGACCTCCCTGGAGAGAACGCTGGCCGCCCTATCGTTCAAGGAAGGGGACCGCGCGCCCGTGTTCCTTCTCTTCACCATGCACGGCGCCAAGCTGCTGCACATGCCCCTGAGACAGTACCTGAGCCGGTCGGAGAACGTGGCCAGGGGGCAGCTCAGGCTGCGCGAGCTCTTCGGCCACGATTGCCTCTACCCGCTCGGCTATGCTGCGGCGGAGGTGGAGGCCTTCGGCGGGGAGGTGACGTTCTTCCGGGACGGGCCCCCGAATGCTGGACGGCCGTTCATCCGATCGTCCGAGGATATCGACCGCCTGGAGAAGCCCGACATCTCCAAGGCCAAGGCGATGCAGGAGATGCTCCGGACCATCTCCCTTCTGAAGGAGGAGGCGGAGGGGGAGGTGCCCATCGTGGGGGTGGCCATGTCGCCCTTCTCGCTGCCCGTCATGCAGCTGGGATTCCCATCCTACCTGGACCTTATCTACGAGGACAGACAAAGGTTCTGGAGCCTGATGCGCGTCAACCAGGAGTTCTGCGTGGAATGGGCCAACCTGCAGCTGGAGGCGGGAGCGACCGCCATCGGATATTTCGATCCGGTGTCCTCCACGACCATCATCCCTCGCTCCCTCTACCTGGAGACGGGACACCTGGTGGCGAAGGAGACTATCCCTAAGATCAAGGGGCCTTGCGTGACCCATCTGGCATCTGGCAGGTGCATGGGGATCGTCCAGGACATCGCGGACACCGGTTCCGTGGCCATTGGGGTGAGCTCGCTCGATGACCTGGGCGAGGTGAAGCGCGAGGGCCGTGGGCGGATGGCGGTCATAGGCAACCTCAATGGCATAGAGATGGTGCGCTGGACGCGCAAGCGCGCTGAGGAGAGGGTCAAGGAGGCCGTGGCCAAGGCGGCCCAGGGAGGAGGGTTCATACTCTCCGACAACCATGGAGAGATACCTTTCCAAGTCCCTTGGGGGATCATGGGCTGGGTCGTGGACGCCGCCCTTAAGCATGGCCGGTACCATTAGGTGAGGGACAATGAGCGATCCTACCAAGGTGTTCATCTGCGAGCTGCTGGCGCCGGAAGTGCGGCAAGCCTTGGTCTCCGAGGAGCTGGCGGACGTGGAGGTCATCCCCTACAAGGTGGATTTCTCCCAGCCGGAGGCCTCGATGGAGGACCTGGAGCGGAAGATTATGCTCCATGCCAGACCAGGGGACGTCGTTTGCGTGTTCGGATCGGAATGGATAGCCTCCCGCCCGACGGGCCTGGATCTCGAATACCAGACCTACGTGCCTCTGGGCGCATGCTTCGAGCTGTTGGCCGGACCTGCGCTTCTCGACCGGGCCCTGGCCCGAGGCGGTTACCTGTTGTTCCCCGGCCTGCTGCGTCAATGGAGGGAGATGGTACGGGCGCACTCCCTTGACTCGGAAGAGATGAGGGACGAGTTCTCCAGGACCATCTCCGAGGTGGTGTTCCTGGACACCGGGATCGGCGAGGATGCGCAACAGGACCTGGAGGAATTCTCCACCTACGTGGGCAAGCCCCATTCCACCATCATGGTGGGAACGGACGTCCTCAGGCTCAACCTCTCCAAGGTAATCCTGGGAGCGAGGCTCGGCAGGGAGGTGGAGAGGGCGCAGTCGGAATGGAGGGCACAGACCCGGGTGCGCTCCGAGTACATGATAGCCTTCGACCTGTTGGAGAAGATGAGCCAGGGCACGCAGGAGGAGGAGGTTGCCGGCTCCATGCTGGACATCCTGCAGATGCTCTTCTCCCCGGCGGAGACCGACTACTTCTCTGTGGACCAGGAGGGGCGCCTACTGATCTTCGACTACGTCGAGGGAAAGTTCCAGGCGGCACAGGGGACGGACCTCGACCAACTCCTCAGCAACGTCAACAAATGGGACGAGGCCTCCAATGGCTTCAAGCTCGTGGTGGAGAACAAGGAGCAGGTCCTGGGGATCGCCGTCCTGCGCCAGCTGGCCTTCCCCCAGTTCCACCAGGACTACATCGACCTGGCCACCCAGATCTCTGTGGTCTTCGGGCTGGGCGTGGCCAACGCCCGCTCTTATCGCATATTGCGGGACGCGGAGACCAGGGTGGAGAGGGCGTTCGCCCTGGAGAGGACCATGCTGGAGATCTCCCAGGGGTTCTTCGCCCGCCTGGACTTCGACAGGGCGGTCCAGGAGTCCTTGGCCCGGGTGGGCGAGGCGGTGAGCGCTTCGCGGGTGCAGCTGCTCCAGTTCGCCAAGGACCTGAGGACCCTCACATGCACGCACGAATGGACCGCCCCCTCAGTCCTCTCCAACAAGGTCCAGCTGGCCTCAGTGCCCATGCCCACCCAGGGTTGGCTACTGGACCGCGTCCAGACCGAGGGGACGGTGCGCTTGGTCCACCTCGCAGGCCTGGAAGAGGCCTCGAAGGCCCAGCTGGCCCCCTTCGTCGAGGCCAATGTCCAGGCCATAGCCCTGACATCCGTGGTCGTGGAGGGCCGCCAACGGGGGCTGCTGTGCCTGCAGCACATCGAGGAGAGAGAGGAACTGGACGCAGACGAGACCAGCATGCTACGCTTCTTGGCCCAGACCCTGAGCATGGCGCTGCAGCGCCGCAAGAACCAGGAGGACCTAGCGAGCCTTGCCGAGTCGGTAAGCATGAGCAACAAGGTCCTCAGGCATGACATCCGCAACGAGCTCATGGTGTTCACGGGGTCGCTGCAGCTCTATGACATGAAGAAGGAGACGCGACACCTGGAGAGGGCTAAGCGTTCCTCTGATCGATTGATTGAGATATTGGACCACTTCAAGGAGCTTGACACCTTCCTGCAATCGAGCCGGGGCCTCTTCTCCGTGGACCTGGAGGAGGCGATCAGGAAAGCACTGGCGCCGCACCAGATCCCCTACCAGATAGAGGGCCATGGCATGGTCATGGCGGACTTCGCCATCAACTCCGTGCTGGACAACCTCGTGCGCAACGCCAAGAAGCACGGGGAGGCCAAGAGCATACGGTTCGTCATCTCCAGGGAGGGCGCTTTCGTTGAGCTCTCTGTGGCCGACGACGGCAGCGGCATCCCGAAGGAGGCCAGGGAACGCCTCTTCCAGGAGGGGTTCAGCTACGGGGATGCCCGGGGCACTGGCCTGGGGCTCTTCTGGATCAGGAAGACCATGGAACGGTATGGGGGATGGGTGCGCCTGGCCGATTCCGAGATGGGGGCGAGGTTCCTGTTCGGATTCCCCCTCCCCTGAGGATCAGCCCACGCTCCCGATGCCGCGGGAGGACCGGGACCGCTGCCAGAGCAACGCCATGCCCAGGGCGGTGAAGAGCCCCAAGAACGCTATGATGCCCCAGAGAATCAGGCCTGAGCTCACGTTGTCGTAGATCACTCCCCCGATGAGGGAGGAGGTGAACCATCCCAGGGAGGCGACGAGACCGAACACGCCCATGTACCTGCCCCTGTCGTCCTCGTGGGAGTAGGCGGCGGTGAGGCTGGTGGCCACCGGGGTCACCACCATCTCCCCGATGGTGATGACGACCATGGCCGCAGCCAGCCCCCAGCCCTCCGAGACGAAGGCCAAGCTCAGGAAGCCGAGGGCGTAGACCAAGGTCCCGAACAGCATGCCCGCGAACCTGTTATATCGAGTGAGCCAACGGGCCAGGGGCAACTGTATGATCGCGACCATGAGACCGTTGATGCCGTACACCACCCCGATGATGAACGGGTCGATGCCCAGGCGCTCGTTGGAGTACACCGGGAAGGTGGTCCCGAACTGCCCGGCCATGATGAACATAGGCACGCAGAACAGGCAGAAGGCCAGGAAGGGCAGGCTCACCGAGCTAAGGTCGAGGCTCAGGCGCTCCCTCTTGGCCCGCTCCTTGGGCACATAGCTCTCGCGCAGGAAGAGCAGCACGATCACCGCCGCCAGGAAGGAGACCCCGGCGCTGGCCAGGAAGGCTAGCTCGAAGGATACGGAGGCGATGATCCCCCCGATGGCCGGGCCGACGGCGAAGCCCAGGTTCCAGGCCACGCGCAGGAGGCTGTAGGCCTCAAGCTGGCGCGCCGGCTCTACCACGTCCGCCACCATGGCGTTGTTGGCCGGGTCGAACGCGCCCCCGAGGAAGAAGTTGAGCGAGAGCAGCCCGGCTATCAGCCAGAGGTCAGGATAGACGCCTATCACCAGGGCCAGCGCCAGGAAGCTCAGGCAGCGCAGCAGCATGGCGGTAACCATGACCTTGCGCCTGCCCCGGGCGTCGGCGATTATCCCGCCGATCAGGCTCCCTCCGGCCCCCGCCACCCCGGCGACGAGCAGCACCAGGCCCACCATGGTCATGGGCACCCCCAGCTCCTGGTTCATGTACAGGGCCAGGAAAGGCGATACTATGGAGAATCCAGCGCCGTCGATGAGGCGGGACCAGAACAGGACCCATATCCTCCTGTCGAACGAGCCCTTCCCCTTGAAGACCCCCATCCACGTCGCTCCTGGCCCCTTCCCACGCCTGGGCCTTGGGGCTTGAGCACTCATGAATTCATAATGCTTTCCTGCCACGCGCTATCAGGCCGACTGACCTGCCCGCCCGAAGAGGGTCAGCTGCCCTTCAGCCGGTCCAGGAAGCCTTTCTTGGGCTCGTGCTCCGCCAATTTGCGGAGGAGGGCCTTCTGCTCGGCGCTCAGCTTGCGCGGCACCTTGATGCGCACGCGCACAAACTGGTCCCCCTTCCCCCTGGCCTCGAGATGCGGCAGGCCGTTCCCCTTCATGCGGAATACGGCGTCGTCCTGCGTGCCGGCCGGGACGTTGAGCATGGCCTTCCCCTCCAGCGTGGGGACCTCTACCTCCGCCCCCAAAGCCGCCTCCCAGTACTCGATGGGCATCTCCAGCCACAGGTCGGCGCCGTCCCGCTTGAAGTGCTCGTGCTCCTTGACATGCACCACCACGAACAGATCGCCTGGCCTCCCTCCGTCCGGTGAGGCGTCCCCGGCACCGGCGAAGCGGAGCCTCATGCCCGAATCGATGCCCGCGGGTATGTCGATGCTCAGCGTGGAGTGGCTGATCTGCATGCCACGGCCTTCGCACTTGGGGCACCTCTGCTCGAAGATCCGCCCGGTCCCGCGGCACCTGCTGCATGGCGAAACGGTAACGAAGCGCGAGTAACCGCGCTGCTGCACGTTCTGCACCTGTCCCTTCCCGCCACATGCGGCACAGGTCTGGACCTTGCCGTCCTTGGCTCCGGTGCCATGGCATGCCTCGCAGCTCACAGAACGCGGAATGGAGACCTCCCTCCTCCCCCCTTTGGCCGCCTCCTCCAGACCGATCTCGATGTCGTAGCGGAGCGACTGGCCCTGGTGCGGTCCCTTGGTCCCCTTCCCTCCGAAGCCGAAGAACATGTCGAAGAGGTTGCCCCCGAAACCGAAGTTGCCCGTGTCCCCGAAGATGTCCCTCAGGTCGGAGGCGTGGGTGAAGTCGCTCCACTGGAATCCCCCGTTGGAGAACTGCCCGCTCAGGCCTTGGTGCCCGTACTGGTCGTAGAGCTTGCGCCTCTCCTCGTCCACCAGGACCTCGTACGCCTCGGATATCTCCTTGAAGCGCTCCTCGGCGTGGGCCTTGTCCTCCTTGGTCACGTCCGGGTGGTACTTGCGGGCCAAGGTCCGGTAGGCCGTCTTGATGTCCTCGATGCTGGCGTTCCTGGGGACCCCTAGCACCTCATAGTAGTCGCGCTTCTCCGCCATGGGCTAGGCCTTCACTTGTCCTCATCGACTATCTTGTAGTCAGCGTCCATATAGCCATCGTCGCCCTTCTTTCCGGCGTCGTCCTGGGGAGGGTTCCCGCCCTGCGGCGCCTGCTGCTCCTGGGCATTCTTGGACGCCTCTGCGTAGACGCGGGTCGAGACGGCGTACATCTCCTTGGTCACGGCCTCGAGCTTGGCCTGGATCGCGGCGATGTCGTCGCCCTTCATGGCCTCCTTGAGGTCGGCGATGGCCTTCTGTATCTTCTCCCTCTCCTCCGAGGACACCTTGTCCGAGTGCTCGACCAGCATCTTCTCGGTGTTGTAGATGAGGGAATCGGCCTGGTTGACTACCTCCACCTTCTCGCGGCGCCTCTTGTCCTCCTCGCCGAAGCGCTCGGCCTCCTTGACCGCGCGCTCGACCTCGTCCTTGGACATCTTCTTGGCGGCCGTGATGGTGATCTTCTGCTCCTTCCCCGTTCCGCGGTCCTTGGCGCTGACGTTGACGATGCCGTTGGCGTCGATGTCGAAGGTGACCTCGATCTGCGGTATCCCCCTGGGCGCGGGCAGTATCCCGGTCAGCTGGAACTTGCCCAAGGACACGTTGTCCGCGGCCATGTCCCTCTCGCCCTGCACGATGTGGATCTCGACCGCCGGCTGGTTGTCCGAGGCGGTGGAGAACACCTGCGACTTGCGGGTGGGGATGGTGGTGTTGCGCTCTATGAGCCGGGTGGCGATGCCCCCCAGGGTCTCGATGCCCAGGGAGAGGGGGGTGACGTCGAGCAGGAGGACGTCCTTGATCTCGCCGGACAGTACCGCTCCCTGGATGGCCGCGCCCATGGCCACGCACTCCATGGGGTCCACTCCCCTCTGGATCTTCTTGCCCACCATGGACTCGACGAAGCGCTGCACGACCGGCATGCGCGTCGGGCCTCCTACGAGGATGACGGCGTCGATCTTCTCGGGCGAGAGCTTGGCGTCCCTCAGCGCGTTCTGCAGGGGCCCGCGGCACTTCTCCACGATCGGATTCACCAGCTCCTCCAGCTTGGAGCGGGTGATGTTCATGGAAAGATGCTTTGGTCCGGTGGCGTCCGCGCTCAGGAACGGGAGGTTGATCTCCGTGGTCATGGTGGTGGAGAGCTCGATCTTGGCCTTCTCGCAGGCCTCGCGCACCCTCCACATGGCCATCTTGTCCTTGGTCAGGTCCACGCCGCTCTCCGTCTGGAACTGCTTGACCACGTGGCGGACCATGATCTCGTCCATGTCCGTCCCGCCCAGCTGCGTGTCCCCGGAGGTGGCCAGCACCTCGAAGACCCCATGGGCGAACTCCATGATGGTGACGTCCAAAGTCCCGCCGCCCAGGTCGAAGACCATGATCTTCTGCTCCTTGTCGCCCTTGTCCAGGCCGAAGGCCAGCGCCGCCGCCGTGGGCTCGTTGATGATGCGCACGACCTCCAGGCCGGCGATGGAGCCCGCGTCCTTGGTGGCCTGCCTCTGGTTGTCGTTGAAGTAGGCCGGGACGGTAATGACGACCTTGGTTACAGTATCCCCGAGGTAAGCCTCCGCGTCCCTCTTGATCTTCTGCAGGATGAACGCGGATATCTGCTGGGGCGTGAACTCCTTCCCATGCGCCTTGACCCGATGATCGGTCCCCATCTTGCGCTTGATGGCGGCGATGGTCGCCTCGGGATTGGACACGGCCTGGCGCTTGGCCGGCTCGCCCACGAGCAGCTGCCCGTCCTTGGTGAATGCCACGTATGAGGGGAAGGCCTTCCCTCCCAAGCTGGTGCCTTCCGCGCTGGGGATGATCGCTGGCCGGCCGCCTTCCATGACCGCGGCCGCGGAATTGCTCGTGCCTAAATCGATGCCGATGATCTTAGCCATTCTGCTCACCTTCTTGAATAGATCTTCCTACTTTCACTTTGGCGTGCCTTATGACTCTGTTTCCCATAAGATAGCCTTTCTGATACGTTTCGTATATCCTGCCCTCTTCGCCGTCGCAGGTGGCGAGGGCCTCGTGCAGGCTCGGGTCGAATCGCCCCTCCTGGGGCATCTCCCTGAGCCCGTAGGACCCGAGCAGGGTCGTGAGATTGAGATGTATCTGGGAGACGCCCTTGCGCATCTCCTCGTCCTTGACCGTGGGGGACAGCGCCCTCTCCAAATCGTCCAGCGCCCCGAGCAGGTCCGCCACCAAGCGGTCGTTGGCCGCCCTCATGAACTCCTCCTTGTCCCGCTGCGCCCTCTTCCTGAAATTGTCGAAGTCGGCCTGTATGCGCTTGGCCAGACCCAGGTATTCCTTGCTGGCGGCGCGCTCCGACTCCAGCTCCCTGCGCAGGGAGTCGAGTTCCTTCTGCAACTCCTCCGCCCGCGCCTCCCTCTCCTTCTGCCCGTTCCCCTCCGTCGGGCCGCTCGCAGCGCCTTCGGACATTACCTTCACACTCGGGATGCGACCATTCGTCAGTATTAAAACCCTTTTAGAAAGTGGTTCGACGGAGGGCTTGCGCCCTCCTAAGTGATTGGCGTTCAGTCCATGTCGCCCAGGCCCTCGTCGGAGCCGGGCATGCCGCCCCTGCCGCCCATGCCGGGCCCGCCGCCCCTGGAGGCGATGACGTCATCGATCCTGAGGATCATGACCGCGGCATCAGTGGCAGAGTTGATGGCCTGCTTGCCCACGCGGAACGGCTCGAGGACGTTGAGCTTGGCCATGTCCTCGATCTTTCCCTCGTAGACGTTGAGGCCAGCGTTCTTCTTGCCGTTCTTGTGTGCCTTGCGCATCTCGATGAGGATGTCGATGGGGTCCAGACCAGCGTTCTCGGCGAGAGCGGTGGGGATGACCTCCAACGCGGAGGCGTAGGCGTCGATGGCGATCTGCTCGCGCCCTCCCACGGAGGCAGAGTACTCGCGCAACCGCAGAGCGATCTCCACCGCGGTCGAACCTCCGCCCGTGATCATCTTGCCGTCCTCGATGGAGACAGCGACGACGGAGGTCGCGTCCTCCAAGGAGCGCTCGATCTCGTCCACCACGTGCTCGGTACCCCCACGGATCAGGATGCTGACCGCCTTGGGGTTCTTGCAGCCGGTGACGAAGGTCATCTCCTCGTCCTGGATCTTACGCACCTCGACCAGGTCAGCGTTGCCCAGGTCGGAAGTCTCCAACTCGTCCAGCTTGGTGACGATGCTAGCGCCAGTGGCCTTTGCCAGCTTCTCCATGTCGCTCTTCTTGACACGGCGTCCGGCGTAGACCTGCTCCTTGGACAGGAAGTGCTGCACCAGGTCATCGATGCCCTTCTGGCAGAAGACGACGTTGGCTCCGGACTTCTTGATCCTCTCCACCATGTCCTTCAGCATGCGCTCCTCCTCGTGGAGGAAGGCGGCCATCTGCGAAGGGTCGGTGATCTCGATCTTGGCGTCGATCTCGGTCTTCTTGATCTCGAGAGCGGCGTCCAGCAGCAGGATCTTGGCCTTGGTGATCTTCTTCGGCATAGCTGGGTGCACTGGCTCCTTGTCCACGATGATCCCTTCGATCATCTGGGTGTCGGCCATGGACCCGCCCTGCTTCTTGACGACCTGGATGTTATCCATGTCCACGTACCACTTGCCGTTGGTCTTCTCCGCGACCTTCAGGACCGCGCCCACGGCGACGTCCGCCATGTGGTCCCTGGTGCCGACGACGGACTTGGACATCATGGCAGTCATGGCGATCTTCTTTAGAGTGTCCTTGTCCTTGATGTCGACGTCCTCGGCCACGCTGGCCAAGACCTCCAACGCCTTGGTGGCCGCCATGCGGTAGCCAGCAGTGATGATGGTCGGGTGCACGTTGGCGTCGATCAAGTCGATGGCCTTCTTAAGAAGCTCCCCTGCCAGAATGACGGCGGTGGTGGTACCATCGCCGCACTCCTCGTCCTGCGTCTTGGCGACCTCGACCAACATCTTGGCCGCCGGGTGCTCGACGTCTATCTCCTTGAGGATGGTGACGCCATCGTTGGTGATAACGACGTCTCCCAGGCTGTCGACGAGCATCTTGTCCATCCCACGGGGGCCGAGGGTACTGCGGACCGCGTCAGCGATAGCGCGCGCCGCCATGATGTTGTTGTACTGGGCGTCCTTGCCCTTATCCCTCTTGGTCCCTTCCTTGAGGATGAATATCGGTGTTTGACCCATTCCCATGTCACATACCTCCAGTCAGTTCATAAATATGCTATTTCTAGCCTCTTGCTAGCGGGCAGTAGGATGTTTGTTCTTCTATATAACAGTTGTTCTTTTTTAGGGTATTTTCGGAGGCGGTCCAAGCGGAAATATTCGACCTTGATCAGCCCGTCTTACTCAATAGCTGGCGCACCTTCTCGGACTCGATCCATCCGGCATCCAGCTGCTTGATGATACTCTCGATGCGCTCCGCCTGCTAGGCGATGAGGCGCATCTTCTCCCCTTCGCTCGTGTCTGCCACGCCCAAGATGACCGTGAGAGGATTGCGGACGCTGTCGACGAGGATGGCGAACTGCCCTATATTGTGTCCTATCTGCCCGTGGGTCCGCCCCCTCCCCTCCTCCGCCGCCTTGCGGCCTGTGATGTCGAGCATGACGTCGACCGCCCCCGGCTAGGTTGCCTTGGGCGTCGTGCAATGGCGCCGCGGACAGGCTGCTGTTCACCTTCCGACCGTCCAATGTTCTGGTCTCGGTCTCCGCATCGACCACCTTCTCGCCTTGCCCGATGAGCCCGAACACTCCCTCGAAGCGCCTTTGGTCCTCCTCGGTCATGGGCAGGCGCCTGCCCATCGTTTCCCTTCTACCTATCGAAGGCTAGCAGAAGACGGATGAAGCGCATAAATCTATTATAGGATGCACGATTCCAGGAGTGGGATAGGGAGTGTGATGGGCGACCTGGAGACCTGCTTGGCGCTGCTCTTCAAGAGGAAGGGCAAGCACATTCTGTCCGAGAAGGAGTTCGTTTTCTCTGCCAGCATGGATTTCCGCTGGTTCTCGCCCAAGGAGGCCCAGGCCATGCTGGAGATGGGCATAATGCGCGGGCTGTTGGAGCGCACGGACGGCATGGTCAAGCCGACTTTCGACTACAAGGGCATCGAGATACCAGTGAACTACAAGCCGTGCAAGGACATCCTCAAGGAGGTCGAGCCCGACGTCTCCCTCTTCGCCAAGATGCTGGATGAGATGGCCGCGGCATCAGGCCAGAAGAAGAGGGACCTGGTGGCCAGGGTGAACAAGGTCCAGGACCGCCTTGAGGTGGACATCGAAGTAGCTGCCTTGGCAGTGGCGAAGGATATTGGCTTGGACGTGACACCTTTCTTGGAAAGGGTCAAGGCCGAGGTCCTGGCCCGCTGATCACTTCTTCTTCGCCGCTTCCTTGAGATAGTGCTCCATGGTCAGGCCGCCCCCGTGCTTGGCGCTCTTGGCCTCCGGCTTGACCAGCGGCACCTTCTCGATGAGGACGATGCCCAATTCCCTCTCCAGCTTGGCCACGAGGGCGTCATCGGGCTTGAGATGCCCCGACTCCACCTTGGAGAGGGTGGACGCCTTCTCGCTGATCTTGACCGCCAGCTGCTCAGTCTTCCAGCCCCTGGCGTTGCGCGCGTCTCGGATGCGGGCGGCATAATCGTCCACCATCTCGAAGACCTCCTCCTCCTTGTAAATGTCGCGGGTACGCATCCTGCGCTCACGCTGCTCCAGGCGTGAGGCGATTACCACCTTGGTGGGAGACTCCTTGTTACCAGGCTTGGCCTTGTCCCCGAAGCGCTGGCAGTCCTTGCATACCTTCATTTGCGCCCCCTCAATCCAAGTGGACCTGGTCTCCTGCTCCTCCTTGCCGCAAAGTTCACAGATCATACCCATCTCCGGTACTCAATTCCGCATCTCTAGATAATAGTTGCGAGCTTGCCCCTCCCTTCGACACACGGTTTATTCCCCGTTCGACCGCCCCTCCCCGGCATAAATATTATCTTAGTTGATAATATAAAATCGATTCTCGCATTCCGAAATAAGAGGCATGCCAGATGTGGTTCTCGTTTCGCGCGGTGGTTATCGATATGAATGTCAAAAATAAGCATAGTTTCAGAAGATTTCAAATAGCACCCCCCTTTATAATGAGAATGAATTTGACATTTGAGGTGAACCATATGAAAGAGCCCCAGGTGGAGGAACTCGTTAACGAGATGAGAGAGAAGATAGAGGTCCTGGAGCGAAGGAACACCGAGCTTCTTGAGGAGATCCGACGCGTGGAGGGCGAGAAGCGCTACGTGGAGAGCGAGCTGTTCCGCCTGCAGAAGGAGCTTAAGCGCATGCGCTCCGAGATGGAGCGCCTGAAATCCCCTCCCCTCATCATCGGGTCCATCAAGGACATCCTGGCCGATGGGAGGGTCATCGTCAAGAGCTCCACCGGGCCTGATTTCATCGTGTCCACCTCGGAGTACGTCCCCCCCGAGGACCTGGAGGTCGGAGCGAGGGTCGCGTTGAACAAACAGACGCTGGCGGTCATGGGCGTGCTCCCGCCTTCCCTGGACCCCATCGTCATAGGCGCGGAGATCATCGATAAGCCCACCATCTCGTACAACGACATCGGCGGACTGGAGGAGCAGATCCTGGAGGTCCGCGAGGCGGTGGAGGACCCCCTGCTGCGTCCGGAGCTCTACAAGAAGGTGGGCATCGATCCCCCCAAGGGCGTGCTCCTCGTAGGACCGCCCGGAACGGGCAAGACGCTCATCGCCAAGGCCGTGGCGCACCAGACCAACGCCACCTTCATCCGCTTCGTGGGGAGCGAGCTGGTGCAGAAGTACATCGGCGAGGGCGCGCGCCTGGTGCGCGAGCTCTTCGAAATGGCCAAGGAGAAGGCTCCCAGCATCGTGTTCATCGATGAGCTGGACTCCATCGGCGCCAAGCGCCTGGAGGTCGCCACCTCCGGGGACCGTGAGGTGCAGCGCACCCTCATGCAGCTCCTCGCCGAGATGGACGGTTTCAACCCCCTCAGCGACGTGAAGATCGTCGCGGCCACCAACCGCCCGGACATCCTGGACGAGGCGCTGCTACGCCCGGGGAGGTTCGACCGCATCATCGAAATTCCCATCCCCAACTACGATGGCAGGAACCAGATCTTCCGCATCCACATGACCAGGATGGCCGTGGACCAGACAGTGAGGCACGCCGACCTGGCCCTCAAGACCGATGGGGCCACCGGCGCGGACATCAAGGCCATATGCACCGAGGCGGGTATGTTCGCCATCCGCGACAACCGCGAGTCGGTGTGCATGAGCGACTTCGAGCGCGCCATAGTCAAGGTCCTGGAGATCGAGGACGCCAAGTGCACCGAGTCAGGCGTCATGTTCGCCTGATCGCCGAAACCCCTTCAATATTCCACTTTTTCTTCCTTCTATTCGGGCATTAGCTGGTCGTACCTATTTCCCAAGCACACCCGCGATGTAGTCCCATAGGGCGAGAACCACAGTGAGGCCGCTGGCTATGGCGAAGATTATCGCGGCCGCTTTCAGGGCTCTCGGCGAGAAATTTAGGGTCGTCGTCCCA
>Ga0209254_10000169_pt1 | contig 45272 bp, 45 predicted proteins | sample FrelakmetDIP11DI_FD_187148 | JGI IMG/M metagenome (GOLD analysis project Ga0209254, IMG submission 187148) | Freshwater lake sediment microbial communities from the University of Notre Dame, USA, for methane emissions studies - DIP11 DI (SPAdes)... | ecosystem: Environmental > Aquatic >... | reverse complement strand
CGTCTCGGACGCCACCAACCAGGGCTGCACCACCGACTGCCAGCTGACCCTGGCCTCCCAGAACGTCAACGTCACCGGCGGCGTGTTCCAGGTGGCGCAGCCGACGATCGCCAGCAGCACGATCGACGTGGGTGCGGTGCGGATCGGTGGCACGGCGCAGCAGGCGCTGACGGTGACCAACACCAACGTCGCGCCGGCCGGCTTCCAGGAGGGCTTGAACGCATCGCTGAGCAATGCCTCGAGCGGTGTCACGGCCACTGGCAGCCTCACGAACCTGGCGGCCGGATCGAGCAACAACAGCACGCTGGTGGTCGGCATCGACAGCAGCACCGCGGGCGCGCGCTCAGGCACGGCAACGCTGAACCTCGCTTCCAACGGCACCATCAGCGGGCTCGCCGATCTGGCGCTGGGCACGCAGACCATCAATGTCGACGGGCGGGTCTACGCGCCTGCGGTGGCGCAGTTGAACACCGTGAACGTCGACTTCGGCATCGTGCGCGTTGGCGATACCGTGGTGGCGCGCAACGTGTCGGTGACCAATTCGGCCGCGGCCGCAGGCCTGAACGACACGATGCGTGCGGACTTCAATGCCGTATCCGGGCCGTTCCAGGGCAACGGCAGCGCTTCCGGGCTCGGCGCCGGTGCAAGCAACACGGCTGGCAGCATGACGGTGGGTCTGAACACGGGCGCCGCCGGTGTCTTCAACGGCACGGCGGCCGTCGGCTTCACCAGCCAGAACCCGGAGATGGCCGATCTGTCGCTCGGCGCACAGTCGATCATCCTGTCGGGCCAGGTCAACAACCTCGCCAACGCGGACTTCGATCTGCTGACCTCGCTCGGCGTGCTGTCCCAGGTGGGCAATGTCTACCTGCTGGACTTCGGCAATGTCCTCGTGGGCTCGACCATCGCCGGTCGGTTGCAGATCGACAACGACGTGTCGAGTCCGGCGGACTTGCTCAGCGGCGGGTTCGACTTGACTGGCGTGAACGACTTCGGATTCTCGGGCTGGGATCCGTTCAGGGATCTTGCCGCGGGTCAGGCGTTCGGCGGCCTGAACCTGACGTACAATGCGATCGGCTCTGGTTTGGTCGAGGACAGCATCCTGTTCACGGGCTTCAGCACCAACGCCAGCGATCCCACTGGCATCCAGCAAACGCGTACCCTGCTGATTCGCGCCAACGTGTTCGAAGGCGGCGGCACGGTTCCGGAGCCGGGAACCCTCGCGTTGCTCCTGCTCGCGGGAGTGCTGATGTTCGCGCGGGGACGTGGTGCGCGCGTGCGCGAAGGATGCAAGCTTGGTTAAGCCGTGGCAGTTCTGGATACTGACAGTGGTCGCCGCGGCCACGGCGGTGCTTGTCGTGGCGAACATGTACCGCTTCAGTGCCAACCGGCAGGTGCAGTCCGAGGTCAATCTGCGCAACCTTTTCATCCAGCAGTCGATACCGCTCGAAAACCTCAGTCGCGAAATCGCCCTGGCACTGGCGCAGTTGGGCGTGAAGTCGCAGGACGACCAGATCCGCGCGCTGCTCAACTCTCTCGGGATCTCGGTGCAAGTGAACACGTCCCCCGCCGCGCCGGCGGCTCCGGTTGAAAGCAAGGGGGCGCGCAAATGAGTTCGAATCCGCCCCCCTTCAGCCCGCGACAAATCGAGCCGACTCGTCCGCTCGATGCTTCACGTCCGGGCGAGGCGGCGAGGCCGATGCCGCAACCGGGGCCACGCCCCCTCGAGACGGGTGCGATGCCCCAAGGGGCCCACGCAGATTATCGGCGTAGGAGCAAGCAGAGCGCTGAAGCTGGATCTTCGTCGGTCTTCGTGCCGCTGCTGATCTTCTTCGCGGCCTGGCTGGCTTGGGCGATCTTCCAGGCGTTGCAACTGCACGAGGAAAGCAAGAGCCTTCAGTCGCTCAAGGCCAGTCAGGAGCAACAAGTGCAGCAGGCGCAGCGGGTGCGGCAGACGCTCGATGCGCTGGCGTCGGAAACGAAGAAGCTGGCCGATGCCGGGAATCCGAACGCGAAGATTGTTATTGACGAACTCGCAAAGCGCGGCATCACGGTCAATCCGCAATCGCCGCCGGCGCTGGCGAAGTAGCGGGCACCTCTGCCCGACTGCGTCGGACTGCCGCAGCACGCCGCCGCGCGTCTGCCACACGCGCAGCGCTGCTACCCCGATCGCGCTGCCTGTCGGCCCGTTACCTTTGCCACCTTCGCCCCGGCCCAGCGACCGAGGACCTCGGCGCGATCGCGCACCTCGACGAGCTCCCGGTCGGTGAGGAAGAACCTCCGCTGCAGGTAGCCCATCCAGCCCGCGAGGTCTTCCTCGGTGAGTTGTCCAGCGCGGGCGTGGAGCTTCAGCGCGCGCTCCAGTGCGTTGAGCTGTCTGTCGTTCATTTGCGAGCCTGCGTTGCCGGGATGACGAGGTCGAGTATCTGCCCGCTGCCCCGGGCACTCAACGAGGGCGGGCGTGATGTTGCGATTGTTCACGAGAATGTTGCCGTTGTTGACGTTCGGGCAGGCCCGTTCGGCGCTCGACACCCTAGCGCCGTGCGTCGCGTGCGAGATCGTCAAACCTTGTCACAGGCTGGAAGGCGAGTGAATTTCTTCACGCCGGCGCCCGGGGGTCTTTGCGATGCTGCGGGCAACGCATTCGTGCCGGAGCAACCATGCAGCACGCCGCCTTTACCGTCGAGCCCGGAGCCTGGAGCGGGTGGGTCGTGCGCCGCGACCACGCCGAGTCCGGAATTCCGTTCGCGACCAAGACGCTCGCGATCGAGTATGCACGCGCCATGGCCGAGGCCCTGGCGCCCGCGCGGGTGCGGGTGCGTACCCGGGGGGGCGGGGCGGACCTCGACTGGTGGGCGCGCGACGACGCCCGCCGGCGGGCGGCGGCATGAGGCACGAGGCGCGCGTCTTCGACGTGCAGGCACTGCCGCGCCGGCGCTGGCGCGTGACCAGCGCGGGCTCGCCCGCGGTGGCGATGTTCGTCTCCGAGCGCGACGCGGTCCAGTACGCGCATGCCTGCGCACAGGCGTTCCGCCCGAGCAGCGTGCGGGTCCTCGCGGAGGACGGGAGCGTGCGGGACGCCTGGACCTACGGCGCGTTCAAGGGCCTCCGGCCCGGGCCGGCGGGCATTCCCGACGGGGCCGCGCCCGCCTGATCAGGCCGGCGGCGCCCAGGCGGGTGGGACCAGCCGCCGCTTGCCGTCCTTCGACTTGCTGATGCCGGGCTCGTCGAGCCGCTCGCGATCCCACAGCTGGCAGGTCACCTGGTGATGGTGCTGATCCAGCGCCTCGCAGTAGTTGGTGTACTCGCAGACACGCACTTCCGCGCCGTGGCCGGTGCGCACCTTCTCGAACCAGTCCGGATCGGCCAGCGCCTGGCGTGCGAATCCCACGATGTCGGCGCGGTCCTCGCGCAGCAGGGATTCGGCCTGCGCGAAGCCGTGCATGCCCCCCGTGCAGACCACCGGCGTCGCGCACCCCGCGGCGCGAACGGCCCGGCGGATCGCCTCGGTCGGCGCGACGTTGCGGCCGAAGGGACCGCGCTCGTCGGACACGTACTGCGGCATGCATTCGTAGCCGCTCGGGCCGGTGTAGGGATAGGCCGCCTCGCCGACCTTGGGCTGCTTGGCGTCGTCGAACTTGCCGCCGCGCGAGAGCGACAGGAAGTCCATTCCGGCCTGCGCGAAGGCGACACCGAAGAAGCTTGCGTCCTCGACAGTGTTGCCGCCGGCAATGCACTCCTCGGACAGGAAGCGGCAGCCGACCGCGAAGCGCGCATCCACCGCGGCGCGCACGCTCCGGAACACCTCCAGCGGCAGCCGGGCGCGGTGCTCGCGCGGCCCGCCGTAACCGTCGGCGCGGTCGTTCAACGCCGAGAGGAATGAGGCCATGGTGTAGGCGTGCGCGTAATGCAGCTCGACGCCGTCGAAGCCGGCCTGCTCCGCGCGATGCGCCGCTTGCGCGAACAGATCGGGCAGCACCTGCGGCAGGTCGCGCACGTGTGGCAGGTGCACGTCGGTCACCCGCTCTCGATACCCCGCACGCAGCCCCTCGAGCTCGCGCGCGTCCAGCACGGTCTCGAGCTCCGCCGGCGGCAGCGCCGCGAGATGCGCACGGACGCGAGCCTCCGGCCAGTCGCGCGCGCCCAGCGCCTCGCGATGCCGGTCCGTGATCGCCAGGAAGCGCTCGAAGAACTTCGCCGGCTCGGGCCGCCGCCGGATGGCGAGGAAGTCGATGATCTGGATCAGCAGCCGCGTGCGGCCGCCGCTCGCGCGCCTGACGGTCGCGACGAGGTCGCGCAGTCCGGGCAGGAAGCGATCGTGGCCGATGCGCAGCAGCGGGCCGCTCGGGATGTCGCGGATGCCGGTGGCCTCCACGACAATGGCGCCCGGCCGTCCGCGCGCGAAGCGCTCGTACCACTCGAGGTTCTGGTCGGTGACGAAGCCGTCGTCGGTCGCCCGCCACGGCACCATCGCCGGGACCCAGGTGCGCGACTCGAGCCGCATCGGCCCGACGTCGATGGGCGAAAACAGCTGCGATCCGGCAGCAGCGTCGGCCGAGGGCCAGGCGCCGGGGGCCGGCTTCCACTTGATGCGTTGAGGCGGTCTCCACATGCCGTCGGAGTGTAAGGGAAAATGTTTTAGGTTTAAAGTTTCTCCCGCCCCGTCCCCGCTCCGGAGGGCCGACTATCCGGCAGAATGGGGGCTGTAGTCGGCAAAGGGTCGCTGTGTCGTTCTTCAACCTCTACCGCCACGACTTCGTGCGCCTGGCGGTGTGCATTCCCCGGGTCGGGCTGGGCGATCCCGCGTTCAACGCGGGCGAGACTGTCGCGCTCGCGCGCGAGGCGGCGGCGCGCCGCGCGGTTGTCGCACTGTTTCCCGAGCTCGGCCTGTCGGCTTACTCCTGCGAGGACCTCTTCCACCAGCGGGCGTTGCTGGACGCGGTCGATGCAGCGCTGGCGCGGGTGGTCAAGGAGACCGCCGACCTCGAGTTGCTGGTGGTCGTGGGCGCGCCGGTCGCGGTCGACGGTCTGCTGTACAACTGCGCGGTGTTCGCCAAGAGCGGGCGCATCCTCGGCGTCGTGCCCAAGACCTTCCCGCCGAACTACCGCGAGTTCTACGAACTGCGGCAGTTCGCGCCGGCGCACGCCGCGGTGCGCACGGCGGCCGATCTCGCCGGGCAGCGCGCGGTGCCGTTCGGAAACGATCTCCTGTTCCGGTGCGCGTCGCAGCCGCGCCTCGCGGTCCATGCCGAGATCTGCGAGGACCTCTGGACGCCCATCCCGCCCTCGTCGTACGCGGCGCTCGCCGGCGCGACGGTGCTGCTCAACCTGTCGGCCTCGAACATCACCGTCGGCAAGGACGGATACCGCCGCGGCCTCGCGCTCAACCAGTCGGGGCGGTGCCTCGCCGCGTATGCGTACAGCGCGGCAGGGTTCGGCGAATCGACCACGGACATGGCCTGGGACGGGCACGGCTTCGTGTGCGAGAACGGCTCGATGCTCGCCGAGTCCGAGCGCTTCAGTCTCGCCGCGCAGGTGGTCACCGCGGACGTCGATCTCGAGCGCATCGCCGCCGATCGCATGCGCCAGGGCACCTTTGGCGCCTCGGTGGCGGCCGCGGGCGCCGCGGCCCGGCGTTTTCGCGACGTCGAGTTCGACCTCGCCCTGCCGCTCGAGGGGGTGCTGCCCCTGGAGCGGCGCTACGAGCGCTTTCCCTACGTGCCGTCCGATCCGGCCACGCGCGACGCGCGTTGCCAGGAGGTGTACGACATCCAGGTGCATGGTCTCGCACGGCGCATGCAGGCCATGGGCAGCGACAAGGTGGTGATCGGCGTGTCGGGTGGGCTCGATTCCACGCAGGCGCTGATCGTCTGCGCGCGCGCCATGGACCTCCTCGGGCTGCCCCGCGCGAACATCCTCGCCTACAGCATGCCGGGGTTCGCGACCAGCGAGCGCACGCGCGACCAGGCCAAGCGGCTGATGCGCGCCGTCGGCGCCACCGCCGCGGAGATCGACATCCGGCCGAGCTGCCTGCAGATGCTCGCCGACATCGGCCATCCCTACGCACGCGGTGAGCCGGTGTACGACGTCGCCTTCGAGAACGTGCAGGCGGGCGAGCGCACCAGCCACCTGTTCCGGCTCGCCAACATGCACCGCGCGCCCGTTGTCGGCACCGGCGACCTGTCGGAGCTCGCGCTCGGCTGGTGCACCTACGGCGTCGGCGACCACATGTCGCATTACAACGTCAACGCGAGCGTGCCCAAGACGCTGATCCGCCATCTGGTGGGCCACGTCGCGCGCCGCGGCGAGCTGGGCGCGGCCGCGAGCGGCCTGCTCGAGGACGTGCTCGCGACCGCGATCAGTCCCGAGCTGGTGCCGGGCGAGGCGGGCGGCCAGCCCGCGCAGAGCACCGAGGCGGCCATCGGTCCGTACGAGCTGCAGGACTTCCACCTTTACTTCACGCTGCGCTACGGCTACGCCCCGGCGAAGGTCGCGTTCCTCGCCTGGACGGCGTGGCACGACCGCGCCCGCGGCGCCTGGCCCGACGTGCCCGAGGCGGAGCGCCGCCAGTACGGCATCGCGGAGATCAAGCGCTGGCTGCGCGTCTTCCTGCGGCGGTTCTTCGAGCTCTCGCAGTACAAGCGCAGCGCGATGCCCAACGGCCCGAAGGTGGGCTCGGGCGGATCGCTCTCGCCGCGCAGCGACTGGCGCGCGCCCAGCGACGGCAACGCCAACGCCTGGCTTGCCGCGCTCGACGCGGTGCCGGATCGCGAGTAGCGATGGCGGCGCTGCTCGGCATCGAGGCGAACACGCCAACGGGATCGCTGGTCCCCGCGGTGGTGGCCTCGGTCGCGCTCCACGTGGCGGTGCTGGCGGGCGTGCCCGACCTCGCGAACTACGCCACGGATGCGCCGCGCGCACCGCTGAACGCGCGGCTGGCGCCCGCCGACGCCCCGGCTGCCGTGGAGACGCCGCTTGCGGCGCTTGCCACGCCCGAACGCGAGCCCGAACGCCGTGCGCCGGCTCCGCAGCCGCGAGCGGAGCGCCGGGCGGCAACGTCGACCGCAGCGCCGCGCGCCGTGCCGCCGTCCCTCGCGGCGCGCGCGGCGGAGCCGCCTGCCATGCTCGTCGCCCCGGTCGCGCGCGAGGAGCGTGCGGCCGCCGTCTTGCCGGAGACGCCCGCCGTGCAGTCGCCGGCCGCCGCCGTTCGCTCCGAGCCGGTCGCCGCGCTCGGCGAGCCCGCGCTGGTCCCGCGGGTGACGTCCGACGCCGTCGATCCAGGCTCGCTGGGCCAGTACCGGCTCGCGCTCATCGGCACGGCGCGGCGCCACAAGCTCTATCCGGAAACGGCGCGGGAGCGGGGCTGGGAAGGGCGGGTGGCGGTGGAACTGGTGGTCGACGCCGGTGGCGAGCTCACCGCGGCGACGGTGAAACGCTCCAGCGGCCACACCGTCCTCGACCGAGAGGCCTTGGAGATGCTGCGGCGTGCGGCCGCGCTGACACCGGTGCCGCCGGCGCTGAAGGGCCGGGAATTCCGGCTGGAGGTGCCGGTGCTGTTCGAGTTGCGGAACGGCTGAGCGGTTCTCGGGATTCAGGCGCACGCGGCCCCCGAGGGCCGCAGCCGCATGCAGCCTTCAGGCCGCTACTCGCGGCGGAAACGCCACGACGTGATCCACGTCGAGCCGGATGCCGATGCTCTCGCCCAGCGCGTGGTTGTGGTGGCTGGGCACCAGCGCGAGGAGCTGCCGTCCGCTCTCGAGCCTGAGCGTGTAGAGGATGTCCGCGCCACGGAAGGCCTTGCTGACCACCTCGGCCTTCAGCCCGCTCGCGTCGTCGTGGATGATGTCGTCGGGGCGCAGCAGCACTTCCACCTGGCAGCCCTTGCCGCAGTTGTCGCACCCGATCTCGCACATCCGCGGGACCTCGCCCTTCAGCATCCCCAGCTCGATGCGCACCTGCTGCGACGAGAGCACGTTGCCGGGCAGGAACACCCCCTGGCCGACGAAGTCCGCGACAAAGCGGTTCACGGGCCGGTGATAGAGGTCGTAGGCGCTGTCCCATTGCTGGATCTCGCCAGCGTGCATGATGCCGATCTCGTCGGCGATGGCGAAGGCCTCGTGCTGGTCGTGCGTTACCAGGATCGCGGTGGTGCCGGTGCGCTTGATGATGTCGCGCACCTCGCGCGAAAGCTTCTCGCGCAGCTCGATGTCGAGGTTCGAGAAGGGCTCGTCGAGCAGCAGCAGGTCCGGCTGCGGAGCGAGCGCGCGCGCGAGCGCCACGCGCTGCTGCTGCCCGCCGGACAGCTCGTGCGGATACTTCTCGCCGTAGCCGGCGAGCCCGACGACCTCGACGCACTCGCGGGCGAGTCGCATCCGCTCGGCCTTGGTGCGGCCGTGCAGCCCGAAGGAGACGTTGTCGGCGACGGTGAGGTGCGGAAACAGCGCGTAGTCCTGGAACACCATGCCGATGCGGCGCTTCTCCGGCGGCACGGTCAGGCCGCGCGCCGAGACCACCTTGCCGGCGATGCGGATCTCGCCGCTGGCCACCGGCTCGAAGCCGGCGATGCAGCGCAGGACAGTGGTCTTGCCGCAGCCCGAGGGGCCGAGCAGGCAGCCGATGTCGCCGCGCGCCAGCCGGAACGACAGGCCGCGCACGATCTCTTGCGCCCCGTACGACTGACGCACGGCGTCGAGTTCCAGCATCGTGGGGCGCGCATCTGCACTCATGGTGGGTCATTATATGCGGACCGGCGCTGGTCCGGAAACAAGAATCATTCTTGATTGTTAAAATGATCCCATGACGGAAGCCGCTCCCGCGACCCTCCCGGCGGGGCACGTGTCGCGCGCCCGGCGTCCATTGGGCCTGCTCGGCGTGGCCGCGCTCGCCGTCTGCGCGCTGATCGTCGTGCCCATCCTGGCCGTGGTCGCCGGCGCGTTCGGCGTGGGCGCGACCGGGCCGGAAGACAGCAACTGGGGGCACCTGCTCCGGACCGTGCTCCCGGGCTATCTGTGGAACACGGCGCTGCTGGTGGTGGCTGTCGCCTTCGGAGTCGTCTCCATCGGAGTGATCTCCGCCTGGCTGGTCACGGCGTATCGCTTTCCGGGGCGCCGAGTGCTGGAATGGGCGCTGATCCTGCCGCTCGCGATGCCCGCCTACGTGATGGCTTACGCGTACACCGACTGGCTGCAGTTCGCCGGGCCGGTGCAGACGAGCCTGCGCGAGCTCACCGGCTGGAAGGCGCGCGAGTACTGGTTTCCGGAGATCCGCTCGCTGTACGGGGCGGCGGCGATGTTCTCCTTCGCGCTCTATCCCTACGTCTATCTGCTGGTGCGCACCGCGTTTCTCGAGCAGTCGCGCAGCGCCATGGAGGCCGCGCGGCTCGCCGGCTATGGCACCTGGGGAGCGTTCCTGCACGTGATGCTGCCGCTCGCGCGTCCCGCGGTCGCAGCGGGCACGGCGCTCGCCCTGATGGAGACCCTCGCCGATTTCGGCACGGTGTCCTACTTCGCGGTGCAGACCTTCACCACGGGCATCTATCGCGCCTGGCTGTCGATGGGCGACCAGGTGGGCGCGGGGCAGCTCGCCACGTGCCTGCTCGCGTTCGTCGCGCTGGTGCTGGCGCTCGAGCGCTTCAGCCGGCGGGGCGCGCGATACCACAACACCTCGTCGCGCAAGCCCGCGCCGCTCGCGCCCCTGGCAGGCTGGCGCGCCGCCGCCGCGTTCGCGCTCTGCTTCGCGCCGGTGTTCTTCGGCTTCCTGCTTCCCGCCGGTCTGCTCGGCCACCTCGTCTGGACGGACCCGGATGCGAAATGGAGCGCGCGCACCTGGACCCTGGTCGGGAACAGCTTCACCCTCGCCGGCGTGACCGCTGCGGCGGCGGTCTGCATCGCGATCCTGCTCTCGTACGCGGCCCGGCTGACGCGCCGCCCGGCCGTGGCGGGCGCAAACCGCATCGCCTCGCTGGGGTACGCCGTGCCGGGTGCGGTGATCGCGGTCGGCATCCTGGTGCCACTCGGCAAGCTGGACAACGCGCTCGTGGACTGGCTGCAGGCGCAGTTCGGCGTGAAGACCGGGCTGCTGCTCACCGGCACCGTCACCGCGCTGGTGTACGCCTATCTCGTGCGGTTCCTCGCGGTCGCGCTGCAGACGGTGGACGCGGGGCTCGCCAAGGTCACCCCGTCGATGGAGGACGCCGCCCGCAGCCTCGGCCTCTCTCCGTCCGCGACGCTCGCGCGCGTGCACGCGCCCATGCTCGCCGCGAGCCTGCTGTCCGCGGCGCTGCTGGTGTTCGTCGACGTGATGAAGGAGCTGCCGGCCACCTTCGCGATGCGGCCGTTCAACTTCGACACCCTGGCGGTGGAGGCCTACAACCTCACCAAGGACGAGCGCCTCGCGGAAGCGGCGATTCCGTCGCTGGTGATCGTCGCGGTCGGCGTGATCCCGTTGATCGTGCTCTCGCGGCAGATCGCGCGTTCGAGGCGGACGTGAGCGGCGTGCGCGCGTACGCCGTGTACGAGACGGACGCGATGGCCGTCGCCATGGACGAGGCCGGTTGCGTCCGCCTGCGCGGCGCGCTGCCCGATACCCTGACGGCGCGCGCCCGCGACGCCATCGACGCGCTCACCCCGCGCCACTGGGACGAGACCGGCTCGATGGACCGCTACAAGAACGTCTTCAACCGCGATCCGTTCTGGCTCGCGTTCCTCGATCGGCCCGGCCTCATCGAGCTCGCCGAGAGCCTGCTCGGCGCCGATTGCCACGTCATCGGCCAGACCGCCTGGCGCACTCATCCCGGCTATCGCGCGGAGCCGCTGCACGCGGACTACGTGCCCTTCGAGGCGCCCCCCGCCGCCTACGCGGCGGGTCTGCGCGTGGCCCCCTTCATCGTGACGGTGCAGTTCTACCTCTGCGGCGTTCCGCCGGAGCTCGGTCCCACCCGGGTGATCCCGGGGAGCCATCGCGCGGGGCGCGCGCCGTCGGCGGGGGAGACCGCGTGGAACGGCCGCGAGCCGATCGGTGTTCCCTTGGATGCCGGCGACGCGCTGGTCTTCCGCAGCGAGCTGTGGCACCACGGCGGCGACAACCTGAGCGCCGACGGCGTGCGCTACGTCCTGCAGGTGCATTACTCCCGCCGCGAGATGGCCGCGCATTTCTCGCCCTACCTGGACTGGCGTTTCGATGCGGCCGTATTGGCGACGGCCACGGCGCGGCAGCGCCGGCTGCTCGGCGATCACGAGCCCGGGCCGTACGACTAGGTGCCCCTTTCGCTCGTCATCGCGCTGACCGTGTGCGTGCATGCCGCTTATGCCGGCGGGCGCATCGCGGTGTCGCTGCTCGCGGTGAATCTGCAGGCGAGCCCGTTCCTGATCGGCGTGCTGATGGCCCTGTTTGCGGCTCTGCCGATGCTGCTGTCGGTGACCGCCGGACGCCTGGTCGACCGTATCGGCATGCGCGGTCCGATGCTCGTGGCCGCCGCTGCCGTGGCCGCCGGCACGGTGATGCCGGCCGCGGCGCCTGCGATCGTGGCGCTCGCCTGTTGCGCGGTGGTGGCCGGATCGGGCTTCATGCTCTTCCACATCGCGGTGAGCAACCTCGTCGGCGCGCTGGGCTCGGCGGCGGACCGCGCGCGCAACTTCAGCCTGTTCTCGATGGGCTTCTCGATCTCCGGGTTCGGCGGGCCGCTGATCGCCGGCTTCGCCATCGATCACCTGGGCTTTCGCGCCGCGTTCCTGATTCTGGCCGCGCTGCCGCTCGCCAGCCTGCTGGTTCTCGCCGTGCGTGGCGCGCACCTGCCGCGGCCGCGCACCGCCGAGCGGCCGGCCGAGCGGCACGTGGCCGACCTGCTGCGCCACGGCCGCCTGCGCGACATCTTTCTCGCCAGCGCGACGCTGTCGACGGGCTGGGACCTCTTCACCTTCATCGTGCCGATCTACGCGGCGGGCATCGGCCACTCGGCGTCGACCATCGGCGTCGTGATGGCCGCGTTCGCGGCCGCGACCTTCGCCGTGCGGGTGATCCTGCCGTGGCTCTCGCGACGGGTCGGCGAATGGACCTTGCTCGCTGTGGCGTTCTTCACCGCGGCGGCGGTGTACGTCGCGTTTCCCCTGGTCGGAGTCGCGGCGGGAATGGTGGCGCTTGCCATCGTCCTCGGCCTCGGCCTGGGAAGCTCGCAACCCATGGTCATGTCGCTGCTGTACGAGGCTGCGCCGCCGGGGCGCGCCGGCGAGGCGATCGGCGTGCGCACCACCCTGGTCAATGCCAGCCAGACGTTCATGCCGCTGGTGTTCGGCGCGGTGGGCGCGATCGTCGGCATGCTGCCGGTGTTCTGGAGCATGGCGGCGATCCTCGGCGGCATGGGCTGGTTCGCGCGCCGCCGGCGCCGCGGCTGACGCGCTTGCGCGGGGCGCCGCCTGCGCGGATCATCGCCACGAACCGGAAGGAGCGCGCATGCTGAAGGCGGGAATCGCGGCGTTGGGCCGATGGGGCAGGCGCCTGGTGGACTCGGTTCAGGGCGAGGACATCGTGCCGAGCCCGCATATCCGCTTCACACGCGCGTGGACACGCACGCCGGCGAATGCGCGCGACTACGCCGCCGCTCGCGGCCTGCGGCTGGTCGACTCCTACGCGGCGCTGCTCGCCGATCCCGAGGTCGATGCCATCGTGCTCGCGACGCCGCACACGCGCCATCCCGACGAGATCGTTGCCGCGGCGGCAGCGGGACTTCCCGTCTTCTGCGAAAAACCCCTCGCGCTCACGCGCGCCGACGCCGCGCGCGCGGTCGCGGCCTGCGAGTCGGCGCGCGTCACGCTCGCGCTGGGTCACAACCGCCGCTTCCTGCCGGCCTATGCGGAGCTGACGCGCCTCGCGCGCGAGGGCGAGCTCGGCCAGCTGCTGCACGTCGAGGGCAACTTCTCCGGCTCGTTCGGGCTCGAGTACGACTCGACGGTGTGGCGCGCGGACCCGCGCGAGACTCCGGCGGGCGGGCTGACCCTGATGGGCATCCACGTGCTCGACGCGATGATCGGTCTCGCCGGCCCGATCGAGTCGGTCGCGGCGCAGAGCCTGCGGCAGGTGCTGCGCATCGAGCTGGACGACACCACCGGCGGCATGCTGCGGTTCGCCGGCGGCGCCTCCGGCTACGCGAGCACGCTGACGGCCACGGCGCGCCTGTGGCGCCTGCAGCTCTTCGGCACGCGGGGCTGGGCGCACATGCTCGATCATCACCTGCTCGAGGTCGGCATGATCGGCGCGCCGGTGCGGCGCATCGAATATGCAGCCGTGGACGCCGAGCGGCGTGAGCTCGATGCCTTTGCGCGCGCGGCGCGCGAAGGCGAGCGCTATCCGGTGCCGCTGGACGAGGTGGTCGCCGGCATCGCCGCACTCGAAGCCTTCGCGGCCTCGGCACGCACCGGCGGCACCTGGGTGGCCGTCCCGGGCCGCTAGCCGGCCCGCGCCAGCATGGCGTGCAGCAGCACGTTGCAGCCGGCTTCCAGGTGCTCGGGCCGCGCGTTCTCGATCTCGTTGTGGCTGATGCCGTTCTCGCACGGCACGAAGATCATCCCGGTGGGCGCGACGCGCGCGAGATACACCGCGTCGTGAGCGGCGCCGGAGACGATGTCGCGCGACGAGTAGCCGAGGTCCGCGGCGCCGCGGCGCACCGCCTCGACGCAGGCCGCATCGAAACGACTGGGCGGAAACTCCACTGCTCGCTCGATGGCGATGTCCACGCGCTGCTCGCGGGCAACCGTCGCCGCTTCCTCGCGAAGCGCGTGCTCCATGGCCTCGAGCCCGTCGCCGGTGGCGGACCGGAAGTCGACGGAGAAGAAGACGTGGCCGGGAATCACGTTCCGCGAGTTCGGCCGGACCTGCAGCATGCCCACCGTGCCGCGGGAGTCCGGCGTGGCGAGCGCGATGCGGTTCACCGCCTGGACCAGGCGCGCCGCGGCGAGCATGGCGTCGCGCCGCAGGTGCATGGGCGTCGGGCCGGCGTGCGCGTCCATGCCGGTGACGTTCACGTTGAACCAGCGCTGGCCGAGCGCGCCCGTCACGACGCCGATGGCGATGCCTTCGTCCTCCAGCACCGGGCCCTGCTCGATGTGCGCCTCGTAGTAGGCGCCGACCGGGCGTCCGCCGACCGGCGCGGCGCCCCGGTAGCCGATCCGGTCGAGGGCCTCGCCGGCGGAGACGCCGTCGACGTCCCGCTGTGCCAGCAGGTACTCGAGACCATACACGCCCGCGAAGCCGCCGGAGCCGCTCATGGTGGGCAGGAAGCGCGTGCCTTCCTCGTTGGTCCACACCGCGACCTCGAGCGGGGCCGCGGTGGCCACGCCCGCGTCGTTCAGCGTCCGCACCACCTCGAGGGCGGCCAGCACGCCGTAGCAGCCGTCGAACTTGCCGCCGGAAGGCTGCGTGTCGAGGTGGCTGCCCGAGACCACCGGCGCGCGCGACGGATCGCGGCCCGCCCGGCGCGCGAAGATGTTGCCGATGCCGTCCACGGTGACGTCGAGCCCCGCTTCGCGGCACCAGCGCACGAAGAGGTCGCGACCCTGGCCGTCGAGCTCCGAGAGCGCAAGGCGGCGCACGCCGCCCTTGGGCGTCGCGCCGATGCGCGCGAGGGTCATCAGCGAGTCCCACAGCCGCGCGCCGTCGACGCGCAGCGCCGCGATGCGTTCGGGCGCGTTCATCAGGCCACCGTCGAAAGGATGTCTCCGAGTGTCTCGAAGATGCGGTCGATCTCGCCGCGTTCGATAATGAGCGGCGGCGAGACGGCGATGATGTCGCCGGTGAAGCGCACCATGACGCCGCGCTCCCAGCACTTCAGGAAGATCTCGTAGCCCCGCGCGGCAGGCGCGCCGGGGCGGGAGCTGAGCTCGATGCCCGCCACCAGCCCGATGTTGCGGATGTCGATGACGTGCGGCTTGCCCTTCAGCGCGTGCGCAGCGTTCTCGAAATAGGGCGCGAGCGAGGCGGCGCGGGCGTAGAGGCCCTCGCGCTCGAAGAGATCGATGGACGCCACTGCGGCCGCCGCGGCGAGCGGGTGGCCGGAGTAGGTGTAGCCGTGCATCAGCTCGATGGCGCCCTCCGGGGCGGCATTCACTACAGTATCGTAGATGCCTTCGCGCACCAGCACGGCGCCCATCGGGACGGCGCCGTTGGTGAGGCCCTTGGCGCAGCAGATCATGTCCGGCACGACGCCGAAGGCGTCCGCGCCCCACGCGGCGCCGGTGCGCCCGAAGCCGGAGATCACCTCGTCGAAGATGAGCAGGATGCCGTGGCGCGTGCAGATGTCGCGCAGCTTCTGCAAGTAGCCGACCGGCGGGATCAGCACGCCGGTCGAGCCGCCGAAGGGCTCAACGATCACCGCCGCGACATTGGACGCATCGTGCAGCGGGAGGATGCGCTTCTCGAGCTCTTCGGCGAGATGCGCGCCCCATTGCGGCTGGCCGCGCGAGAAGGCGTTGTGCTCGAGGTCGTGGGTGGTGACGAGATAATCCACGCCGGCGACGAGCTGGCCGAACACCTTGCGGTTGTTGGGGATGCCGCCGACCGACATGCCGCCGAAGTTGACGCCGTGGTAGCCGCGCTCGCGGCCGATGAGTTTCTGCCGCGTGCCTTCGCCGCGCGCGCGGTGATAGGCCAGCGCGATCTTGAGCGCGGTGTCGGCGGCCTCCGAGCCGGAGTTGGTGAAGAACGCCTGCGTGAAGCCCTGCGGCGCGTGCTGCACCAGGCGCGCGGCGGCCTCGAATGCGACCGGGTGCCCCATCTGGAACGGCGGCGCGTAGTCCATGGTGGCCGCCTGGCGCTGGATGGCGCGCACGATCTCCTCGCGCCCGTGGCCGGCGTTGACGCACCACAGGCCGGAGGTCCCGTCGAGGATCTGCCGGCCGTCGGCCGCGGTGTAGTACATGCCCTTCGCCTCCACCAGCAGGCGCGGCGCCGCCTTGAAGCGGCGGTTCGCAGTGAAGGGCATCCAGAAGGGGGCGAGGTCCAGGGCCTGTTCGAGGCGCGTGGGAGCGTTCATGGCGGCCGTCCTGGGGAGGGGTAAACGCCAATGGTAGGAGTCCCGGGGGGCGGATGCAATGCCGACGGCTAGCCACGCGCCGCGGCCCGGGCTACAGTTCGCCGCATGCCCACTCCCGCGCCGCGCTTTCTGCCGCGTGCCTGTCCGCATCGCCACGCGGCGGCGCTGGCGCTCGCGGTCGTCGTGCCGGGCCTCGCGCTCGATGCGACCGCGGGATTTGCGCTGCAGGCGCTGATCGGCGTCGTCGCGTGGATCGCCGCGCTGGCGATGGTTGCCGGCGCCGGAACGGCGGAGCTGCGCACGCGCATGATGGCCTGCCTCGCGCTCGCCACCGCCGGCGAGCTCTTCCTCTCGCTCGTCTGGGGGCTCTACGACTACCGCCTCGACAACGTGCCGTTCTTCGTTCCGCCGGGGCACCTCCTGCTCATGCTCGCCGGCATGCAGCTCGCGCGCGCGCCGCTGCCGGGCATGTTCGTGCATGGGACCGCGGCCGCGGTCGCCGCGTGGGCGGGCTACGCGCTGTGGACCGGCGCGTCCACGCTCGACGTGTTCCTCGCCGGGCTGCTGCTCGCGTGCCTCGCGGCTGCGCGGCGCGAATCGGACCGCCGGCTCTACGCCGTCATGCTGTGGCTGGCGCTGGCGCTGGAGCTCTACGGCACCGCGCTGGGCAACTGGACGTGGCGGCCGGTCGAGCCCTGGTTCGGCCTCACCAGCGCGAATCCCCCGCTCGCGGCCGGAGCCTTCTACAGCGCGCTCGATGCGCTGGCGCTGGTCGTGGCGCGCGCGGTGCACGGCGAACGGCTGCGGCTGCCGCGGCTCGCGTGGCGCCGTGCCTGAACGCGTTCAATCGACCGCGATACGCACGGCGTACTCGAGCGCGGCGGACGCTTCGCCGCGATAGGCGCCGCTCACCGGCATCGTGCCGTCCTGACCAGGGGCCGCGGCCAGCGCCACGTGCGCGTCCGCGACCGCGAGGGCTTCGACCGGATCCCATCCGCGCCAGCCGCCGCCGGGCACGTAGGCCTCCGCCCAGGCATGCAGGTGGCGGTCGGGGCGCGCGAGGTCGCCGCGCCGGTAGCCGCTGACAAAGCGCGCCGCGTATCCCAGCGCGCGGGCGCACGCCATGAACAGCACGGTCAGGTCGCGGCACGCGCCGCGGCCGAGCGCGAGCGTTTCCGCCGCTGTCTGGGCGGGGCGGCCGTCGTCGCGGATCTCGCGATGCACGCGGGCGTGGATGGCCTGGTTGAGCGCATCCAGCGCGGCCACCGCGCCGGGGCCCGCGCGAGCGCTCGCCGCCGCGGCGAACGCCTCGACCTCGGGGGCCTGTCCGGCACCCCCGTACGCCGCCAGCAACGGCGCGGCGTTGTCGTCCCGCTCCGCCGGCACGTAGTCGAACGGGTTCCTGCGCAGCGTCTCGACCTCCGCCGTCGCGACGATGCGCAATTCGCGCGTCTGGCCGGCGAACCACGCGTGCTCCACGACGTTGCCGGCGGCGTCGAGCGCGACACAGCGCGTCGCCGGTGCCGGGAAGATTTCCAGGTCGAATCCGATCAGGCGCTGTACGCCGTCTTCCCGGGGCCGCAGGCGCAGGACGTGCGGGCCGAGCGCGACCGGTGCGCCGTAGCGATAGTGTGTTTCGTGGCGGATTCGAAAGCGCATGATGCGCACGATTCTAGCCGCCGCCTGTGTCACACCGGCAACCGAATGCGCTCGTCTATAATCCGGCGAGCGTGCGCATCCTGATCTCCAACGACGACGGTTACTTTGCTCCGGGCATCGAAGCGCTCGCCCGCGCGCTCGCCGACCTCGGCGAGATCACCGTGGTGGCGCCGGAGCGCGACCGCAGCGGCGCGTCCAACTCGCTCACGCTGGACCGGCCGCTCACCGTGCGGCGCGCGCCCAACGGGTTCCTGTTCGTCAACGGCACGCCCACCGACTGCGTGCACCTCGCGGTCACCGGCCTGCTCGAAACGCTTCCCGACATCGTCGTCTCCGGCATCAACTTCGGCCAGAACATGGGCGACGACACCATCTACTCCGGCACCGTGGCCGCGGCCACCGAGGGCTTCCTGCTCGGCCTGCCTGCCATCGCGATCTCGCTGTCCAGCAAGGAAGGTCATCACTTCGAGACCGCGGGCGGGATCGCGCGCGACCTCGTGCGCCGGTTCGGCGAGCGGCCCGCCGGCGAGCCGATGCTGCTCAATGTGAACGTGCCCGACGTGCCCGCTGCGGCCATTGCCGGGATCGAGGTGACGCGCCTCGGCCGGCGCCACAAGGCGGAGGGCGTGGTGAAGACCACCAATCCGCGGGGCCAGGTGGTTTACTGGGTCGGCGCTGCCGGGCCGGCGGCCGACGCCGGACCGGGCACGGACTTTCATGCCGTGGCGAGCAACCGCGTATCGATCACGCCGCTGCAGATGGACCTCACGCACGCCCCGCAGATCGGCGCGGTGCGCGCGTGGCTCGGCCACGCATGACGCACGCGCCGCAGCCCCACGGCATCGGCATGACCTCGCAGCGCACGCGCGACCGCATGGTGGCGCGGCTGCGCGAGCAGGGCATCGCCGACGAACTGGTGCTCGCAGCGATGGGTGCGGTGCCGCGGCACCTGTTTGTCGACCAGGCGCTCGCCAGCCGGGCGTACGAGGACTCGGCGCTGCCCATCGGGTTCGAGCAGACCATCTCCCAGCCCTACGTTGTCGCGCGCATGCTCGAGGCGGCGCGCGCCGGCCGCACCCTTGCGCGTGTCCTCGAAGTGGGCACCGGCTGCGGGTACCAGGCGGCGGTGCTGGCGCGGCTCGCGCGCGAGGTGTACTCCATCGAGCGCATTCAGCCGCTGGCGGAAAAGGCACGCGCCCACCTGCGTCCGATGCGGCTCGCCAACGTGCGGCTCGTGCACGGCGATGGCTACCAGGGCCTGCCCGCGGTCGCGCCGTTCGACGCGATCGTCGTCGCGGCGGCCGCGGCCGAGATCCCCGCGGCGCTCCTCGAGCAGCTTGCCATTGGCGGGCGGCTGGTAATGCCGGTCGGCACGGCCGCGCAGCACCTGCTGCTGGTCGAACGGACCCCGGCAGGCTACAAGGAAACCCGGCTGGAGGCGGTGAGGTTCGTGCCGCTGCGGCTCGGCAAGGGTTGAGCACATGCGCCACTTGCTCGCGCTCTCCATTGCCGCCGCGCTCGCCGCCTGCGCGAGCCGTCCGCCTGCACCGGTCGTCGATCGTGCGCCGCCGCCACGCGCCGCCGCGCCCGCTGCCAAGCCTGCGCCCGCGGTGGAGGCGCCGCGTGCCGAGACCTATACCGTGAAACGGGGCGACACGCTCTACGGCATCGCGCTCGATCAAGGCATGGACTGGCGCGAAGTCGCGAGCCTGAACAACATCACCGATCCGGGCCGCCTGCAGGTGGGCCAGGTGCTGCGGTTGCGCGCCGCCGCTGCGCCCGGCGCGACGGCGAGCGGGGTGCAAGTGTCACCGGTCGCCGGCGCGGCGGCGCCGCAGGCGCGGCCGCTCGGTGCGGACGCCTCGCCGGCGCCGGCCGCAGCCGCCGCATCGGCGCCGAGTGCGGCGCCCGCCGCGGCCGCGGGTGGCCCGTTGCTGCGCACCGAGCCCAAGGCGGTGAAGCTGCCGTACTCCGAGGAGAACCTCGCTGCCCTGCAGCGGCCCGAGCCCGCGCGGCCCGCGCCGAAGCCGGATGCGCCGGCGGCGCCCAAGCCCGAGCCGCCGGGCGCGGTCGCGACGCCGCAGCCGCAGAAGCCCGCGGCCGAGCCGTCGAAGCCGCAGAAGGAGAACATCGAGGACGGCGTCGAGTGGAGCTGGCCGGCGAGCGGCAAGCTGATCTCGGGGTTCTCCGAGAGCACCAAGGGCATGCAGTTCGCCGGTCGCATGGGCGACCCTGTGTTCGCCACCGCCGCAGGCGAGGTGGTCTACGTGGGCACCGGCATCCGCGGCCTCGGCAAGCTGGTGGTGATCCGCCATAGCGAGAAGTACCTCTCGGTCTACGGCCACAATCGCGACATCCTGGTGAAGGAAAAGCAGAAGGTCGCGCTGGGGCAGAAGATCGCCGAGGTGGGCAACACCGACGCGGACCAGCCGAAGCTGCACTTCGAGATCCGCCGCTTCGGCAAGCCCGTCGACCCGATGCAGTTCCTGCCCGCGCGCCTGTAACCGGGCCGCGCCTCCTGGTGTAGACCGTCAGGCCTATCGCTGCCTCGCGCGCCGTGCCCATAATTCCCGGAGCGGTCACCGACGGGGAGAGCGGCATGGGAGATCCATACGCGGGCGCAACGCGGCCCTGCGACATCGTGATGAAGGGCGGGGCGGCGAGCGGCTTCGTCTACGCGCGTGCGCTCACGGTCCTCGCGAAGACCTATCGCATCCAGTCGGTGGGCGGCACTTCGGCCGGCGCCGGCGCGGCAGGCGTGGCCGCCGCCGCGGAGTATGGTCGCCGCAAGGGAGGCGAGGGCTACGCCGGCATCGAGGACATTCCCCGTTGGGCGGGCGAGGTGGTGCGCGAGACGAAATGGACGCGCCTCAAGCACCTGTTCGGGCCGGACGAAAGCACGCGCCGGCTGTACGCGGTCGGAACGTCCCTCTTTCCCAAGCGGCGCGGCCGTGCGGCGGCGGTCGCGTGGACCCTGGCGCGGTCCTACGCCGGTGGCGCCGCGGCAGGCGCGGTGATCGGCGCGCTGCCGCTCGCGGCGCTGCTCGCGGCGTCCGGGCCCGCCGGTGCGCTGGAGGCCGCGCTGCGCCTTGCCGCGCTGCTCGTTGGTGTGGTGATCGCGATCGTCGCGGCGCTGGCCGGCGCCGCGATCGCGTTCTTCCGCGATGCCATGCATACGCTGCCGAAGAATGGCTTCGGCCTGTGCAGCGCCTTCGACGGCGGACGGCCCGCGCCCGCGGAGAAGATGACCGACTGGCTGTACAACCTCTATCAGCGGCTTGCCGGGTTGCCGCCCGACCGGCCGCTGACGTTCGGCGATCTTGCCGGTGCCAAGGACCCGTATACCGAGCGCGGCATCGAGCTCAACGTCATGAGCATCAACGTGTCGCTCGGCCGTCCCTATCGCCTGCCCTTCCGCGACGGCGACGAGGACTACTGGTTCTCGCCCGAGGAGATGCGCCGGCTGCTTCCCGAGCCGGTGGTGCGCGCCATGGAGGCCGCCGGGCGCCGCCGGCCCGGGGCCGACCGCTACGCGCAGCGCGGGCTGCTGCCGTTCCCGCATCGCGACGACCTGCCGGTGATTGTCGCGGTACGCATGAGCTACGCGCTGCCGCTGCTGTTCAGCGCGGTGCCGCTGTGGTCGATCGACCACAGCCGCCTGCCCGACCAGCGGCTGGGCGGCAGGACGGTGCCCGACCCTGCGCCGGAGCGCTGCTGGTTCATCGACGGCGCGCTCGCCAGCAATTTCCCGGTGCATCTCTTCGATTCGCCGCTGCCGCGCTGGCCGACCTTTGCCATCAATCTGCGCAAGTACCATCCCGACTGGCGCGGCAACAAGGACGCTGCGCACGACGCGTGGCTGGATGCGGACTGGTGCACGCCGGGCGACCACGGCCTGCTGCGCGAGTGGTGGACACGCATCGACCACGACGCGGTGCCCGGTGATCCGACGCGCTTCACCCCGGTGGACGACGCAACGCGGCTGAAGCGCTTCCTCGGCGCATCGCTCGCCACCATGATGAACTGGGTCGACAACCAGCAGCTCAGGCTGCCCGGGTATCGCGACCGGGTCGCGAACGTCAGCCTCGCCGACGACGAGGGCGGCGGCCATTTCGACATGGATGCCGGGAAGATCGCGCGCATCGCCGACAAGGGCGGTCTCGCCGCCGGCAAGCTGGTCGGCCACTACACCGACGGCACGGGGCCGGGGCCCGGGTGGAAGCGGCATCGCTGGACGCGGTACGTCTCCTCGATCATCCTGGCGGCGAGGTTCGTGGAGGGGTTCGAGCGCGGGTACAGCTCGGAGCTTCCGGGCGGCCCGTCCTATGCGGACATCCTGCGCGAGCCTGCCTGCATGCCCGATGGATGCGAAATGCTGCGGGAGGATCAGCGCGCGGTCATGACGCGGCTTGCGCTGGGGCTGGTCGCGGAGGAGAAGCAGCTGCCGGAAGAAGACAAGGAGAATTGGCCCAAGCACCCGGCGATCAATCCGGAACCGGTGCTGCGACTGCTGCCGGACATGTGAGGCGGCGGCTACGACTCGCCCATCGCCGCGAGGCGGGCGAGTGCGTCGCCGGTGACCCGGAACAGCCGCCACTCGCCCATCTCGGTCGCGCCCAGGCCCGTGTAGAAGTCGATCGCGGGCGTGTTCCAGTCGAGGGCCATCCACTCGAATCGCCCGGCGCCGCGCGCGTGCGCGATTCGCGCCACGGCGACCAGAAGCGCCTTGCCGAAACCCTTGCCGCGATGCTCCGGGCGCACGAAGAGGTCCTCGAGGTAGAGCCCGCGCCGCCCGAGGAACGTCGAGTAGTTCTGGAAATAGATCGCGAAACCCGCGGGAGTGCCGTCCGCCCACGCGATCAGCGCTTCGATCACCGGGTGCTCGCCGAACAGCTCGGCGCGCAGTCCTGCCTCGTCGGCGGCGACCAGGTGCGTGAGGCGCTCGTAGTCGGCGAGCGCGCGGACGAGCGCGAGAAGATGCGGCACGTCCGCGGGCGTCGCCGCGCGGATCTCCAACCCCGGGGTCACTGGCGGCCCCGCGCCGCGTGGATCGCCTGGGCGAGCTCCAGCACCGAGATCGCGTAGAAGCTGGAGCGGTTGTAGCGCGTGATCACGTAGAAGTTGTCGAAGCCGACCCAGTACTCCGACGGCGCGTCGACCGAGTCGAGCTCGACCAGCACGCTGGGCTGCCCGTCGTCGATGCCGGCGGCGAAGGCGACCTGTGCGACACGCAGCTCGGCGGCGGTGCGGGTGGTTTCGACGCGGCCATCGGCGAGCGATCGCGCCTCCGTCGATTCCAGCGTGGCCGGGACCGCGATCGGTCCGCCCTGCTGCCAGCCGTGCTGCACCAGGAAGTTGGCGACGCTGCCGATGGCGTCGACTGCGCTGCCGCGCAGGTCGCGCCGGCCGTCGCCGTCGAAGTCCACCGCGTAACGGCGGTAGCTGCCCGGCATGAACTGCGGCAGGCCGACCGCGCCGGCGAACGAGCCGCGGAAGCCGAGCGCGTCGCCGTTCTGCTCGCGGACGAGCAGCAGGAATTCCTCCAGCTCGCCCCGGAAGAAGTCCGCACGGCGCGGATAGTCGAAGGCGAGCGTGGCGAGCGCGTCGGCGACACGGTAGCCGCCCATCATGCGGCCGTACTCGGTCTCCACGCCGATGATCGCGACGACGATCTGCGGCGGCACGCCGTACGCTTCCCACGCGCGCGCGAGCGCCTGCTCGTGCCGCGCCCAGAAGGCCACTCCGCCGTCGATGCGCTCGCGGGTGAGGAAACGCCCGCGGTACTGGACCCACGACCGCGAGCCTTTCACCTGCGGCGTCATCGCGCGGATGATCGAGGGCTGGTGGCGCACGCGGACGAACATCCGGTCGAGCTCCTCGCGCGGGAACCCGTGGCGCGCGACCATGTCGGCCACGAAGGCCTGCACGTCGGGTCGTGCGGCGTAGCTGTTGTTGGCCTGCGCGGCTGCGGCGGGGATCCACAGCGCGAGCGCGGCGGCCGCAGCCGCACGCAGCAGCCGGCGGATCACGGCCGGAAGGCGCGAACGCGCTGGCGCAGGGCCGCGACCCGCTCGTTCTCGGGGGCAGGCCCGTAGCGCAGATCGAGGTACAGATCGCGGATCGACGCGATCTCGGCGCTGAGCGCCGGCAGCGCCGCCGCCGCGCGAACCGTGTATTCGAGCGGCCCCTCCGCAGGGCGCCGCGCGAGCCCGCGGCGCGCGAGCTTGCGCGAAAAGCGCTGCCACTCGGCCTGCGCGGGATCCGCGGCGGGGCCACGGCGCAGCATCGACACCGCGACGATGGCGATCGCCGCCGCAACCATCCAGAACAGCCACGTCGTCATCTGCTTCCAGTCCGGGGAACGCATGCCCAGCCGCGTCAGCATCTCGCGCTGGCGGTCGGGATCGTAACCGAGGATCCACTGGTTCCAGTAGTTGTTCATCGCTTCCCAGTTGAATCGTAGCGCGCGCACCCAGTCGGCGTCGACGTTCAGCAGGGCCGCGCCGGCCTCGTTGGGAATCGCCGCAGCCAGGCCGGATTCCACTCGCGACGGGATGGCCGCCGCGGTGGGATCGACCCGCACCCAGCCCTGGTCCGGCAGCAGCACCTCGACCCAGGCATGCGCATCCGACTGGCGCACGATCAGGTAGCCGTCGACCGGGTTCACCTCGCCGCCCTGGTACCCGGTGACGATGCGTGCCGGTACGTTGGCGGCACGCATCAGGAACGCGAACGCCGACGAGAAGTGCTCGCAGAAGCCGCTGCGCGATTCGAACAGGAACCGGTCGACGGGGTCGGTCTCGAGCAGCGGGGGCGTGAGGCTGTACTGCAGGCGCGCCGAGCGGAAATGGGCGATCGCGCGCTGCATGACCTCGGCATCGGTGCGCGCCTCGGCCCGCCAGCGCTGCGCGAGCTCCCGGGCGCGCGGGTTGCCCGACGCCGGCAGCCGGCGCGCCGCGTCAAGGTCCGCGGGCGAGGTGCCGGAGGAGGCCCGATAGGTGAGGTAGGACGTCATTTCGTAGCGGATCCGTGTGCGGACCGGCACGCGCGACAGCAGCTGGAAGTCGCCGGTCATCCACGCGCGCGGCGGCAGGCGCGCGGGCAGGTCGAGCGCGAACAGCCATGCGCGGTTGTGCGGCTCGACCGTGACCTCGTACTGCAGCGGCTCGCCCACCGGCTCGAACGCGCCGTCCTCGGACTGGCGCACCGCGCCGGCGGTCCAGGTGCGGCCGTCGAAATCCCAGAACACCGGTCCGCGCCAGTAGAGGAAGGGCCGGTCCGGCGCGCGCCCTTCGAACTTGGCGCGGAACGCGATGGCGTCGGACTGGATCAGGCTGGAAATATTGCCGGGGGTCATCGAGTCCGACAGCCCGGTCATGCCGCCATAGGCGTCGGTGGGCATGCCCCACAGGGGCCCCTGCACCCGGGGGAACAGGAAGAACAGGATCAGCATCACCGGCACGCCCTGCACCATGAGCATCGCGGCGGTGCGGCCGGACTCGAGCGGCGGGCGCGCCGGGGCATGCACGCCGGCCAGCGCCGCCGTGAGCACCAGGGCGGTGGCGAAGGTCAGCACCGCAGTCTGCATGCCCTGACCGTAGAAGAAGTTGGTGAGCGCGAGGAAGTAGCACAGGAAGGTGACCACCACCACGTCGCGAACCGTGCGCATCTCCATGAGCTTCAGCGACACCAGCAGCACCAGCAGGGTGACGCCGGCGTCGCGGCCGAACAGCGTGCGGTTGATCAACCACACGCTGGCGACGCCGCCCACGGCCATGATGTAGAGGAGCCAACGGCTCGGCAGCGGCAGGCGCTGCCAGGCCGCCCATGCCCGCCACGTGAGCAGCATGGCCGCGGTGCCGGCGATCCATACCGGCACGCGCGGCAGGTGCGGGCCGGCGGCAAGCGCCACTCCGGCGAAGAGCGCGAACAGTGCCGCGGTCGGAAGTGCCACCGGCTTCACGCGGGGATCCCGTGGAGCGCGAGCGCCTTGAGGCACGCGTCGCGGTGCGCGTCGCCGAGCGCCGGTCCGAGCTCCGTGCCGCCGAGGCGCAGGCCGTAGGCTATGCTGGACTGCTCGGCCTCGAGCACCCAGCGCGTGAGCCGCGAGAGCCGTCGCTCCATGTCGAGCCCCGCCGGGAGCGCGTCGTAGTCGAGCCAGAGCTCCAGCGTGGCGCGGCCATGGAAGGTCTTGGTGAGCAGCGTGCTGCCGCGTGCGACCGACTTCCAGGCGATGTGGCGGGGCGAGTCGCTGGGAGTGTGCCCGCGCAGGCCGGCGAAGTCGTCGCTGCCCGCCCCAGCGTTGCGTGCATCACCGGCGTCGGGCACTTCCGTGAGCGCCGGCAGCGGCGCGTCGTCGGGGCGCGGATACACGAGCGCGCGCATGTCGGGCTGCAGGTAGCTCCACGCGCGCAGCAGGCCCAGGGGATAGCGGGTCTCCAGCGTCACCCGTCCGAGCGGCAGCCAGCCGCGGCGCGGTGCTGCCACCGCCAGGGTGAGCGTGCCGTGCCCGCGCGCCGGCACGTCGCATGTCGTCGTCGCCGCCCCGCGCGTGCCGACGATCGCCCAGCGCGCGAAGGCGCCGGGATTGGCGAGGTCGAGGCGGAATACCGCTGCGTCTCCCGCGTACGCCGGATCGATCCGGCCCGGCGTGACGGAGAGCTGCGCGAGGTTGCGGTAGGTATGCAGGATCGACACGATCCCCATGCCGGCGAGCAGGAAGGTGAGGATGAAGCCGAGCGACAGCGCATAGTTGATGGAGCCGATCAGCATCAGCAGCAGGGCGGCTGCGAAGGTCAGGCCGTGCCGCGTCGGGAGGATGTAGACGCGCTTCTGCGACAGCACCACGGGGCCGGCCTCGGGCTGCGCACGATTGGCCACGAACTGCCAGAACTGCCAGGCCTGCGACCTTGCGAGCAGCCGATCGAACGCCATGGACCGGGCGCCGCGCCTAGGGCACCGGCACGGCCTCGACGAGGCCGACCACGATCTCCGACGAGGTGCGCCGCTTGCCGTTCAGCACCGGATGCAGCCGGTGGCCGGCCACGCCCGGCAGCACCGCCTGAACGTCCTCGGGCAGCACGCGGTCGCGGCCCTCGATGAGCGCCCAGGCACGCGCCGACGCGAGCAGCGCGAGCGCCGCGCGCGGCGAGAGGCCGGCGACGAACTCGGGCGCGCGCCGCGAGTGCTCGACCAGCGCCTGCACGTAGTCGACCAGCGCCGGCGCTGCGTGGACCCCACGCGCGGCCAACTGCAGGGCGCCGAGGTCGCCGGCATCGATGGCCGGCTCCATGTGCTCGATCATGTCGCGCCGGTCCTCGCCCTGCAGCAGCGCGCGCTCGGCGTCGCGGTCGGGATAGCCGAGCTCGATGCGCATCTGGAAGCGATCGAGCTGCGATTCCGGAAGCGGGAAGGTGCCAACCTGGTGCGACGGGTTCTGCGTCGCGATGACGAAGAACGGCTCGGGCAGTCGGCGCGTCTCGCCCTCGGCGGTGACCTGGTGCTCCTCCATCGCCTCGAGTAGCGCGCTCTGCGTCTTGGGCGTGGCGCGGTTCACCTCGTCGGCGAGGATCAGCTGGGTGAAGATGGGTCCGGGATGGAACTTGAACGAGGAGGTGTCGCGGTCGTAGACCGAGACGCCGAGGATGTCCGCGGGGAGCATGTCGGCCGTGAACTGGATGCGCTGGAATTGCAGCCCCAGCGACCGCGCCAGCACGTGCGCGAGGGTGGTCTTGCCGACGCCCGGCACGTCCTCGATGAGCAGGTGCCCGCGCGACAGCAGGCAGGCGAGCGCGAGCCGGATCTGCCGCTCCTTGCCGAGGATGACCTGGCTGGCCTGGCGGATGACGCTCTGGACGGATCGGGAGGGGTCGGCGGGCAAGGGTGAAGCGCGGACGGCGCGGTTTGACGACTCGAAGTAGTGTAATCCGGCCGATGCGCTATGATCCCCGCGAAGGAGTGAGGGATCAGGAAAAATATGGCAACAGCGTTCATCAGCCATGCCGATTGCATGAAGCACGACGTGGGCGAGTACCACCCGGAATGCCCGGCGCGGCTCACCGCCATCGACGACCAGCTGATTTCCTCGGGTATCGGCCAGTACCTGGACCGCTACGACGCCCCGCTCGCCGAGCGCCAGGTCCTCGAGCGGGTCCATCCCCCGGAATTCGTCGAAAACGTCTTCCGCGCCGCGCCCGAGCGCGGGCTGGTGCACCTCGACCCGGATACGGCGATGAGCCCGGGCACCCTGAACGCCGCCCTGCGCGCCGCCGGGGCCGGAGTGCTCGCCGTGGACCTCGTGATGGACGGCCGCGCCGAGAACGCGTTCTGCAGCGTGCGCCCGCCCGGCCACCATGCGACGCGCGACCGCGCCATGGGGTTCTGCTTCTTCAACAATGTCGCGGTCGCCGCCGCGCACGCGCTCGAGGCGCGCGGGCTCTCGCGCGTGGCGATCATCGACTTCGACGTTCACCACGGCAACGGCACCGAGCACATCTTCGAGGGCGACGAGCGCGTGCTGATGGTGAGTTCCTTCCAGCATCCGTTCTATCCGTACAGCGGCACGGAAGACCCGGCGCGGAACATGGTCAATGTCCCCCTGCCCGCCGGTACCGGCTCGCAGGGGTTCCGCGACGTCGTCGCCGACATCTGGGCGCCCGCGCTGCGCGACTTCGCGCCGGACATGGTGCTGTTCTCGGCGGGTTTCGATGCCCACGTCGAGGACGACATGGCGATGCTCAGGCTGGTCGACCAGGACTATGCGTTCGTGACGCGCGCGGTCAAGGAAGCCACGGATGCCTCGACCGGCGGGAAGATCGTATCGGTGCTCGAGGGCGGCTACGCGCTGTCGGCGCTGGCGCGCAGCGTGGTGCAGCACGTGCGCGTGCTCGGCGGGCTCTAGGACAGGTCGCCGGGCAAAAGCCCCGGCCAGCTCAGCCCGCGAGCGTCCTGAGGGCCTGCTGATCGAGCACGTCGATGCGCTCGCGGCCGAGCGCGACCCAGCCGTGGTCCTCGAAGTTGCGCAGCAGGCGGCTCACGATCTCGCGCACGCTGCCGATCTCGTCGGCCAGCGCCTGGTGGGTCGCGCGGATGGGCGAGTTCCGCCGCAGCAGCAGCGCCGCCAGGCGCTGGTCCAGCTTCTGGAACATCACCGCCTCGATCAGCTCCATCAGGCCGGCGAGGCGCTCGGAGAAGAGCGCGAACACGTAGGTGCGGAACGCGGGCGACGCCGCCACCAGCCGGTTGAAGGCGTTCGGCGGCAGCAGCACGAGGCGCAAGTGGCTCGTTGCGATGCCCATCGCCTGGAAGCTCGCGTCGCCGAGCATGCAGCCGGCCGACAGCAGGCAGGCCTCGCCGGGGTGCACGGTGTAGAGCATCACTTCGCGGCCGTTCGGCGCGGCTTTCACGACACGGACCGAGCCCGACAGCACCAGCGGGAAGCCGCGGCAGGGGCTCCCGGGCTCGAACATCACCGTGCCTGCGGGCACATCGCGCACCGTCGTTGCCGACAGGACCTCGTCGAGCAGTGCGCCGTCGACCTCGCCCAGCGCCGCGAACTGGTGCAGCAGCTCGCCCTTCAGCGTCAGCGGATTGCCGGCCTGCATCGCGCGCTCCTCAGGCGTCCGCGGTTTCGAGCTGCGCGAGCCGCGAGATCTCCGCGGCCGCGCGCCCTATCGCGGCGGGCGTCAGGTCGTCCGGCCGCACCACCGGCGCGGCGTCCAGGCCGAGGTAGTTGCGGTCCATCGAGCGCCGATACGCCGGGTCGTAGTGCTCGACCAGCAGCACGGCGACCAGCTCCGCGAACGCGCCGCGGTCGGCGAGCGCCTTCCAGGCCGCGATGGTCTCCTGGCCATGGAGGGCGAGCAGGCAGTCGAGCTGCGCCTTGAGGGCGGCCGGATCGGCAAGGAAATGGCCGTAGTCGGCGAGTAGGAAGTCCACGCGCGCGGCCACGTCCGCCTCGATGCGGACGCAGGGGCTGCCGCGCATCGCCAGGATCAGCGCCTCCGGCACCTGCAGCTGGCCGATCTTGCGGCTTTCCGCCTCGACGAACACCGGCACGTCGGCGTCGAACCGGCGCAGCGCATGCCAGACGCGGGTCTCGAACATTTTCTGCGCCGGCTGCGGAGCGCCGGGCAGTCCGCCCAGGACCGACCCGCGATGCGCGGCGAGTTTCTCGAGATCGAGCACCTGCGCGCCGCGCGCCTCCAGTGCCTCCAGCACACGGCTCTTGGCGCTGCCGGTTTCGCCGCAGACCACGCGGAAGTGCAGCGATCGCGGCAGCACCTCGAGCTGCGCGAGCACCTCGCGGCGGAAGGCCTTGTAGCCGCCCTCCAGCTGCGCCGCCTGCCAGCCGACCTCGCGCAGCACGTGCGTCATGGCACCGGAGCGCTTGCCGCCGCGCCAGCAGTAGACGAGCGGACGCCACCCGCGGTCGCGCGCGGCGAACATGGTTTCGATGTGCCCGGCGATGTTGCGCGCGACGAGCGCCGCGCCGCGCCGCTTGGCCTCGAACGGCGAGGCCTGCTTGTGCAGCGTGCCCACCTCGGCGCGTTCCGCATCGTCCAGCACGGGCGCGCTGACCGCGCCGGGGACGTGGTCTTCGGCATATTCCGCGGGCGAGCGCACGTCCACGACCTCGTCAAAGAGATCGAGCTGTGCTACGGTTGCGAGTTCCGGAAATTTCATTTCTGAATCAAGGTGGATCGCGGCGTGCGGCAGGGTTGCCGGAAGCGCGATTCTACACGCCGCCGATCCTCCGCCACCCGCCCTGGAGCCCCATGAACGCGCCGCATGAACCGATCCGACTCACCCATTTCTCCCACGGCGGCGGCTGCGGCTGCAAGATCGCACCCGCGGTGCTGTCGGAGATCCTAGGCGACATGCCGGTGCGCGCGCTGCCGAAGGAGCTGTTGGTCGGCATCGAGAACTCCGACGACGCCGCCGTCTATCGCCTGAACGAAAGCCAGGCGCTGGTCGCGACGACCGACTTCTTCACCCCCATCGTCGACGATCCGTACGACTTCGGGCGCATCGCGGCGACCAACGCGATCTCCGACGTGTACGCGATGGGCGGCACGCCGATCATGGCGCTCGCCCTGGTCGGCATGCCGCTCGACAAGCTGCCGCCGGAGGCGATCCGCCGCATCATCGCGGGCGGCGAGTCGGTCTGCGCGTCGGTCGGGATTCCGGTCGCCGGAGGGCATTCGATCGACACGCTCGAGCCGATCTACGGGCTGGTGGCGCTGGGCCTCGTGCATCCGGACCGCGTGAAGCGTAACGACCGCGCCCGGGCGGGCGACGTCCTGGTGCTGGGCAAGCCGCTCGGCGTGGGCATCCTCTCGGCGGTGCTGAAGAAAGGCCAGCTCTCGGCTGACGGCTACGCGCAGATGATCGCGGCGACCACCAAGCTGAACACGCCGGGCATGCGGCTCTCCGCGATGGAGCGGGTGCACGCGCTCACGGACGTGACCGGTTTCGGGCTCGCCGGCCACCTGCTCGAGATCTGCCGCGGCTCGAAACTCGCGGCGACGGTCCGCTTCGCCGATCTGCCGCTCATCGCCGAGGCGCGCGAGTGGGCGGAGCAGGGCGTCGCCACCGGCGCGTCCGACCGCAACTGGACGAGCTACGGCGGCGACGTGCGGATGCGCGCCGACGCGCCGGCCTGGCAGCGCAAGCTCGTCACCGATCCGCAGACCAGCGGCGGCCTGCTGGTGGCCTGTGCACCGGACGCGGTGGACGAGGTGCTCGCCGCATTCCGCCAGGACGGCTTCGACGACGCGCGGGTCATCGGCGCCCTCGCCGAGGGGCCCGCGGCCGTCAGCGTGGTCTAGGGCCGCGCACACCGCTCGTGGAAACGAACGTCCCGGAGATCGCGCACGTCATCCAGCTCGCGGTCGCGCCGGTGTTCATGCTGGCCGGGGTCGGGACCATCATGGGGTCCGCGGTCAACCGGCTCTCGCGCATCATCGACCGCGCCCGGATGCTGGAGGCCGAGGTGCGCCACGGCGCCGCCCCGGCGGCCTCGGCGGTGGTGAGCGAGCTGCATACCCTGCGCCGCCGCGCGCGGGCCGTGCATGCCGCCATCGCGCTGCTGGTCACCAGCGCCCTGATCGTCACGCTGCTCATCTCCGTCGCCTTCCTCGGCGCCTTCCTGACCCTCAACCTGAACCGCGTGGTCGCCATCATGTTCGTGGTGGCGATGTTCGCCTTCAGTTCGGCGCTGCTCGCCTTTCTGCACGAGATCTGGCTCGCGATGTCCACTTTCCGCATCGAGATCGAGCGCGCCGAGCGCGCCGATCTGGGCTAAGCTGCCTGCATGGAGGAGATCTACCGCCGGTGGGCGCCCGTGTCCGACGTTCCGGAGGGCGCTTCGCGGCTGGTCGAGCTGCGCGACGACGTCGAGGGTCTCACCATTCGCCTCGCCTACGACCGGCGGCCCGAGCAGGAGCTCGTGTTCACGTTCCACTCGCCGCTCGCCCACCGGCGCAGCCGCTTCGAGGTGTTCGTGCGGATGTGGCGCCTGGAGATCCCCGATCCGCTCTACATCGTGGAGAACTCGAAGTGGATCCGCTGGCTGCACGAGGAGAGCGTCGGCCAGCACGCCAGCGCCTCGCTCGCCCATTACGTGATCACGACGTCGCGCGACTTCGTGGAGATTCTCGCGCTCGACGTGCCCGGCGCCGAGTGGCGCTGATCACTTCTTCAGCAGCGGTTCCAGCCCCTTCCACACGTTGTCGAGGATGATCGGCTGCGCCGCGGCGGTCGGATGCAGGTTGTCCGGCAGAAAGAGGTCACGCCGGTCGGCGACGCCGTCGAGCAGGAACGGAACGTAGGCGGTGCGGTACTCCTTCGCGAGCTCGGCAAACGCCTCGTGGAACTGCCGGGTGTACGTCGGGCCGTAGTTCGGCGGCATGCGCGAGCCCACGATCAGCACCTTGGCCCTGGCCTCCTGCGACGCCTTGACGATCTTCGCGAGGTTGGCCTTCATCTGCGGGACCGGCAGGCCGCGCAGGCCGTCGTTCGAGCCCAGCGTGACCACCACCACCGCGGGCTTTGCCCGGGCGAGCGATTCGCCGATGCGCGATGCGCCGCCCGCGGACGTTTCACCGGAAATGCTCGCATTCGCGACGCTATAATTGAACTTTCCCTGGCGCAGGCGCTCTTCCAGTAGCGCAACCCAGCCCTCGCGCTGGGAGAGGCCGTAGGCGGCCGACAGGCTGTCGCCGTACACGAGGATGGTGCCGGTCGCCCAGGCCGGGATGGTCCAGACGAACAAGAGCGCGATCAGCAGGCGTTTCAGCATGGATGACATTGTCAAAGGGCCGATCGTCGCGGCGACCGGTCTCGGTAAGGTCGTGCCCCTCGCGCAGGATGCGCCAGGGACGACACTTACCATTCTGCAGGATATCGATCTTGCTGTTCAGCCCGGCGAGGCCGTCGCGATCGTCGGCGCGTCGGGCTCCGGCAAGTCGACGCTGCTCGGACTGCTCGCCGGTCTCGACGTTCCGACCGCCGGCGGCGTCCGCCTCGACGACGCCGATCTCTTCGCCCTCGACGAGGACGGTCGGGCCGCCCTGCGCAAGCGCGTGGTCGGCTTCGTGTTCCAGGCCTTCCAGCTCCTCCCCCCGCTCACGGCGCTGGAGAACGTCATGCTGCCGCTGGAGCTCGGCGAGGATCGCGACGCGGAGGCCAAGGCGCGCGCCATGCTCCAGCGCGTCGGCCTCGGGGACCGGCTGAAGCACTATCCGAAGTACCTTTCCGGCGGCGAGCAGCAGCGCGTGGCGCTGGCCCGTGCGTTCGTGGTGCGGCCCAAGCTGCTGTTCGCCGACGAGCCGACCGGCAATCTCGACGCGGCCACGGGCGCGGCGGTCATCGACCTGCTGTTCGAGCTGAATGCGGAGCAGGGCACGACGCTGGTCCTGGTGACGCACGACGAGGCGCTCGCGCGCCGCTGCGACCGCATCGTCCGGCTCGCCGGGGGGCGCATCGTCGACGCCACGGCGCGGCGCGCCGCATGAGGGCCCTCGCGCTGCGCATGCTGGCGCGCGACTGGCGCGCCGGCGAGCTGCGCGTGCTGGCGGCTGCGCTCGTGATCGCGGTCGCGAGCGTCACCAGCGTCGCGTTCTTCGCCGATCGCGTGCGCCAGGCGCTGGTCGGCGAGGCGCACCAGCTCATCGGCGCCGACGCGCTGATCGTGAGCGACCATCCGCTGGACCCGTCGTTCCGCGACGAGGCAGTGCGGCGCGGCCTCGCGGTGGCGGAAAGCACCGGCTTCATCAGCATGTCGCGCCGGGGCGAGGAGGCGCAGCTCGCCGGCATCAAGGCGGTGAGCGACGCCTACCCGCTGCGCGGCAAGCTGCGCGTGGCGGCCGCGCCGAACGCGCCCGACGAGGACGCGAAGGGCGTGCCGCCGCGCGGTACGGTGTGGGTGGACGAGCGCCTGCCTGCAGCCCTGGGCACGAAAGTCGGCGACCGCATCGGGCTCGGCGAGGCGACCTTCGTCATCGACCGCATCCTGACGCTCGAGCCCGACCGCGGCGTGACGTTCTTCAACATCGCGCCGCGCCTGATGATGAATCTCGCCGACGTGCCCGCGACGCAGCTCGTGCAGGTCGGCAGCCGCGTCACCTATTCGCTGTTCGTCGCGGGCGAGCGCAAGGCGGTTAACGAGTTCGAGGACTGGGCGAAGCCCCGGCTTGCGCGCGGCGAAACGCTGCAGGGGCTGGAGAACGCACGCCCCGAGATCCGCGCCGCGCTCGACCGCGCGCAGCAGTTCCTCGGGCTCACCGCGCTGCTCGCGGTGATTCTCGCGGCGGTCGCGGTCGGCCTGTCCACCCGCCGCTATACCAACCGGCATCTCGACGGTTATGCGGTGATGCGCTGCCTCGGCGCAGGCCAGGCGCAACTCGTGCGGCTGTTCGCCTGGGAGTTCATCGCGCTGGGCGTGGCCGCCTGCGCGATCGGCTGCGCCCTGGGCTACGCCGCGCAGGGGCTGCTGGGCGTCTTCCTCGCCGATCTCGTGCAGGCGCGCCTCCCGCAGCCCACGCTCGTCCCCGCGCTGCAGGGTTTCGCCACCGGTCTCGTGCTGCTGCTCGGTTTTGCGCTGCCGCCGCTGCTGCAGCTGCGCAACGTGCCCGCGCTGCGCGTCCTGCGCCGCGACGTGGGCGTGCCGAAGCAGGGCGCGGTCGCGGCGTACGCGGCCGGCCTCGCCGCGCTTGCGGTGCTGCTGCTGTGGCAGGCCGGCGATGTGAAGCTGGCGGCCTACGTGCTGGGCGGTTTCCTGGCTGCGTTCGCGGTGTTCGCCGTCATCAGCTACGGGGCGTTGCAGGCCACCGCCGTCGGCGCGCGCTTCGGCAACCTCGCCTGGCGCTACGGCCTCGCCAACCTGCGGCGCCGCGCGCGCGCCAACACCATCCAGATTCTCTCCATCGCGGTCGGGCTCACCGCCATCCTGCTGCTCACGTTCACGCGCGGCGACCTCATCGAGACCTGGCGTGCCAAGACGCCCGCCGACGCGCCCAACCGCTTCGTGCTCAACATCCAGCCCGACCAGCGCGAGGCGGTCAGCGCGTTCTTCCGCGAGAACCGCCTGCCGCCGGCGGAGATCTACCCGATGGTGCGCGGCCGCCTGATGGAAGTGAACGGCCGCCCGATCGGCGCCGAGAGCTTCGAGGATGCGCGCACCAAGCGGCTGGTCGAGCGCGAGTTCAACCTCTCCTTCGGCACGCGCCTGCCGGGCCACAACCAGGTGGTGGCGGGGCGCTGGTTCGGCCCGGGTGACGACACGCGCGGCGCGCTGTCGCTGGAGGAGGGCATCGCGAAGACCCTCGGCGTGAAGGTGGGCGACGTGCTGACCTGGTCGGTGGGCGGCAAGCCGTTCACGGCGCCGATCACCAACCTGCGCAGGCTCGACTGGGACTCCATGCAGGTCAACTTCTTCGTCATCGCGACGCCGCGGCTGCTCGCGGATTTCCCGTCGAGCTACATCACCAGCTTCCACCTCGACCGCGAGCAGGGCCAGGCGATGAACCGCCTCACCACCGCGTTTCCGAATCTCACCGTGGTGGACATGTCCGCCATCCTGCGGCAGGCGCTCACGGTCATGGAGCAGGTGATCCGCGCGGTGCAGTTCGTGTTCCTCTTCGCGCTCGGCGCGGGCGTGCTCGTCCTGTATGCGGCGCTGGCGGCGACCCAGGACGAGCGCACCCACGAGGCGGCGGTGATGCGCGCGCTCGGCGCGAGCCGCGCCCAGGTGGCGGCGGCGCAGCGCGCGGAGCACCTCGCCCTAGGGCTGCTTGCGGGGCTGCTCGCTGCTGGCGGGGCGAGCGCGATCGGCTTCGTGCTGGCGTGGAAGGTGTTCCAGTTCGATTACCAGATGAACCCGTGGGTATGGATCGCGGGCCCCCTGGCCGGGCTCGCGTGCGTCGGACTCAACGCCTGGCTGGGCGCGCGGCGCGCGCTGTCGCATCCGCCCATCCTCGCGCTGCGGGAGGCGTGATGGGTGCGCAGGCGGCGCCCTACGAGTTGCTCGGCGGCGAGGCGCGGTTGCGCTCGCTGGTCGAGCGCTTCTACGCGCTGATGGACGGCGAGCCGGGGTACTACGGCATCCGCAAGCTCCATCCGGCGGACCTCGCGGGGTCGGCGGACAAGCTGTTCATGTTCCTTTCCGGCTGGCTCGGCGGACCGCCGCTGTATGTCGAGCAGTACGGCCATCCGCGCCTGCGCGCGCGGCACCTGCCGTACGCCATCGCGAGCGCCGAGCGCGATCAGTGGATGGCGTGCATGCGCCGGGCGATGGAGGACGAAGGCGTGTCTCCCGCATTGCGCGACGCGCTGCTGGAGGCCCTCCAGGGCACGGCGGACTGGATGCGCAACCGGCCCGACGGCGACGCGCGGAGCGCCTGATGCGGTTCCGGTTCAACGTCCTGTCCCTTCGCGACGTCGTCGCGATCCTGATCCCCGTCGTGCTGGTGGTGGGCGCGGGCTTCTGGGCAGCGGCGCAGTTCATCAAGCCGGCGCCGCCCAAGCAGATCTTCTTCTCCAGCGGTGGTCCCGGCGGTGCGTACACGATGTTCGCCGCGGCCTACAAGCCCATCCTCGCGCGCTACGGCATCGAGCTGGTGGAGCTGCCCTCGCAGGGGGCGGTGGAGAACCTGCGGCGCCTGATGGACCCGGCCGAGCAGGTCGACGTCGGGTTCGTGCAGGGCGGGCTGGGGCTGGGCACCGACGCCCCCGGACTGGTGTCGCTGGGCAGCGTCTATTTCGAGCCGCTGTGGGTGTTCCATCGTGGCAAGGACATCGACGACCTCAACCAGCTGCGCGGCCGGCGCATCGCGGTGGGCGGAGAGGGCAGCGGCACGCGCAAGCTCGCGCTCGACCTGCTTTCGGCGCACCAGATGACCGGCGGCGACACGCACCTCGAGCCGCTCGGCGGCTTCGCCGCGGTCGAGGCGCTGGCGGAGGGCCGCGTCGACGCCGCGTTTCTGGTCGGGCCGGTGAACTCGGGGGCGATCTGGATGGCGCTCTTCACGCCCGGCGTGAAGCTGATGAGCATGAGCCGCGCCGACGCGTACGTGCGCCGCCATCCGTATCTCGCCAAGCTGACCCTGCCGCGCGGCACGGTGGACCTGGTGCGCAACATCCCGCCGGCAGAGACGGTGCTGGTGGCACCGAAGGCCACGCTGGTCGCGCGCGAGGACTTCCATCCCGCACTCATCGACCTCCTGCTGCAGGCGGCCACCGAGGTGCACGGCCCGCCGGGAATCTTCCACCGGACAGGCGAGTTTCCCAATTCGCACCAGGTGGACTTTCCGCTTTCGCGCGAGGCCGCGCGCTTCCACAATTCCGGCGTGCGCTTCCTGCAGCGCTACCTTCCGTTCTGGGCCGCGACCCTGGTGGACCGGCTGATCGTCATGCTGATCCCGGTGATCGCGCTGCTGATACCCGCCATGAAGGTGCTGCCCGCGCTGTACGGCTGGCGGGTGCGCTCGCGTGTGTACCGGTGGTATGGCGAGCTCAAGTTCCTGGAGCGCGAGATCGACCGCAACGAAGCCGGGCATCCGGTCGAGGAGTGGCTCGACCGGCTCGACAAGCTGGAGGCGCGCGTCAACCGCGTCCGCACGCCCAACGCCTTCACCCACGAGCTCTACATCCTGCGCGAGCACATCAACCTGGTGCGCCGCGCGGTGCAGCGCCAGGCGTCCGCGCGCGACGCCGCCTAGGGAATGTCTGAACAAAGGGGGAAACATCCCCCTTGGACCCCCTGATTCAGAGGAAGCTCTGATTCATCCGGCGATTAGATCAGAACTTCCCTAGCAGGGCGACTCCGGGAAGTGCGGACTCCGTGCCGCGCCGAAGCGCTCGCGCAGCGCGCGCTTCACGATCTTGCCGTTGGCGTTGCGCGGCAGCGGCTCGCGCAGCACGACGTAGAAGTCCGGCGCCTTGAAGTCCGCCAGCAGCCGCGCGCAGTGCGCGCGCAGCGCGGCCTCGTCGCACGCGTCGCCCCGCGGCACCACCACGGCCACGCTCTTCTCGCCCAGCACCGGGTCCGGACGCGCGATCACCGCGGCCTCTGCGACCGACTCGTGCAGCGACAGCGCACTTTCCACCTCGGCGCAGTAGACCTTGTAGCCGCCGCGATTGACCAGATCCTTGATGCGGTCGAAGACATGCACGTAGCCATCCGCGTCGATGGCGCCGATGTCGCCGGACTTCCAGTAGCCGCCGGTGAGCTCGCGCACGGTCGCGGCCTCGTTGTCCCAGTAGCCGGGCACCACCATCGGCCCCGCGATCCACAGCTCGCCCGCCTGGCCGGGCGGCAGCTCGCGGCCCTCGCCATCCATCACGCGCACGTCGGCGCAGGGCAGCACGCGGCCCACCGACGCGAGGCGCGCGTGCTGCGTGCCCGGCGGCATGAGCGTCGTCGGGGAGGTGGTCTCGGTCGCGCCGTAGGCGTTGAACAGCGCGAGACCGGGCAGGCGCCCGGCGAGCGCGCGGATGGTCCCCTCGGGCATGGGCGCGCCGCCGAACCCGCCCAGGCGCCACGCCGCGAGCGCGCCGGCGTCGAACGTCGGGTCGCGCAGCAGCAGGTTGTAGATCGCCGGCACGACCAGCGTGTGCGTCATGCGCTCGCGCGCAGCCAGCGCGAGAAACGCCGGCGACCTGAATTCCGGCAGCACCAGCACCGCGCCGCCGCACTCGAACATGGCGAGCAGGATCGCCACCAGTCCGGTCACGTGGCTTGCCGGCACCGCGAGCATGGAACGGTCGTCCGGGCGCAGCCCCAGCGCGTGGCGGTAGTGCAGGGCGGAGTGCACCAGGTTGAGATGGGTGAGCATCGCGCCCTTCGGGTGCCCGGTGGTGCCGGAGGTGTAGAGGACGACGGCGACCTCGTCCTCGTGCGGCGCTGCAGATTCCGCGAGGGGAGGCGAGTCCAGCAGCGACTCGAATGGCTCCGCCCCGGGCGGCGCGCCGCCCACGGCAACGCGCACCGCGAGACGCGGCGTCGCATCCGCCGGCGGCAGGCGGCCGGCCAGCGGTGCGTCGAACACGAGGCCGCGGGCGCCGCATTGCCCGAGGATGAACGCGAGCTCGGGCGTCTGCTCGCGCACATTGATGGGGACGGCGATGGCGCCGAGCCGCATGGCCGCGAGCCACGCGAATACGAACTCGGGCTCGTTGCCGCAGAGCAGGGCTACGCGGTCGCCCGCGCCGATGCCGCGCGCGGCCAGGCCGGCCGCCAGGCGGGCCGCGATCCCGTCGACCTCGCCATAGCGCCAGCGCGCGGTCGGCGTGACCAGCGCTTCGGCGTCGCCGCGCGCCGCGACGGTCGCGGCCCACAACGCATTGACGCTCGCCGGCCGCTCGGCATAGCAGCGCACGACACGCCCGAAATGCAGTTCGTGGCGCAGCGTCGGAGTCGCGGTCGCGGCGGACATGGCGCGATTCTAGGGGCGGACCGGCGCCGGCACATTCTCTATACTCCGGCGCAGTCATGACCGATCCGATCCTGCTCCTTCTCGGCGCCGTGCTGGCGGTGGCAGTCGTTCTCCTCGCCTGGCTCGCGCTGCGCATCGCGGCGCTGGACCGACGCGTCGAGGAGACTGCGGGCCGCGGCGCCGAGCGCCTCGAGCGCGAGCTGCGCGAGGCCATCGCCGAGAACCGGCGCGAGGCCGCCGACGCCGCCCGCGCGCAGCGGGAGGAACTCGCCGCGGCGACGGCGCGGGCGGGCGGCGCCTTGCGCGAGCAGCTCGCCGACATCGCGCGGGTCCAGAACAACCAGATCGACCAGTTCGCGCAGAGCCTGGCCGCGTTCGGCCAGGGCATGCGCGACGACGGGCGCACCGGGCGGGAGGAGCAGGCCGCTGCGCTGAAGCGCTTCGGCGACACGCTCGGCGAGCGGCTCGCCGCGCTGGCCGAGGCCAACGAACGCAAGCTCGCCGAGGTGCGCGAGACGCTGGAGAGCAAGCTGAAGCAGCTGCAGGAGGACAACGCGGCGAAGCTGGAGCAGATGCGCCAGACCGTCGACGAGAAGCTGCACGCGACGCTCGAGCAGCGCCTGTCGGAGTCCTTCAAGGTGGTGAGCGAGCGCCTCGAGCAGGTGCATCGCGGCCTGGGCGAGATGCAGACCCTGGCCGCCGGGGTCGGTGACCTGAAGCGCGTGCTGACCAACGTGAAGACGCGGGGCACGTGGGGCGAGATCCAGCTCGGCGCGCTGCTGGAACAGATGCTCGCGCCCGAGCAGTACGCCGCCAACGTCGAGACCCGCCGTGGCAGCGGGGAGCGCGTCGAGTTCGCCATCCGCCTGCCCGGCCGCGACGACGCCGGCACGGTCGTGTGGCTGCCGGTGGACGCGAAGTTCCCGCGCGAGGACTACGAGCGGCTGCTCGCCGCGCACGACCGCGCCGACCGCGAGGCCGCCGACGAGGCGGAGCGGGCGCTCGAGCTGCGCCTGCGCCAGGAGGCGAAGTCCATCCGTGACAAGTACGTGGAGCCGCCGGCCACCACCGACTTCGCGGTGATGTTCCTGCCCGTCGAGGGGCTCTACGCCGAGGCGCTGCGGCGTCCCGGTCTGGCCGAGGCGCTGCAGCGCGAGTATCGCGTGACGCTCACCGGGCCCACAACGTTCTCTGCGTTTCTGAACAGCCTGCAGATGGGCTTCCGCACTCTGGTGATCGAAAAGCGCTCGAGCGAGGTGTGGGCGCTGCTGGGTGCGGTGAAGACCGAGTTCGGCAAGTTCGCCGACGTGCTCGCCAAGACGAAGAAGAAGCTCGACGAGGCGTCGAACACGATCGGCAGTGCCGAGGTCCGCACCCGCTCGATCGAGCGGAAGCTGCGCGGGGTCGAGGCGCTGCCCGCGCCGGCGTCCGGCGTCCTGCTCGATGTCGCTGCCGACGACGCCGATGCCGGCGAGCCGGCGCCGACACCGGAATAGGTCGCACGTGCGCGCCGCGGCGGCCGTGCTGGCCCGGCGTGTCGGCGGATTTCTCGCGCGGCAGGTGCTGCGGATCGCGCTTGCCCTCGGCCCCGCGGTGCCCGCGCTCGCCGCGACGCAGACCATCGATCTGTGGCTGGCCGGCCGCGAGACCACTGTCGACGTGTTCCTGCCCGCCGGCGACCCGCCCGCTCGTCCGCGCGACGCGGTGATTCTCGCGCACGGCTTCACCCGCGACCGCGGCAGCATGACGGGGCACGCGGAGCGGCTTGCCGCCGCTGGATTCGTGGTGGCGGTGCCCGATCTGCCCTATTACTGGCACTCGGGCGACAACGCCCGCGCGCTGCGTGACCTGGTGCGGATGCTGCTCGCGGGCAAGTTCGCGCCGGCGACGCCGCGCGTGGTGCTGGTGGGGTTTTCCGCCGGCGGTCTCGCCGCAGTGCTCGCCGCCGACGAGCCCGGCGTGGCGGGCTTCATCGGGCTCGATCCCTTCGACCGTCCCGGTGGTCCGGGCCGCGAGGCCGCGAAGAAGCTCACCGTTCCCGCCTATCTCCTGCGCGCGCCATCCTCGCGCTGCAATGCCTACTCGATCGCGGCGCCGTGGCGCGAGGCGCTGCCGAAGCTGGTGGCGGACCGGGTGTTCGAGCACGCCACCCACTGCGACTTCGAGTGGCCCACCGACGGGATCTGCCGCACCGCCTGCGGCGGGACCGACGAGGGACGGCGCAAGGCGATTGCCGATGCGCTGGACGCCGCGGTGCGCGCGTTGCTCCCGCCGAGCTGACGCGGGGTTCGGCGCCGCGCGGAAGCGGCGTTCAGCGCCGCGGGCTCAGCGCGGCGGCAGCCGCTCGAGGACGCAGCGCACGCCCGGGTCCGTCGGCCGGCCGCTGATGAACGCGGTCACGCCCGATGTCCACTGTTCCGGCGTAACCTGGCCTGCATACAGGCGCGACGTCCAGTTGAGGAAGTTGCCGCCTTCGCGCGAGCCCGTGCTGCCGAGCAGGCCGCCCACGGTCGTCGTGCTGATGCGCGCGTTGTTGCAGGCCGCGCGCACCTCGGCAAGCCAGTCCTCGAACTCCCTGTCGCGGCGGACCGCATCCGGCGCACAGCCGGCGAGCGCCGCCGCGGCGGCAGCGGCGAGGAGGATGCGTCGCGCGATGGTCATTGGAGTGGGACGATCTGTCCGAGTGGGGAGAGGTTGTAGCCGCGCAGGCGCGCGGCGAGGGTGCGCATCGCGTCGCTGCGCAGCGATTCCAGCAGTCGCTGGAACAGCGTGCGGAAGAACACCGGGCGCGGCAGCACGAGGTCGAAGGCTTCCCAGCCGAGCGGCAGGAATGCCAGCCCGAACTCCACCGCGGCGCTGCGTACGCCGGGGGCGCAATCGGCCTCGCCCTGCGCCACCAGCGCCGCCGCCTGGCGCTCGGACCGCGCCGTTTGCGCGATCGTGAGCCCTTCGTAAGGCAGGCCCTGCTCCAGCAGCGCGCCGCGGAAGAACCGCTGCGAGCCGGCGCCGTCCTGGCGCATCGCCCAGCGCGGCTCGCTCGCGGCAAGTGCGCGCAGTCCGGGCGCGCCGGCGTGCTTGCGCGCCAGCAGCACGCCCTGCTCGCGCAGGGCCATGCGGACCATGGTCCAGTCGGCGCTCGCCGGGTATTCGCGCACGAGCTGGACATGGGTCGCGGCGCCGGTCTCGGCGCTGCCCCAGTGGATGCCGCAGACATTGATGCGGCGGCGCGCGAGCAGATCGAGCCCCAGGCGCGTGCCGGTGGGCGAGAGTGCCACCAGCGCTTCCGCGCCGACCTCGCCGGCGAGCTCGGTCGCGGCCGCGGCGAGCAGCGGGTCGTCGCTGCCGCCGACCAGCAGGCGGTCCATGAGCGCGCCGCCGTGCGCCGAGTCGATGAGCCACTCGTCCAGCAGCCGGCGCGGGAACAGCCACTTGCCGGTCGCGCGGGTCGCCGGGACGGCACCCTCGGCCACCAGCGCGTAGAGGGTCTTCTCGTTCAGGTGCAGGTACGCGGCGGCCTGGCGCGCCGTCAGGTAGGCGTCGTCGGCGACGGGTGCGTCCTGCGGGGTGTCGCGCTTCACGCCAGCCCCTCGAACAGGAGGACCGGGACCGGATCGCCGGGCTGCACCGAGCCGCGGCCGTGCTCCAGCACGACCAGGCAGTTCGCCTCCGACATGGACCGCAGCACGCCCGAGCCCTGCTGGCCGGTGAGATGCACGCTCAGCGCGCCGCGCTCGTCGCGTTGCACGATGCCGCGCTGGAACTCGGTGCGCCCGGGGTTCTTCTTCATCGCCGCTGCGCTCGGCACCTGCAGTAGCGGGAGCGCGAGGTCGCCGGTGCGCCCGCCGAGCGCGAGCAGCGCCTCGCGCACGAAGGCGTAGAACGTGACCATCACCGCGACCGGGTTGCCCGGCAGTCCGAAGAAGTGCGCTTCGCGTCCGCCGGACTGCACGCGGCCGAACGCCATCGGCCGGCCCGGCTTCATGGCGATTTTCCAGAACAGGACCTCGCCCATGCGGCCGAGCAGCTCGCGCGTGAAGTCGGCCTCGCCGACCGAGACCCCGCCGCTCGAGATCACCGCGTCGGCGCATTCGACGGCATCGCGGAAGGCTCGCTCGAGCGCCGCGGGGTCGTCGCGCACCACGCCCATGTCGACGATCTCGACGCCCAGCCGCGCGAGCATCCCGTAGAGGGTGTAGCGGTTGGAGTCGTACACCTGGCCTTCGGTCAGTGGCGCACCGACCGAGGCGAGCTCGTCGCCGGTGGAGAAGAAGGCCACGCGCAGCCGGCGGTACACCGTCACCTCGGGGAGCCCCAGGGAGGCGATCAGTCCGAGCTCCGCTGGCCCGACCGCCTGGCCGGCGTGCAGCACCGCGCGGCCCTGCGCGAGATCCTCTCCAGCGAAACGCCGGTTCTGGCCGGTCTTCTGTCCGGGCGGCACGATGATGCGCGCGCCCTCGGCACGCACAACCTCCTGGATGACCACGGTGTCGCAGCCGGAGGGCATCACCGCGCCGGTCATGATGCGCACGCACTGGCCGGGACCGACCTCGCCGTGGAATGCCCGGCCCGCGAACGCCGTGCCGACCTCGGCCAGCACCGTCTCGCGGTCTGCGGCGACGTCGGCCCCGCGCACCGCCCAGCCGTCCATCGCCGCGTTGTCGTGCGCGGGCACGTTCATGGTGGAGATCACGTCGGCCCCAAGCACGCGGCCCAGGGCCGCGCGGACCGCCACGCGCTCGGTCGCCCGCACCGGCTGCAGGAAGGAGCGGATCACCCGGCGTGCCGCGTCGACCGGCAGCGCGTTCGGGTCGTAGTCGTCCATGCAGCTCACGATGCCGGCGAGCGTGCTCATCGGTCGATGCGCTCCTCGTGAGCCGCGAGCTCGGCGCGGGTATTGATGTTGGAGAACGCCTCCGCTTCGTCGTCGAAGGACACCTCGACCACCCTGAGCGTCGCGTACCACGCGTCGATCTTGCGGCCGCCGGCCTCGAGAAAGGCCGCCAGATGCGGCAGCACCGCTGCGCGCACCAGCGAGAACACCGGGTGCGGCTGGTCGCCGGTCCTCGCCACGGCGAGATCGCAGCCGTCGCGCTCCAGGCGCTCGCGCAGGCGCGAGACGAGGTCGAGCGGCAGGAACGGCGAGTCGCAGGGCACGGTGACGAGCAGGGGGTGGCGTGCGCCGGCAAGCCCCGCATGCAGCCCCGCGAGCGGGCCCGCGTAGCCGCCGATGGCGTCGCTCACGACGCGGTAGCCGAGCGCTGCGTAACGGTCGAGGTTGGCATTGGCATTGACGATGATCTCGTCGACCTGCGGGGCGAGCCGCTCGATCACCCATTCGACCATGGCGCGGCCGCCGAGCGGCTGCAGGCCCTTGTCGACGCCGCCCATGCGCCGCCCCTGCCCGCCTGCCAGTACGAGGCCAGTGATCATCGGAACCACAGAGACACGGAGACACGGAGAACAGGAAGGGCTGGGCGCTTGCCGTGGCGTGCCGAGAAACGGCAGCTTGATCTTCTCTGTGCCTCTGTGCCTCTGTGGTTCATCATCACGCCAGCATGGTCGGCATGGTCTGCTTCACGAAGCGATGCCGGCCGGTGAAGAGCAGGTAATGCCGGTTGACTGCGCGGCCCAGCATGGTGATGCCGATGCGCTCGGCA
>Ga0209254_10000168_pt1 | contig 45421 bp, 38 predicted proteins | sample FrelakmetDIP11DI_FD_187148 | JGI IMG/M metagenome (GOLD analysis project Ga0209254, IMG submission 187148) | Freshwater lake sediment microbial communities from the University of Notre Dame, USA, for methane emissions studies - DIP11 DI (SPAdes)... | ecosystem: Environmental > Aquatic >... | reverse complement strand
TTTTTTCGAGCATCATTGGAATATCAGCAGGATCGTTCTGCATGTCTGCATCCATAATTATGATGACATCGCCTTCTGAATGATCAATTCCTGCTGCAATGGCTGCGGTTTGACCGAAGTTTCGGCGTAGAAGGATTACGCGCGAGAAAACAGGACTTTCATGAGCCAATTCCTGCAGAGCCATCGCACTTCCATCGGTGCTGCCATCATCAACGTATATTACTTCCCAGTTTACTTCTGTGATAGTTGAAAGCGCATCAATAATAGCCTTATGCAGAATGGGCAAATTTTCACATTCATTGAATACGGGGACAACTATGGATAATTTCAACTATGTTCTCCTCAGGTTGGTTTGTGCATACGTTTCAGATTATAATTATACCCCTTCGGTGAAGCCGATATTTTTTAAATCCTGAACTATGCTAGAATTTAAGTCATAGGAAATCCAATTGAAGCTAGCTAGCCAATAGGCCAAACTGAAGAGTAATCTTAACTTATGTTGCCATGAGTCTCTTTGCTAAAATAAGATGGTTTTTCGTGGGGACTGATTTACAAGCACGGCGTGCTCGTCTTTGGGGTAAGATCATCTTCCTATTAGTGCTTTTTAGCTTTCTTTTCTGGTTTATACCTTTTGAAGAAGTCTTTCATGCCCTATTATCAGCAAATCCTTTATATCTTTTACTGGGATTTTTCTTGGCATTTATTTCTGTTGCGTTAACTGCACTCGAATTGGAACCTTTAGTCCGGACTCAAAGTATCAAGCGGAATGTTTTCCAAATTCTTCAGATCAACCTTTCGGTTAAGTTTTATCTACTCTTTACACCCAGCACATTGGTGGGAAGTGGTTATCGTTGGTATCGACTTTCTCAACCAGAGGGCATGGTCGCAGAATCGTTAGCTGCCCTGGGTTTCTTTCGTCTGCTTGAAGATTTCTTAACGATATCTCTGGGATTGAGTTTCTGGCTGATGAGCGGTGGGAAAGGTCTTCAGATTAATTTGGGATTAGTAGCAATCTTGATCCTGGGAATCATTCTCATATGGTTCCTGGCAACACGTGCAAGTCTGCCGTTATATCGTTGGCTAAAACCTCGCACAACTCGCTTCTGGGATCACCCATTCTGGCGGAAAATAATACGACAAATTGAAAAACTTTTAATTGCCGTATCGGTTTATGCGGACATACCCGCAATGGATCTGTTTATAGCGATTTTCGGTGGGATCGGTTCAATGCTTATTGGTATAGTATCGGCTCTTTTCTTGGCCAGGTCAATAGGCATACAATTATCTTTTCTGCAGATGGGTTGGATTAACTCGATTGTACTTATTGCAACTCAGTTACCCTTCACAGTAGCAGGTGGTTTGGGTATTCGTGAGGTGACTTTGGTGGCTATTCTTCCCGGGTTGGGTGTAAGTGCTGAGCTTGCTTTGGCTTTCTCGTTCTTACTCTTCATCCGAGGCATCGTGCTGGCTTTGGTGGGTGGTTTAAGCGAAACTTTTCGCACCATTCGTAAACCGAAGCTTATTAAACCCGATGTGGATGCTACTCAGAGGGGCATTGAAGAGACATAACATGAGAATCTGCTTGATTTCAGTAGAGATTTTTGCTTGGGGAAAGTATGGCGGCTTTGGTCGGGCTACGCGCATCATTGGAAGGGAGCTTTCCAGGCGTGGAGTGGAGGTAATTGCAGTAGTACCCAGGAGAGGCGAACAACGCAAAGTGGAAGAGCTGGATGGGATTCGAGTTTTAAGCTTTAAACCATATAATTTAACTTCGGCGATGCACTTATTCAGGGAGGCTGATGCGGATATCTATCACTCTCAAGAACCATCGCTAGGCACTTATCTGGCCATGCGTGCCATGCCAGCGCGTAAGCACATTGTTACATTTCGAGATCCACGCGATCCACAGGATTGGCGTACAGAGTTACGACTGCCCTCCCTCTCTCCAATCCAGGTTCTGGTTAATTGGTTATATGAAGATAATTGGCTTGTTAGAAGGGCGGTTCGTCGTGCTGATGGATTATTTGCTGCTGCAAAGATGGTAGCTCCAAAAGCAAGGGTTAAATATCATTTGAATGCCAATCCTGAATTCTTACCTACACCAGTAGAAATCCCCGATAACATTCAAAAAGCTCCTGTACCTACTGTATGTTTCATATCTCGTTGGGATAAACGCAAACGCCCAGAGATATTCTTTGAGCTAGCCAATTCATTTCCTGAGGTAAATTTTCTTGCTGCTGGAAAAAGTCGAAATCCTGAGTGGGATAAATATCTTCGCGATAAGTATAGAAACTTACCCAACTTGAAGATGTTGGGATTCATCGACCAGTTTCGAAGTCATGAGCTAGCAAGCTTATTGGATCAAAGTTGGATAATTGTAAACACTGCTGCGAGAGAAGGACTCCCTAACGTGTTCGTCGAGGCAGCAGCTCACAGGTGTGCCATCCTAAGTGCTGTGGATCCTGATGGTTTTTCCTCTCAATTTGGCTACCTGGTACGTGATGGCGATTTCAATGCAGGGTTGCAGACTCTCCTTCGAGACGATCGCTGGCAGCAACAAGCCAGCGCTGGATATGAATACGTCAAACAAGTTTTTTCCCTCAATCGAGCCATAGGCCATCATCTGTCAGTCTATGAGAACCTGATTTCTCTCTGACGCCTAGATTGATACGTAGTTGATCATATATAAACCAATTGATGGGAAGGATGACCTCTTTTTTAGTATCCACAGTACGAAGACATACCCCCTTAACAGAACCATCTGGTTATCTCTATGCCATAGATTTGGATTCGCATCAGGTTCTACAGCGTTCTGATATTATAGAACCAGCTTACCGTGGATTAGATCCCAATCCACGTGGTGGGATGCGTGGAAGCAAAGGTATCTCGGTTCGTCACGATCAAATTGCAATCGCTAATTCCATGATCGTATTTCGATACGATCCGATGTGGAATCTGCTGGGTTTTACCACTCACCCTTCTTGTGCAGGGATTCATGACATCTTGTTACATGATGATGCTCTTTGGGTAACATCCGCAAGAACAGATATCCTTTTCCAATTCGATCTAGATGGAAAGCTAATAAAACACTACGACGTACGAGAGATCGCCTCCTCCTTGAAATCTTTGAATTGGAATCCCCCTCTGACGATGAAAGCCCGCAAGATTCAAGAAGGTAGTATTGATTTCCGAGATCCACGCACTCATAGAGAGGAAGAAACAGATAATGCTCATGTTAACAGTCTGGTTTTATTACCTGATGGAAGTTGCTTGATCTCCCTGGGTTTTATCATCGGGAAAGATTATGCAAAGTTAATGAGTGTGAAGAAATCTATGATCAGGCTGGGTATATGGCCATTAATATTAGATGTAAATCGGAGAGCTCTTAGGTTTATAGAAAAGAGAGAAAATCACCTGGACAATGCACTGGTCGTGAAACCTGCAAAAGCACAATCTGTGGTGGTTCGCATTTCCCCTAATGGAGAGCAATCATTGTGCCTGGTGCTAACCAATATGGACGCGCCAAGCCATAGCCTTCAAGTGTTATCGGATAATTCTGTGATTTATCTTAACACAACCAGTGGTACGGTAATCCATTTTGAGCCAAATAGTGGCGAAATACTCTCATCTACAAAAGTAACAAATGGCTTCTTGCGTGGGGTTACAATACTCTCCAACCGTTTTCTTCTTTTAGGAAGCAATGGTCAATTAATTACCTTAGATATAACCTCCCAAAGAGTAGTTGATCAATTTACCATCAGCTATGATCCTAACGAATCTGTTTATGATGTCAAGGAATTGCCGTTAAATTATGCCCTACCACCTCAGTCATTAGCAGAACATTTTACCCAAACTACGGGCTATAAGGACGCTGAGTCACTTATTAACACTACGAAATCCCATGACCCTTCCTAATTTCTTGATTATCGGTGCCTCCAAAAGTGGTACTACTACACTGCACAATGTATTCTTAAATCATCCAGAAATCTACATATGCCCGACAAAGGAGGTAGGTTTCTTTTGGGCATACCAGGAGAACATTCAAATTCAAGGACCGGGGGCTGAAAGACTAAAAAACGTTCTAATCACCGACCTGAATCAATATCAGCAATTGTTTGATAAAGTGTCCACCGAAAAAGCCATTGGTGAGGCTTCTGTGCGTTATATATCCCATCCGAATGTACCTGAACGAATCCACAGCATCATTCCTCATGTTAAGCTCATCGCCAGCTTGCGCCAACCTGCTGACCGGGCTTTCTCTGCCTTCACCATGAACCGTCGTGATGGGCTGGAGCCTTGCAGCGATTTCCAGGAGGCTTTAGAACAAGAGCGATCAGGGATGCGAGACCATTGGATTTCCTGTCGTTATCTCAATCGCGGATTTTATTATGCTTCGTTAAAACAGTTCTTTGAACTATTTGACCGCCAAAAATTCCATATATCCCTTATGGAAGACCTAATCGATAACCCTATGGGATTGTTAATTAGCCTTTTTCGTTTTCTAGAGGTAGATGAAAGCTTTGCCTCAAATCTTTCACACCGGCATAACCCTTCTGGCATCATACGGAATCCATTAAAGCGTTTCATGTGGACTAACTCCAACCGCTTACGGGCTGCTGTGCGTCCAATTCTCGAGCCTCGATTTCGACATTTGGCTACTGAATGGTTCATGCACGATTTGGAGAAACCACAGTTCCCACTTCAATTACGGGTTGAATTAACCGAATATTATCGGAAAGACATAGAACAACTGCAGGATTTACTTCAGCGTGATCTGAGCCATTGGTTGGAAGGAAATGCAACTCGATAAATCCCACAAAGTAAAACATATTGCTTTATGGGGAGGGTGGTATGGCAGCCACAATGTTGGGGATCAGGTGTTACTGTTAACCATCACGGATATTCTGACACAAACGCTGGGTGATGTCAGGTTTACTATTCTTACAGACAACCCTGACCATGTTCGTGCTTATACTAAACGAGATTCTACAAGCCGCATTCAGGCGGTGCACAATCGGCGTCAATTTCATCAAGTAGTCTACACCTTGGCAACTTGCGACCTTTTTATGTTTGGTGGTGCAGTTCCTTTTTACGAGGAGCGGTCACATGTATTGATAATGGCAACTCTCATAGGACTGTGTAAGACCTTTAGCACTCCCTACATGACTTGGACTGTATCCAGCCAGGTTGTCACCGATCGTTTCGCTAAACGGATTTTTCGATGGGTATTAAATGGCACTGATGTAATTACTTACCGTGATGAAAATACTCGTGGTTTATTCGAGTCATGTGGGGTAAACAAACCCATGTACCTGACTGCTGATTCGGGGTTTTGGCTAGAACCAGCGGGAGAGAAAGCTGCAATGGAGTTGCTTCTGCGATCAGGATTAAAAAACTTTGATAGACCATTGGTTGCATTAACACCTCGTACACTACGTGGTCGAGATCGAGAAGCACAAACTCATTACAATGAAAAAAGCCCTCAGCAATTTGAAAGAGAAATTGATTGTTTTGCATCAGCACTTGATTGGTCTTGGGAGAAAGGGTACCAACCTATCTTCGTTCCGATGAACACCGTTGCTCCTGACGATGATAGAATTGCTTCTCGTTTAGCGATGAAGCGGGCAACACATGGCGAGAATGCTTTGTTGATTAATGAGGAAATCTGGCCTCGCGTTGCTCCAGCGATCTATAAGTTGTGTGTTTTTAGCTTTGTTGCGCGTGTTCATGGTAGTATAACTTCAGCGGTCGGTAATTGCCCGGTTATGATGTATGCTTTTGCCCCCAAACATTCGGGTATCATGAAGTCGATGGGAATGGAACACTATACCTTGCTGGAATCCGAAGCTACACCTGCTAGAGTTGTTGAAATTCTCTCAGACCTGGAAAATGAATGTGATTCATTACGTACATCTTTACAAGAAAGATTAGATATACTTCGCCAAGAAGCGCTTATGCCAGCTCGTTTTGTTGCTGAAATACTTTCCATCAATTCGTAATTGTTAACTAGCTTGAAAAGTCAATATATATTAAGGACAGTTGCTTTGATCCGTTTGTGGAATTAGTAATTGGATTTTTACAGCAGGTAATGTTCTTAGTGGTTGGTAATAACACAAAAGTGGTCTGGCCACCCATTTTACCCAGGCGTTATTCTCTTCTCCGAAGGTGTAATCTTTGCCTTTTTCATGGATAAAGATCGGATCGCTAATGATCAACGAGAAGCGGTGATCTTTCAAATCCTGGTAGAAACCTTCAAAGTAGTTGCTGTTATTTGCCATCGCTTGGTCCATTAAATATTTCTTCTCATATTCGGGAACTAGAGGAATGTTTTTTATGTATCCAAAGGTGAGTAACTGGCGCTCGTCGATGAAAAGCACTTCTCCTTTGGATCGAGCTTCCGTTACTCTGGTCTCAATGATGGACATAGCTTTATTTACTTCATACTGAGATGGGAATTGGAGAGGATAACCAGATCTAATTGAGCTCCAGGCAGGTATTAGAATCAGAATAACTATCAAAGCCTGGCTCCAAAAAGGCCAGTTATCAGAAATAAGAGAGGGAGGTTTTCTAATAGCCAGACCCGAGAGAAGTACTAAAGTTAGCAAGAACATATCCAGATTGTGCAGATTATTCCCACCGCCAATCTTCACGCTGGCTACCAAGCCAATCACCAAGAAACCCAGAGGTGCACAAAAGTATGCCAATCGTTGAAGCCAGTTCAAATTCCAGCGATGGCTTAGAATAAGCCAGACTAATAACGCGATAAGTGGGGCAGTTGCTATAAAGAGACCCAACAAAATACCTTCTTGGTAAGTGGCATTTGGTAATAAACGATACCATAGGAGAGGTTGTGAAAATGTAGTGGATTTAGCAAGCTTCTGCACAGAGAATAATCTCGGATCTGCCAACAATCCTCCTGCGACACCGACAACAGCTACAGCGCTTATTGGAAGAAGCCTGGATATGATACCCTTAAAATTTTCTTCTTCGTTGAGTGTGAAGTCATCAAGAAGTATGAGAATGGACCAGGTTGGAGGGGCTAATAGCCAGGTCCAACGGCTGAAACTGGCATAAAATGATGCAATAGCAGTCGCTAAGAGAGAGGGAAGCATTTTCCCGGTTTGTACAAAGCCAACCACCAGAATTGCGCTCAAGATAAGCGGTGTATAGATTGGTCCTTGCATCAGAAAGAGAAAAACCCACAGGGTGAAGCTCCATTTTGCTAATCGTATGAAGGAACTCCTGCAAGCCAAAAGATATCCAAGAATTAAGAAGGGTATTGTCGCAAGGATGACGTTCCAAAACCGATGCAACCAAATCGGTGTATTGGGAATGATAAACAATATGCCCCATAATAATTGTCTGCCCAAAGATCCAGCTGGTACAGTAAGTTTATCTGAGTATATATAACGATCGCTGCCTAGATGCACAGAATAATCGTAAAGTCGGTTCCCTTCGGACCAGGAGAGAGAAAAAGGATAATTTACCACAGTCGCTAATTGGAATGCACAAATGTATAAACTGGCAACGAATAAGATGCTGAATACCATGTTCAACGAAGTGATCAGATGGGATTGATCTTTTGTAATACACGCTGCAACGAGAGCCCCGTAAATTAATAGGATAAGTAAGCGTGTATAAGATCCTGTGATGATATTTCCCAAGCTGGTGTGCAGAGAGAGAAGCGCAGGCACTAAAGCGAAGCCGATTGCTATTACCCAGTTCAACCATTTCAGGCGATTGCGCGTTCTGACCAACCACAATTCTAGATGTCGAGTCTTGTTAGGAGCCCAGATAATAATTAGAACACCTAGAAAGACCATTAAGCAAAATAATACTAGCCCTACCATAACAAGACTCAGATTGACAGGTAGCCAGTGGCTTATCCATTTTGTTAATTCGATCCTGACAGGGTAGAACTCTTGAGCAGCACGAAATAGAATTAAGCTTGCTACCAGGCTCACGGTGATCTGTTGTAGCATTTGAGGCTTATTAAATTGAATACTGGAGGGTTTCTTCAAGGCAGTCTCTTGAAAATTTGATTTCGGGAATCGCTACGGCAGTAGACTGAAGGTGGAATAGGATTTAATTCCTGATACCCACCTGAATTAATGGCATCCCTAATCCATCCTTTGAAAAAGCGTTCTTCAATCAAAATAAAATCAGCTACCTTTGTCCAATGATCGGTTAGCTTCTGGTTCCACATCCCATCTGCGATCCACGGCAAAGCAGCTACTTTAGTGAAAAGGGCTTTCTCCATTTTTAAGTATATATTCCTTGACTCAAAGCTTATTATAAGGACACTGTCTTTTGGGTTAAGATTGGTTTTCCCGATCACCTGTGTGCATATAACTGGTAACTGTCCAATCCCATAGGCAAAGTAAAAATGTGGTTACAATCCCCAAACCTAGAGTCTTATATAAATCGACAACTGGCCAGTAGAAGGCAGTATAACGGCGGAGGTACCATGGAAGAAACCAGGCAAAGATGGCTACTGCAGCTATTATTGCTCGACGCAACCATGGATCCTTTACTCTTTGATGCTCAACCAATGCCCATCCAACCAGTGCAGCCTGCAAGCCAGCTGCGGTTGCTCGATATCTCGGATTATCCCACATATCTCCTCCCCCTCGAAATGATGCGATCAGGATAACGATCCACATAATCAGACATAGCATCTTGGTGAATCCCTGGTTTTTCTTCCGGAAAGCCAGGAAACTGGCATAGATCAGTAAAACAAGCATGATCGCCCAGCCAAAGGACCGCCAAAGGGAAATCAAACGCCAAATAGGAGAGTGGCTGCCAACAATAATTGCAGCAGGTAAGAAAGGTTGCACTACCCCATATCCTAGAAGTAATGGCAAATGAGTCCATTCAGGTGAGGTTTTAAAGACCTTTTGGAGCCAACCAGAAGCATGCTGACTGATATAAGCTTGAAATTGACCAGATTTTCTGAACCACCAACTGAGCATAGCTAAAGGATTGTGAATTTCTTCAGGAGTAAATTGCCTTAAGGTGAAATACAGGCCAATAATTACTAAAAATATCAAAACCACAATAACTATCCAGAATGCTTTCCGATGAAGAATTATTCTGATGGAGATTCTTGAGGTCGCCGATAATAAAATTAACATGCCTAACAGTAAAGCGGCAATGGGTGGTGAGAATGGAAGACATAGGAGGAGAGGAAATAGAATCCACCCAAGATTTTGCCAGGAATGATCGCATTGATAGCGAAGCAAACCATAGAAAGTGATCATGGTTAGCGTTACCGTAAAAGCTTCTCGCATTTGGGAGCTACCCAACAAGATGGCTTCGGGATACAACATCAATACCCAGGCAGCAACAATCGCTTCCTTTTCTCCCCAAGCCAGGTATGAAAATGCCCATGTAAATAGAATGGCCAAAGAGGAAAAGATACTGGTGATAAGTACAATTAACAAGGGTAAATGGAGATTCATCGACAGGTAACGGTAAACCAAGGCGCTCATAAACAAAAATCCACCATATTGGTCAACTTTCCGATTGTTCAGAAAAGCAGACCATAATGGTTTATCTGATCTGGCTATCTTCCAAGCCAGCTGGTCGCGTGCACCAGCATCAGCCATCACATATCCACCCTTTTCTGCGGTTGTGCCATGTCCCCAAATGGGTAAGGTAGAAAACCAAAGAGCACCTGCCGATAGGCGGAGAAGAATTGCACCCAATAAGAGAAAACCCAACCACAAAGGTGGATTCTCTTGCTTCAAAGACCACCATGCGATCATTAGAACAAAACTCCCGATCAGTAAAATTACGAAAAAAGATACCCAGGCGAATAATGTAGTAGGCTCTATCCACTTAAATCCTGAAGAAATCCAGGCCAGACTCAGTGAGAGAGCTGATAATAGTAGACCAAAGATCACCCACATCTCCCATTTCCAGAAGAAAAACTTGTGATCAATTACATTAAGAAAGGATACCCGGCTTTTCATTGGTTGTATCTTTTTTGATTAGAAGGACCTTTATGTACCTTAAGAATCCATTCAACCCGCTTCTCCCATGTGTAGCGTTGGACATCCTCATAAGCTTTTGCAGCCAGTTTACGTCGTTTTCCAGGATTGTTCTGCAATTCATTCAAAGCACTTGCCCATTCGTCTACCTCCTCACCGGAGAGTAAAACAGAATTCTGTGAGTTGAGTACTTCTTGTAGGACAGGTAAGTTGCTGGAAACAACGACTCGCTGACATGCCATGTACTCAAATAATTTCATGGGACTGAGATATCGGGAAATATCTCCACCTGATGAAGCCGCTACTCGCTGCTGATAAGGCATGATTAACACGTCACATGCCGCTTGATACTTGGAGAGCACAGTGTTAGGTACAAAACCAGTGAGAATTATATTCTCTAAATCCTTTAACTTCATATCGGCTTGAAACCTTGACACATCTTTTTCTTCACCGCCAACGATCAAGAAAGTGACTTCAGGTAGGCACATGGCTAATTTTAAAAGCAGCTCAGTACCGCGTCCTTCGTATAGGTGACCAGTATACCCCACAATAAATCTATTAAGATTTAGACAGTTGTGTAAAGGGATTTTACATTCTTGCATCAAATAATCAGCGCTTGGAATTTGATTAATTAATTCGATCCGAGCATCAACCGATTCTAATGAAGGCGAATAGCGTTCTAAATCCACACCATCAGGTGCAATAACTATGAAGGATGAGTGAGAAGGTGGAACATGCTTTTGCAATAGATCTGAAGCTAATGCTTGAGTAATTACAACCCATCGAAATGCTCCTCTCCCTCTAAGAAAACGGTTGATTATCCGAGGACCAAAATTCCCCTGGGGAAAGTCGTGAGTCTCTAATATAGTCGGAAGACCGATGGAGCTCGCTATCGCAGCAGCTTGGGGTAGGCGTGTATAAATAAAATCAGCATTCCACCGGAGTGCCCAAAGCACTGCGCACAAGCTGAAATCATAGCTGCGGAATCCTGGGATTGCAGGGATCCACTTAATTGGAAAGCGATACTGCAATCCATAATGATATGAAAGGTTTTCCCAGATAGATTTCTCGATGTCTTGCTTGGCTAAAGGAAATAATTGATATGGACATTTTTCAGGAACAATCAAGTGAACATTGTGCCCCAATTTTGTTAACGCCTGGGTCATCTTTAAGACCTGTAAAGTATTTGCGCGTCGTGAAAGGACCCCATCAAAAGTGATTCGTGAAGGTGCGACCATGGCAATTCGCAACTGCTCAGGCTGGGTAGAATTTTGAGGATCGAGGTTTGCGTTCATTTTGTCGGTTCTAATCCAGTTGGAATTTGCTTGGATGCAGTATTTATAAGTGAATAAGTTTTCAGCACAGTTATTATCGAGTTGAAAATGAAGAATCCTGCCAATAGTGCTGCGCTTGCTAGATAGCCATATTTGGGAACGAAGAGAAGTGCACCAGCTACCTTGATAATCGCAAGAACTAAATTCACCTTAGCAGGAAAATCAGCGCGACCTAAAGCCAATAATGAGATTCGCCGCCAATAGAAGGTATTTGCTACAAGCAATCCAACCAGTAAGATAATCAGTGCAGGATAAGCGGGTAAAAATTCTGGTGTATAAAGGAACTCAATCAGAGCTCGGCCGAATAATATTAATAATATCATCACAAACAGTGTGTATCCGCCTGCCAGGCGGGAACCCTGCCGGAGGATCTTTCGCATATCTCCCCAATTTTTTTGAGCCACTTGGCGAGAAAGCTCAGGATAGGTAGCTTGAGGTAGTGGATCAATCGGCATCTGTACTATGTTTGATAACGCTAGAGCAAGTTTGTAGTAACCAGCTTGAAGTGGATTGCTGAGTAATGACACCCATAAGATTTCACTATCTTTTGTAGCCAGGCTGATTGTTGAGCTGATGTTCGTACTGATTGCGAAATGAGTCAATTCGTGTCTCTGATGTTTTAAGAGATTTAGAGGGGATTGCCACCATTTTCTTCCCCAACGTTGGTTTGCTTCAAGCATCGCAGCAATTGTTAGACCCAGAGCACATACAGCTTTCCCCAGCAAATACGCCATAAGGACACCCGGGATGCTTCCTCCTAAAAAATAGACGATCATTATGATTGCAAGCGTTGTTGTACTCTGAACAAGATTCAAACTGGCAATCCATCGAAACCGGTCCGAAATCTGCAAAAGACCCGTTGAACTCTCTGCAACAAGATTAAACAGCACAACCAGACCATAGATCAGAAATAGGGGAGTATTTTCCGGATCTTTTGTAAAGAAACGGGCTCCGATGGGAGCCAGGAAAATTACTAATATAAACGCGATCAATGAAGCGATCATTTCGACAAGCACAGCAGCCTTGAATATCGCTGCGGCTCTATGCTCATCGTTAGTTTCTGTGTAATAGCCGACGTATTTAACAACTATCTCGCTCATTCGAAAGGATACTAGATTGTTAATAGTGCTAGTAAAAAGAGTGATGGTTCCCAGGACTCCAAAACCTTCAGCTCCCAATAGGCGTGCTATCAAGATTCCTTGTAGCATGCTAAATCCTGCGGAAATCCCATTTGTGCTCAGTAGATAACTGGAATTCTTCAGGATGCGATTGAAGAGCTTGTTCTTAAAAATCTTATGATATTGTGATGAAAACCAGTTCTTCTTGGATGGGGAATTCATTAAAAAGAGATTTGCCTAAAGGTTCGATCTGGATTGGTTTATACACATCCATACTTGGGGAATTATTACGATGTTTCAATCTGACTGACCCAACTTCTTTCTGCTATGTACCAGTCCACTAATCTTTTTGTTCCCGCTTGCAGGTCGATTTGAGGTTTCCAGTTAAGGAGTGTCTTTGCTTTGTTTACATCAGCCCAATTCGTCAGCATATCGGCAGGATGTGCAGGAAGGTGCTCTATCTGAGCCTTTTTACCGATTCTAGTTTCGAATTGTTTAATTAGATCGTTGATTTTTATCACTTCGTGTCCACCCAGGTTGATGATCTCAAATCCCAAAGGTTTTAGCCCCAGAATTGTCCCTTGAGCAATGTCGTCTATAAAAGTAAAACCTCGAGATTGTTCACCATCGCCATTGACTATAACCGGGCGCCCTTCGTTTATCCATTGTACGAAACGGAACATAGACATATCAGGCCGACCAGCGGGACCATAAACCGTAAAATAGCGGAATATGGTCACGTCTATCCCATATAGAAAGTGATACGCGTGGCAAAGTGTTTCTGCGCCTTTTTTACTGGCTGCGTAAGGCTGGAGTGGAAAATCGCTGTTAGCTTCCTCTGGTGTGGGCAGAGGCGGGTTGGCGCCATAAACACTCGAAGTGGAAGCAAGGATGAATTTAGATATTTTGTAGTGACGGCAAAGCTCTAGAAGATTAAGTGTACCTATTTGATTGGTTGCGATGTAAATCCAGGGATTTTCTACCGATTGGCGCACCCCAGCTCGGGCTGCCAGGTTAATAACCGCATCAAAAGCAATAGGCTGCCCATTTCTGAAAAAGTCAGATTTCATTAGAGCATCGAAATCACTGATGTCAATTCGTCGAAAGATGAAGTTCGGTTGATTTGGGACAGCAAGTTGATTATTGGCGACTTGTTTTAATTGATCCAAGCGCCACAGTTTCATTCTTACATCATAGGCATCATTGAGGTCATCACATCCCCACACAAAGTTGCCGTCTTCAAGTAACTTCTCAGCAACCCTGGCCCCAATGAAACCAGCAACACCAGTCACTAGATAATTCGACATTTCACTTCATTACAATCTTGATACCTTCGGGTTGTCTTTTCCGAGCATGCCTAGCGCATTTCTGGTATCTACAATCAATCGTGCGTTATTCAGAATAGTTGAATAGTCATAAGTGCTGTGGTTGGTGATAATCACCACACAATCAACAGATTTCACGGTCTCCATCAAATTGGGGACACTGAGCAATTCCTGACCATTTTTCCTAATCTTATGAATATATGGATCGTGATAAGAAACCTTTGCCTTTTTTTGTTCTAACAGCCCAATGATATCTAAAGCCGGGGATTCTCTCAGATCATCGATGTCAGGTTTATATGCCACTCCTAATACGAGTATGCTGCTGCCATTGAGTGGTTTCTGGTTTTCGTTCAGAATATCTTGTATTTTTTGAATCACGTAACGTGGCATGTATGTATTAATTTCTGAGGCTAATTCGATAAAGCGAGCTGTATAATTTAGCGCTCGCAACTTCCATGATAAATAGAGAGGATCAATCGGAATACAATGCCCACCTAATCCAGGGCCTGGGGTGAATTTCATAAATCCGAAAGGTTTTGAAGCTGCAGCTTCGATCACCTCCCATACATCAACACCAAGTCGGTCGCACATCAGTGCCATCTCATTGACCAAACCAATGTTGATCATGCGAAAGGTATTTTCTAAAAGTTTCGCCATTTCTGCAACTTCGGCTGAGGATACAGGAACCACAGTCTGCAGGGCTTGTGAATACCAAGATGTGGCTACCTCGCTGCAAATTGGAGTTATTCCTCCAACTACCTTAGGAGTGTTGAGTGTAGTCCAATCCTTGCGACCAGGATCAACCCTTTCAGGAGAGAATGCCAGGAAGAAATCCTTTCCTACCTTTAGACCCTTTTCGTCTCCAAGCTTTGGTAATAAAAGCTCCCGTGTTGTTCCTGGATAGGTAGTGGACTCCAGCACAACTACCATTTCTGGGTGCATATATTTTGCTAGTTCTTCTGTCGCGTCCATGATATAAGACAGGTCAGGGTCGCCTGTTTTACGTAATGGCGTCGGAACGCATATGCTGACTGCGTCGATCTCTTGAAGTATTTCAAAATCCTTAGTGGCCGAGAATTTCCCGGTTGTGATGAGCCGCTTTAACTGCTCTGATGAGACATCTTGAATGTGGCTTTTACCTTGCAAGATGGTATCAACCTTGGATTGGTCGGGGTCAATGCCAACAACAAGAAAGCCGGCCTCAGCAAAGACAACAGCTAAGGGTAAACCTACATATCCAAGACCAAGAATTGCGACTTTAGCGGAATGATCGTTAAATTTGCTTAGAAGGGATTGACGAAATAAATTGCTCATTCAAGAGATCCTTTTATGTTCATTAGGATATAATCATGCGTATCCATAGGTATTTGATAATTGTGTACTTAATTTTTGATCCAAAATGGCAATTTCTTTTTCACTTAGATAATCTAGATAACCTCTAACTTTACCTATTCTAGTTTTATATGTATCTGGATTAGTTTTATCAGCTGGTTTCAACATATCGTCTTGAAACTTGCCTTCACTTTCCATTTTACGCATATTATCAAAAGATGCAAAATCTGTTGCATCTTGGATGATCTCTTCAGATACTTCGCTTAATCCAAGAAAATTCAATATCCTGCGAAGTCCTTCTATCGGTTTTGTTTTTAAATCTTCATAGCGTACCAGGAGGAATCCCTTCGGAACATGTTGATTTTCAGCCCAGATGTTGTAGTACTTTATGATTGTATCAAAGCCACCTTCTTTTCTTTGAATAAACTCAGACAGGGTGCCTTCGAAAACCGCTTTACGTTTCTCATGTGGGTTATCACCAAAAAGAACCCCACGATTTTTCATTTCGAAATAGCTTGAAACAATAACGTCTCTTGGATCTCTCACCATAAATATCACCTTTTTATCCCGATATTTGGATTTGGACTCTTCCAGCTCGTCTGGCGCTTTCAACATCGGTCGGTCATCGTGAATCACAGTGATCCTGGGCATATTTGGGTGGAGACGCTTCCTTTGCCTAAGAAATAAAGTATCTTCATTTTCTGGGAGTTCAAAGTACTTTACGAATATTCTCCCAATCATAAGTCTTAACCAGGTCCTACCACATTTTGGATATGAGATCAAGTAGAAGTCAGTATTTATGTGTGCATACCATTGTAAATAACTGCTAGGAAGCCAGGATCTAAATCGGATTCTTACGCTTATTGGAAGAGAACTGTAAAAGTACCTTATTGGATTCATAAAAATTGTATTCTTTGGCCTTTTAGAAGAGGCTGAGTTGCTTAGGCTCTCCCTTGTCCTTTAACTCTGTTTCCGCTTCAGGGGAAATTCTTGATGCGTGGGCAATTATTTCCGGAATACGCAGAAAATCTTGCTCAATTGTGGTTCTTAAAGACTGTTGATGTAACGCAGCAGCAGGATGATACATTGCGATCATCAAGCGACCTTTTATATTTATTGCCTGACCATGAACATCGCTAATCTTCGAGCGTGGTAGGAAATGCGCTAGAGAGTAACGTCCTAAGGTTATGATAATTTCAGGATTAATTATCCGGATTTGCCGTTCTAGATAACCACTACACGAGGTTAGTTCATCTGGCTGTGGATCACGATTACCTGGAGGTCGACATTTTACTACATTGGTGATGTAGACTTCGGCTCGTTTCATTTTCACCATAGCTAAGAGGTCATCCAAGAATTTTCCTGCAGCACCAACAAATGGTCTTCCTTGTTCGTTTTCGTGAAAACCAGGTCCTTCGCCAACGAACATAATCGCTGCTTGTGTTGGACCTTCTCCAGGAACAGCATATTTTCGGGAGTGATACAACGCACAATTCTTACATTGGGATATTTCTTGAAAAACCTTTACCAGGTCTTCTTCAGGACCCATTGATTAACTCCTTGGATTCCACTACCCACATTGTTTTCTAGCTGACTTCGGAATTGTATATCCAAATCGTCTACAGTCATGATCAGGGCGTCTTCGTTATTATCGCGATAATATTTAGGACGTTGACCGACAATCTTGAATCCAAACTGCTGATAAAGAGGTATTGCTATGTTATTTGATGAACGAACTTCCAAGGTTGCATGCCTGATACCTCTATGGAAAATTTCTTTTAGGGCAACCGTTAAAAGGTAACGAGCGATGCCTGTTCGCCGATTTTCGGGATGCACTGCTAGTGTTGCTATGTGAGCTTCATCCATAATCAACCAAATTACAATCATTCCAACAATTTGCTTATGATTAGATAAAGTTGATTCTTCAGCAACCCAAAGAAGAGAGTTAGGGTTTTCATTTAGCTCATATTGATAAGCGCTTGCAGGCCAAGGGAGACTAAATGAAAGATGTTCAATAACCAATACTTGCTCCAAGTCTTCCCAAACCATTGGCCGAATGCATAGAGTATCGGACGAGTTAATCACAAAACAATTCATCCTGGGATTGGCTCATTTAGGTGCAGGTATATAGGGGTAAGGGTTATTGGATCGGCTAACTTTTTTTCCTGCCAAAGATTCCAACCGATTTCAGCTAGGACAGCTGGACGGCGTACACATTGTGCTGGAGAAGCTAATTGTGCAAAGGAGTGTTTATGCTTAAGAAAGATCCTCTCTTCCTCAGTTAGTTCTCCGCAAACTAAAGTAGGGACTAAAATTCTCTCGGCGAGTTCTATCAGAGTAAGCAATTCAATCTTTTCATTCTGCTCCCAACACCCGTTCATCATTTGAAACCAGCTCACTGCATATTTTCCTCGACCAGCTCGTAAAACTGCTACCAAGGGTATAGTAAGAGGGGGTTGTGCAGCCGCATAGATATCCAGGGTAGGCACGCTAATTAAAGGGAGGTGGCGGATTATGGCTAAGCCTTTTGCTAGGGCTAACCCGACCCGTAATCCAGTAAAAGAACCTGGGCCGATGGCAATAGAAATTGCGCCAATCTCATCAATTTCTATCTTAGCCTTTTGGAGAGCATCGTAAATCGCTGGAGCTAGCTCTGCTGTGTGATAGTCCTGGCTCGTCCAAGAGGATTCGTATAACACCCGAAAACCATTGTGCAATGCTATTCCCACATTGCGAGTAGATGTATCCAGAGCTAAAATCACCTGTGATTGAGAACGCATTAGGAGACTCCGAAGGTATGCTTGCGTAATTCAAGGACTTTGTTGTGATAGCGAAGTCCATTCGCCGTGAACAAAAAATCTCGTTGAAATTCATCTACCCAATTAAGCGAAATCCAAAGTCGTTCTTCTGGTAATGAATTCTGAATACGGTCTGCCCATTCCACCACCAGAGTTCCAGTTTCGAGGTAGCAATCAATGTCTAATTCAATCGCCTCTTTTGAATCCCAAAGCCGATATGCATCGAGATGGAATAACTGCTCTTTGTCTGGTCGGCGATAGACATTTACCAACACAAATGTAGGGCTGGTTACACGATCAAGAGATCCCCATCCTGAGACTATACCCTGTACGAGAGAGGTTTTTCCCGATCCTAATTCGCCTGCTAGACATATCATGTCGCCAGGTTGTAGGAGCATACCCAAACGGATGCCTACTCGGCGGGTTTGTTCCACACTACGGCTGAGAAATTCCAACGATTGGGAGTCCAAAACAGGCATGACGAGACGGATTATACCTTGATCTCTAACCTGGCGAGAGATGCGACAAGTCGCTTGAGTCCAATGTCTTCAAAGAATACATCAACTATTTCATCTTCATCACCTAAGCGACTATTCAATATCATTCCTTCTCCCCATGTCGGATGCTGAACATGCATTCCTGGAGAATATTGATGTTGTCTTATAGATTTCTTTTCAGTTACTCCTTGGGATAAAGTTGTATGAGAAAGTACTTGTTCTGTTGAAGTCTCCCGATGTATTGAGGAAGATGTAGCTCGCCTCTTCTGCCTTTTTTCATGGGTTACTGATTGATCATCTAATAATTCAAAAGGAATATCCGACAAGTAACGAGAAGGGAATACAGGTTCGGAGTATCCGTAAGCGGAGCGGTTTTGGGAGCACAATAGAAAGAGGCGGTCTTTTGCACGAGTGATGCCAACATAAAACAAGCGCCGCTCTTCAAGCATCGCTTCCGGGTCGTCGAAAGAGCGAGAATGTGGCAATGTGCCGTCATTCAATCCAGTAATGAAGACTATTGAAAATTCCAAACCTTTAGCGGCATGCAATGTGAGCAATGTTGGCACATTCGAATTACTCTCTAGAGTATCCTGATCTGAAACCAAGGCTACTCTTTCCAAAAAAACCTCAAGAGATTGTTCCTGGAATTCAGCAGCCAATCTGCGTAATTCAAGCACATTATCCCACTTGTCTTGCCCTTCATCGGAGCCATCATCTATATAAGAGCGATATTCTACATCTTCCAGTATACGATCCATCAAGCTTAAAGGATTTTCAATTTCACGTATTGAAATCCAATTAGACCAAATTTGCCCAAAGTTAATAAGGTTGGATCGAATCCTTCTTGTTAAAATTTCCTGAGTTCTTGAGCTATCGGATAAGGAGAGATCAAGTAAACATCTACCTGGAGAGGTCCTTGATTTTTGGGCATAAGTTCTCAAAGCGAGAAATGATTTATCTCCGATGCCGCGTGGGGGAGTGTTTATCACTCTGGTAAGGCTAATCTCATCGTCTGGATTGTGTATCAAACGGAGGTAAGCAATTAAATCCTTAATTTCTCTTCGACCGTAGAATCTTTGAGCTCCAACAATCTTGTATTTAATTCCAGCTTGCAAGAAGGCTTCTTCAAGTATCCTGGATTGAGCATTTGTACGGTACATTACTGCAAAATCACCGGGAGAAGCATTCTCCTTATAGACTAAGCTTGTGATTTTATCTACAATATAATCGGCTTCTACTCGGTCGTCTAGTGCTTCATATAGCATGGTTTTCTGACCTTGTCCACGGGTAGTAAACAACTGCTTGGGTGTTCGTTGTGGATTTCTATCAATTACTGCCATGGCTACATCTAAGATAGTCTGTGTGGATCGGTAGTTCTGTTCAAGCAGGATGATTTGAGTTTGAGGAAAATCTTGATCAAAACGAAGAACGTTCCTATAATCTGCACCTCTCCATCTATAAATGGATTGGTCTGCATCGCCGACCACAAAAAGGTTTCCGTGGAAAGATGAAAGATATTTGAGAAGCATGTATTGGGCGATATTCGTATCCTGGAATTCATCTACCAAGATATGCTCAAAGCGGCGCGAGTACTTCTCTCGTATTGCGGGCTTCTCATCCAGAAGGTAAGTTGTCCAAAGTAGAAGGTCATCAAAATCCAAGGCATTGTTTATCAGGAGCAGTTCCTGATAACGTCGATAAATACGTTGCAAGACTTCATCGCGATAACTATTTATAGGAAAACCATCCGGTAGAATTAATTCATTTTTTGCATTCGAAATCGCCGTATGTACACCTGCAACGCTATAGCGTTTAATATCCAGGTTCAGATCGATTATAGAATTTTTCACAAGATCTCGTTGGTCCGTCTCGTCGTAAATCACAAAGTTGGAACTAAAGGGTAAATTATCAGCTTCACGGCGCAAGATGCGAGCGCAGCTAGCGTGAAAAGTTCCCAGCGTCAATCCGTGTGAATTATCGCCTATTAGATCAATAACCCTGTTTTCCATTTCTCTGGCTGCTTTGTTTGTAAATGTAACTGCAATAAGGTTATATGGTCTGACCCCCATCGAACTGATGAGGTATGCTATTCGGTGTGTTAATACCCGTGTTTTACCAGAACCAGGTCCTGCTAGAATAAGCACAGGACCCAAACCAGCCATCACTGCCTGTTGTTGCTGCGGATTGAGGTCACTCAATAAGTCCATTCTTTTGTGTAATTATTAACCTTATCCTTCTAGTTTGTGACTGGTCATTATAGCATAGGGTTTGTGGACTAGTTGCCAAACTTATGCGGATGCGCTAAAATCGAGTGTATGAACTGGGGAATGCTGGGACATGACTGGGCAGTAGATCTACTGCAAAAACATGTGGCTAACAATGAAGTTCGCCACGCTTATTTGTTTATTGGATCCCGTGGTGTAGGTCGGCGAACCTTGGCTTTGCGTTTTGCCCAGGCACTGAATTGTATTAATCCTCCGATTCCTGGCGAGCCATGTAATAAGTGCCGGATTTGTACACAAACTTTTCGTATGACTCACCCTGATTTGTCTGTGATCCAGGCAGAACAAGAAGGAGGTACTCTAAAAGTTGACCAGATACGAGATCTTCAATATCGTCTATCATTACATCCATATGAAGCTAAATATAGAGTCGCTTTGCTGATCCGTTTTGAAGAGGCAAACTCCAATGCGATGAATGCATTGTTGAAAACTTTGGAAGAACCAGCACCTCAGGTTATATTAGTTCTAACAGCTGAGAGCGTTGAGAGTCTCTTACCAACGATTGTCTCTCGTTGTGAGGTGATGAAGCTGAGACCTCTTTCTCTTGATAAGCTGACTCATGGATTACAGTCCGGGTGGAATTTGCCTGAGGAAAATGCTCGATTGCTGGCTCACATTTCGCTTGGAAGACCGGGATATGCAATCTTGTTTAATGAAAATCCGGATCAGCTGATGCGACGCGGTCTCTGGCTTGAAGAGCACATGAATCTGCTTCAATCTAACCGCGTTGAAAGATTTTCTTTTGCACACCACCAGTCGGAGGATAAGGCTTCATCACGAAATAAGCTTCAAGTTTGGCTTTCGCTTTGGCGTGACATATTTCTGAAAGCGACAGGAGCTTCGGTACCACTAGTAAATCTCGATCGAATTCAAGATATTGAGGGTCTGGCAGTAATGCATGGCTCTAAGGTTTCATTTGGAGTAGTCAAAGCGATTGAGAATACCTTGAGCATGTTGGAGAAGAATATCAATGTGCGGCTTGCTCTGGAGATTTTGATGCTCGATCTTCCGATGAGTGCAACATACCTGGCTGCTAGAGGGAAACCTGAGAAAGTATAGAATTTATATCGACATCAATCCCGTTGCAAGTATTGATGTGCTATACTTTTCAAATTGAGCATCATGGGTAGAAGATAAAAATCGTGGAGAAAAAGACAGAAGGAACTCGTGCCTCCCTTGAATTACTTTACGAAATCAGTCGCGAAGTGGCTTCGGCGCTAGATTTACGGACTGTTCTCCATCGTCTCTTATTCTTATCTATGAAGAACGTTGGCGCCATAAGTGGCAGTATTATCGTCTTAGATGAAAACAATCAGCCAGTTGAATCTGCTTTCCTAATGCATGACCAGACACATGAAACAACTGCATTACAATTACGTGCTACTTATGACCGTGGGATGGCTGGATGGGTAGCGCGTAACCAACGAGCAGTACTTGTCCCTGATACGAGTAAAGATGAGCGTTGGTTACGTAGACCCGATGATTCGAGCAATCAAACTGGACCAAAATCCGCAGTGAGTGCACCTATTATGGCACAAGAGAAGTTGGTAGGGGTGATTACATTAGTTCATCCACGTCCGAAATTTTTTAAATCTGATCATCTAGAATTAGTAAGTGCAATAGCCAATCAAACTGGCACAGCAATCCGCAACGCGCAACTCTTTGAGAGTCTGCAGCTAGCTCACCAAAGGTATCGGGAATTATTTGAAGATAGCATTAACCCAATAGTAATTACGAACTGGAAAGGACAAATTCTTGAGGTCAATCGACAAGCAGTTGCGGTATTTGGAATGTGTAGCAATGATATTATCTCTATGGTAATCAACAATCTTCACGATATTGATTACGAGAAACTGGATGCAAATTTTGATATCCTGAATTCTGGAGAAACGGTTGTTTATGAATCATCCCTTCACTGTCTGAATAATCGCAACCCGCCAGTTGAAGTTCATGTGAGAAGTATTCAAACTGAAGAAGAATCACACTTGCAATGGATTTTCCAAGACATTTCAGAGAGAAAGAATTTAGACAGTCTACGTGAGGACTTAATTGCCATGGTCTACCATGACCTTAGATCTCCCCTCGCCAATGTGGTATCCAGTTTGGAGTTTTTATTGACCGTGTTTTCCACAGAGGAGAATCCAGCGGCAAAATCGTTGGTAGACATCGCACTGCGTTCCACGGAACGAGTTCAAAGGCTCACAAATTCTCTTTTAGATATTTATCACCTAGAGTCTGGCCAAACAATCGGAAACCGCCAGGCACTATTACCTGTTGCTCTTCTAGAAGATGCGATTTCTGAAGTTTCGCCATCTGCAGAGAGCAAGAACCAGAAAATTGATCTTGAATTTCCTTCCACCTTACCAAGAATTCTTGCGGATGGGGATATGATCCGTCGAGTCTTCATTAATCTGCTAGAGAATTCCATTAAGTTTACACCAGAAAAAGGTAAGATCAGAGTTGGTGCGAATTTTGAAGATTGCTATATTAAGGTATGGGTGGAAGATTCTGGTCCGGGGATTCAACCTGCAGACCAAGAGCATGTCTTCGAAAAGTTTTCCCGTTTCACCGAAAAAGAGGGTCCTAGAGGATTAGGACTGGGCTTGGCATTTTGTCGTCTTGCCATAGAAAGCCACGGAGGTCGGATTTGGGTTGAGAGTGCACCCGGAAACGGCACTAAGTTTGTGTTCCTATTACCCGTTGTAGATGATTCTGAAAACCATACTAATCAATAGGTGAAGAACCGGAGAGAATTGAGTGATTTATGCAGCAGATTGAACAAGGCATATATTTTGACGACACGTACCTTGGAGTAACTATTGGAGCATTGGTTTTTTCACATGGGGTGATTTTTATTGATTCTCCGATCAGAGGTGAAGATGTAAGATCATGGCGTTCATCATTAATCAATCAACGCGGTGGCTCAAATCGGATTCTTATAAATTTGGATGCTCATCCAGATCGGACGCTCGGGGCAAAATCCTTAGATTGCACAATTGTTGCTCATCAAAAATCCGCTCAAGTTTTTAGGAATCGCCCAACAATCTTTAAAGGGCAAAATATCGCTACAGGCTCCATTTGGGAAACATATAGTGATGCCATTGGCATGCGTTGGGCTCCACCCGATATTACGATTTCTGATCGTATGTCTCTGCATTGGGGAGGACCGGAAATCCTTCTAGAACATCGACCAGGCCCCACACCAGGTACTATATGGGTCAGCATACAAGAATCAGGGGTGATATTTGTGGGTGACACCATCGTAGTAAACCAACCTCCCTTTCTAAGCCAGGCCAATCTTGAAGTTTGGAAAGATGAGTTAGAAATTCTTTTGAGGTTGCATGGAGATTATGTGATTATCAGTGGTCGTGGAGGACCAGTATCAAAAGATGATATCCGAAAGCAGTCCAAGTTCATTAGTGATCTTGTCAAGAAAATGGAGCGGCTATCTGTAAAAAATGCTCTTCCAGATGCCACCCAAGAATGGATACCATCGCTATTATCTACATTTTCCGGATCGACAAAACTTCGTGAGCTTTACGTTACTCGACTTCGATATGGACTACACCAATGCTATGCTCGCCGGTACCGTCCTGCAAGTTTGCTCGGACAATTTGAAGGAGGGGGTGAGGTGCAGTAGTTGCTGAGGTATCTCTGATAATAAGTATGACAAAAATGAGCAAAGAAACCACATTTTATCCAAGGCATTTACCGATTTATGAGTTAACTCGAGGAAGGATTGTTGAATCTATTCATTATGGATCTATAGCGATTGTTGATGTACATGGGAACCTGCTCGCCTGGTATGGAGATCCAGATATGGTTACTTTCCTTCGCTCAACCCTCAAGCCTTTCCAGTTGATCCCATTTCTTGAAAATGGTGGGAAGGATATTTTTGATCTAAATTCTCGCGAGATTGCGATTATGTGCGGCTCTCATTCCGGCACCGATGAGCATCTATCAATTATTCAACAGATTCAGAAGAAGACTCGGATTCAAGAGTCGGATTTACTATGCGGTACCCATGAACCAATCGATGAATTGACTGCAGAAAAAATGCGGAACCGAAAGGAAATCGCCTCACCAAACCGACATAATTGCTCAGGTAAGCACACTGGTATGCTTGCATATGTACGCTATAAAGAACGATCAGGGGTGACTTACAAGAAAAACCTCCGATATATTGATCCGCTTCATCCTGTTCAAAAAGAGATTCTGAGAACTTTTTCTCAAATGAGTAGTTTACCGGTTAAAAAAGTGGAAGTGGGGATCGATGGTTGTTCCGCCCCAAATTTTGCAGTTCCTTTATGGAACGCTGCCTTCGCCTTTGCAAGACTTTGTGATCCTGATTTAGGGGATGTTGGTCCAGTTAAAAGAGTGGATGCTTGCAGGTTGATTACTTCTGCAATGATGACTCACCCAGAAATGGTAGGTGGACCCGGGCGATTTGATACAAGGTTGATGGAAGTAGCACGCGGGCGAATAGTCTCGAAGGGTGGGGCAGAGGCTTATCACGGTGTGGGACTTGTACCGGGGGTGCTTGAAACTGGATCACCGGCTATTGGAATTGCTATAAAAATATCAGATGGAGACAACCGCAATCAAGTATGCAATGCAGTTACCTTGGAAGTCTTACGGCAGTTAGGTGCTCTTAGCAACGATGAATTGAGTAGGCTCGAAGATTTTGGTCCAGAATTCAGCTTATACAACTGGAGCGGCGCTTTGATTGGTAAAGCGCACCCTGGATTTATACTACAATATTCGCGACAATAACCATCCAGACCTTTTCGATTTTTTCCAAGATTTGTTCTCCCTGATTACGATGAGACTTTATGAATTTGCCGTGGAAGTACACAAGAGACTCTTGAATGTTTATGGCGTTCCTGTTTTAACCAATAATTATTCTCCAATCGACCAGTTAATCTCCACTATTCTTTCACAAAACACAAACGACAGGAATCGTGATACGGCTTTCATATCTTTGAAACAACGATACCCTAGCTGGATTGATGTCAGAGATGCTAAGGAAAATGAAGTTATAGATTCCATCCGTACTGCAGGATTAGCCAATCAAAAGGGGAAGCGAATTCAAGAGATTCTGCGCCAGATTACTGAACTGCGCGGAGATATAAACCTAGATTTTCTAGGGGAAATGCCTGTTGAAGAGGCTCGGCAATGGTTATTGAATTTTAAGGGAGTCGGTCCCAAAACCGCAGCAATCATTCTCTTGTTTTCGTTTGGTAAACCTGCATTCCCAGTCGACACCCATGTTTTTCGGATTACTAAACGATTGGGTTTGATTCCTATGAACATGACCGTAGAAAGAGCCCATTCTCATCTAGAAAATATTTTTCCTGAGGAATCCTACTACTCTTTACATTTGAACTTAGTTCGGTTGGGTCGTGAGGTATGTCATGCCCGTAATCCAGATTGTTCTCGCTGCCCTCTCGATAATTTATGTGAATTTTTCAAGGCAAGACCAGGGAATTCCAAAAAGTGAATTCAATATGGTACAAATTCAGATTTTATGAACAAAATGGATACCAACTATGAAGGATCGTAAGACCGGTTCCCGCCATTTGTTATTGTTCTATCGTCGCTCGCTGGATCGAATATGGAAATCAACGTTGATATTAGGAATGATCTTACTTGCTGCAGTGCGATGGGATTTACTTAATCAATACGATCTCTTTGGTATTAGCAGTGATGTCTGGTTTCTGGCGACAGCTTATTTTTCTTTGTTCGTATGTTTGGTGACATTCTTAGAGCGCTATTTTACATACGTGCAGGTACATTCAGGTTTCCTAAGTGTTGTAACTCCATTTCTGCGATTCAAGATTTCATTCCGGAGAATCCGGAGCATGCATCCTGCCCTGATTCAGCAGTTATTTCCAAAGGTAAAGGCAAATTGGACACAGAGAAGCTTCTTAGATCCTTTCTATGGAAAAACCGCGTTAGTTCTTGAACTTGCTGGGTATCCTCTTAACCCTATGTTATTGAGGCTATTCCTTCCCAATGTAATGTTCTCTCCCCATTCGGAAGGACTGGTATTAATGGTTCCGGATTGGATGAAATTGAGCACAGAATTGGATTCATTGAAAGGTGCGTGGCCTCAGATGCAAACCAATCGATCTAAGTAGGATTATTTATTATGTTTTGTGATAATTGTCACAATACTTAAGAATAACATCATTGAAAACTTGTGATTTTTGACAATGAACATGATATCGTTCGGTGGGTATGATAGCGAATAAGGATTTGGGATAGAAGAACTAGAATTGCTCATCGCTGTTTCCTCCTTTGGCGAAAGCCTCCGCCGGAAATTAATCCTGGCGGAGGCTGCTTTCCCTTGGATTTCTGAGGAAAAATGTAATTGGTTAATATACTTTTTCGATGGTCGGTAAGACGATTGTGAACGTGGATCCAATTCCCAGTGTGGATTCAGCCCAAACACGACCTTGATGGTTTTCAACGATGGATTTGACGATTGCCAATCCCAATCCAGTTCCTTGCGTATCAGGAGGCACGTTACTCCCTCGATAGAATTTTTCGAATATATGAGGTTGATCAGCAGGTGGAATACCCAGACCATTATCAGAGACTTGTAGGATGATCTGACTACCAACCTCTCGAACAGTTATAGAAATTTTGCCTCCCTTAGGAGTGAATTTAATGGAATTGCTGATAATATTACTAACTGCTTGACGTAATCTTACTGGATTGCCCAAAACATGAGGAAGGTTATCGGGAATATCCCAGTCCAATTTGTGAGATTCCTCTGCTACCCGTTTTCTTAGGCTATCAATGGCATATCGAATAATCAGAGCAAAAGAAATCACTTCATTTTTAGAGTCAAATCCAGCTTCAATTCTTCCAAGGTCTAAAAGATCGTTTATTAATGAGGTAATATTTTGGACGCTGAGTTGTATTCGTTGAATAAACTCTTTCTGTTGATCGTTTACTGGACCAACACGGTCAAACAATTCGACATAACCCAGGATTGAAGTTAATGGAGAGCGCAGGTCATGCGAAACGGTACTAACAAAATCACTCTTAATCCGATCAAGTTCTTTTATGTGAGTGATATCCTGCATAGAAATAACCATGCCAATGCTTGTTAGAGAAGAAAATTGAGTATTAATCACGCAACCATTTTCCAGGGTAAGCTCAAAGTTGGAAACATGAGTTAAAGGTGAATGACTAAGGATTTCTAACAATTCCTGGTTATCCATTATGTCCTGGATTCTTTTTCCAACCACGTAGTTTTCAGCTATTTGGAATATTTCAGCAGCCTTACGGTTTATTAAGACTATCCGTTGATCCTCATCTATTACGATTACTCCTTCTTCGATACCAGTTAATATTGTCTTAAGTTTATTTCGCTCGGATTCAGAACGATTATAGAGATTCGAATTCTCAATGGCAATCGCAGCATAATCAGCCAGAGCAGAAACCAGTACGATCTGATGATCCGAAAATGATTTTCTAACCATACGATGATCGACTTCCAGTATGCCAATTACTCTATTTTGAACGATTAGAGGAACAAATATGATCGAGTAGACTGAGAAGGAAGTTCTTATTTCCTTAGGAGTTTTCTCATCAATGATTAGTGGTTTTCCGCTTCTAATCACTTGATTTATTAGAGAGTTTCGGACAGGGATATGAAAATTATTGACAGTATTGTCTTGATAATTGCGACACGCTTTTATATAAAGTTCGCCGGTTTTTTCGTCTAACAAGAGAAGGCTGCCTTCTTCAGCATCCGATAGTTCAATTGATGCATCCACCACTGCTTTAAAGATGCTTTCCAGGTCTAGTGTTGATGTTACTTCACGCCCAATAATTTGAACAGTTTCGAGCCCGCTCACCCTACCTTGTAACTCTTTAATACCTTTAGTTGTTGCTAGATTTATTAGATTTTGTATTCTCCTCCGGCGCTCGACGCCTCGATCGATAGCAGCTTGGATGTCTAAAGCTCGGATTGGGGGCTCTAGATAGTCAAAAAATCCATACCGAATCGTTCTCAGAGCAAGATTCTCGGAATGCGTATCAGGAAGGATTATTATTGGCATTAGAGGAAATTGCTTAAGAATTCTTTTTCCCTTTTCCAATAAATCTTCCCCGTTAAAAGTATTGCTGGCAATAATCGTATCAGGTGGATTGATTTGAAGTGTCGCCTCTACCTCCTTCCAATCTGATGCTATCATGACCTGATAACCAAGCGGTGATAGAACCGCTCGTTCAAGAATTTGACTTACTTCAGGATTGGAAAGGATTAATAGAACGCGTTCTTTCGTCATGTTTGGTTTCGGACTGATGGACAATCGAGATGAATGAGAATAAAGACTTGAGTTAATGGGCTAAGTGGAATAATTCAATCATTGGTTTTCAGTGATCTCACAATATTTGATACTTTCTTTAGATACTCAAGTGTTTTTATTAATTCCTCCATTTGGGTGGTACCGAATTTCAAATCATCGCCAATCAAAAGGGCGTCAATAGTTTTTATGGCAAAATTTAGAGGTTGCAGAGTTTGAAATTGGAGGTTGCTAATCATTTGATCTTTCCTATGCTCGCTTTGTTGAGCTGATCCTGCGACTTTTTGTAGAGATTTAGCCCTTTCCTCTAAGGCTCGAAATAAACTTGCATTAACCAGCGAGATAGAAGCGTAATCTGCAACAGCTTCTAAGAGATTCCGGTTGCTAGGGGTGAAAGGCACAGCTATTTTTTTGACTGCTACAAGCAATCCCACAACCTCTTTCTTTAATTTTACTGGGACGACTAATGCTGATTTGCCCAATTGAGATACTTTGAAACGTGCGAGAGGTTCTCCGAAGATTGAAAGAGATTCTCCAGAGAGTGATACCAGCGTACTAATCCCATCATCCCATGCTTGATTCAGTTTTGATGCGATCGTCTTAGGTAAATTACGTTGAGCTACAAGAATAAATGCTTTTCCTCGCCCTTCTCTTAATAAAAGCCAACCGCTGTCAGCTTCAGTGACAAAGACTGCTCCGTCAACTATTTTTCCAAATAATTCACGTTGATTAGTAACCGATGTAACTGCTTTCCCTATGTTATAGATCGTAGTTAGTTCTCGTACTCGTTTTTGAAGCTCGTCGTTAGTCTGCTTTAATTGTCTTGCAAGGGCTTCACGTTCACGTTGTGCTCTAACTTGCCGAAAAACCCTTTCCACCGCAGAAACAATCTCTGCCTCTCGCATAGGCGAAAGCAAGTAATCAGTTGCTCCAAGACGGAGAGCTTGAACTAGATGTTCTTCTTCCCCTTTCTGGACTACAACAATCACTGGGGCATCTATGGCTTTTGAAGTGAGTGCTATGATTAAGTCTTGACCGCTGAGATCTGGTAATTTCAGATTCGTAATAATTATATCGGGAGCAAAGTGCGTTACTTCTTGAATGGCAGTTTCGGCAGAACGAACAACCTGTACTTGATAACCCAGCGCTTGAAGAGTCTGTCGTGATATGAGATCACTTATCTCTGGATCACTTTCAACTAATAAGATGCGTTCGCGTGAGGTTTTCATATTCATAATATTAGCATGGTTCATATAAAAAGTAGATAAAACCTACATAATATTGCCCTAGTTTTTGTTATAATTTTATGTAACTTTTATTTGGCTCTTGACTCTGGATCCACGACCCATAAAAATGGTTATTCTTAAGACCGGGGTGGAATTTATTACTGCTGAGGAGTAGCATATGTGGCGATGGACTATTCTCCCCATAATTTTTGTGATTCTCAGTGGTATATTGCCCTCCTGTTGTAATTCCACTGAACAGAAATCCATTTCTTCTCTTACAACCACAGGAATCATTACACCTACAAGTGTGCCTTTATTAGCCACTTCCACTTCTATAATCCAATACTCAACAGTGATTGGAGAATCTACCGCAACTCAAACTGTTGAGTCAACTCCTGTCAACCCTAATAAGATTCTTCCTCCTATTGAGTATCTTTCCTTGCAGGATACGTTTGTGGAATTGTACGAAAATGTAAGTCCTGGCGTGGTGGCTATTCGAACGCTGGGTCCGATGGAAGGCTCGCTTGGTTCTGGTTTTGTTTATAACAATGAAGGATACATAGTTACTAATTACCATGTTATTGAAAACCAGGCCGATCTGGAAGTGACATTCGCTTCCGGGAATAAATATAGAGGTCGTATTATTGGCATAGACCAGGATTCCGACCTAGCTGTCATTAAAGTAGATGTTTCAGATAATGAACTTTTTCCATTACCTCTGGGAAGCAACTCTCAAACGAAAGTAGGTCAAATTGTGATCGCCATTGGCAATCCATTTGGACTTGAACGTACAATGACAATAGGAATTTTGTCTGGAAAGGGGCGAACAATATGGTCACAACGAACAGGTTCTGCAGGGAGTGTTTTCGCCTCTGGTGATATCATCCAGACGGATGCGGCAATCAATCCGGGAAACTCAGGAGGTCCTTTGCTGAACCTCAATGGTGAAGTAATTGGGGTAAACGAGTCTATTCTTACAAGTGGTTATGAGAAAGTGAGCTCAGGCGTCGCTTTTGCAATTTCTGTGGATACCGTCAAGCGAATTGTGCCAGATCTTATTGCTAAAGGCAAATTCGATTACCCGTACCTGGGAATATTTAGTCTAGGTGAGATTACTCTAATAGCACAGGAAACCTTAGGTTTACCCCGTTCAACCGGTGTCTATGTAACTGATGTGGCTCCTGGGAGCCCGGCTGAGCGTGCTGGGATTCTAGCTGGAGATTTGGAGACGAACCTTCCAGGCGTATCTGCCGGTGGTGATTTGATTATTGCTGTGGATGGGCATGAGGTATTAAATTTTAATGATTTAATCGTTTACATCACATTGAACAAAAGGCCGGGAGATAAGATCATAGTAACTATAATTAGAGGGAGCGAGCAATTGAATTTAGAAGTTGTCTTAGAGAAGCGAGATAATTGAAAAAAAGATATCCGGGTTGCAAGCAGAATGATAAACTAAAATCATAATAAGAATTCGATGGGAGGCAGCAATGTTATCGGATCGTGATTTACAAAGACTATTGAATTATCAAGCGAACCACTCCATTCTAAGTGTGTACTTGAACACAGATCCAATCGAAGGAAATGCCGATTTTTATAAACTTCGTTTACGAAGCTTATTGAAAGAGACCGACCTATCGGAGGATGTCGAAGCTATTCTACGCTTTATTGATCACAAGCATGATTGGGTTGGTCGGAGCGTGGCAATTTTCTCATGTGTACCAGAAAATTTCTTCGAATCTTTTTCACTAGCAGTTCCCTTACGAGATCGTGTTCGAATCAGTAATCGACCTTCAGTCAAACCATTGGCTGACGTTTTGGATTCCTTTGGTGGATATGGCGTTGTGTTGGTGGACAAACAAGGAGGACGAATATTTATTTTTCATCTAGGTGAATTACAAGAACAGGAGGGGGTAGTTGGTGAAAGTGTGCGTCGTTTGAAAAGAGGTGGTGGCTCTCAGGTTGCTGGTAGACGAGGAGGAGAGAAACAAATCGGAAATATAGACGAAGTAACCGAACGAAATATGAGAGATGTTGTGGAAGTTGCAGCCCATTTCTTCGCGGAAAATCATGTACGTCGGGTATTAATTGGGGGTACAGACGATAACGTTGCCCTCTTTAGAAACCTGTTACCGAAGTCGTATCAGAGTCTTGTTATTGGCACCTTTCCAATCAGTATGACAGCTAGCCATAATGAAGTGCTAGAAAAGGCAATGGAAATCGGAAGGGAAGCAGAATATCACCGTGAAGCGCTTATGGCAAATGCGATTGTCACTGGTGCTGCAAAAGGTCGAGGTGCAGTTGTTGATCTGGAAAAAACCATATCTGCAGTTCGTGAAGGTCGTGTTCAAATTTTGTTATTCAAAGATGGGTATCAAGCACCTGGAGATCGTTGCAAGGAATGTGGCTATATTTCATTTCAACCGATCGAAATCTGTCCATTCTGCGGTGGGGAGCCAGAGAGGATTCCCGATGTTGTTGAAATAGCTGTGCGACAAGTGATGCAATCTGGTGGCGAAGTAGAGGTGCTCCAAAAGGATATGTCTATACCAGGTTTTGATAAGATTGGGGCTTTGCTTCGATATTAGACAAAAACTCATCATGCAATTTATTTTGTTCTCGGTTATAGATCAATCAAGCGGAGTGTTTCTGTGTAACTTGGTCAGATTCGATTGAAGGAGTACCCTAACTCTGATAATTGGCAGGACACTTGAAATTCTGGTTAACATCCTTTAATGATTTCAAAAGGCAATTGACATTTAATTAAGAACATGTTATTTATATTCCAAATATGGAAGCTGCAAGACGGATCGTCCGAGTTATCTGTATCCTTGGGCTTCTTCTTAGAGTGTTGCATACAAGTGGGGATAAAGCCCTTGCTCAAGATTCGACGCGCCTAACCACAATTATTGTTCCTTATACAGAATATGAATGGTGGTTATTGGAATGGTCAAACGATCAGTTATCTTGTCAGATGTTAATTGATCATGAAGGTTTACCAACAATCGATGAAGTCATCAATTTTTGTGGGGAGGAATTAGCAACTGCCTGGTGGGATACCCCTCCCTGTAACCTAGATGAAACAGACCAATGTTCAGGAGTATATCTATATCTAGTATCAACCCAAGCAAAAGAGAAGGAAGTAATCGTCGAACTTCCCCCTGCTGTTGCATGGGTGGATTTAGAAGGCTGTACACCTGTGCCGCCAAACAATCTATGCACAGTCTTACCATTATTGGTACTCAAGGGCGAGGAACCGCTACCAAATGAACATATAGTAGCGGTTCAAGGGATTTATGACAATGAAGCCTTTTATTGTGCCGGAGATGTCTGTAAAATTCCTTTACGCCCAACACCTTTGCAGGGAGTAAATGTCGATTTTTGGGTCGAATCCAGTTACGGCGATTCGAGCGAGCATTATACCGCCCAGGTCCGGGTAGTCGACACCGGTGTGTCTCCACAACCTGGAGGTGAAGGGTGGTATGTAGATGTGATAAGTTCACAATGGCTTGGAACGCCATTAGCAAGTTGCGCAAAAATTTGGGAAGCCTTCCCTCCCATTGGCACCCCTCCAAGTTGGCTCTCAACACCTGAGAGATTCGAACTGCTTGCAACTGGAGAGCCTTACTATTACCTAGCAGGAAGACTTGTATCTCAAGGATTAGTAGACATCTCAGAATGTCCATCTGGAGGGTTGTTGCCTAACGGTTATGCGGATGTTTGTGGATTGGAGAAAGCACGCCCAGCAGTAGAGGAATGGCAGAACCAGTTTGACAACCGTATTAATGAAGTTGCCAATGAGACCGGTATCCCTGCGCAGTTGATGAAGAACCTTTTTGCCCAGGAAAGCCAATTTTGGCCGGGTATGTTCCGTGTTCCATTTGAATTTGGGCTGGGTCAAATCACGGATAAAGGAGCAGATGCAATTTTTATCTGGAATCCTACCTTTTTTCAACAATTCTGTGCACTGATTCTCTCTGAGGAGACTTGTAAAGGAGGATATTTGAGTCTAAGTGAGGAGAATCAGGGCATTTTGCGAGGCGCATTAGCATTGCAAGCGAGAGCAGAATGTAAGGATTGCCCAGAAGGGATCGATCTAACTAACGTTAATTTTTCTGTTTCCTTGTTTGCTAACACACTATTAGCTAACTGTGCACAAATTAGCTGTTCAATCTTTACGGCTACAAATATGATGGCTGGACGTATCGCCACATACGAAGATCTTTGGCGCTTCACAATCGCAAATTACCATGCTGGTCCAGGATGTGTTTCATTTGCTATTCACCAGGCGTGGGGTTTCACGGAACAGCTAACTTGGCAAGAGGTAGCGACTCGTTTTACCGAACCCTGTATTGGAGTAGTACCTTATGTGGATGAAATTACTCGTTGAATGACTTGGGGAATAGTATTTTCAATAATACGAAAATACGAAGTTCTTATATTAATAGATTTACCAAACTCAAGAATTCATCCCATTCCTCTTGGAAGAAATGTAAGGTGACATTATTGAGCTCTAGGTGATAGGTTGTCTCTCCATCAGGCTCTTCGGCGCGCCAGGCAAGGTAGCTATCGGTCTCAGCAATCACATCCGTTGTAGGTTCGGGAGTGTCTTTTTCCATTTTTTTAGTATCTCCTCTTGGGATATTTACCTCATTCCTCAGTTAATGTTTCCAGGAATTCTTGGTTGTCCTTAGTCTTTGTCAAGCGTTGAAGTATTGCCTCGGTCGCGGTTGAGGGGTCCAATCCAGCTCCATGAGGTGGGGCGGAGACCATCTGATCGTACATTCGACGCATTAACCAGACTCGAGGGGTTATATCGGGTCCAAGTAATAATTCTTCCCTTCGAGTTGAAGAGCGTTCAATATCTATTGCAGGAAAAACGCGCCTCTCTTGAAGGCGACGAGATAAATGGAGCTCCATATTTCCTGTACCCTTAAACTCTTCATACACCACATCATCCATACGAGAACCAGTATCGACAATGCAGGTAGCTATGATGGTTAATGAGCCACCATCTTCAATATTACGTGCCGCGCCAAAGAAGCGCTTAGGTGGGTATAGAGCGGAAGGATCTATTCCCCCAGAAAGTGTTCTACCAGACGGAGTGACCACTAGATTATAAGCTCGTGCAAGGCGGGTAATTGAATCCATCAAGATTACAACGTCACGTCCAATCTCTACCAAGCGTTTTGCTCTCTCGAGGGCCATCTCCGCCACCCGAACGTGCGAGGTAACCGGTTCATCAAAGGTGGACGAAATCACTTCAGCTTCTACGGAGCGATCCATATCGGTGACTTCTTCAGGTCGTTCGCCTATCAGAGCCACCATCAAATGTACTCCTAGGTATTTAGTAGAAATTGAGTTAGCAATTTGCTTTAGAATGGTGGTTTTTCCAGCCTTGGGTGGCGAAACAATAAGTCCACGCTGACCACGACCAATTGGAGTGACCAGATTGATCAAACGGGTTGATAAAGTATGACGATCGGTTTCAAGATCGAAGCGTTGATCCGGGAAGATGGGGACGAGGGACTCAAAAGATGATCGATCTCGGATGTCATCAGCGTTTATGCCATTGATGCTTTCAACTTTTAGCAATCCATAATGTCGTTCTGATTCACGCGGCGGGCGTACTTGCCCGATAACTAAATCACCATTTCTCAAGCTGTAACGCCGTATTTGCGATTGGGAAACATAGACGTCGTAAGGTCCGGGTTGATAATGTCCAGAACGTAGGAAGCCTATGCCTTCGCTCATTATTTCCAGAATACCTCCCCTTATTTCGAGGCCCTGGCGTTCCGCTTCAACTTGCTGAATGCGAAGAATCAAGTCTTCCTTCTTCATGAGCGAGACATTGGGAACCTCTAAATCCCTTGCCATCTGGCGCAATGCGGATAGTGATGTATTTTCCAATTCAAGGACTTTCATATTCACCTTTTATATGAGATATTAAAGAGTCATGCCAATAAGATTGATAACGAAATAGGGTTACTCGAAATAATCGATCAAAAATGCTTACCGTTAAAACAAATGGAGGTTAGAGGCGATGATAACTATATGGCTGGTTGAAGAAGTAAAAAAATGAGCATCAAAATGGGAGTTGCAATTAATATACTAGTTTCTTCATTAAGGATCAAGCTCATTGGCTATCGGGAGCTTCCCCTTCAACACATATTATACCATAAGTCAAGGGTGAATTCACCATAATTGCAACACATTATTTTTTGGACGCAAGGTAGTGAGCACGTCGGATAGGTTCAGGTAAGCGATATTCAGTTGTGCATCCTAGCACCAGGTTGTTGGAGGTTTCAACACTAATTCTGTGTCCTGGTGAGATGTATAAAGGTTTTACACCAGTTCGAGTTCTGAGGACTGAGCCAATAATTTCGTCATCATCTTTGAGAGGTTGCCAGTCTCCGCGAGATTGTCCAACCTGATCATGCATTCCAATCAATCGAGATTTTGCCACTCCAATTGAGGGGACATTACATATCAAACCCAGATGGGAGGCTAAACCAAACCGGCGTGGGTGAGCTATTCCTTGCCCATCGCAAAACAATAAGTCCGGACATATAGTTAATTTAGAAAAAGCTTTTAGAATTGCTGGAATCTCACGAAAGCTTAAAAGCCCTGGTACATAGGGAAAGGACGTGGGGAATGAAGATAGAATTTCCTCTTCAATAATTAACTCGGGGACACTCATGATTACTATGACAGCTCGAGTGGTAGAACCTTGTGCTTCAAAACCCAAATCGATCCCAGCTACATATCTTACCTTTCCAATTTTATCCTCTCTAACAATCTGGTAACGAAATAGTTCCTGGATTTCTTTTGCCTGTTCGGGAGAGACATTCCAGGGATGAGGAGCTTGTATTGACTTCATGAATAAGATTGTCTATATTTTCTTGTATTCTGAATGCGATCTAAAACTGGTGGAATGTTTTGTCGGCCCTTCGTGCTGTGCTATCCAATAGGCACGAAGTATTTCTGTGTACATTTTTACCCTATTCATGAAACCCTTGTAGAAACCCCGATGAGATTCTGATTGTGGATGAGTTACTCCTCTGAGAATTACCTTACAACAGTGCCATTGATTCTGCATTGCAGTCACTGAAATCGCAGTTTCTAATCCATACCCCGCTGCTGCTTTTATTGAAATAGATTTGAGCAATTCTGCTTTTAGACACCTTTGCCCTGATAACCAAGGTGTTGCTATATGAGCCAAATCCGTCGGGATTTTTCCACCGCGAAAAGATCCAACGGTCATGTCAACATGACCTTCAAGAACGGGGTGTATCAAGCTTTGAATGTGGTGAACGTTTAAATTAATCAAATCTGCATCTAATAGTAGAAGTATTGACGCCTGAGTCGAATGCCAACCAGAAAGCACTGCCTCACCCTTACCCTTGTTCGAATTAAGTCCAATGATCCGAATTCGAGGATCTATCTGTGCCATCTGGTTGGCTAAACATTCAGTATTATCTGTAGATCCATCATTGACCACAATAATCTCATCCAGCGTATTACTTTGATGCAACACTTCAAGAACGGTCAGTATATTTCTACCTTCGTTGTGTGCCGGAATTATCGCAGCAACCGAATGGTTAGCAACTCTAAATGAAAGGTTAGTTGAATCTTTGTCTCTTAACATATATCGAAAAACCTAAAACAAGGCATCCCAATGCTACTGAACCTGGACATAATCTCCCGCTCTTTCCTTCCTGCTCGATTTCTTGTGTACTCGTCGGAAGAAATTCTGCTTCAGAAGCGATGGTAGGTAGTGCGGTCGCCTCGACAACAGGGGCTGAAAATCTCATTAACTGAAGGTCGTCGATCCAAATTTCACCGATGTTGGGAGTATCTGGATAAGTATCGAATCCTATAGCTATGCCTGTGGCATGGGATGGATCAAAAGGTGTTCCAGCGTTTTCTTCCCAATCAGCACGTAACAGCATATCCCACGTGAGCTCCATTCCAACCCACCCATCAACCATTTCCTGAGTGGTTTCCACCTTAAAAAGGTATGTAGTCAGGTCTCCGATAGCGCCACCATATGCATTCACATCAAAAATCAAGGCGGGTTGGTTAGCGTGTACATAGAAGGAGAGGCCTTGTGAGGTATGCCAGTCATGTGCTGTTTGGTAAAGAAGTGCGCAAGTCGCCCAGCTGTCAGCTTGCACATTGAAATTGATGTGTAATGCAGCATTCCCGCTGTACGCTGTTCCTGTCTCTGAGCCACAACTTATGACTGTTTGAGTGCTTTCATCCCAATAAGGTTGCCATCCATCGCTATCTGGAGGGTTTCCTCCTTCGAAATTATCGATCAAGTCGCTGTCCGCTGGAATGACTTGAGAGATCGGTGGTTGTGTTTCGCTGACCATAGGCACTTCTGGGGTTGCCTGGGCTGGAGGCTGTGTTGGTGCTTCCATTTTCCAACGGTGATAAAAGACATTCAGAAGAGGCATAAACTCGCTTGTTGCTTTTCTGCTGCCTGTCTGGTTTGGGTGATCATCATCAGATGGGTAAAAGAGGGTATTCCTTCCGTTATTGGAATGTTCGGTTTCACCATCCCAAAAGCGGTGGTGATTATCAGGATGTGTTAGTATGTTATAAAAGTCGAACACAACAACGTTCGCGTAAGGATAGTTATTTTCAGCTAACCAGTCATACACCAACCAAGTGTTGAACGCAAGAGCATTGGCAGCATAAGTTGGATCCTGTACTGGTGGAGCAGTAATGACCACAAATAACTTGTCTGGACGAGTGATGAAATAATTGAGCAAATCGTTGTAAATATACTTTGCGTTGCCTACTGTGAGAGAATCACCTGGCGCCGGGGGGTCATCTGGATTACCTTCAATCTCGGAATTCGGAAAGCAAGATTTAAACATGATTATCTCATTTTCCCCGCCTGGGTCTGAAAGGGACCTGGTATATGGTGAGTATTGCCCGCTTTCATTATATAGTGCATCCATATACCGCGGACTCTCAGTTCCTCGGAACCATTCCGTCCAGTTGATTATATCAGTGCGATCACCGATTGCATCTGGTCCCCAACCGTAGTTGGTATCACTCACAAAGTAATTGTTTTGTCCCAAAGCAATACCCAGTCCACCATACCCGTCATTAAGCCAGTTTTCACCTGTTGAGTGGTGTATGAAGATCAGTTTCACGACCTTACCGGGAGGATTAGGATCGTCCTCTTGAGCTCTTATCGGGGTGGGGAGAAGCACCCCAAGAAAAAGAATTAGAAGTAGTGCAATGTTCAGAACTACTCTAGATAAATGATTGTTGTAATAGCACTTTTCCATCGAAGATCTCCAGTACATTTTTAATCTATTCTATTTAATTCTTGGCAACTGTTGTGTTCAATGCTCATGCCGTACAAATGTTAGATTGGGAGATCGATGTAAACAGTGTAGATATTGTACCCGAATACTTAAAATTTTCAAAATGAATCAATTGGTGATGATATCTTCCTTTCCTGAGATTTTCCGTAGTGTTTTTTATGTTTCCCAATCCTGGTACAACAGTAGTTCTGACCTCAATTCATCTTTTTTTAGCAATCCATAATACCCAGATAATTATTATTTGATTGAAATGGTTCCAAAGCTTTGCAATGGATAACTCACACGTTAACTGTTTCAAGAGAAGTCTAACATAAACATCCATACTTTTCAAATAAGAGGTTCGATTTTTATAGTTGCATTTCCGCTCATGATTCATCTATTTGATGAATGCAAATTTAAAGAAACTGGTTCTATATAATTTATAATATAATAACTGTAATGAATATACCAATTATCAAGTGGCCTATTATTTTCGGAGAAATACCATGCGAATTCCAATAGATCGAGAGAGCCAATTACCGCTCTATAAACAGATAGCAAATTTCTTGATTTCAGAAATCCAGTCAGGAGAATTACTCCCTGCTACAAAATTACCATCTACTCGAGAAATGGCTCTCGAATTAGGAATAAATCGCATAACAGTTTCTAGTAGTTATGCAGAGCTGGAGGCAAAAGGTTATATCTATACTCGATTGGGCAGTGGAACCTATGTTGCGTCTCCAATAGAGGATCACCGCTCAAGAAATAAAGAGGCTCAATCAAAAACAAGCTGGCCTTTGTGGCAACAAAGACTACTTGCTCAATCTGTATTACCTACGGAGTTAGAACGAGATAGAATTGGAATTTCAACTTCAATTAAGGATGACGTGATTTCCTTTGCAGGAGGCCAGGGTGCGGTGGAGCTGTTTCCAGCAGATGATTTTCGAAAATCGCTATACACTGTCCTTCTTCGAGATAAAACTGAGGCCTTGGAATATGGGGACTATGCTGGCTATGCTCCTTTGCGGGCGACGATAACTCATATACTGGCAAGCCAGGGAATCCATGCCCAACCAGGTAATATTTTGATTACAACTGGTTCGCAGCAAGCCTTTGCCTTGGTTGCGGGATTGTTGCTCCATCCAGGTGATGTGATATTGGTCGAAAGCCCCACTTATGCAACAGCAATAGATCTATTTAGCTCGCTGGGTGCACAATTAGTCGGAGTGCCCGTAGATGAGTATGGGATGCAGGTCGATCTTGTGGAAGATCTCTTGCGAACTGTACACCCAAAAATGATTTATACCATTCCTTCTTTCCAGAACCCGACTGGTGTCAGTCTATCTGGAGGCCGTAGACGTCAATTGGTTGCCTTAGCAGAACATTATAATGTTCCAATTTTGGAGGATGAGTTTGTTGGCGATCTGCGTTACGAAGGTCGTTCGCAACCCGCCTTAAAAGGCCTTGATCCAGGTGGCTATGTTATTTATACTGGAACTTTCTCTAAAATGCTGATGCCCGGGTTGAGGGTGGGATACCTGTTGGCATGTGGGCCAGTTTATGAACGGCTGCTGGCAAGGAAGCGCATCACAGATCTGGCAACATCTAACCTGATTCAACGGGCTTTGGAAGCTTATATTACTGTAGGAAGGTATGAAGCGCATTTACACCGGGCTCGCCGAACCTATCGCCTTCGACGAGATTCCATGGTGGCGGAGCTTAAAAATCATATGCCAGACGGGACTAAGTGGATTACTCCCCAGGGAGGCTTGTTTATTTGGGTTCAACTCCCTGAGGGTGTAATAGTGAACAAGCTCTATCCTGAAGCATTGAAAGAGAAGGTGGATTTTGCACCGGGTTCCTTGTTTTATCCTGCTGAAAAATCTTTTAACCATATTCGATTAAATTTCGCCATGCATAATCCTGAAAGAATGGCCGAAGGGATAAGTAGATTAGGGGTAGCAATTAGGAGATGCATGAGATTGAAGTAATGGGATTCCTAAATCAATTCGATATTAATTAATATCTACTATGTAGTACACTGAGTAGTATCTGGGTAATGATAAAATCCTACGATCTTTTTCAATGGAGCAAGTATGAACGAACCAACATCTAATCACCCACAGGTCTCTAAATGGCTCAAGCATGTCCGCTTTCTTTCAGTGGACATTGGACCACGGCAACCAACTGGTGAAGGTGAGCGTAAGGGTGCAGAATACGTTCGAGGCGAATTTGAACATTTCGGATTGAATCCCCAATGGGAGACTTTCCAGAGCGCGCGCTCGATATTCTTACCGCACATGTTGGGTAGTGGGCTGATGTTATTGGCTTTTGCCATCTTTTCCCTGGGTGGTAGAGGAACAGCCATCCTTGCAGCGGGGATTAGTCTCCTGGTAGTTGCCAACGAGCTGCTTGAGATAGGCTTCAAAGACAACTTATTTCGTCGCGTTGTACCAAAGGCTGAGAGTCAGAACGTGCATGCAGTCCTCCAGCCTTCAGGTGAACATCTTCGGGACCTTGTACTTGTTGGGCATCTAGATACGCAGCGCACCCCCATCTTCTTCAGCTCTCCCAAGTGGGTAGGCATCTATGATCGCTTTATTATGGTGCTCTTTGTTACATACTTAGTACAAGTTGTTCTTTATACGCTTTCAATATTTACTCCCTTAGATTGGGCTTGGTATGCCACTATCCCTACTGCGATTTGTGCTTTGATAATGTTAGTATTTTTCATGGAAGCGGATTTATCCCCATTTACTGCGGGAGCTAATGACAACGCTACTGGAGTGGGCATGGTATTGACTCTAGCTGAAGAATTGAAAGCCAAACCTCTTCTAAACACTAGAGTTTTTGCAGTCTGTACTGGTTGCGAGGAAGTACAACATTACGGGATGATCGATTGGTACAAACACCATCGGTCTGAGCTGAAGGAACCCAGGGCGTTGATATTTGAGATGCTTGGAGTGGAAGGGCCTGCCTGGTTGACGCAGGAAGGTATTATTGTCCCATTCAAATCCAATCCAGAATTGGTATCGATGGTTGAAAAATTATGTGCAGATCATCCTGAATGGGGAGCCTACCCAAACAAAATAAGTGGTGGAAATACCGAAATGGCTGACGCAATCAGGGCAAGAGTCCCTGCGATTACGATTTTTGGGATGAGTCGTACAGGCATTGCACCATATTGGCATCAGGTTCAAGACACTTTCGATAAAATGAATCCAAAGGTCATGGAGCGCACCTGGGCATTAACATGGTCATTGGTTTCCGAAATCGATAAATTGTAATGTCGTGGCTCTGTTTTCTAGGAAACTCTAATTCACTTTCTAAAGAAGGACCATTATGTGTGGAATTTTTGGCATTGTTACGGAGAATGAACAAGCACTTGGCCCAATCCTGATTGAAGCCGCTCGAAGGCTCACATACCGTGGTTACGATTCAGTCGGAGCTGCAACTATTCATAAGGATAAAATCGACCTGCGCAAGGATGTGGGACGGGTAGATGAGGTGGCAGTAAAACACAGGCTGGCTGAAATGACCGGTCAGCGTGGTATTACTCAACTTCGTTGGGCGACCTTTGGTGAACCTTCACAAGTCAACGCCCAGCCTCACCTGGATTCTGATGGTGATATAGTAGGTGCGCATAATGGTAATGTGGTCAATAATATCGAGCTGCGCCAAGAATTCATGGATGAGGGGCTCGTTGTACGCTCGCACAACGATGGCGAGTCATGTGTTCATGCAGTTGAACGTTATATTAATAAAGGGTTTGATTTTATCGAAGCCATCCGCTTCGCGTACCATGACTTACGAGGCGATTATGCTTTTGTTATCGGAAGAATTAACGACAATAGACTTTTTGCCATAAAGAAAGGCTCAGGTTTGGTAGTTGGCATCGGTGAAAATTTTACTTGTGTTTCCTCGGACCTACCATCGATTTTGCCATTAACTCGAACTATTATCCGGTTACAAGATGGTGAGATTGTCACTTTATCCGCAAAGCAAGTTGAAATCCATTCAGTTAAAGATGGGGAATTGATCTCTCGGCATCCGGAAATTGTTAGAGAGTCTATGGAAACCGTACAAAAAGGTGGATATCCACACTTCATGCTCAAAGAGATCCATGAGCAACCCCAGGTTGCGCAAGAAGTGATGAACATGCTTGATGGTAGCGGCGAGGTCCAGGGAGTGCTTGAAAAAATCAAGAAGGCTCATCACGTCTATTTCATTGGTTGTGGGACCAGCTATCATGCTTGTCTTGCAGGGGCAGTCTACTTTTCTCAAATTGCTCATAAACCTATCATTCCCGTATTAGCTACTCAGTTTATTCCTCAATACGCACCTGCATTGTGTAAAAGGGATGTCGGCATTTTTGTGAGCCAATCTGGCGAAACCAAGGATGTCCTGAATGCTTTAGAGGCTGCCGAAGCGAGTAGCATGACCAGCTTTGGATTGGCAAACGTGATCGGTTCAACGCTAACCAAAGCAACAATTGGGTGGTTACCGTTGTGTTGCGGCTATGAGATCAGCGTTCCCGCAACCAAAACTTTCACGAATCAGGTTGTTACTTTCCTTTACCTGGCATACCGGCTGGCTGGTCGGTCTACGGTGGAGTTGCAAACTATCCCTGAGTTGATGGAGCGGACTCTAAAACAAACAGCCACCCAGGTTGGGGAATTGGCGGAATCGATCAACCGATGGGACAATCTTTATTGCCTGGGCTATGGTCTCACCTATCCTTTTGCCCTCGAAGGAGCCCTCAAGCTGAAAGAGATCACCTATGCACATTGCGAAGGTATGTTATCTACCGAGTTCAAACATGGCCCCCTTTCAGCGGTCACCAGAGATTTTCCTGTGTTGTTCCTGGTAAGCCCTCAAGACGTTCCTTTAATTGTGAGTGGAATCAATGAAGTAACCTGCCGAGGTGGACGGGCTATCGCCATCGGCCAGGAAGATGCCTCTCTACGTGCTAATGCTAGCGATATGATTGTCTTGCCACCTTCGAGCCCAGAAATCAGCTCTATACTATCGGTTCTACCACTCCAACTTCTGTCTTATCAAATGTCGGTCCTACGTGGTATTGATCCTGATTTCCCCAGGAATCTTAGTAAAACCCTGACGGTGGATTGAGCTCCTTTTTTGTGTTCAATATCGTGAGGAATGCCTAGAAATGGGGAATGATTAGGTATCAGTACTCAGTCTTCATTTCTGTTTGTGAATCATTTTACATATTGAAGGAGTTCAAAGGTCTCACAAACGTTTTATAAAAGCCTCACCTTTCATGATCATCTCATCATGTTCATCCGGGGGCTGGTTGGAAGTTAATAACTGGTTTGTATATTCCCGTAATAATTGCTCTGCATGTGGTTGACCACGAGTCTCCCACTTCTCAAGACTAAGGTGAGGAAAGATGTCGCTTTCCAGATAAGCTTCTCGAAAAAGCTTGATAGTCAGCTTGGCATCCAGGAAATTTCCACCCGGCCCTTTGCGCTCGATCTCTTCCAGGTCCAGCCAATCAGAATTCAATGAAAAACCTTTTGCAAGGCGCCTTGCCTGACCGATTATCTCATTAGAGTAGACTGCCAAAGCAGGTGAAAAAACTTTCGAACCCAAATTACCCCCCACAAATGGCACCAGTCCAACCTTCCCCATGCAGCTGGTCAGATGGTTTATCCAGAGCAAGCCTCCCCCCAATAAGTCCGCGCCCCATCCAGCTCCACTACCAGATGTGCCAGCGTGAGGGATGCGATAATACGCCATCATCTCGGCGCAAGCCAGGTTCATCAGGATGGTATGCGGATCGTAGAAATCTTGCATAGTCTTCATATCGAAGAAAGCTGGTAGGCTACCCAGGATCATGGGAGATCCTC
>Ga0209254_10000167_pt1 | contig 45430 bp, 41 predicted proteins | sample FrelakmetDIP11DI_FD_187148 | JGI IMG/M metagenome (GOLD analysis project Ga0209254, IMG submission 187148) | Freshwater lake sediment microbial communities from the University of Notre Dame, USA, for methane emissions studies - DIP11 DI (SPAdes)... | ecosystem: Environmental > Aquatic >... | reverse complement strand
CGCTCGGCGGTTGAACGAACGCCCCCGGCAGACGCTCGACTTCGAGACACCGGCAGAACGCTTTGGCCAATGTGTTGCGTCGATCAGTTGAATCCGCAGCGGCAAGCGGACACAATCACGATTTGAGACACGTCACGGTTTTGGTCCGGTCTATCAGGGATGATGCGACTCCGGCCGCCGTGCCGGGGTGCCCCATGCAAAGCCTCGCCCAGAGCAGTTGATGTCTGAACCGGTCGTATTCAAGCGCAGCTTGCCGATTGCCTTCCTGACGGTCCTGCGGACGTTGGCCCCGGCCATCGTCGCGATCGCCATGCTGGTCGGCATTTCGCGCGGGTTCGGCTTGGGCTTCCGCAGTCACTTCACGATGCTCGCGGTTCTGCTCGCCATCCTGTCGCCGGTCATCCTGCAGCCGCCGCAGATGGCCACACTGCCGCTGGCAACAGGTAAGTGGTCGGCGGTGGCCAGCCTCCTGGCGCGCTGGCTGTTCATGCTGGCCGTCCTGCTCGCCATCGGCTACGTGACCAAGTTCTCCGAGGACTTCTCGCGGCGCGTAGTGCTGACCTGGGCGGTCGTGACGCCGGTGCCGCTCATCCTGGTGCAACTCGCGCTCAACCACGCAGTGCAGCGTCTGATGTACTCGCGCAGCAACGTGCGTACCGCCGTGTTTGCCGGATACAGCGAAGCCAGTGTCGCGTTGGCTAAACGTCTCAGGGATAACCCCGGAATCTGCATCGCGGTGGACGGATTCTTCGACGACAGAAGCTCGGAACGACTTGGCATGGAGGAGGGTGCGCGGGTGCTAGGCCTGCTGAGCGAACTGGCCACCTACGTCAACACGCACAAGACCGAGGTCATCTTCGTCGCATTGCCGATGCGGCACGTGCAGCGGGTGCTCGACCTGCTCGACGACCTGCGCGATACGACTGCCTCGATCTACTACGTGCCCGACGTGTTCGTGTTCGACCTGATCCAGTCGCGCACCGGCGAGATCCTGGGCATGCCCGTGGTGGCCTTGTGCGAGACGCCTTTCTCGGGTTATCGCGGCGTAGTCAAGCGACTGACGGACCTGTCCTTGTCGCTGCTGGGCATGCTGCTCCTGAGCCCGCTGTTCGTCGCCGTCTGCCTTCTGGTGAAACTGAGCTCGCCGGGCCCCGTGATTTTCAGGCAGCGGCGCTACGGCCTGGACGGGAAGGAAATCCAAGTTTACAAGTTCCGCACCATGACCGTGACCGAGGATGGCCCCACCATCCGCCAGGCCACGCGTGACGACGCGCGCGTCACCCCCGTGGGTCGCGTCTTGCGCCGTTACTCGATCGACGAGTTGCCCCAGCTCATGAACGTCGTGCTGGGCAACATGAGCCTGGTGGGGCCGCGCCCGCACGCGGTCACGCACAACGAGGAATACCGCAAGCTGATCAAGGGTTACATGCTGCGGCACAAGGTGCGGCCCGGCATCACCGGGCTGGCGCAGGTGAACGGCTGCCGGGGCGAGACGAGCCGCCTCGAGGACATGCAGGCCCGCATCGAGTACGACCTCGATTACCTGCGCCGTTGGTCGCTGGCACTCGACTTCAAGATCCTGTTCAAGACCGTCGTGGCGGTGCTGGGCGACCGCAAAGCCTACTGACGGGATGGCGCACGGTTGTATCGAGAACTGCGACATCCCGCGATACCACCTGGCCGGACACCCGCCGACGCGCTGGACCAGTTTCTGCGATTTGTGCAATCTGGAGGCCGTGCCAATGGAACTCGACGGCGTTGGCAAAGCGCCATCACTGCCTCGGTATCGCACCTGCACTGCACGTTATTCGGCCGTCCGTGCAATGATTTCGGAGAGCGCCATCATGTGCCGAAAATTTCAGCCCGATAACATGCGCGCCACTCATATCAGTGGCTCAGTGCCCGCGCAATGACGAAATCGATTCTCATGGGCGCGAAGCCGATCGGCGTCGTGACGCAGCTACAATCTACCGCTGGCGGCGCCGCGGCAGACTCCGCGCGCGTGCAAGCACTTCGCGGCCTTGCTTGCATACTGCTGGTCGCGTTTCATGTCATTGGATCCCATTCTGATTCGGGCATGGTCGTCCCTGACGATTCATGTTGGCGTACCTTTTCCAACATCTTTACGCCACTGCGAATGCCGCTGTTCACGTTCCTGTCAGGGTTTGTGTATGGCTACCGACCCGTCAGGGAGAATCAGGTCGGGTTGTTTATCCGCAGGAAGCTCACCCGGCTGTGGCTGCCGCTGGTGACAGTCACCACGATTTACTATCTCGCTACGCTCGTTGTGCCGGACGCGACTGGCCAGCGAGCGCTTAACGAAGTGTGGAAGATCTACATCTTCAGTTACGTTCATTTTTGGTTCTTGCAGGCAATCATCCTGATTTTCGCCGCAGTACTGATACTTGAGCGAGTCAGGGCACTTGCAACTGCCCCACGATTCGCAGTGGTGCTCGCCATGGCGTTTGTCTTGAGTTCAGTCGCTGATACTGATCAGGCCACATTGATGAGTTGGTATCAGGCGCTGCAGCTCAGCCCGTTCTTTCTGTTAGGTCTGGCCGCGAATCGCTTTGATGACCTCTTCCGCAAGCCGCAGGTACTTCGGACTTGCGCCTTTGCGTTCGTCATCACCATGGGATTTCACGTTCACCACATGGCGACGTGGAGCGGCGTGGCGCAGCGCGGTTCTGTGCTCGACTTGCTGATCGGCGCAACCGGTACGCTGACCCTGCTTGGGTTTTTCCCGTGCGCTCAATATCTGGGGAGGCTCGGGATGTATTCCTTTGCCGTGTACCTGTTTCATCCTTTTTTCGTCGCTTTTACGCGCAAGATGCTCGGGATGTTGCACCTGACCGCGGATGAACTGGTGTTCATCGCGTGTTTAGTTGCTGGGCTTATGGGCCCGGTCATCCTGGAGCGGATCGTGAGCAGAATTCCCGTTGCCAGAACGGCCTTGCTGGGCCAGAAATGACGCCTCGTTCGTCGCGGCTTTGAGGTGCGCGTCGTGGAGATCAGTCCGCGGATGAGGGTGCGCGATCCGGGCGCTGCGTGCCAAGGAATCCAGCCGACCCACTACGCGATCCCTGGGGCTCGGCAAGACTTAACGTATTCCGGCGCACTATGTTTCCGACGCATAGCTGTTTCATCGCGGCCTGCTCGGCGGGAGCGCGACGCGAGTGTGATACAGTTCCGGAATCTAGCAGGGACCGTGAATTAATATGCCTTCACTACTCTGGACTCGTAACGGTATGTTGAGATTAATTGAAGCGTCGTGTACAAATTTGGTCCCGGCCGTGATGCTGGGCGCATTCGGGCTGCTGGCCGGCGCGACTGCGTCAGCGCAGGGGGTGTCGACGGATTACAAATTGCACGCGGGCGACAAGATCCAGGTGTCGGTCTGGAAGGAGCTGGAACTCCAGCGTATCGTCATCGTTCGTCCGGACGGTAGATTTTCGTTTCCGCTTGCCGGTGAGGTCCAGGCGGCGGGCCGATCGGCGGACAACGTCCGCGTGGAGATCGAAGGTCGCCTGCAGAAGTTCATTCCCGAACCGGTCGTAACGGTGACCGTTGAGGAAGTCGCTGGTAATCGGGCTTTTGTCGTCGGTCAGGTCAACAAGCCGGGCATGTTCGTCATGAACCCGCAGTTGAATGTCCTGCAGGCGCTCGCCCTGGCAGGTGGCGGGACGCCGTTTGCAAAGCTCGATGGAATCATCATCCTGCGAGGTTCTGGTGCCTCGCAGACCGCGCTGCCGTTCCGGTACAGCCAGGTCACGGAAGGCAAGTCGCTCGGACAGAACATCATGCTGGAGAGTGGCGATGTCATCGTCGTACCATAGGCTCAGAACCTTCGGCTTGGCGATCGGATTTGCTTGCGGCCTGGCCGCCGTTGCCACCGCACATGCGGCGCAGACATATGTCCAGCCGCAGATGGACCTACGGGCTGAGAGCAACAGCAATATCGACCTTAATCCCGACGGCAGCCCGGACGGGTCGGTCGAGGGCTACATCGCAGACCTGCAGGTCCTGCTTGGTTACTATACCCAGAAAGGCGAGACCTCCGTCCGGCCGCGCTTGCGTTTCCAGAATTATCCCGACCGGGATGAGCGCGAAAAGACCGAGGGATTCCTCGACTGGGTTACCCGGTACCGATGGGAGCGCAGCCAGTTCGACTTCATCGCAAGTTACGCGCAAGAGGACTCCTTCAACTACGACACGCGCAGCGGTGAGTTCGACCCGCTCGATCCGACTAACCCGACGGACTCAGGGTCCGGGAGATTCCTGACGGACGAGACCCAGACCAAGGTCGACGTTCGTCCCAACTATTCGTTCGATCTTACGCAGCGCTTGTCGGCCAGCTTCGGTGGCCAGATCCGAACGATGGATTACAACGTCGATGTGGGCGAGCCCCAGAACGTGGACTACGATTTCTGGCTTGCGAACACCGAGCTAGGTTGGGCACTGGACGAGCGGAGCAGTATCGGTGTCGGCGGGTATGTCTCCCATTACGACGTGAAGAGCAACTCTGGGGATTCGGATGGCTACGGCATCGGGCTCACGTACGACCGTAATTGGACAGAAGCGATGGGCGTCGAGGTGGTGCTGGGTTACGAGGTGAACGATCCGACAGACCCGGCACCAGGCGAAGGCGACCAGAAGTCGTCGAGCTTGGGAGGGTCGATCGCCGCGTTCGGTGCGGGAGAGGTGAGCGAGTGGCGGGTCTTCGTCGGCCAGCGCTACGCTCCGAACGGTAATGGCAGGGTGCGCCAGATCGATCAACTCCGCTTCCAGTACGACCGCGACCTGACGCAGCGACTGACCTTCCGCAGCGCCGCAAGGTACGAGTCCCAGACGCAACTTCAATCCAGCTCGGGCAGTGACACCGAGGAGACCGCACGGCTGGATCTCAGCCTCAGGTGGATGCTGTCCAGAAAGTGGTTCGTGCAGGGTGGCTACTCGTACTTATGGCAGCAGGAAGGCGACGAGGGCGACGCCTACAACAATCGATTTTTCCTGAGCGGTGGCTACAGAGGCCTTGCTCGCGATCGCTGACCTCCGGGTCCGATCTGGCGATACGACCGAGCGTATGAAACGGATACCCACCAATCGCATGAGTCACCCATGACCCCAGTTGACGCCCCGGCTACGTTGCGCGATTTCCTCGATGCCCTGCGTCGCCGACGCTGGTATCTGCTCATCGCGATACCGGCCACACTGCTGTCTGCAACTTTTCTGGCGTTCTTTCTCACTCCTTCGTACCGGGCGAGCTCTACGATCCTGCTCGAGCCATCGTCCATTCCCCAGGAGCTGGTGCAGACCACTGTCACGGACTATGCCGACGAGATGATCGAACTCGTGCAGCGCCGGGTGATGACGCCGGACCGCCTCCAAGAGCTTGTGAAGGAGATCGATCCATACCCTGAAGAGTCAGACTGGACGCTGACGGAGAAGGCGGACCAGGTTGCGCGCGATACTACGCTCGAGCGCGTCGACGCGATTACGCTCGCGGTCGTCCGGGAATCCAATGCGTTTTCGGTCCATTACAACAATATGGATCCGGAGCGAGCGGCGCTTATCGCGCAGCGAATCTCAGACTTGTTTCTGACGTACAACCGGCAGACGCGAAGCGAACGTGCAACGGGCACCTATGAGTTCCTGGCGGCCCAGGCCAAGTCCATGGAGGAGCGAATCGCTGAGACTGAGACCCGTCTTGCGCAGTTTCGGGCCGAGCACATCGAAGCACTTCCGGAGACGCAGGTTCGAAACCAGGCCGTTGCCGAGCGTGCCGAACGGGATCTAGTCGGGTACGAGAGCCAGATCCGCGTTGCCGAGGATCGGCAGACCGCCCTGAATCTACAGCTGAGCAAGTTGAGCCCGACGCTCGGCACGACGACCGGAAACCCGCAGTCGGAACTTGCAACCTTGCAGGGACAGCTTGCCGAAGCTCGCGTCCGCTATACGCCGGATCATCCGGACGTCAAGCGCCTGCAGCGGCAGATCGAGTCCTTGATGGCTCAGCCGGCGGTGCCGGGCCAGGCGTCGGCCGCGCCGAACAACCCCGAGTACCTGGCGGTTCAGAGCCAGCTGGCCGCGGTCGACCGCGAGCTCGCGTCGCTACGGACGGCTGCGAATCGGGCTCGCGGACAGACTTATCTGTACCAGAATGCCCTGGGTGCCGCGCCGCGCGTCGAGCAAGAGTACTCAGAGCTGGTACGGCAGCGGGATGTGCTGCGCAACCAATTCCAGGACATCCAAAACAAGCTGCGCGAAGCGGACGTCGCCCGGAGCTTGGAGAGCGAGCAGAAGGGCGCCCGCTTCACGCAGATTCGCGCGCCCGACGTGCCGACGTCACCGTATTCGCCCAATCGCGGAGGCATCATCCTGCTGGGAGTCATTCTCGGTGGGGCGCTTGGGGTCGCGCTGGCCATGATGGCCGAGTCAGCGGATCCGGCTGTTCGCGGCGCGCGTGACTTGCGCGGACTCGCGAACATCCCGACCATTGCGGCAGTGCCGGTGCTCGAGAACGTTGCGGATCGGCGTAAGCGCGTCGTGCTCTGGGGCTCGTATGCGGCAGCCGTGGGGCTGGGGACCTTGGCCGTCATCGTTACGATTTTCACGGCAGGCGGGGGGTTCAAATGACGATCATGGAGGCGCTTGAGAGGGCCAAACGCCTGCATTCGCAGCGAGAAACTTCGACGCGGTCCAGCGACTCGCGCCAGCTCGTTGCGCCGAACGATACCGGGATGCTCAAGATTCTCGATGCGGGAGGCAGCGCTCGGATTGAAGTTGAAGCCGTCCAAAGCCTCGGTCGGCTGCAGATCGACCCGGGCATTTGCGAACGGAACAGGATCCTGTACACGGATGATCACCTTGCCGCAGAGGCACGCGGAGCCGCGGCCTATCGATTGCTGAGGGGCCGGGTCCTGCAGCAGATGCGGGCCAAGAACTGGTCCTGCATAGGAATCTCAAGCCCGGGACCCGGAGAAGGTAAGACGGTCACGACGCTCAATCTTGCGCTCGCCATCGCGCGCGAGAAGCAGCGTACTGTCTACGTGCTTGACCTCGACATGCGTAATCCACGCGTGATGGATTATCTCGGTGCGCACCCAACGGCATCAATATCACGTTACTTTTCCGAATCACTCCCGGCGGCGGATGTGCTTTTCGAGACCGACGTGGAACGACTGATTGTCGCCGGCGCGACGGAGCCTGTAAGAAGCGCGTCCGAACTGCTGGCCACGTCGAGGCTCGACGAACTCCTGCTCTCCATTCGGAACCGATCACCCGATGCTCTGATCTTGATCGACCTGCCGCCTGTCATGAGCACGGACGAGGCACTGGTTGTCGCGCCCAGGGTCGACGCCATGTTCATCGTTTCGAGCGAAGGGCGGACGCGACGCGATGCGCTGGCGCGGGCAATCGACCTCTTGAGCGACTTTCCGGTCGCCGGAATAATATCCAATCGGTCCAGCGAGAGCATGGGAGCGGATTACTACGCGTATTGAAGCGGGCAGGTGCCGGCCCAATAAGCGAGGCTCAGCAGCCCAAGCGGCAATGGTTGAGCAATGAGCGGTCAATTGACTGCCGCTCGGATTTTTCTGGTGCGTGCGCGTCTCCCGCAAGGTGGCTGGTATCCGTGAAACGAATACTTTTACCCCGCGCCCAAGTCCGGGCCCGGATCAGTAAATGGCGAGCGGCGCAGGACACTCATATCCTTGATCTGATGCGTGGCGCGTCTATTGCCGGCATCCTCAAGGTGCTTGCGGCGATTCTCGCGTTCGGACTCAACGTCGTGCTGGGTCGTTTCCTCGGCGCGGAGGGCGCTGGAGCCTATTTTCTAGCGCTTGCGACTGCGTCTATTGCCGCAACGTTCGGCAGATTTGGTTTGGATAGCGCTGTGCTACGGACGGTAGCCGCGCATGCGTCGGTCGGGGAGTTTTCGCAAGCCAGTGCAATTCAACGTACTGCGCTCGGCGTCGCATTCGTGTGCTCTTGTTTGATGGCAGTTGTTATTTTCCTAGGGAGCGACTTCGTTGCTGGCGAGGTATTTTCGGATGAAACACTAGCCGGGCAAATACGGGTCATGGCTCTTGCGGTCGTCCCGCTCGCACTGAGCGTGCTAGTGTCAAGGGCGCTGCTCGGGCTGTCTCGTGTTCGCGATTCTCTCCTCGTCTTCAGTATTATTCCGACAGCAGTCGCGCTAGGTGGAACTGTGGCTCTTGCCAGCAGTTTCAAGGTGTACGGTGCAATCATGGCTTACGTCATAGCTGTCTGCGTTGCGCTTGTATACGGTTGGACGGCATGGCATCGAGCATTGCCTGCAGGCGTTTCGGGTTGCAGGCCCCGTCAATCAACATGGCCAATGAGGGACCTGTTGACGACAGGCGCGCCTTTGCTGATTGGGGCGCTTCTGCAACTAGTCATACAGGCGTCCGGAACGGTGCTATTGGGGGTCTGGTCCGACAACACCGAGGTGGGTCGGTATGCCGTAGCCTGGAGGACCGCAGTGCTCATCAGCTTTGTTCTAGTGGCGGTCAACGCGATCGCTCAGCCGAAGTTCGCGGAACTCTATGCGCGCGGCGAAATCGCCTTGCTGGCGGCCACTGCTTACAAGGCGACACTTCTTATGACTGCATGCGCTGCGCCTGCACTCCTGATCTTTCTTGCTCTGCCGACACTCGTGCTGAGTGCTTTCGGAAACGACTTCGCCGGTGGCGCGGGCGCCCTGCAAATACTGTCTGTAGGTCAGTTCGTTAACGTTGCAGCCGGATCTGTCGGGGTGCTTCTCGTGATGACCCGGCACGAGCGATCGTACCGCAATGTTCAGGTGATTGCTGCATGCGTCGTGATGTCTCTAAATTTCATGTTGATCCCGAAGTACGGTGCCACTGGCGCCGCCATTGCAGCCGCCTCCGCGCTTATCGTGCAGAACATACTGTTCGGATACTTCGTCTGGCGCAAACTGGGCATTCTTACGTTCCGACCCAGGCCCGTCATTCAGCGTTAGGTTGGCGGTAGTGCCGGTGAGACGTAGTGTAGTTTGGAGGCAAAAATCAAGTGACTGCACAAAGCCAATCGTTTGGTAGCTGTCCTGCAAGTCGCGGCACTGCTGTCATCGATCCGATGTTGCCCTCACCGAACTTCTTCATCGTCGGCGCGGCAAAGGCTGGAACGACTTCGTTGAATGCTTACCTCGGCAAGCACCCTGATGTGTTCATGTCTGCACTGAAGGAACCTCACTACTTTGCATCCTTTGAACTCAAGCCGGAGTTTGATAATTTCCAACCGGTGATTCGTGATTCACGCGCCTATCAGGAGTTGTTTCGTGGGTCAGAGAACTGTAGGGCCGTTGGAGAAGCCAGCCCGTCGTACTTGTGCGACCCTGATGCGGCAACGCTAATAAGGTCATCTATCCCGGAGTCGAAGATTATTATCAGTCTGCGAAACCCGGTGCAGCGTGCGTTTTCGCACTACCTCATGGAGTACCATTCGGGTCGTGAGTCACTTCCGTTCGACAAGGCTGTGCAGGCAGACCTGTCCCGCAGCGAAAAAGGGTGGGGGGTATCGTTTCAGTACATCGAACTGAGTTTATACGCGGATCAGGTCGAGCGCTATCTCACGGCATTTGGTCGCTCGCGAGTGTTGGTCATTCTGTTCGAAGACCTGATTCGTGACACCCCGACCGTAATGAGAAGAGTCGCAACGTTTCTGGATATCGATCCCGCACGGTATCCGCAATCGGCATTCGACGAAGTGCATTTTCCGTTCGAGGCAACTCGGGGGCGTGTTGCACGAAAGCTGCTTCGCTGGAGGTCCCTGCGCCAGTGGTCCAGAAACTGGATTCCGCGGGAGCTGCGTCGGACAGTTCGCAATCGTCTGCTGTACAGGGACGCCGACAAGCCAAAACTGGACTCCGAGACCCGAAAGGCTCTCGCAATGCGATTCGAGCCCGACCTACTCCGGTTGGAAAATCTGTTAGAACGCGAACTTGGCGCGCTTCGGCAAAATGGGTAGTCAAGAGATGCAGACCGCATTCGTGGGCAGTGCGCTGAAGCCAAATTGGCTGCACTCTGCCCTCTTGGTAGCTACTGCGATATGCGCGTATTTAGCGGTGCCATTGATGGCCGGCGGTCGTCTTCTGGTGCCATCCTTCCCGACCGTCGCGTTGATACCATTCCTATACTTGGCCGTACGCCGGAATGTCACGACCACTGATTTCAGCTTCCTATTGCAGGTGTCTCTCGTCCTGCTGCTTTCGATCGCATTGTCGCCGGGCTACATGTATATCGAACAGAAAATGTTCGCGCTGATTCAGTGCGCGATGGCCATCACCGTGGCCGTTCTTTTGGTGCGCCTTATGCAGCAGTTGCCGCACAAGTCGCTGGAGCGTGCGCTGCTAGTGCTGTGGTGCATCATCATGATTGGCGCAGTGCTCGAGGTACTCGAGGTGATCCGGGGCGCCAGTGATGCGTTCCGCGCATGGGCGTACTCCGGAACTTATACGCTTTATGAAGCCGACATGCGTGACTATGACCTGGTTGGGTGGTCACGACCAAAGCTGTTCTCCAGCGAGCCGTCTCATGTCACCAAATTTTTTATCGCGGCGATCAATGCCTGGCTCTTGGTCAGGGTGACATGGGGCAAAGCGGCGGTGGTTGCTTGCGCGACGGTGTTGATGCTGGTGATCATGGGAAGCCCAATGCTGCTGGTCTCCGCAGCCATGACGCTGGCGATTCTCGTATGGAACCAAAGGGCAAAACTCGGCGCAAGAGTGGCAACAGTGACGATCGTGATGCTGCTTGGCGCATTGGTAGGGGCGTATTTTGCGGAGGAAACGTTTTCAAAGGTTGCAGCGCGTGTCGCGAAAGTTGACCCTTCATCGACGAGCGTTGAGGGTGCGCCCAGCAGCGAGGAACGACGCATGCTCATACCCTACCTGACCCTCGCGGACACGTTGCTTCGGTGGCCACTTTTCGGGGCTGGGATCGGCGGCAAAGAGGTCGTCGTGCAGCACAATCGGCTGCCGGTATCCAATCCAAAGGAAGCGCTGGGTAACAATGCATTCGCCGACATTGGGATCTATCTCGGGATCGTCGGCGGAGCCTGGTTCATTTTTCTGCTTCTGATGCAGGCTCGAAGGTCTGGCGTGCGTCGCCTCTGGCTCCTTGTGGCCTTGGTCGTCTTGTTCTCGCAGCTCGTGGGGGGATTCGATTCCTTTCGATACTGGGGCTTTATAGCACTATTCTGGGGAGCGCTGACCGTTGCGGATGTTGTCGCCGATCCAGGCTCGCGCGCTGCATTCGGCAAGACTTGACATTCGTTCGGTAGACTCAGTCGCGTCTGAAAAGTAACTAGATTCCGCGGTCCTTCCGCCCGGCCGCAATGGCGCAATATGCCTTTTGGCAGGAACGCGCGAATTCGGCCCAGGTCGGCAACATCGATCGTAGTATGCCGGACCGGTGAGAGAGTTCATCAAGCCTCGAAGGATTGTCCAGCAGCCCCGCTAGTGTCACCGCTAGGGCGGCGGCGTCCCCAGGAGGTACGAGCTCGACATTATCTTTGAATGGAGACTCGGCAAACCCTCCAACCTTGCTGGCCACAATCGGCTTTTCAAATCGAATTGCATGCGACAAAGCGCCGCTGCCGTCTATCTCCCTGTAGGGAAATACTACAACGCTGGCAGCAGTTATATATGCTGAAAGCTTGGCATCTGAGATGTACTCGAGATCGAAGCGAAATACGTCATTGGCGCCGGAACTTACAATGCGGGCACGCAGTGCGTCTAGGGGCTGGCTGGGTCGGCCCGCGATGGTTATGCGGAAGTCACGGCGAGTGGAGGCCAGGATAATTCCGGCCTCGATCAATGTCTCCACGCCTTTGTAAGGCTTGATGTTGCCGAAGAACAGGATGTCTCGTCTGCCGTCATCCGTTCGGGTTGCAGACAGTGAACTGGACGCATCCAGTTCAAGGGGTGGGTGCGGCAGATAAATGACTCTTTCGGAAGCGACGCCGAGTTCTACTAGGCGCTGCAGAGTTCTGTCGGAATGAACAATGTAGCGATCGAAGCCGAGCACAGCGCGCTTCTGGTCCAAGCCCTGGATAAAAGCGCCGAGTCGCCCAACGGCTGCGCCGACATCGTGTGCGGCGATCTCCGCGTTGTGCACAGTTAGGACTAGCCCACAACGACGGCGCAGTCGAGCGAGGGCGATCCGGTCGAGAAATGGGAGCAACAACCATTGAAAGTGAACAATGTCGGCATGCTGTTCCGATACGAGCCTTTCCAGTGCCCATAGTCCAGTTGCATGTTCCAGTCCCTTCCGAATGCGGTGGCCTTGCGAGGGCGGTGCGCCAGCCTCTCGCTGACAGGACCTGCGGTAGAACAATTCTGCGAAGGCAAAAGAACCGTCTGCGGGTCGCTCGTGCTGAAGTGCTGGCCGCCCAACCATTGTCACTGAGTCTCCGCTCTCGACCAGCGCCTTGCAGAAGTGGTAGTCGTAGAAGGGGGTAAATAAAGACGGGTTTACAACCACAATCTTCACTTGGGGATCCTCTCTGTCCGCTCCGATGTTGCGCCGGATTGCGTCAAAGTCATCGCCTGGTCGACAAAACCTTTCATGACGCCAACGAGGCTAAAGGCCGTATCACAACATCACGGGAGCATTTCGGAACGTGATAGTCAGAGTCGGTGGCTCCTGGCGGGCGTCGCTGCTTCGCTACAGTAACCGGCCTCTGCTTCGAGAATCTGAAAAATCGCGACACGCATGCCCGCTCGACCGTAGGCATGATTATTGGAGCGGATGCATTAAACGGTTGTAATGGTTTGATCGGCACAATCGCTGGCGTTTTGGAAACCAAAACTACTATCCGCCGGAAATTTCGGTCGACTACCCGGCGCGAGTAGGCTCGGGCAGTAAATGTCATAAGTGAGTTCCAGTGCTTGAATGCGGAGGTCGGTGGCGCATTTGCTCAACATATCGATGTGTCTTGATGGAATGGATTTTTCTGGATTCACATTGTCTTCCGGTCGTTCGAAGATTCCGTCGAATCCCAAAAAATTGGCGACGCGAGTTCCCGCTGAACGGTCTCGGATGAAATTCACAACAAGCAAATCATCTGGCCGGTCGGCGAAGTAGTCTTGAACGAAGAGATGGTGTCGATTGCGTTGCTGGATCCAAGACTTGACAGCGTGTTCTGTTGTATCCCATTCAAGATTGCCGCGGTAGATTCCTTCCTTCTTAGACCGCTCAATGTGCGCGAGCCGACTGTAAACCCAGCCTTCCAGGTCGCGGACCTGCAAGACAAACTTGGAGCCCGGGAACAGCCTGTCCAACTTGGCCAGATCCTGAGGAATCCCATCGGAAAAACAATCAAATGTCTTGAGAAGCCATAGTTTGTCAGTGCTTCTCCATCGCGTTCCGTGGTAAGACGGGAGCCCAAGCGAAGTGAACAAGGCGTGCAATGACGTGGTCGCACATTTATTGAAACCTACCGCGAAGACTTTGCGGCCTTTTCTGAGACCGACACCATTAAGCAGCAGGCGCGCACCGGCAAATGCCTGACGTTGCGCCAAGCGAACTCTATTCATTTAGTGGACACCCGTGATGGTTGCGCCAATCACGACGGCGCGATGCGCCTTGGCATCGACCGCACCTAGCGATTTTCCAGAACTGCCTCTGCTTCTTGTCGTGCTGTGCATCTATGCTTCCTTACGCGAAGATCAACGATATTTGGCTAAGGGCATTAGACAACTGCTATGCAGTTGAATGAACCGAGCCCGTACGCGGCGGTTGTCGCTCCCTGTTCATCAACTTTGTGCCGTGTGAGGGAGGGTCTCAAAGGCAATATGCAGCATTTACCGTCGACGACTCTTTGCGGGTGTCCACGTCTGATAAGTGCGTCCAGCAATTGCTTCAGTAACGCCGACGCCGGTCGCAAAAATGCTAGCACCGATCTCGGTCATAGCGCTGACAATAGGGATATCGAACCGACGCCCCAGCGCGATGAACACCAGCGGCAAAATCAAGGCAATCACCGCTTGCATGAATCCGGCCAGCGTAAAAATGGCAGCCAGCATCAGTACGAACGTCAGCAACAGAAAAGCTGAAGAAAGCCATCGAATATACTTGTGCGAGATGTACTTGAACCTGTTCGTCAGACTCATGGCGCGCAACTGCGGTACAAGATAGCGATGTGTATTGTAGGCGCGACAGGCGATGCGTCGCTTGCGGCGGAACTCGTCGGCATGATCGCTGGTGACCCGCTGGAAAGCGTGAACATCAGGGACGGTTATAACTCGATAGCCACAAAATATCGGACTGATTGAGGCAATCATGTCGTCGAGCAAATTGGCCGGAACGGTGGGATATAGGGAACGACGCGTCGCGAATATCTGGCCGCTCGCGCCCATTGTCGATCCTGTTTCGGATTCGAGCCGCTTAATGGTCTCCTCGAGACGCCAGTAGAGCGAGCCGGTCCGCGCCGTCTGACTGTCGTGTGTGTTCGTGTAGTGCAATGTCCCTGCCACGGTCCCGATGTGAGGGTCGTTGAAATACGAGACCAAGCGAGAAGCGGATTCTGGTTCGAGGGTTACAGCCGCATCCGTGAAGATCAGAATTTCCGCTTGCGTAGCGTCAATCAAAACGCTCATTCCCGCCGCTTTGCCGACTCGTGAGCGGCCTTCATGCACTGTAAGAACGTCTTCGGCGTCACGCAGCAGCGAAACGGTGGAGTCGGTGCAGCAATCTGTATAGACGCGGACCTCGATATCCGGGCAGATCTTCTTGATGTCACGAATGTTCTGGATTTTGGAGGGCAGTACCCGTTCCTCATTGTATGCGCAGAACAACAGCGCGACACGAGCGCCGGAATGCGCGACGCCTGATGGCGCGGGAAGACTGTGTTTTCGAAGCAGAAGAAGCATCGGCGGGTAAATCAAGAATGGGTAGATAAATGCGAGAAAGCAGGCGGCCGAAAGAAATACAAACAACATGCAGATGACTCCACGGCGCAGTGGATCCAAGGCTAATCGGTTCGACTGGAGAGGTTCGGGGCGTGGCAGTCGTGCAGGACCGCAGGCCGTCGATGGCTCGGGTTTCGTCGTTGATTCTGCTCCGATTGCTATTCGACCGTGAGCTCGGCTGGTGGGTTCGGCGTTGCGATTTCGCTTCCGATCGGTTTTGTCGAAACAATGACGTTATCGATGAATAGGTGCATTGTTTGCGGTGCGAGCTTGCTCCCGCCGTGAAATACGTTCATCCAAACACGCTCGATCTGAAACTTGCCGGTATCGTCAAAGCGCAGGCCGGTTTCCTCCATTGCGAGCCTGTTATCGATCCAGCCTCGTAGGATGCCGTCACTGCTGCCAGGGGTGTTGACTTTCACGTAGTATTCGATCGCATACCACTGGTTCTTGTTGAGTCCGCTCGTGCATCCGTTGGTCCAGGTGAAGCTCTGACCATATTGACCTACCATGTCGGCGTGGTAGACGTACGATCCGACATGCACCTTGCCATTAGAGCAGGGCTCGCCGAACTTGCCGCGAGCGGACCAGCCGTTGGTCCCGTCGGATGGTTTGCCACCCCAGCCTCCAATGTCATACGTGCCGCCGAATCCGGGAAGCTTGCCGTTCTGTGCGTTGTTCCAGTCCGAGCCAAATCGGATGTAATACCTCAGGTACAGCTCGCTCGGGTCTTTGCCGAGTAATGCACGCGGATAGAACGACAGCCCCGTGCCGGATTGCTCGCCTTGTGGAATCGTGACTTTGAGTGCGGGTCCGTCTAGCGGCACGAAGCCCGCGGTAGTCGTGCTCGCAGCGATCCGCGTTGTGTTGGCCGGTTCGCTCGTCAAGCTCGCGCTAGTGCTATTGTTCTGCCAGCTTGTGTACCAGGACGTACTTGTAAAATCTGCATTAAGTAACACTTGCGCGCCAGCTGGCGAGGAAGTCGATACAGTCAGCGCGAGCCAGCACCCAGCGACAAGCGTCGCGCGACATAAGGCCGACCGCCGAATTCCTGTATCAAGCATGGTGTCTTCCGTCATAGTTGGGCCCGTTTGCATTATGCGTGTTGCGTCAGTTACACGCAAAACCCTAACATATTACGCCTGTGTCAGGTCTGGCACTGGTTCACACAAAATGTGTGAACCGCCCGGGTGCGAATCGGTCACCGTAGCGCGGTAGCGCGTTGATGATCGAGATCTGCTTGTTGGGCCGGCTTTGCGTCGACCTTTGTCCAGAACTGCGGTTGCTAATCTACTTGACGCTGTCGTCGGTGGCGCCAATCAGTCAGCGAGTCGGCATAATGCCCAGCGGCGCCAACTACTTGCAATTCACTAACCATGGGATTCGACTGATCATGGACAGTTTACGTGTAGTGAGGCTCTGGCGAACATGATGCTCGGATCAGTCGACAGGTGGATCCGCAACCCTCGGGTTGAGCCGTTCATCGTGTTCTCGCTCGCGTTGGTTCTGTATTGCATCAACCTCGATCGCTCGCCTCATCCGGACGAACTTCACCATGTGCTTGCGGCGCAGCATCTGCTCGAGACGGGTAGGCCACTGATCGGCGAGGGGGAATACTGGCGCGGAATTCTTCATACGTGGCTCGTGGCTATAAGCTACGAGACTCTTGGTGAAGGTCTTGCAAGCGCGCGGGCGCCATCCGTACTTCTGGCAGCCTCGGGTGCAGCGGTTCTGTTCGTCTGGGTTCGACGTGAGGCGGGGCGGTTGGCGGCGTGGCTCAGCGCTGTACTGTTCATTTCGTCGCCATTTACGATCGAGATTGCGCAGTTCAGTCGATTTTATGCGCTACAGCTCGTATCGTTCTTGCTTGGTGCAATTTGCGTCTATTACGCGATGGCAGCCACGGCATCGCTCCGGCGACGCCTTATTTATTGCGTGCTGGCGCTTGGCCTGCTGGCACTGTCCACCTGGTTACAGAGCACCAGCCTGATGGGGCTGGTCGGGCTCTCGGTCTGGATTTTTGTTGTCATGGCGCTGAAGTTTATGGCCGAGTTGCGGGCAACCCAGACAACAAGAAATGCGCTGGTTCCAGTGCTTGTCGCGGCTGGTGCATTCGTCGCCTTGGCCACGATCCCAAGCGGCACAATCTACGACGTGTGGCATCAGTATCGACGGTCGATGTTGTTCAATGCCCACAGCCAAGATGAGTTCTGGTTCTACCACGTCCGATTTCTAATTTTCTACCCGACGCTTTGGTCGCTCGTGGGATTCCTTGCGGCTTTTGCGGTCGTTCATAAGGCGAGGCTGGCCTGGCTTGCGATAGCCGTGTTCAGCAGTAGCTTTGTGTTGGCATCCTTTGCCGGACCCAAGGCGACCCGATACCTGAGTTTTGCGCAACCGTTTCTGGCCATTTTGTGGGGTGTCGGACTTGCGTACTTGGTGCCAACCTTGGGGCGCCTTGCGGAGGCGACCCAGATCCGATTGTCCGCGACTCTTGCGCTGCCACGACGTCTTGAGTCAATGGTCGTTGTGACGGTTGTTGGATCGGCCGTTGCAATAGTGATTCTGATGAATCCGTTCTGGATTCGATCTGCGACCATGATTGGTGACATCACCATGCCGTTCGAAAAGCCTTCCTCGGACTGGCGCGCCGCGCGCGCGGCATTGGCACCGTGGACTAGTGACGCGGATATCATGATTACGACTGAAGAGCTGGGAGCGATTTACTTTCTCGGACGTTCGGACGTGCGCTACAGTCCGTCGAAGCTCCTGGAACTGCGGGAAGATCAGCAGTTTGAGTTTGGGATCGATTACCGGACCGGGCGACCCGTCATATCCAAGCCGGAGTCGATGCGGAGACTCATCGAATGCTTTGATCGTGGTCTTATCGTGGGACCGATCGAGCACTGGGGCAATTCGAACCTGATCAATGAACCAGTGCAGGCCATGCTCATGGCGCACACGACGCCGATAGGGGTTCCGAAGGAAAGCCACCTTTATGCAAGGGGTTGGCACCGCGAACCGCGCCAGACGAAACCGGACTATTGCGCGGACCTGAGACGATTTTCCGCCAGGCGGCGCTGAAAACCGCACGTGTCGACGGATGATTGCATGCCAACCACCACCCGCACTGGAGACTTTCGATGGCTACCTGCGTGATCTTTGGAGGAGCGGGTTACATCGGTACCCATCTGGCCGAGCACTTCTTGTCCACGGGGCGTTTCGATCGCGTCCATCTTGCCGACATCAAGCAGCCGATCCGCGCGATCGAGAAGGCCTCGGCATCGATTACGGACGTACGACAGCCGATACCATCGACGCTGGTGTCCGAGCCTCCGAGCTGGATATTCAATCTGGCCGCCGTTCACCGGGAACCGGGGCACGAGGCCCACGAGTATTTCGACACCAATCTTCCGGGTGCACGCAATGTATGCGCGTATGCGGAGAGGGTCGGATGCCAGAACGTCTACTTCACCAGCAGCATCAGCGTTTACGGGCCGACCACGGGCCCAACGGCTGAAGACTCGCGTATCTGCCCGATCACGCCATACGGTGGGTCCAAGTATCCGGCCGAGCTGATCCACGAAGCGTGGCTTGCAGGTCACGGCGACCGCCGCCTCGTCATTTGCCGTCCTGGCGTGGTCTACGGTCCAGGAGATCCTGGCAACATTTTGCGCATGATCAAGGCCATCAGGCGTGGCTACTTCGCTTACCCGGGTTCGCCAGGGATTCACAAGTCGTACGCCTACATCTATGGACTGCTGGAGAGCATCGACTTCATCATGCGGCGCGACGCGCGGCAAATTGTCTACAACTATGTCGAGGCACCGACGGAGCCCCTGGGCGAGCTCGTGCGTATCACGAAGGAATTCCTGGGCAGCAAGGCACCGGTCTTACGAATCCCTCAACAGATGCTGGTGCCGGCTGCAAACTTGGCGCAGTTGGTCATGGGAACCCACAACCCGATTCATCCCGTGCGGGTCAAGAAGGCGGCTATGTCGACACACATCGTGCCCGGAGTGCTGCAGAAGATGGGATTCGAGTTCAAGTATCCCTATCGCAAATCCCTTGAGCACTGGCGGTCGATTGTCCCGCAGGATTTCGAGGCCTGAACGGGCTGAATTTGCCTCAAGTCAGCCGATTGCCGACTCGGTCTTCAACCTCGGGCGTCCCGTACTCGGTCGTTTCGCTCGCTGGGCTCGGATCGCGTTGTGGAAAATGGATGACTCTGTCGACTTGATAGTCCTTGATCGTCCGCGCATGGGTGAAGATGATCAACTCGCCGAGCAGTCCTAGGGCAAACAGTTGCAGGCCGAGCACGACCAGCAGCGAGGAAAGCAGCAGGGCGGGACGTGCGGCGAGCGGCTGACCGAAGAACAAGCGTTCGATCACGATCCAGGTCACCAGCAGCGCGCCGATGACGAACGTCGAGACTCCTACCATGCCGAAGAAACGCAGCGGCTTCTTGGTGAATCGCACGAGGAAGAAGACCGTGAAGATGTCGAGGAAGCCGCGCGTGTATTCGCGCGGGCTGTAAATGCCCGCATGGCGGTCCTTCGGCGACTGGCGTACATCCACCTCGCGCACCCGGAAGCCTTGTCGATCGGCCAGGACGGCGAGAAAGCGATGTTGATCGCCGTACAACTGGATTTCCTCCAGCACCCGCCGGCCGACGGCACGGGCACCGCAGCCCAGGTCCTGGAAGCGTATCCCGGTGACCGAGGCGAGTAAGCCATGGAATAGTGAACGCCTCATGCGTTCGAAGGGGCCGCCTGCGCGCGGCCAACGTCGTCCGACTGCAACGTCGCAGGAACCCAGCGCGGCGACGAGGCGTTCGACGTCCGCGCCTTCGATCTGGTGGTAGGACGGCAGCGTGATGATAGTCTCGCCGTTGGCGTGCTCGAAGCCAGCCATGATGGCCGTGGCCTCGCCGAATTCGCGGGTCAGGCCGACGACGCTGAATCGTTCGCCGTCCGTGAGCAACTGCTGAAGTTGAGCTGCAAATACTTCCCGCGGGCCATCGAGCACGTAGATCAGTTCATACTCCTGGCGGAGCGCGTCAAGTCCGGCCTTGTACTCCGCATGCAACTCGCGCGCGTCGGCGTGTCGGCTGCCCACCGGGATGATGACGGACAATTCGACGCCAGATGTACGCTCACGCATTTGACAGATCCTCGGAAACTTTAACGTCGGACGGCGCGCCCCATGTCTTACTGGTGAGCCGGGAAAAGTCCAGCTCGCGGATATCGCCGACTTTGAAGACGAGTTCGGCGAGCACGCCGCCGCACACCATGATGAACGCGGTCATCAACATGACGACGCCGGTGCCGGCAATGGGCAGCGGTAACTTGCCGCTGACGGCGGCCCAGTTCCACAAGGAATAGCCCACTGCCAACGTCCCCAGCATCGCCAACGGCGTCGCGATCAAGCTGAACCACAACAGCGGCCGCGACGTGAACGACGCGACTGTCTTAATGACCATGAGGTCCAGCAGCACCTTGTAGACCCGTGACAGCCCATACTTCGACTGACCGAACTGCCGCGCGTGGTGCCGCACCTTGATCTCGGCGATGCGGGGTCCCGCAATCGACGCCATGGCCGGGATGAACCGGTGCATTTCAGAGTACAGGGGGATTTCCTTGATCATGGCGGCTCGATAAGCCTTAAGCGAGCAGCCATTGTCCTTGATTGGCACGCCTGTGACTTCGCCGATCAGCCAGTTCGCGATCTTCGACGGAATCTTGCGGGAAACCAGCTTGTCTTGACGGTTGAAGCGCCATCCGACGACGATGTCGTAGCCCTCGTTCATCTTGGCGAGAAAGTGCTCGATGTCCCGCGGGTCGTTCTGCAGGTCACCGTCCATCGTGACCAGCACCTTGCCCCGCGCGTGCTCGATCCCCGCTGCCATGGCGGGCGTCTGACCGTAATTGCGGCGGAACTGCACGACCCGCAGTCTCGCGTCCTGTTGCGCAAGTTCGATGGCCCGCTCCAGCGTACGGTCGCGGCTGCCATCGTTGACGAAAACCATTTCGAACTGGATACCGAGTGGCTCGAGCGCGGCAACGATCGCTGCGTGCATGCGCACGATGTTGTCCTCTTCGTTGTAGAAGGGCACGATCACCGATAGGTCGGGCTGCACAATCACGCGGGTCAGGTCCTCAGGTAAGGGCGCCATGATAACGCGAGCGCAATGGCGGGAATTGCGACGTACTTCAAAAAGCGCCCATGGTTGCTGCACAGATAATAAACACCTGTCCGCAGGCATTGGGTGCCTGCCCGCAGGCATAATGACAGGCTGAACAGCCTGTCGCGCATCCAAGGACCTGTGTGAGCATTATCGACGCCAGAGAATGGAGTTCCCCTGAGGGCCTGAAGACCGACGTCTGCATCGTCGGCGGCGGCGCGGCGGGCATCACGCTCGCGAGTGAACTGATCGCAATTGGCTTGGACATCTGCCTCTTGGAGAGCGGGGGACTCACACCGGACGAGGATACCCAGGCGCTCTGCGACGTCGACAGCGTCGGCTACCCGATGCGCGAAAACTACATGTCGCGGGCCCGATATCTTGGTGGCAGCTGTAATCTTTGGGCGGGCCGCAATATGGCGCTGACGGCGATCGACTTCGATGCCCGTAGCTGGGTGCCCAACAGTGGCTGGCCAATCTCCTACGCGGAGGTGGCGCACTACTACTCCAAAGCCAGCCGCCTGCTTGCGAGTCCCGACCCGTTGTGCTCTGATCTCCACGACTTTACGTCACGGATGTCGGGCACCGAACGCGCGATCTTCACCGATGGTAGCCTGACGCCCACGCTCTCGGTCTGGGGACGACGTCCGATGCGATTCGCGGCGCACCACAAGAAAGCGTTGCAGGCCGCGCGCAGTGCCCGCGTCTTATTGAATGCCACGGTGACCGGCATCGTCCCGAACGCGAGTGGTACGGCTGTGGAGTCGATCATGGCCAGGACGCTCGACGGCAGGTCCGTCTCAGTTCACGCCCGCCAGTTCGTCATCGCCAGCGGCGGGCTCGAAAACGCACGCTTGCTGCTCGCCTCACGTGACCGTCACCCGCGGGGCATCGGCAACGAGCACGATCTTGTCGGTCGTTTCTTCATGGATCACCCGCGAGCAGTGTTCGGGCGCGTGCACTTGCCGCCCACGTCCAATGTCCCGCTACTGCGTGGTCGACCGTTGCCCGATGGTAAACTGCAGCTCGGTATTGGTCTTGATGCCGCGACGCAACGCCGCGAAGGGCTGCTCAATCACTACGTGACTTTCGAAGAACTGACTTCGGGCTACGTGGAGGCCAGGTACCAGTCGATGGTCCAGACAGCGAAGGTGGTTATGCGTCGCGGGCACGCCGGGAGTCGCTGGGACTTTGCGCGCAAGCACCTGACCGAGATTCCGGACATGATCTACCTGCTCAGCCCGAAGGAACTGATGCCACACCCGGTCTACCGTGCCTATGTGGCGGCGAAGGACCTCGCCGCGCGCCGGCCTCGGCCTAAGTCGTACGTCGCGGTATATTTCTGCGAGCAGCCACCCGACCGCGACAGCCGTGTGACGGTTAGCGATACGCTCGACGCGCTTGGCATGCCCAGGCTGAAGCTGAATTGGCGGATCGACGCATCGATCCGGGCAAGCGTGCTGCGCATGCAGGACCTGCTGGCGCAGCGGCTGGAGCAGACCGGGACCGGCCGACTCGAGCGCTCAGACGGTCCGCTCGAGTTCACGGACGCATCGCATCACATGGGAACGACACGGATGGCCGCGGATGCCAGGCACGGCGTGGTGGACACGAATTGCCGCGTGTACGGCATGGCGAACCTTTACGTTGCCGGCAGTTCGGTGTTTCCGTCCGCGGGGCACGCGAATCCGACGCTTACGCTGGTGGCGTTAAGTTTGCGCCTGGCGGAACATCTGCGTGCATCCACAACGGTGGCCGCTGGCATCGCCTGACTTGTACGGGAATATGACCATGCCAACAGTCTCGGGCGTAATCGTTACTTATAACGGGGGCAGCAAGGTTCTGCGCTGCATCGAGGCGCTGAAGCGGCAGGACGTGCCATTTGACGAGATCATCGTGGTGGACAATGCTTCGACGGACGGGAGCCCGGTGGCGATCCGCGAGCGGCACCCGGACGTGCAACTCGTCGAATTGGGTGCGAACCGCGGGCCGTCGGCATCCCGCAACGCATCGTTATCCGTTGCCAAGGGCGAGCTGATCTTCTGGATCGACAACGACATCTATGCGGATCCGGATTGCCTCGGTCGGATGCTTCAGGCTTGGAAAGCGGAGCAGGCGGACCTTGTGGTGCCGAGGATCGTGCTGATACCGGAGGAGCACATCGTGCAGGCGGATGGCGGCGAGGCGCACTTCATCGGCACGCTGACCCTGCGCAACGGCTTCACGCCCATCTCCCAGATCCGCGACAGCCGTCGCGCCCGCATTGGTGCGAGTCCCTCGGGCTGCCTTCTGATGGTGCGCCGGGTCGCCAGCGAAGTGGGTGGCTTTGATGAGAGTTATTTCTTCTACTTCGAGGACTACGAATTCAGCTTGCGGACCCGGATTCTGGGCTACCGAATCGTCTGCGAACCGACCGCCGTCGTGCGCCATGACCGCGGCACCGGTAATCCGGAGCTGGCGTTCCGGGGCTCCGGCAAGTATCCGACGGAGCGGGCTCGACTGCTGATGCGCAATCGCCTGCGCACGCTGCTGACCCACTATTCCGGTCGGACGTTGCTGGCGCTGTTCCCGGCGCTCGCCTTGTATGAACTGGCCAACCTGGTGTTCGCGGTCACGCGTGGTTGGACGCGACCCTGGCTGCAATCATGGGGCTGGGTCATTACGAACCACGCAAAGGTGTCCGAGCGCCGGCGCTGGATACAGTCGCGGCGGCGACTCGCCGATCGGGAAATCCTGACGGGCGGACCCTTGCCGCTCGCGCCGGGGCTGCTCAAGTCCGGTCTGCTGCACTGGGCGGTGCAGGCCTTCTCGACACTGCTCAACGGCTACTGGCGTCTGACCCGGCGCCTGATTTGACGCAGTCCGGTGGGGTGACGTTCATGCGTCTTCTTCAATTGGCAGTATCCCTCGCCGCGGTCCTGGGCGTGCTGTATCTGGTCGTACCCTGGTTCGCCAAGCGCCTGCTACAGAGCAGGCTACTGGAGTGCACGCGCCGCGGCGGGGACATCTGCCTGACGTTCGACGATGGGCCAGATCCGCAGTCAACGCCAAAAATCCTCCGGTTGCTGGACGACGCGGGGGCGAAGGGCACCTTCTTCTTGCTAGGCAGGCAAGCAGAACAATACCCCGATCTTGTGCGGCAGATCGTCGCGTCGGGACACGAGGTCGGTGAGCATGGCCACGCCCACCGGCATGCTTGGAAGACCGGGCCGGTGACCTACCTGCGCGACCTGTTGCAGGGACGCCGTGCGGTGGCAGACGCCCTTGGGGGCGACACGGTTCGCGTCTTCCGACCTGCATTCGGTGAATTGAACCTGCTGACGTTGATCTACCTGGTCGTCGGCCGACGTCGGCTGGTCATGTGGAGCGTCAATCCGCGGGATTTCGAGCAGCAGCTGGGTAGCGAGGTGGGCGCCCGCGTGCTCCGGTCGCTCGAGCCCGGCAGCATCGTGTTGCTGCATGACGGGCGTGCAGACGCCCCAGGAGGCACCGACGTGACTGTCGAGGCTGTGCGTCTGATAGTAGCCGAGGCGGTGCGCCGCAGACTTCGTCTGACGACGGCTAGCGAAGCGATGGGGTCACGCTAGTTGACCAAGCGCGTGAGTGAACTCCTGCGATGGGGCTGCCAAAGTAATGAACTGAGTCGGCAGTCATGGTATAAATCATCGTCTACAAATGACATTTAGATCAATAAGTTAAACGAATATGTTGGAAGTTTTCGCCGCAAGATGGCGACCGGTGGCGATAATTTCCGGTGATGGTTGACGGGTCCCGCGCTGATGACCGACTCCATGGCCTCCCGACCTCTGCGCATTGCTGTGGTGGCAGCGTGCCCGTTCCCTTTGCCGCGCGGGACTCCGATCCGGATCCTGCGTCTCGCGGAGGCGTTGGCCGATCGCGGGCACGAAGTCCACGTGGCGACGTACCACCTCGGTGACGGGTGCGTGTCGCCGCGGATTGCGGTGCATCGGATTGCCCCCATTGCCTCGTATCAGAAGCTGAGCCCTGGACCGACGTACCGGAAGCTGGTCCGGGTGGACCCAGCCCTGATCATATTGCTACGTCGACTGTTGCGCGACCGACCGTTCGACGTCATCCACGCCCACCACTATGAAGGCCTGCTGGTGAGCGCGGCGGCGCGGGTCGGTACCGGAGTTCCACTGGTGTACGACGCGCACACGTTGCTGATGTCCGAACTTGAGTACTACCCATTGGGCGTCCCGGCTCCAGTCATGCGGGGCCTAGGACGTTGGATGGACGGTTGGATGCCGCGACTGGCGGAGCACACCGTATGCGTCACCCAGACGATTCGCGACAAACTGGTCGACATGATCGGCGTCGATTCGGCCAGAGTGTCTGTTGTGGCGAATGGGGTCGAGGTGGACCACTTCGACCCAGCGACGGCCGGTGCGCCGCCGCCACATGCTGACCCGAGCGTGATCTTCACGGGCAACCTGGCGGAGTATCAGGGCATCGACCACATGCTGAAGGCGTTCCGACACGCGTTGAATCGGGTCCGCGATGCGCGTCTGGTCATCGCCACGGATTCGTCTTTCGAACCCTACGAGTCGTTAGCGCGCGAGCTAGGCATTCGTGACCACATCGACATCGTGTCGTCACCGTCGTTTGACGACCTGCCGCGGTTGCTGGCGGCGTCCGACGTGGCGGTGAATCCACGCGTCAACTGCGACGGCGTGCCGGTCAAGCTGCTGAACTACATGGCCGCTGCGCGGCCGGTCGTGTCGTTTGACAGTTCGGCCCCCGGCGTCGTCCACGGGCAAACGGGTTGGCTTGCGCCCAGCGGCAACGTCGAGGCGCTTGGCGAAGGCATGGTAGCTCTGCTGCTCGACCTGGAGCGTGGGCGGGCAATCGGCCGCGCCGCGCGCGATTACGTCGTCGAGCATGCGAGCTGGTCCAGGGGAGCCGAGCGGTGCGAGCAGATCTATCGGCGTCTTCGTGAGCATCGGTCATGACGCGATCGCGCAGGCTCTCGATCTGTTACCTCGTGCCCGGCCACGACCTGCTCGCCACGGTCGGTCCGTCGCGCAACGTGCTGAATCTGGCCCGGTCGCTCAGCCGTTGGGCGGACGTCACGGTGGCATTCCGGCGAGTTGCCGACGCGCAGAAGCCCGCCGATGTGCGAGTGCTAGAGATCGAGCCGGGCGACGCGGCGGACAAAGTGGACGACGCGGCGATGCGCGGCGTCAGCCTCGGGGAATTCGCGCGGTTCATGGGCGCGCTGCGCCGCTTTGCCGATACGCAGCTCCGGACCTTCGACGTCGTGCTCGAGAAAAGCTGGCTGTTGTCGGGCTACGTCTCGGCCCGCTGCGTGGCCCGCGGCCAGCTGGGGGTACCCATCGAGAACATCGTGCCGAACCCGGCGCACGCCGCACGGCAGGACGTCATGAAGCGCGTGCGCCTGGAGGTCGGCCGCTGGATCGCGGGGCGAGCCATGCGCCGGGTGCCGCTCGTAATCGCCGAGACAGAGTTTCTCAGAAAGGAAATCGCCCAGTACTGGGGCGTGGCCCTGGAGCGGATCGAGGTCGTGGATCTCGGTGTGGATCGTGCGCTGTTCCGCAGCCAGGACCAGGCAAGCGCGCGTCTGCAGTTGGGCATCCCGCCGGAACAGACTGTGCTGACCTACGTCGGCGTACTCGACTATACGCACAACCTGGAGCCCGCCATCCGCGCCCTGGGAACATCCCGAGTACCTCATCTCGAATTGCGCGTGGTGGGAGACGGTCAGCGCCGTGATGATTATCAGCGCATCGCCATGGAAAGCGGTGCGCGCGTGGTCTTCCACGGCCGGGTGGCACACGATGAGGTGCCGATGCACATCGCGGCGGCGGATTTGTGTCTTGCGCCGTACGACGCGGCTGCCTTCTCGTCAGGGGAACTCGGTTACGCGACCATGAAAATCCCGGAATACCTGAGCGTCGGCCGGCCGGTCGTGAGTGTCCCGAGCGGTCGTGTACGCACGTTGGTCCGTTCCGGCGAAACGGGTTTCCTTTTTGAGAACGCCGCCGGCAAGTGGCACGAATTCCTGGGCGGGCTGCCTTCACGCGAGCGACTGCGTGAAATGGGAGTCAGTGCAGGAAATACCCGCCTGCCTTCGTGGGACGATACGGCCCAGGCCTATTTGTCGTTGTGCGAAAGAGGGTTGGCTACCTTGCAGCCGACCCGGGAGTAGAGAATGGATTTATACCGTTTTAGCGTTGCCGTTCATATCTTTCTAAGCATCATTCTGGTCGGCTTCGCGCTCTTCTGGGTGATCATGTACACGGCACTGGGTCGGCGTTTCGCGACGGCAGAGACCGAGCGCCTGATGGGAATCGTGAAACAGGCCCGCTGGCCGCACGTGGCCGTGCCATGGCAGTGGCGCCTGCGCCTGCCGTGGCTCGTATCGCTCACGCTCGTCGCGCTGTGGGGCACGGGCGTCGCAAACGTCAAGCTGCACGGAACGCCGGAGGGGCCGCTCTGGTGGGCCAAGATGGCGCTGTTTCTGTTGATTATCGGCTGCCAGGTGCTTTGGTCGCGCCGTTCGAGCGCGTCTCTGGGGTGGTTGAACTTTGCCCTGGTGCTGGCAATGGTCGTCGTCTCCGGTTGGGTCATCAGGTGAGGTTGCCATGAGTCTTTACCTGGTCTGCGTTGCACTCCACCTGCTCGCCCTGACGCTCTGGCTAGGGCACATGTTCGTCTGGTCGCTGCTGGTCGGCCCCGCCATGAAGCGCATCGAACCGCCGGACACGGCCGAGCTGCTGCGGGAGAGCAGCTTGTTTCGGGGCGGCTTGGGCTGGCCAGCACTGATCGTGTTGATTCCCACGGGCCTGTACATGCTGCATTACCGCGGAATCTCGCTCGGTGCCTTGTTCTCGGGCGAGGCCTTTGCGGGCACGCAGGGTGCCATTCTGGGCGCCAAGCTCGCGCTGGTCGCGGTGATGATGGGTTATCAGGCCAGTTTCGGCCACCGGCGGGCGCCAATCGCGATCTACTTCGACATGCTTGCGGCCCTGCTCATCATCGTTGCATCGGTAGCGATCGTCAGGGGTTGGGTCTGAATGTCCGAGACGTCGCCTAAGGTGCTGGCGATAGGGCTCGAACTGGGCGACGGGCAGTTGTTGCACAGCTGGGCCGAGGCGGGGCTGCTGCCCAATGTACGGCGCCTGCTCGACACCGGCACGTGGGGCTGGCTCGAGACCACGGCGGAGGATCTGCACATCTCGGCGTGGCCGTCGATCTACACCGGTGCCGCGCCAGGTGACCACGGTGTGTACTTCACGTTCCAGCCAGCCCCGGGCAGGCAGGGCTACCAGCGATTTCACCCCGGCATCTATGGGCGGCCTACGGTCTGGAAGCTGCTTGATGCCGCCGGCCGGCGCTGCGTCGTGTTCGACGCCCCGTATTCGCACGCCGAGGATGGATTCCGCGGAGTCTTCATCCAGGATTGGGGTACTTGGGCCCATTACCTGCGCACAGCCTCAGTCCCTGCCGATGTCCTAGGCAGTCTCGAGCAGGCCTGCGGGAGGTACCCGCTCGGCTACGAGGCGAACGATCTGGGGATGATGCCACTCGACCCGGCGGAGATGAGCCGACGCATCGGCGAGGCCGCCGCAGCGAAGTCGGCTGCCACGGTCTGGCTCATGCGGTCCCGCGAGTGGGATTTCATCTTCAGCGTATTCGGCGAGACGCATGTCGCAGGCCACTATTGCTGGTCGGCGGCGCTTACCGGCAATGCCAGTGATCGTGATTCACCGATGTGTCTTGCCTACCAGGCGCTCGATCGCGCCATCGGCACCATCGTCGACGCAGCCCCAGCCGGGACGACGGTGCTGCTCGTATCCGGGGATCGCTGCGGACCGAATTTCGCAGGCTGGCACCTGCTGCCCGAGTTGCTGGAACGGCTGGGCTACGCGGGCGCGAGTGCGGCAGACGGCGCGGGCGACGGCTCGGGTGACAACGTGCCGCGCGGCGGCAAGCGTTTTGACCCGGTCAAGGCGCTGCGCGACCTGCTGCCGAAGGAGTTCCGCAAGAATCTGGCGCGCAAGCTCCCTACGGCACTGCGCGACCGCCTCGCGCAGCGCGTGGATACGGCGGACATTGATTGGTCGCGGACCCGCGCATACTGCCTGCCCACCGACCTGGAAGGCTGCATCCGGATCAACCTGAGAGGGCGCGAGCCGCAAGGGATCGTTGAGCCGGGTGCGGAATACCAGGCTGCCCTTGACGACCTGACTGCGGGACTCCTCGAGCTGTGCGACCCGCAGACGGGGGCCTCCATCGTGCGCAAGGTGCTGCGCACCGATGACGCGTTCCCCGGCGAGCGACGCGACTTGCTGCCTGACCTCATCGTCCAATGGCAGGCCGAGTGCCCGATTGACGCTGCTGCGTCGCCGCGCGTGGGGCTCGTCAGCCAGCCGTCGCCCGATCCGCGGCCCGGCACGCACCGGGGCCCGGGCTTCGTGCTCGCTGCGGGGCCGGGCATCGCTGCCGGCGGCACTTTGTCGGGAGGCAGTGTCACGGACATCGCGCCTACCTTGCTGGCACGTATGGGAGTCGACGCCCCCGCGGGCATGCGTGGTCGCGCCAGGACTGAACTCAGCAGGATTTCGTAGGAGATTCGCCAATCATGGGCATTAAGATCGTACAAGTCGGCGCGGGTCTCCGCGGACGGCAGTGGGCAGGATTCGTCAAAGCGCACCCCGACGTCGAGTGTGTTGCAATCGTCGAGTTGGACGCGGCGGCGCGTGAAAAAGCGCGGCCGATGCTGGGCGGCGGCTGTGCCGAATTCGCAGACGTCGCCGAAGCCTTGCAGAAGGTCAAGGCGGACGCGGCGCTGATCGTGAGCCCGTCGTCCACGCACGCGGAGGTGGCGATACGTTGCCTCGATGCGGGGCTGACGGTCATGGTGGAGAAGCCGCTGGCGGTCACTGTGGACGAGGGGAGACGCGTCCTGGAGAGGGCCCGCGAGGTCGGCAAGCAGGTCATCGTGGCGGAGAACTACCGATTCTTTCCGGCCGAGCGCACGGTGCTGCGGTTGTTGCGCGAGCAGTTCCTAGGCCGACTCGACAACGCGATCATGATCGACCGGCGGCACCAGCCAAGCCGCGTCGAGGGTCCCTGGTTCGGCCAGATCGAGTACCCCCAGTTGCAGGAGATCGCGACCCACCACTTCGACAGCTTGCGCGGCTTTTTCGGCGCGAAGCCGAACAGCATCCACGTGCGCGCGTGGAACCCTCCGTGGACCGATTACAAGCACGGAGCCAACACCGAGGCGCTCGTGGACTTTGGCCACATGCAGGTGCAGTACCTCGGCACGCTGCTGTCGCATCGCTATGGCTTCTCGCTGTGGGTCGAGGGCGAGAAAGGCGTGCTGTGGACCAACCGCAGGTTTGTGATGTGGCGGCCGGGCGGCAGTCGATGGTTCCGCCCGATCCGCAACGACAAGGTGCCGAAGGGCGACGAGAAGCCGTATCCGCAAGGAGGCACAACCACGCTACTGAACAGCCTGCGCGACGCCGTGCTCAAGGGTACGCCGGCGGAAACACGTGGCGAGGACAACATCTGGACGGTGGCCATGGTCGAGGCGGGCAAGCGTTCGGATCGCGAGCGGCGGACGGTTGACCTTGCCGAGGTGTACCCGAACCCGGTGCCGGACCCGGTGCGCGGATGACCGGAAGTGGCGTGAGTAAGCGCAAGCGCGTACTGCTGATCGGTCTCGACAGCGCGGACGCGGATCTAATCGAGCAGTGGGCGGGGGCAGGGTACCTGCCGACGTTCGCACGTCTGCGTCGCGAGGGGGTCTCTGGTCGTCTCGGCACGACCGCCGAGGTTATGCACGTCTCGGCATGGCCAACCCTCTACACTGGCACGACGCCCGGCCAGCACGGCATGTACCACGCCTACCAGATCCGTTCGGGCGACCAGGCGATCCATCGGACCGAGCCGGAGTGGTCCGGCCAGCCGCCGTTCTGGAAGTACCTGGACGACGCCGGCCGCAAGTGCGTCGTGCTCGACGCGTTCATGGATTACCTGCTGCCTGGCTTCAAGGGCGTGCAGGTCGTGGACTACGGCACGTGGACGTGGTTCGGTGAGCCCGGCTCCACGCCGCGAGGGATGCTGCGAGAGATCCAACGCCGCTTCGGTCGCTACCCCGCACCCGATCACAGCAACCTCGTGCACGTGCCCGACGATACGCGTCGCTTCGCCGAGCAACTCATCGCGGGTGCCGAGACCAAAGGACGCGTCGTCCAGGCACTGGCGCGCGAACACGACTGGGACATGATGTTCGTGACGTTCGGCGAGCCACACGGAGCGGGTCATTATCTCTGGCACATCGGTGATCCCGAGTATCCGACGCATCCTGCCGGGACCGTCGGACAGAATTACGTGCGCGATGTGTACGCGGCGGTGGACAAGGCCATCGGCGAAATACTCGAAGCCGTTGGCGACGACACCACGGTGATCGTCACCTCGGGTGACGGCATGGGTCCGAACTACTCGGGCTGCCACCTCATGCCCGAGATGCTTCACCGTCTGGGCCACTTTTACTCTAGCAGCGTCGGCGACGGCGATGCGTCATCGTCGGCACCAAAGAAAGGACTGCTCTCGGCCATCCGCCAGGCGGTTCCACTCGGCCTGCGGCAGTCGGTGACGCGCTGCATGCCGCGCGCAATGCGCTACAAGCTCAGCATGAAGTGGGTGAATTCGGGCACCGACTGGTCACGCTCGAAGCTCTTCTGCATCCCCAACTCGAACGAAGCCTATTTCCGTGTCAACCTGCAGGGGCGGGAGCCGCTGGGTATCGTGAGCCCCGGAGCGGAGTACCAGGAACTCGTCAGTTCATTGTGCGAGGAACTTGACCAGCTGCGGAATCCGGCAAACGGACTGCGTGCAGCGGACCAGATCTACGACATGGACCGTGTATTCACTGGCCCTCGTCGCGGCGACCTCCCCGATGCCGTGATCAACTGGAATGAGAAGGCCCGCGTGCTCGACGCGATCGAGTCGCCGCGCGCGGGCCTGATCCGCAAGGTGCCCGGCCACGCGGTGTCGGCGTGTTACAACGGCAACCACCGCGCAACGGCATTCATGTACGCGCGTGGGCCGTCGCTGGCGGCCAACACTTCGCTAGACGGCGGGCACATTCTCGACGTGGCGCCCACGCTGCTCACGATGCTCGGCGTGGACATTCCCCGCCAGTTCGAGGGCCGCGCCTGGTCGTCGTTCGCTTAGGAAAGGTGACTCGAACATGTGTGGACTTGCGGGATTGATCCGGGTGAGCGACGCCGCGCGGGACATCGACGCCGAAGCAGTAGTGCGTCGCATGTGCGACGTGCAGGCCTACCGCGGCCCGGACGACAGTGGAGTCGTGGACCTGGGCCGGGTGTGCCTCGGATCGCGACGTCTGAGCATCATCGACCTGTCGCCGGCCGGGCACATGCCGATGAGCGACGCAGCCGGACGCTGGTGGATTGCCTACAACGGCGAGGTTTACAACTTCGCTGAGGTCCGCCACGAGCTGCGTGCGCTCGGGCACGAGTTCCGCTCGCACACGGATACGGAGGTCGTCCTTCACGCATGGCAGCAGTGGGGCCGCGAATGCCTGCAAAGGTTCGTCGGCATGTTCGCGTTCGCGGTGCACGACCGACAGACCGACGAGGTCACGCTGGTGCGCGACCGGTATGGCAAGAAGCCTCTCTATTATCTGCAGCAGGGCGGGATCGTCTACTTCAGTTCCGAGATGAAGGCACTCGTGGCCGAGCACGAGCGACTCGAACTGGACCAGCGTGCCCTGCTGGAGTGGTTCCTCTACAGAAACGTCGATGCGTTGGCCTCGCGAACGCTGGTCGCGGGCGTCAACGCAGTGATGGCCGGTCACGTCGTGACGATTTCGCCACGCGGAATTCGGGCCGCGGCATACTATTCACCGCCGGAGCAGGTCAGCGAGACGGAGTATCGCCGACTGGAGTCCGCTCGCCCGGAGGCGATCGTCGAGGAAGTCGATCGCCTCGTGAACGACGCGGTACGACTGAGGCTCGTGAGCGATGTTCCTGTCGGTACGCTGCTGAGTGGCGGACTCGATTCCAGCCTGGTCACGTCGGTTGCCCACCGCTACACGAACGACCTGACGGCCTTCCACGTGTCGGTCGCTGGCTATCCGAAGCTGGATGAGCAACGTTATGCCGAGCAGCTCGCGCGAACCCACGGGTTCCCGTTCGTCGCGTTTTCGCTCACGCCGGAGAACTTCCGTAAGGCATTGCCCTATGTAACCTATCTCGAGGACCTGCCGCTCACCCATCCCAATTCCTGTGCGTACTACATGATTGCGCAGGTCGCGCGCGAACACGGGGTGCCGGTGGTTCTCTCCGGCGAGGGCGCCGACGAGTTGTTCGGCGGGTACCTGTGGAACTACCGCCGCCGTCAGCTCTTCGCCCGGCTGGCGCCGGTATTGCGCATGGTTCCAGAGCCCGTGTATTCCGTGCTCGCGTTGCTGGTCTACGCGCACGCAGGTATGCCGTTTGCCACGCACCGGTTCCGCTACACGCTGCCCGCCACCGTCACGATGATTGATCGCAACCTGCGCGACGACTGGCTTGCGACTTGCCGCGCCGCCTATTCATTCGTACCTCGGGACGACCAGCGTGAAGTGCTGGGTGCCATGCTTGCGGACGTCAGCGACTTCCTGGCGCCGCTGCTGCGGCGGCTCGATCGGACCAGCATGGGTGCGTCAGTCGAGTCACGTGTTCCACTCCTGGATCATCGCCTCGCACACCTGGCGTTTAACCTGCCGCTCAAATACAAGGTTGGCGCTCGGGTCGACAAATGGGCCCTGAAGCAGGTCGCGTTGCGTTACATGTCCCGCGACCTCGTGATGCGCAAGAAGGCCGGGTTCCCCATCCCGGTTGGCGATTACATCGCGCCGCTGGCGAATCAGGAGTTCTTCGCCGGCGGATTCTGCGAGTCTCACCTGGGCATTGGTCCGAGGGGAATCGAACGAACGATGTCGTCATCGCGGCGGGACAAGGACAGCTTGTTCGGGTTCATCGCGCTCGAGATCTGGGGGCGGATCAATTTCATGCGCCAGAGCGTCGGCGACGTCGAGTACCACGTCGCCGATTGTGAGCGCCGTCACGCACGCGTCGCCGCCAGGCACTGATGTCGGGCCTGACGACGTTAGCGCCTCGGCCGGCTCCGGCGCCGCCGCAACGCGTCGGTGGCACGCGCGACCTGATCCGGTTCCCAGCTGGTTTCCTGTGGGGGGCAGCGACCGCGAGCCACCAGGTTGAGGGCGACAATCGGCACAACGACTGGTGGGAGTTCGAGCAGGCCGGAAAACTGCCGCATGTCTCCGGCGACGCCTGTCGTCACTACCAGCGATACGAATCGGATTTCGATCTGGCTCTCTCGCTGGGGCACAACGCGCACCGTCTGTCCATCGAATGGAGCCGCATCGAACCGCAGGCCGGGGTATGGAACGATGCCGAGCTTGAGCACTACGTGGGCGTGCTGACCGCGCTGCGCAAGCGGGGCATCGAGCCCGTGGTCACGTTGCATCACTTCACGAATCCGGCCTGGTTTGCCAGCCGCGGCGGCTGGACGAAGCCGGACAGCGTCGCGTTGTTCGCCCGCTACGTCGAGCACGTTGCGCAGCGACTCGCGGGCCACGTGCGTTTCTGGCTGACCATCAACGAGCCCACCGTCTACGTCAAGCATGCGTATATCACGGGCGACTGGCCCCCGTGCCGGCCACACGCGTGGGGACTGGCTGGACGTGCGCTGTATCACCTGTGCCGCGCGCACGTTGCCGCGTATCGCGCGCTGCACGCGATCGACGCCAATGCAGTGGTAGGCCTGGCGCACAGTGCCCCGTATATCGCTGCCTGTAATCCTGCGAGTCTGGCAGACCGGATGGCAGCCCGCATGCGCGACTTCGTCCTGAACGGACTGGTGTTCCGGCTGCTTGGGGTGCCTCCTGCCTCGGTGCTGGATTTCATCGGCATCAACTACTACGTGCGGCAAGTCGTGCGTGCCCGGTGGTCGAGCGGACGCGCGATGCTCTTTGGAACGGAGTGCAAGGAGGACCATCACGGTTCCCGGCGGACGTTCACGCCGATGGGCTGGGAGATCTACGCGCCGGGAATACGGTTGGTGCTGCAGCGATTCCGGCGCTACGGATTGCCATTGATGATTACGGAGAACGGAGTGGCCACGACGGACGAAGCCGCGCGCGAGAATTACCTGCGAACCCACCTGCAGGCGCTCGGGCAAGCTGTCGAAGACGGAATCCCGGTACTCGGATACCTGTACTGGACGTTGATGGACAACTTCGAGTGGGCGGAAGGGCGTTCAGCGCGCTTCGGCCTGCTCGAGGTCGACTTCGCCACGCAGACGCGTCGAGTCCGACCCGCTGCGCGGGTGCTGAGCGACGCCTGCAGAGCCAATGCGATTGACCGGAACGCGACCGGCGCCGCAATGCCGGGAGCCTAACGAATAATGTCGATCGATGGGGCACGGAAGACGGCTCGAGCCGGAGTCCTGCTGGGGTTCGCCCAGTTCTGGCTCGCGCTTGCCGGTTACGTTGTTGCGGTGGTACTGGGTCGCAGCCTCGGCCCGGAGCAGTTCGGCATCTACGGTATTGTCTATTCGCTGCTGCTCGGGATCGAACTGATCGGTCGCCTCGGCGTACCTCAGGCCCTGAGCCGGCTCATCGCCGGCGGGAAGCAACCGACGGACGAAATCGTGCGAACCGGTTTCGCCGCAACCCTGGTGGTATCGCTCGTACTGTTTGCGGTGTTCTGGATCGGTGCCCCGCAGCTTGCGCTTGTGTTCGACCTGCCAAACGGCACGCGCTTGCTGCGCATTGCAGCGCTCGACATCCCGATTCACATGATGTACGTCGCCTGCGTACACGTCGTGAACGGGCAACGCCGGTTCGTTCAAGAGGCTGCGGCGACAATCGTGTACGCGACTGCCAGGGCAATCGGTGTGCTGCTGCTCTTGCTGATCGGCCTTTCGATCGAGGCCGCGCTCATTGCGAACATCGCTGCGTCCCTGATCGGGTTCATTTACGTCGCGTCACGGGTACCCGCTCGATACTTCCTGCCGAGCCGTCGTCACTTGCCGGTAATCATCAAGGTCGCGACGCCGATCGCCCTGTTCAGCGCGGGATCGCAGGTGCTTACGCGGCTCGACCTCTGGGCGCTCGGTGCTATTGGCGAGCGGGCTTCAGCCGCCACCATCGGCAAGTACGTTGCAGCGACCAGTCTGGCGAAGCTGCCGAACATGCTCTTCTTCGTGCTGTCCTCGCTGCTGATTCCGCTGGTAGCAAAAGCGATTGCCGATGGAGGACGAGACACGGCTTCGCGGTACGTGCAGGAGACTTCGCGATTCCTGATCGTGTTCCTGTTGCCAGCGGTAGTGCTGTGCGCCGTCCAAGCGCACGATGTCATGGAGCTCTGCTTCGGCATAGAGTACCGCGCTGGCGGCGACCTGCTGCAGCTGTTGATCGTTGCGTACGGACTCGCCTACACGGTGATGATGACCCTTGCTGCGATCCTGATCGCGCTCGATCGAGCAACATGGTCCGCCTGGTTAACGCTCTCTGCGGTCGCCTTCGGCCTGGCATTCAATTTCGTGCTCGTGCGGACCTATGGCGCCGTTGGCGCGGGATGGGCTGCGGTGCTGACAATGGGGTTGACGTGCCTGGTCGCCGGCATGCTGGTGCGGCGAGAACTCAGAACGCCTTTGATTGATGCGGGGGTTCTTTTGCGGGGGATACTGGCCGTTTCGGCGACTGCCTGGATCGGCGTCCAGCTCGAGACCAGCGGCACGGTGTTCTTGCTCGAACTGGGCGGGCTGTTGCTCGCCTATCTAGCGATGCTCGCGTCACTGGGTGTCATTCGGGCCGGCGACGTCGGCCTGCTGCGACCTGGCGCGGGACGTCCGTCTGCACCGTAGTGTCGCAGGCTGTAACGCGCCGGCATGCGGGCGCAACGGATTCTTAACAAGGAGGCAGGGGAAAGCCATGCGATTACCGAACTTCGTTGTGGTCGGTGCGGCGAAATGCGGCACGACGTCGCTGCACCGCTACTTGCGTGGCCACCCCGATATTTACTTGCCGGAGCAGAAGGAACTTCACTATTTCGCCTACTCGCACATTGCGCGGTACACGGCCGGACCGGGAGACGGTGATGTCCTGGCTCGTATCCCGAGTAAGTTCGAGCAGTACGCTGCGCATTACGCTCCGGTCGGGGGGCAACCGGCCGTCGGAGAGATCTCGACGTCATATATGTATTTCGCGGACGTCGCGGAAAGCATCCGAGGGCAGCTCGGGGACGTCAAGATCATCGCAATGATTCGCAACCCGGTTGACAAGGCTTTTTCCCAGTACCTGCACCTCGTGCGCGACAACCGGGAGCCTCTTGGTTTCTACGATGCACTTCTAGCGGAGGAGAAACGGCGGGCCGAGGGCTGGTCCGATTTTTGGCGTTACGCGGAGAGCTCGCTTTATGCCGAACGGCTGAAGACCTACCTGCGCGTGTTTGGCTCGAACAACGTCAAAATCGTTGTCTTCGAAGAATTCTACTCGGACGCGACGCGCGCGATGAGCGAACTGCTGGGGTTCCTGGGCGTTCGTACCGACGTTACCCTCGATACTACAGAAGTCCATCATCGCTCCGGAAAGCCGCGCTCAAAGGCATTGTCGAGCCTCCTCGCAAAACGGAGCCCGCTTAGCAGAGTTGCCCGCACGCTGCTTCCGCGGCCGCTGACCGACGCCGTTCAGCGGCGCCTTTGGACGATCAATACCGCTGGCAAAGACCCGATTGATACAAGATCGCGATCGTTCCTGGAGTCGTATTGCCGGCAGGACATTGCAGACGTCGAATCGCTGCTCGGTAGGCCGATGCCCTGGTTTCGCGAGCGGTCGCCAGCAGGTCGGACGCGGAACGATTAGGTCGCGTTAGGGAAGTTGCGCCACGGCAGCTCGCGACCAAGCAAGCGGGCCAGAGCACGCGTGTCATCAGCGTAGTATTGGCGAAGAAACTCGCGTGCCGCTGGCTCCATGACTGGCTTGGCGGCCTTCCTGACAAGGAGCTTGTCGCGTACGGCCTTCCTGATCGCTGGCGGGATCAGCAACTCGGAGGCGCGGGCAATTGTGCGATTGCCGAAAACGTATCGAACCAGCGGACCGCGTACCACGCTGTATTCGCGATAGGCGGGTGCAGTGAACTCCTGCAACGACTGCTCGATGCAGAGGAAGTCAAGAACCTGGCGCAACGTGCCGACGACGTCGATGGAGAATTCCTCGAATAGCAGTACCTTGAACTGGGCGTCCCCGAATTCGCTGTGGAAGCGCTCCACTTGCCGGTAGTACAGCCCCACATCCGCGCGCAGCAACGACAGTCTGCGGTTGTCACCCAGAGCCAGGCCACGCTTGATCTCGTCCAGGAACGTGCCTTTGGCCGTGCCGTTGTTAAGCATCATCAGGTAATGCGAATAAGCCCTCTCGACCGGGTCGCGCAGGCTCGCGAGCACTTTTGCATGCGGGATGTACGCCTTGATCAGGCGGGGCGCCTCGGGATCCGCAAGGTAGGTTGGGCTGGCCTCGCCGATGACGCGAGCTTCGCCAGCTTCCGCAAATAACTGCAGGTACTGGCGCTGGTCTCGAATCGGCCGAACCGGGTGATCATCGGGCACGACGATCCGCGAAAAGTAGTTCGGCTCCTTGAGTCTCGACATATAGATGCCAGGAATCGTCTGCAAGTACGCGCAAAGCGAGGACGTGCCGGCCTTCGGTGCGCCAGCAATGAAGAAATTCGGCATGTTATCCATGTGACTGCGAGTCTATCGCGTGCCCTTATTTAGAGCATGACGCATTTCAAAGTTTCGAAGCGATCGAAAATATATAGTATTGAGGGCTGCCGGGCTTGGCAGCCCGATGACGGCAAATACGGAAGTAGAGCGACCAATGAAGCTGTTCCTGCACCTCGTTCTTGCGGCCATCGCGCTGGTCGTCATTCCGGCGACCTTGCTGCGCAGGCCCATCACGGAGCTCGCGACCCGGGAACTGTGGGTCGTCGCCTGGATTGCCGCAGCATACTGCACATGGGCGATCTGGCTCTCGTATCGCCGTGGCAGGGAGGCAAGCGTCGGTTTCTGGCGCATGCTCGTGGCCGGATGCGTAGTGGCGGTGCCCGCGCTGCTGGCAATCGTTGCTGTTTACTCGACCTTCCCGCGCGAGTTGCTGGGTTTGTCGCTGCTGTCCGGGTTGCTGCTGGCAATCGCGGTGTGGCGCCTGCGGGGATGGTCGCAGGTCGCGGTCGCGGCCGTGCTGGCTTTGCTGGGCGTCGCGCTGCAGGCGGTGATCTTGAAAAGCGAGGTTGGCGCGCCTGCGCATACGGTGACGCGCCTGGGCAGCGCACTTTACGACCTTAGCGTCGCCTCCTACGAAGGCTATTTCCCGCTGACCGAAGCGCAGCAGGGTGGCCTGTCGCTGTTCGACGACCGCTACATCCTGGTCAACGGCGACGGTGCATTGTTCTTCTTTTCGCAATCTGACGAAGGGCGGCAACTGCAGGTGCAGGAGTTGGCATATCAGGTACCGCTCAACCGGCAGGCATTTGACGCCGCCGGTGGCCCGACAACCGGCAGACGCACCTGGTTCCGGGTTGCGGACGTCCTGGCTCAGCCGACAAGCCGCGGGCATCGGCTTTTCGTGACCCACCATTACTGGAATGAGCCGGATCGCTGCTGGGTGCTGCGCGTCTCGGTACTCGAAGGGAGTACGGCCGAGTTTCTGTCGGGCTCCGACAAGCTAACCTGGAAGAAGGTGTACGACAGCCAGCCCTGCATGCCCCTGTCGCTTGAAGGTGGACCGCTCCGGTTCAGCGGCATCAACAACGGTGGTCGCATGGTGTTGCTGGACGAGCATCATCTCCTGGTGTCGATCGGCGACCACGAGATGGACGGATACTCCACGGCCCTTAAGGCCTCGCAGGAGCCGGCCGGATCCTACGGCAAGACCATCCTGATCGACTTGCGCGACCAGAGTGCGAAGGTGTTCAGCCTGGGTCATCGCAACCCGCAGGGCCTGACCATTGCGGCCGATGGCAGGATCTGGGAAACGGAACACGGACCACAGGGCGGCGACGAACTCAATCTGGTGCGCCAGGATGCCAACTACGGCTGGCCGCTTGAAACATACGGTACGGAGTACGGAACGCACGCTTGGCCGCTGTCGGAGGTCCCGGGCAACCACGATAGGTTCGAGCAGCCCTTCTACTCGTGGGTGCCATCCATCGGCACCTCGAACCTCATAGAGGTGCGCAGCGGTCGATTCGAACGCTGGAACGGCGACCTGCTAGTGGCGGCCCTAAAGGACAGGGCGTTCTGGCGGCTGCGAGTACGCGACGATCGCGTGGTGATGACAGAGCGGATCGAATTCGGTCGACGCGTTCGCGACTTGGTGATTGGCCATGGTGGGGAAATTGTCCTGATGACGGATGGCGGTGTAGTCCATTTCGTCGTGCCTAGCGAGGGAGCTGAGACCGGCGAGGGCCTGTATCGTGTCTGCGCGGGGTGCCACGTGCCACCAAAGGGTAGCGCGACAGCGGTCGGCCCCGGATTGAACGGTATTGTTGGCCGAAAGGTCGCCTCGGTCCGGGGCTTCGAGTACTCAAACGCGATGCGCGCGGTCAAGGGAGACTGGACACCCGAGCGGCTCGATGCCTTCCTCGCCGACCCGACGTCAGTCGTACCTGGTACGACGATGCAGTTCAATGGCATCCGTGACCCTGAAGCCCGGCGCATCCTGGTCGAGTTCATGTCGTCGCCGCGTGCCAGGCTAGATGTCATGCCAACGCTGCACGAGTAGCGACGACCGGGTGCGCCTCGGCGGGGTCGATCTCGCGGATGGTTGAGCCTCAGTGCGCGGGGCCTATCGACTGGTGGTCTCGATGGCGCTGATCGTCGAGCGCCCGGCGCGGCGAACGATTCTAACTGAGAAACTGCCGTCCGAAAACTTCACGTCGATCGAGCGGACATGAGCGGCCTGCGCGCCTTTCGCGGGGAACGGAGCTTGCGTCACGGCGAAATTCAAGCGTGCCTGATAGGTCCCAGAGGGCACTGGAATGTTGTAGACCAACTGTACACTGTCAGCATCGTTGCGCCATGTCTGATAGAGGATGTCGTCGACGGTCCAGGCAACACTTGATGTGCGGCCTGTTTTCCGCGTGGTTCGGAGGCGAGGCAAGGAGGGGGCGTCGTCATGGCTTTCAGCACTTCTTCCTCTTCGCATCCGTGACGGGGCCGAAGTCCGTCACACGGGGCGCCGTATGCAGGTTCACTGAGTCACAACTTCGATGTGGCAGCACACCGAGGCTGATGAGGCTATTTCGGCTGGTCCCGACTCCTGACCGTCGCTGACTGCCTTTTCGCCCGGGACGATCCCGGGTGCTGGCTCGCCTTGGCCATCGCGGCTCTCAGTGCCTTCTCAACTTGCCCTGCGGTGTCGGGACTCAGTTCGCATTCGAACACTTCCTTGAACAACTCCCACAGCCTCGCCTTATCAAGTGCCAGAGTTGCATCCCAGCCATCACGCGCCGAATGCATGGTCGTTCTCATTTTCAGACTGTAGGCGCGCTTGCGTGTGGCGTCGGACAGTGTTGACCGGGTCAGGCAGGCTTACCTATAGGTCGTGTGTGGGGCGATTCTGCGAGTAGTTTTGCGGGTCATGTTGGCCAGCTATCGCAAGCAGACGCAAAGTTGGTGCAATGTCTCGAATTCCCATGCCGGACAGGCTGTGCGGTGCGCCTGGGTCGTCTGCGCGACGCAGCATCACGAGCGACTGCATGACATGCTCACCCGTGCGTTCCGGGGCGCTGACACCTTGCACCATTCCAAGTTCGCGCGAGCGAATCTCCTCGATTGGACCTGCCTTGTTCCACCAAAGCATCAGGTCAGGAGCGACGCCAATTCGCATTGCCTGAGCACCGCGTGTGGCCCGGTTCATGCGTGCGACGGCTGGACGTCCGGTTTGGCCGACGGTCCAGGATTCGATCTCGTCCTGCAATGCGTCGAGGTATGAGTCGTATTCCTGGCCAGCGCTGATGATTCCTTCGGGTTCGCGGCCTGCGAGGTTCACGCGCACGGCAGAAAAGCCATCGAGCCCCGGCAGCGCGAAGGCGAACTCATTGCGCCACAGGCGGGGATGCTGCTGGCGCTTATTGCTCAGCCATCGGCGGACCTGCCGGGGCAGAAGGCGACGCATGTCGTGGCGGACTGTGAGGGGCAACCGTCCGATCGTAGACGCCCAGGCCCGATTCATGCTGCTGGCGGGGCTGATGCCCGGAGCGACGCCACCGCGCGATCGATTGAAGCGGGCCAGCAACTCAGGAAACAGGTGATCGCCGTTGTAGTTGGGACCCATGCCGTGCGAGAAGACGATGACGACGGTCGCATCGTCGCCAAGACGCTCTGCGAGACTGTGCAGGGCGCTATCGAGGGCGCGGTAGACTCGCAGGAGCGGATCGCCGCTGCGCGCATGCGCCTTAGCATTGAAGCACGGGTGAGTGGCATCCGACAGGTGCCAGAGATGGTGACCGGCCCCGTGTGCTTCGTGAAACACCCCGTAAAAGAAATCCCACGTGCGGGCGCTGGCCAGATGGTGCAGGATGCGTGTCCGGCGCTCGATGCCCAGTAGCAATGCAGCGACTAATTCATCCGGCCCGCCGCGTGCCCAGATGTCCTCGACGGACGGGGTGACCGGGTAGTGACCGAATTCCCGCTCGATCCGGGTAAGCAGTCGTGGCGGCCAGCATGCGCGTTTGCCGAGCCTCTCATGCTGGCCCCATCCAACTATTTGCAGGCCGCCGCAGTCGGCATCGATCTGCGAAAAAGGTACGTCCATCAGTACGAGCCGGTGCCCTCGTGCGGCAAGCTCACGCCAGAACGGTGTTCCGCGCAGGTCCCCCTGACGTCGTGGCCGTAGCGTGTAGGTGCCTTCGGCGAGCCGCGTTCCGAAGTAAGCGTTATGATCCGCGGGCGCCAGGCCTGTGTTGATACTCGGCCAGACCATGCCACTGGAATGGTCTGGAGGCAGGTCGAACTGAGTCCACGCACAGGTGTCGAGGAGACGTGCAAATGTCGGCAGCTGTCCGGCAGCGGCCCAGCGACGTACCAGCGTCGCGTCCATGGCGTCGAATCCCAGGACGGCGAGCCGCGGGATTTTCGTCGTACTCCTCCGCGAATTTTCGGTCAGCGGGCTCAGCATCGTTGGCGCATCTTCGCATTTGTGACGAGCACGCAAACCACTAATCACGTCCATCACCGCTCAGCGACGGCACGCCGGCCCGACGCGATCAGTGCAATGAGGAACGAGAGATCGGGCCGTCGAATGGCTCCGAAAGCCAATAGACTGGCCGACATGATCGCGGTGGCGAGCACGGCGCGGACGGGCAGGGGCAGGTCCGTCGCCGCCGCGCTTGCAAGCAACGTTGCGACAGCCGCAAAACTAGGCGGAATCGACGAACGCGCAAGCGACGGCGCTGAACGTGTGCGCAGCAAAATGCCCCAGTAGAGCGCGAGGTGCAGCCCGTCGCAGATCAGAACGGCCCAGGCTACGCCGAGGAAACCGAACGCCATGATCAAAGAGGGTGTCAGCACCAGGAATGCCGCGAGTGCCACCAAGCGGTGCTTTGCCATGGTCGATTGCTGGTTCAACGCCGCAAGCTGAGAACCCAGGAGCCACTGGGCGCCACGCAATGGCAATGTCCATGCAAGCACCTGTAGAGCCGCAGACGCAGCGAGGAATTCCTTGCCGAAGAGCAGCGCCAAAACGTCGCCTGCGAAGATGGTGATCATGGCTGCCAGCGGGACCGTGCCAACCATCATCAGTCGTAGGCAACGCCCGAACAGCGTCCGCGCTTCCTGGGCGGAGTCATGCGCGAGTCGCGACAATGCTGGATAGACGGCCGAATTGAAGACGCCGGGTGCGAGCCAGGCTGCCACCATGCAGCGGTCGACAACGGCGTAGAGTCCGACGGCGACCGGGCCGGCCAACGCACTGAGCATGATGAGACCGCCACGTGCGTAAACCACGCCGAGTGCTGTGAGGCTAAGGAATGGCGAGGCAAGTTGGAGCAGACTGCGGACTCTTTGCCAATCGAGGCGAAGGACTGGACGGCCAAACTGTCGTGAAGTGACGATCCACGCGAAGGCAATCAGAATCGCAGCGCCGGCGACGAGGGCAAGGGTCACCACGCCGGGGGTCGCACCGAGCCAGATCGCCGTGAGCGCGAATGCCAGGGTCAAGATGCGCTGCAGCGTCTGTCCGGAAACGGCAACCTGCATCCGCTCAGTTGCCTGGAACGGCGCGAGGAGCGTGGTCGCCAGGCGCGACAGTATCTGGTAACCACAGGTCGCCGCAATCACCAGAATCGCGCCCTCATCATCGATGAGCAGGATGCATGCGAGGCTTGCCGTAACCCACGCCACGGCTCCGAGCAGGAGCTGCACCGGTACAAGCACGCCGAGCAAGTCGCGGGTAGAGTTGGGGTCGCGGCCGATCTCACGGATCAGGAGAGGTTGCGTACCAAGCCCGACGAGCAAGGTGGCCACAGTGCCGACCGCCATGCTGACCGAGTACTGGCCAAGAACGTCGGCACCGAACGCCCGTGCAAAACTGACCACGACGAAGAAGCTCGTGAGCTGGCCGATGCCTTCGCCGGCACCCAACAGGGCCGTATTAAACAGAATTCGACGCTCAGTGCTCACGGTCATACGACTGCGCATCAGGCGCGACGTGCCGGTCGTCGTCCTGCGCCGTCGATCCGGGTGAATGGCTACAGGAGCTACGCCTTGGCCCGGCTGCTGCCGTTGAGCTTCAGGATCGCCGCGCAGTCATTACTGTTGATCGAGTTCAGGAAGCTGACCACGGTGTCCTTCATGGCAAGTCTCTATCTGGTTTTCGCACGCTAACATAATAGCTTCGACCTGGACGGATCTGTGAGTTGTGCCACAATCTGGATCCATCGCTGGACAAGAGTCCTGAGTTGGCCAACTGTGATGTCGCTCAAGGCGACTCGTGCAGCGGGTAAGAAATGGTCTCCTGATGAGTCTATTTGCCGCGACCGGATTCATCGAAGACGTGGACACGTTGCGAGGCAAGGAGACTTTCGCTCCACTCGCGGACGAACTAGTGGCCTGTACCAACTGATTGTGTACTGATGTGTCTCGAAGGGTCTGCGTACTTCCACTTCACGGTCCGCGGCGATTTGTTGTAGTGGCGGATG